>OFFW01000914.1_pt1 | contig 19231 bp, 12 predicted proteins | sample 1521501 | NCBI WGS metagenome assembly OFFW01 (sample SAMEA3504107, study PRJEB24116) | mouse gut metagenome | biome: mouse gut; feature: mouse-associated habitat; material: faeces | place: Denmark | collected 2011
AGAGTGGTTTATACTGGTAAAACATCATTGGCTATAACGTTTGGCAGTATTTTCCGTTTTGTATTTACGCATAACGATAGTTCTTTTATATATGGAAACCTTTTGCGCTCAGCTGTGATCCGATTGTACTTTATCAATATCCAACCACCGGAAACACCGATAAAATTTCTGTCAAAAAGCTGATTTCTATTGAAAAGCATCCGTTATTGAAACAGGATAAATCTGTCATTTTCATAATACGCCGACAAACCGGATTCCTCCAGAAACCCTGCAAATTCAGGTTCTGACGAATACAGCTTCCATGTATCCCCGGCGGGATCAAAACCGGCATCACCACTTTCCATCCCAAGCAGAAGGTACTTGTCCGCCAGAACTGCATCCGCTTCTTCCGGCTGCTGCACCGTCACGCTTTCTCCGTCAATTACCTGCGAGTCCTGTACATCCTCGTACTCAACCTCTTCCACCTCAGAGGTTTTACGTGCGGCGGCATACTCCGCTCCATAGGTTCCCGGCGTAGCCTCAAACTCCACATTAGGGCAGCCGTCAAAAGCACTGTCGCTAATCTGTCCCATAGAATCAGGCAGTTTCACCTTTGCCAGATTTACACAATCCTCGAAAGCTTTCGCTCCGATTCCCCGCACCGTCAGAGGAATTTCCACTTCCTTTAAGTTCTGGCAGTTGGAAAAAGCATAAGCCGGGACCTCATACAGACCGCTTCCCAGACTCACCTTCTCCAGATAAGGATTCCCCCAGAACGCATACCCCATGATTTCCGTTACTGTACTTGGAAGCGTATACGCTTCCTTTTCACAGGCCGGCATCAGAGCATACACCTTTGTTTCATCACTGTTATATAAAATACCGTTGGAATAGCGCAGAAATTTATTGTCTTCCGAAACCGTCAGACTCCCTAACTGACTGCTCCCCGCAAATACGCCGCTTCCCAGCCTTTTTACATTTGCGCCAAGGGAAACATTTATCAGTTCTCTGTCATTGCTGAAAGCGGCGGTTTCAATTTCCTCAACCTCATCTCCTACCGTTATCGTGCGCAGATTATCACATTCCGCAAAAGCCCGGTAACCAACGGATTCCACCTGATTTCCAATCTCTACTTTAATGATATTATCATTTCCGGCAAAAGCCTCTTCGCCGATGCTTTTTACTCCAACAGGAACAGACACGTTTTCATCCGTGCCTGTATACCTGACTAACTTATTTCCATCCATCTCAAAATCAGATGCAATTGCAACCGCTTCCACATCTGATACAGGTACCTGGGTGACTGCTATTGCCGTAAGCAGTAGCAGCGCACTCAGGGATTTTGCAATCTTTCTGTTCATAGGAACTCCTATGCCAAGAGCATAGCCGCTACAGCTATGCTCTCAGACCTATGCTGCCTTAGTTTTCACTACAACTTTGTCACGCTTAAAGAAGAGCACTAATGAAATACATGCCATTCCTATCGCCAGGAACCACTTGGGATGAATCGGGTCGCCGGTCTTTGGCGTTGAGTCTATGGTCGCTTCCGTCAGATTTGCAGTATCCACGTATATTACATAAGGCGAGAAATGTGTAGCCGTAAAGTTAATACAGGGCACGCCGCCTACCGTGGTAAATCTGGCATTCAAGTCTTCCAACGCTCCACCCGAAATCGCCGCCATCTTGTTATTGCCCGCATACTGGATTAATTCATCCGGCAAAGGCAATGTCAGATTAACGGAAATTCCCGATGTATCCGCAATCTTCGTTCTACCCGTAGAATCATATAAGCTGATATCCATAGGGAAGTACTTAATTCTGCTTAAATCTCCAAATCTTGCCTGCAAAGCGGAAGTTGCCGCATCAGTCGCCGCCTGGTCTTCGGAAACCTTCACAACAAAGTTGTCTGTTGCGCCGCTCACTGTTGCTCCGGCCACATTTGTATTGGAAATGCCCGGTTTGGACACTTCTACCGTACTTCCGTTATTCACGGTTCCTGTAGAAGAACCGCCTCCTCCGCCTGAACCGCCGCTTGAGTTCGTGGCCGCGTTTCCGGCTCCGCCTGTCTTATAGGTAGCCGTAATCGCCACATTCGCTGCCGGCATGGTAAAGGTTGTGGAAGTTGCCGTGGCATCCGCAAAACCGACTCCGGCCGTGGATGAGGTCCACTTGTCAAATACCTGGCCTACGCCCATGGCATAGGCGTTGATTGCCACAACTGCTCCCGCAGGATAACTTCCGGTCCCGCTTCCGCCTGATACGGTTACGGTGTACTTGGGAACATCCTTACCATCGGCAGGGGTTGCTGTGGGTGCCGCGCTATTCTTAGGTGATGAACTGCTGTTGGCGTTGTTGTTATTGCCATTATTGCCGTTTCCGCCGCTGGGATTCGGATTATTTCCGTTGCCGCCACTGGGGTTCGGGCCTGCGTTGCCGCCTCCTCCCTGCTGATAGGTTGCCACTACTGTTCTGTCCTCCGTCACCTTGGTGAGGTAGGCCGCAGGCATCCAGCCTGTGAATGTGTACCCGTCTCTGACAGGCCCCTGTATATTGGGTGCATTCTCTTCATGGGCAACCTTATAGGAAGTAAGCACTGTTCCATCATAAGCACAATATGTCACTGTGTGCATATTTCCATCATTCTGCACATATTTGGCTATGCAGGTAGTATCTTTCAAAATGCTTGTCGGCGCTGGTTCCCAGCCAACAAACATATATCCTTCATGCTGTGGAATCAAATCATCAGCCGGCGGTGTAGCAGCCCATCCACGCGTAACCTTTTGCGCTTCCCCAATTTGCTCACCAGTAATACCATCCTGGAAAATTACGGTATATTTCGGAGTATCATATATCGTTTCAACTGTTCTGTCGCCCTGTATATTCGTATAATCTGACCAACCGGAAAATGTATAAGCTTCATCTTTACATTTAAATTCTCCTGTCGGCGGTACGGCATCACTTCCGGCTTTCACCGTCTGCGAAGTAATATACTCGGGATTGGTTTTGGACGGCCAGTCGGGAAGGTTTACAAAGGTTACTGTAAACTCTGCACTCCATCCTTCCTCAGTCGTAATGATATAAGGATATCTTTGGTCGTTTCCATATATATTAGGATTAGAATCAGAAGCATCCTTGCAGACAAAAACAACTTCCTGTGAATCAGGTTCTAACGGTTTAAAAGCATCTTCTGCAATTACAGGCGGATTACTATTTTTAAAATCTACCGTAAAACGATTAACATTATTATCCACAAATGCATCTTTTTCTATTTTTCCTATAGTATTAGGAAAAATAATGCTTCTCAATTCCATTTCCTTAAAGCAGCCTTCCGGAATTATGTTCACCGTTGTATTAGACATATCTATTGATTCTATCTTCTTACACTCCGCAAAGGCTTCCGGTTTCAAAGATGTCACGCCTGAAAGTTCATCGGCTGTTATATTATAAGGTGTTCCACTGCTTGTCAAACCTCTGTTTTCCAGACACTCTACAACTTCCTTGCCGTTACTGGTTGAACGGTATAAAATGCTTCTGTCAAAACTGAAAACTGGAGATTCTTCACAGTTTATCTGTGTCAATGTTCCGCATCCTCTGAAAGGGCGCTTCCCTGTATCCTGCAAATTGGCACCGATTTTAGCAGAAGCCAATTTCTCACAGTTGTCAAAAGCATAATCTCCAAGCATTTTACTTCCATTAATGTCCGCTGACAATAACTCCGGACATTCTGCAAAAGTATATGGTTCTATTGTATCAACACCATTAATGGTAACCGACTGAATCTTTTCATCTGTATTAATCTGTTTAGTAGCATCACCAGGATAAGGAGTGCCATCACCATTACCGCTAATCAGCTCGTTTTTATCATTAACAGTAATCTGTACCCAGCTTGTTCCGTCCCCATTCTCATCTTTATATAACTTCCCTTCAGTATCCACTCTTGCTTTTAGCGGATATAAATGGTTTGTATCATCCTTATCATAATAATATGAATATCCTGAAAACAATCCAGGTTTAATACTGTTAACACTGTTAGGAATCGCTACGTTTAACGCTGCCCTGACAACGGCCATTTCCATCTCTGTAGGATTATTCCCTGATGTGGCATTCTGAACCATAGCTATGTATTCATCTTTGTTCTTGTCAGTCACATAAGGGAGGCTCTCTACCCACTCCGTAACATAATTTTCTAACATCTCATAACGCGGATAACCTACCAACTGTGATTCTCCCGGTTCATCATCCGTTACGCGATTATACTGAACCTCCAAGTTCGTCGGCCAGCCGCTATGACATATAATCCAGATTTTTTCCTGCCGTTCATTGTTAATATTGCTTGAACCGTTCATTGCATACATAAACGGTACTGTATCCTGACCGGCATCATCCATCATCGCACCTACAAAGTAGAGCTTTGGTTTTTCAGGACCCGTTGGGTCATCTCTGTCATACAAAGCATCAGTACAGCTTACTCCCTCCTGCGTTTTAAAGGCATCCGTTCCAATAGACGTCATTGTTGTCGCATCAGTAAATATAACCGTCGAAAGCCGATGACATCCTCTAAATGCATTATCACCAATAGATGTCACCGAAGCCGGAATTGTCACCCTGCTCAAATCACAGTTACCATTAAAACTTCCGGCCTTAATGGCAGTGATTCCGTATGCGCCAATCGTTTCAGGAATTGTCACATTATCAGGCTTACATCCGTCCTCAATTTCAAATTTAACCAGTTCTCCTGTGCTGTTTACCTGATAAGTGATTTTGGCCGTCGGTTTGTCTGGGTCTGTATGATTATCATGTGAAGGTTCATCCTCAAACATGACTTTTTCATACAAATCCTGTCCCAAATACTTGAAGGCTGCAGAATTCTCATTGGCCGACTCATGGATTGCCGACGGGTCGGGTCCTTCAAAATAGAAAGAATCCGGCACATCTTCAAGAAATTCTTCCCATGTATAAGAGCAAGTTGGATAGGGAGAAGTTCCGTTATGGAATTCGCCTACCGTGGTATATTCATTTTGAATCACCACCTTCTGCAGACTGCTACACCCCTTAAACATATCTATATCAATATCATTTTCCCTGTAAGTGGACGGGAATTCAACTGCGCCTAATGAACTGCACCCCTGGAAAAGATGATATCCCAACTTCTCCAAAGCAAGATTCTTTCCGCCGCCGCTGAAATCAATAGATTCCAATCCTGTACAGCCTTCAAAGCAACTGTCCCCTAACGCCTCAATCGCAACAGGCACAGTAAAACTCTTCAATGCCGCACAACCGTAAAACGCATCTTTACCTATTACTCTTATTCTGGCTGTAACATCAATATTACATTCTACTATATTTATACAGCCCGCAAAAACACCATTGCCTATACTTTGAAGTCCGTTATTTAAAATTACCTTTTCCAGATTTCGGCAATTATAGAACGCATAGTCTCCTATCCCTCTTATATTTTCACTCATTTGAACGGAAACGATATTGGATTCTCCGGCAAAAACGCCGTCAGCCGGGTCAGTTATATAATCTCCCAATTCCCAACTGCCAGTGGCCGGGTCTTTCTCAACCGTCTGTACACCTAAATATGCGACATCAGCGTTTATCCTCTGTTTACTATCAGTTCCGCCTGCCGGCTGATACTCAAAAGGAGTTACGCTTCTGTTTTCCCAGTATAATTGCGCATCCTTAAGTGTTCCCCAACCGCCCTCTTTGTCTCTGTCCGCATAATAGCAGGGATTATATTTCCACTCCATAACCGGCGACACTTTATGATATTTATACTCAGTTGACGGGCTTCCGCTGGGGTCAGGATTGGGGACTGTCACTGTTTCCCTATATACAAAGTCACCGCTTCCATTTGGGTCCAGAACCAACTGATTTTGTACAACTACTAATTGCTCACCTGTGCTTTGGTCTATAATGGTAGGAACAGTATACACGCGTTGCTGGTTAGCGTCTATCTTCTGTTCCTGCGTCCTGTACGCTAAGAATGAACCGTCTTTTGTTACCAGGCAAAAATCATTACGTGTTGTATTGTCGGTATATTTTTTGTACCCTTCAATCGTATCAGGAATTACTACACTGTTCCCTTCCAGATATCCGCCGTTATATTGTAAAATAACAGCCACCTCATCAATATATGCAAACTGGTACATACCTTCTCCCGAAGTATAAATGGGTGTGGTACTTGTTGCGAGCGGTATCTCGCTTTCATATCCGGCTGTTGCCCCATTAAAATCATTAGTTGCCTCTCTGGAATCCGTAACAGCCACTTTAATTACAGTATTATCTGCCGGATTCGCACTGATATCCGGCACCGGCACCGCCGCCACAGCAATAGCAGATACCATAAGCAGCGCTCCCACCGTCTTACGTATCTGTCTTTTCAGCTTTCTATTTTTCTTTTTTGCGGCGCTTTTGGCCGCTGCACTCTTTGCCATTTATAACACTCCTTTTAAGTTACTTAATTCTCTTTGCCACTACTACGAATCTTCCGTCTGTCTGCGAATTATCGCAGGTTGAGAGAGTCAACAGGCTGTCTCCGTAGCTTGCCGTGACGCCTGTGTCGTACAGGCTTAAGCCTGCCATCTCTTCCATATAAGAATTAAATTCCTCTTCTGAATTTGCATCGATGAACTGATAATACTTGAAAACAAATTCATCTTCGTTGTACACCTGCGAGCGGAACACATACATGACCTGATATTCCGCTTCCTCATAAATGCTGTCAAACCGGATAATTGAATGCTTTTCCCCGTAGGACTCCTTCGCGTACTTCTGGAGCTGGCCAAACATCTGCCCCGACTTCATATGATGTCCGTAAATAATCAAATTCGTGGAGCGCGGATAGATGTTGCAATTATAATCCAGGAAAAGACTTCCGTTCTTATCATATTCCTGATTGAAATTATGGTCAAGATAATATTCGTTGTCACCAGTCTGCATTACAGGGTAATCTATTATTGTATCGTCAATTTTAAGCCATCCGATTAGCTTTTTATTCTTTTCGTATAAAGTTTTATACTCATCAAGCACGTCCGGCATCTTAATTGTCTGTTTATGCAGAGCAAAGTCGTTTTTTTTCTTATTTGTCACAAGCGTATCGCTGCCTTTAAGCGCCGCGAGTTCCGTATACTCCGCATTGGTTCTTGCGCTGAAATAATAGTAAACGCCAAAATATGTAAAACAGCCGATGGCTATCAGAGATGCCGCCGCAACCAGAAGTTTTCGAAGCCGTTCTTTCTTTTTCAGAACCGCCAAAATCTCCTGCTGCATTTCCTTATCGTAATCTTCCAGCCGGACACGGCTTGCTCTTCGCTTTCCTTCGTTATCTTTTCCGGGTGCTTTTTCTTTTGCCGGCTTCTGCTTTGCTGGCTTTTGCTTTGCCGTGCTTCTTTTTTCAGCAGAACGGCCCTCTCTGCCACCGTGCACGCCTTTTGCCTTCTCCTGTAAAGGAATGCCTGCGTTGTTTGGCGGAACACCCTGCCTTTTAAAGTATTCTACTTTTTCATATATCTCATCATCAAAGTCTTTCCCTATCTGAGTCTCAAAACGATAACTTCCGGCCTGGAGTTCCGCATATAGCCTGTATATCTGTTTGGGATTGTCAAAATCGACTTTGGCTTTAACGGCTTCAATCTTTTTCTGGTCGCGTAATGCCGCCTCATAATCCGCCCGGGTGCGGAATCTGATTCCCGCAACCGTCAGCTTATCTGTCGTCGCCATGACATTTTTCTCCTTCATTGCATATACATTTATTTTACTATATCTTGAAATTAATTCAAGTCTTTTGTCCAGATATGGGGAAAAAATGTTTGGTTATTTTTCCCACGTTTTATACATATTATGTTTTATGCGGCCTCTGCGTGTTTATAGTGCCGCAGATAATTGTGCAAAAAAGCCTGACTTTATATCGTCAGACTTTTAGCTTCTTCATATTTTTCCATGGTTGTTCCTAATCCCTCGCATGCTTTCTCCAAAGTCACTTTAAAAAATTTCATCGCATTCTCAACGTCCATTACCAGACGTCTTGCCTCACCTATCCTCTTTCCCTGTTTTTGTCCTATCTTTTCTCCTTCTTCTCTTCCCTGCCTTACATATTGTTCAAATAATTCACACACTCTGATTTCATCCTCCTCTCTGATACCCTGTTTATCCATCCATTCTTCCACGCCATCTATATCCGTTTCACCTGAAAGCACCTTTATCATTCTGATAAGTGCCGCCTTATGTACTACCGGTCTGTCGGAGCGGTAGCTATCGCCTTCCGCTAAGTAGTCGGCCACTATCCGCATATCGCTTTGGAACAGCTTTCTGATTTCTTCCGGCAGATACCTCATCTCAAATATATGCAGTTTCAGTTCGTCAATGTATTCCCACGTTTCCTCTAAAATTTTCCTTCTTCTGAATAGCTGCCGGCTGTCACGGCTCCCTTTCCATCTGGCTTTTCCCCAGTAAAGCACAAACTCAATAACAGGATAGGCGGCTTTCGTTTTCTTTTCATACTGCTCTCTGTAGGCTCCTCCTGTATACCCGGCTTTCCGAAGGAGCATTTTCCCATCGGGCCTGCTCTGGTTCGCTATCAGGTACATCAGATTTATCCCATCGTCCGTCAGTACATATTTACATAAATCCTCATATTCGTTCCGAAGCTTTTCACTGCCCTGATAAATAAATTCCGTAGGGCCTGCCTGCAGATTCCCTGCCTCCGCCACCGTTTTTCCTTTATACAGCAAAACGTTTATCACGTCCGCCGCAATATCCGGAAAGGCCATAAATTCCTTTTCCACAATATCTTTCTTTTCTTTGCTTTTTGCCATCCGGCCTCCTTCCACAGGAAAACGGTATGGCTTTCAGGTTCCCTGCGCTGCCAAAAATCTTCCTGCTCATTCTTAATTTTCGTTGAAAACTTTTCAACAATGATATGGGAAATAAGCATATGCCAGCCGGTTTTCTCCCGGCAAAACAGATTTTTGAATCAGACAGGGAACTGCGTCCCGATATTTGATGAGAAAGACTCTCATAGACCGCAAATTCATTATATGCTTAATTCGATAATCATATTTTAGCATACGAATAATTATTTTTCAATGGGATATCGTTACTTTTAATATTTTTCAAAATCGCAGAACCACATACAAGCCGCCCACATATGATAAACCATAAAACAAAATAAATTTTTGGAGGCAATAACATGAGTGATTTAACAGCTACTGGCTGCGGATGCGGTGTCAGCAATGCGAACAACGGATGTGGATGCAGTTCCATCATCTGGATTATCCTTTTACTTTCCTGCTGCGGCGGATGCGGCGGCAACGGATTTGGCGGTCTTTTCGGCGGCAACTCCGATAACGGATGCTGCGACAGCCTCATCTGGATTATCCTCCTGCTGTGCTGCTGCGGAAATGGCAATGGCAATAGCGGCTGTGGATGCGGATGCTAATCTAAGTAATTGATTCTTTTCATCATGTCTGAAAGGTAGGCTCCGAAAAGGGCCTACTTTTCTGCATATCAGGAACTTTATAAACATAAAATATTAAAACCGGTGGGAAGGAGCAGTTATGGATTCAAATGAGCACAACAAAGTAATCGCATTTGATACTCTCTTTTGCACCAATCATATACAGATGTTAAAGGTTATGCTGCCTTATATGAACCGGCAAATGCAAAAGTCTCTGGCTATCTATATAAAATTTCTGGAACTGAATTATGTTATCGATTATTTCAGGAAACATCCCTATCCTCTTTTCGGCTGTGCGCAGAACGAGGATTCGGCGGACATTTTCAAAATGTGTTCGGAACTTGCTCCTTTCTGCACGGAAAATGAGAAAAAACAGTTGGAGCAGATACAGAATATCCGTCAGGGAATGAATATGTACAGGGAAATGTCGCAGGCTATGGAGATGATGAAAGATTTCATGCCGGATGCATCCGCCTTTATGAACACCGGCAATAATGAAGGCCCTGACAATTCTGAAAACGACGGCGCAGGCGGCTTTGATATGATGAACATGCTGATGAACATGCTCACACCGGAGCAAAAACAAATGTATGAAATGTTTGGAGGAAATCAACATGCAGAATGATTGGATGCGGGACGAATCCTTAAAAGATATTGAACCTTATAAGCTGGAATTTCTTCAGGCCCTTGTTTTTGAAAGCAGTAACCTAAAAAAGGAGCAGATGATTCCCTTTCTGATGGCGGTTGCCAAACGGGGACAGGAAAAAAAGGTTTCCTTCTCCGATAAGGAAATCGACGCTGTCGTAGCGGTACTTCGGAAACACGCTTCGCCTGACGAAATCGCAAAAATCGAAAAGGTAATGGCAATGCGCTCCCGCAGATGAAACGCATTAAGCGGTTATCAGGGAGTTTTAAAAGGGCGGACGGACACTTTCACGGTATCCGGCCGCCCTCTGCTTTTTATTTCATAACAATATTCACAATTCTGCCCGGCACATAAATTTCCTTCACGATGTTTCCGGTCAGCTTTTCGGCAATCACTTCTTTTGCCTTGGCAATCACGGCGTCCTTTTCTTCCTCCCTCGCAATATCAAGGGTGGCTCTGGTCTTTCCGTTAATCTGCACGGCAATTTCAATGGTGGCTTCTACGGTTTTCGCCTCGTCATACTCCGGCCATGCGCTCTGGTAAATCCTTCCCTCATAGCCCGTTTTCTGCCAGATTTCCTCGGTGATATGAGGCGCAACAGGATTAAGCAGCACAAGCAGGGTCTTGAACTCTCCCTTTGTAACCGCATTCTTCCGGTAAAATTCATTGATAAGCGCCATCATGGCCGCAATGGCCGTATTGTATTTCAGGCTCTCAAAGTCGCCGCTTACCTTCTTGATGGTCTGGTGCATTTTAATTTCCAAATCTTTGGAATATCCCTCTTCCTGTGTGAGGATATCCTGCAGTTTCCATACCCTCTCAAGGAATCTGCGGCAGCCCTTCACGCCGTCCTCGCTCCAGGCGGCGGAAAGCTCAAAGGCGCCGATAAACATTTCATAGGTACGGAGCGTGTCCGCGCCGTATTCTCTCACAATATCGTCAGGGTTCACCACGTTCCCCCGGGATTTGCTCATCTTTTCTCCGTTAGAGCCCAAAATCATGCCATGAGAAGTTCTCTTTGCATAGGGCTCGGGACAGGAAACCACTTTTTCATCGTATAAAAATCTGTGCCAGAATCTGGAATAAAGAAGGTGCAGTGTGGTATGCTCCATACCGCCGTTATACCAGTCCACGGGCATCCAGTAGTCAAGGGCTTCCTTACTTGCCAGCGCTTCTTTATTCTCAGGGTCGATATAACGCAGGAAATACCAGGAAGAACCTGCCCACTGAGGCATGGTGTCCGTTTCCCTCTCTGCCGGCCCGCCGCAGTTTGGACAGGTGGTTTTTACCCAATCCGTCATGGAGGCAAGAGGGGATTCCCCCGTATCCGTAGGCATATAGCTCTCCACTTCGGGAAGCTCCAGAGGAAGCTCACTTTCAGGGACAGGCACGTAACCGCATTTTTCGCATTTCACAATGGGAATGGGCTCGCCCCAGTAACGCTGTCTGGAAAATACCCAGTCTCGCAGCTTAAAGTTGGTCTTTGCATGGCCGATTCCCTTTTCCGTCAGGAAATCCGTAATCCTTTTCTTGGCGTCCGTTACGGAAAGGCCGTTTAAGAAATCGGAATTTACCAGTGTTCCCGTCTCCACATCGGTAAACACGGCTTCATTTACGTCTACCGGACTCCCGGCAACCACCTCGATAATGGGCATACCAAATTTCTTTGCAAATTCCCAGTCGCGCTCGTCGTGGGCCGGCACCGCCATGATGGCTCCCGTGCCGTAGGACATCAGAACATAATCGGAAATCCACACCGGAATTTCTTTCCCGTTTACGGGGTTTACCGCAGACAGACCTTTCAGCATAACGCCCGTCTTGTCCTTTGCCAGCTCTGTCCGCTCAAAATCGGACTTTCTGGCTGCCATTTCCCTATAGGAAACCACCTCGTCCCAGTTTTCAATATCCGAACGGTATTTATCAATAAACGGATGCTCAGGGCTCATAACCATGTAGGTAACGCCGAACAGGGTATCCGGCCTTGTGGTGTAGACGGTCATTTTGTCCTCTTTATCCTTTAAGATAAAGTCCACCTCCGCGCCGGTGGATTTCCCAATCCAGTTTCTCTGGGAAACCTTTACCCGCTCCACGTAATCCACCATGTCAAGCCCTTCCAGAAGCTTGTCCGCATATTCCGTGATTTTCAGCATCCACTGGCTCTTTACCTTGCGGACCACCTCGGAACCGCAGCGCTCGCAGACGCCGTTTACAACCTCCTCGTTTGCAAGCCCTATCTTACAGGAGGTACACCAGTTGATGGGCATTTCCGCTTTATAGGCCAGACCGGCATGGAAAAGCTTTAAGAAAATCCACTGCGTCCATTTATAATATTCCGGGTCAGTGGTGTTTACTTCTCTCTCCCAGTCAAAGGAATAGCCAAGGGAGTGGAGCTGGTTTTTGAAATGCTCCACGTTGTTTTTGGTGACAATTTTCGGATGAATATGGTTTTTGATAGCGTAATTTTCCGTGGGGAGCCCGAACGCGTCCCATCCCATGGGATAAAGGACATTATATCCCTGCATTCTTCTTTTTCTCGCCACAATATCAAGCGCCGTGTAGGGCCGTGGATGGCCTACGTGCAGTCCCTGTCCCGAAGGATAGGGAAATTCCACCAGTGCGTAATATTTCGGTTTGGAGTAATCGTCAGAGGTCTGAAACGCCTTTTCCTCGTCCCAGATTCCCTGCCATTTTGTCTCCACTTCTCTGTGATTATATGGTACTGCCATTTTTCCCTCATTTCTGCGCAAGGCTCTGCGCATGTTTTCTTTCCGCAAGTCGGTAACTTTGCCGCGCACATACCGGACCTTTGTCCTCTGTACCGCTTCAATTCCTGATTTTACCTATATTATGGCAAAAAGTCAATAACCTCGTTCAGTCCGTAGCCTTCCGCGTACTGAATCGTAATGCTGTCACCCACTTTATATTTTACTATCTTTATCAACTGCGGGTCAGCCATATTGATGTCAAAGATATCTTCCTGATTTTCCAGGCAGATATAATAATGGGTATTTCCCTCAAGAACCACCGGAGAAATGCTTTCTATCTTTCCGGTAACGCTCTTTCCCGTGATGACGATATCGCCCACGATGCCGTTGGTGCTAAGGAGCTGGGTATAGTTCTTTTCACATTCCTGAACCGTATCCCCGATGGCCACCCACTGGTATTTCTGCACGTTAACCATCGCATATTTTTTCACAAGCCCCGCACCGTCCTTAAGCGCCATAAAATAAGTAGGCTCATCCGCGATGTTCAAAAGCAGCGGGAAAGTCGCGCGGTACCCAAGGTTCTGTACCTGCCCTTCCGCCGAGGACATGGCCGAGTCCTCAATCGCGCCCTCCACCTTGTAGGAACGGGTTTCCATGGTTCTCTGGTTCATCAGGACAAATCCCACGTTGGACTGGTCGCCGCTGACGCTGGTGATTCCGGTATACACCCACACGTCGTCCTCTAACGCAATATAATTGTATCCGTTGGTGGACTGCAGACAGTCCTTCTGTCCCAGAAGGGAATTCCAGTAACCGTGCTTTAAAAGCCCTGAGTAATCGTACAGATTAACCAGAAGCTCCGCGGAATAAACCTTGTCAATCCAGTTGGGCACATCCTCCACCGCATAGTCCACGCACTCTCCCGTCTGGGCATTGCACAAAACCACCCGGCCTATGGTCTGCCCGCCGAAAAGGCCGATATTGAATTTCTTGACAGGACACACCCAGTAAGGCGTCCCCTCCTCGTCTATCTCAAAGAAAACCTGGTCGTCGAAGATATAGGTAGGGAAACGGAACCTTAAATGTCTGTACAGGTTCCTGTTAAAGTATTCCCCTTTTGAGTAGCGAATTCCCTCCGAAAGCTTTACGCATTCCGTGTTCTGGGTAGTCATATCAATCAGTATATAAGCAGGTATACCGTTTTTCTGATTGGTAAGCCATTTAATGGGGCTTGCATAGGTAAGGGGCGTCACCCGCACCGGCTTTCCCTGATAATTAATCTGGGAATAGTCGCCGGAAACCTCGAACTGGGAAACCATATCCACCATGCTTCCCATCTTTCTGTTTCCCAGAAGAGAGGCGGAATCCTTGTCCAGCAGCGGAATAGTCTTATAGTCAACCTGTCTGATATCGTCCGTAAATTCTCTCTCCTCAATGGTAAGAAGCCGCTGGTACTTCGCCGCGTTAAAGAAGGGCGAGGATAAAAGGGTGCCGACGCCGTATGCCCCAATCAGCACAATCAGCAAAATTCCCAGCAATTTGAATACAAGCGTGCTTTCTTTGAAATCAAAGTGAAAGGTATTCATTCCCTCCACTGGCGACTTTCTGTCCGCCTGAATCTGTTTTAAGGCGGACAAAAGCATCAGCGCCGCCACTATCACCAGAATCGCTCCCCAGGTTCCCGACGAATGAATGTTAATCGCCGGCAGCGTCACATAGTAGTAAACGCCAAGGGCAAAAATCGCCGCCAGAACCAGAATAATGTTTCTCAAAATTTTATTTTTTTTCATAATTCTCCTTTACTGTCCGTGCAAATGCAACAGGATGCCGCACCCCATTGCAGCATCCTGTCGCCTTATCACTGTTTTTCACAGTAATGTTACCTTCATCCAAAAAGAACCAGCTTCTTTATTCGTCGGAACCTTCCGCAACTTTGGCCGCTCTTGCCGCAACTTCCTTCTCCTGAACGTCGCTGGGAGCCTGCTCGTAGCGTGAAAATTCATATGCAAAATCGCCGCGTCCGCCTGTCATGGAACGCAAATCCGTACAATATCCGAAAAGTCCCATCATGGGAACGTCCGCCTCAATCACCTGTTTGCCGCCGGGAGCCGGATTCATTCCAAGAACCCTTCCCCTTCTCTTGTTCAGGTCGCCCATAACGTCGCCTGTGTAAGCGTCGGGAACCGTTACCTTGAGGGATACGATAGGCTCAAGCAGCACGGGATGCGCCTCCATGAAGCCCTTCTTAAACGCCTGAATGGTCGCCATCTTGAAGGCCATTTCCGAGGAGTCTACCGGATGGTAGGAACCATCGTATAAAATCGCCTTAACGCCCACTACGGGATATGCTGCCAAAGGTCCCTTCAAAACGGAATCCTGGATTCCCTTTTCAACAGCCGGGAAGTAATTCTTCGGAACCGCTCCGCCTACAACCATCTGCTCAAAAGCATAGGTTTCTTCCAGATTGCCCAAAGGCTCAAATTTCATCTTAACATGGCCGTACTGTCCGTGTCCGCCGGACTGTTTTCTGTATTTGTATTCCACGTCGGAGGTCTTTCTGATAGTTTCCCTGAATGCAACCTTAGGCTCTGTCAGTTCAATCTCAACCTTATATTCATTTAAAAGCTTGCTGGCAATCACGTCCAGATGCAAATCTCCCATTCCGTAAAGAAGCATCTGTCTGTTTTCGGAATCGTTCACATATTTCATTGCCTGGTCTTCATGGGAAATCTTCTGAAGAGCCTGGGAAATCTTATCAACATCCCCTTTGTTCTTCGGATTGTAGCGCTTATATGTATAAGGCTTCGGCATTTCCCATTTTCCGAATTTAACAGTGGTGGCCTTGGTGGAAAGGCTGTCTCCCGTCCTTGCCGCGGTCAGCTTGGCGAGCGCGCCGATATCTCCGGCGTGAAGTTCTTTCACTTCAATGGGCTTGCTTCCCTGAAGCACGTACAGCTTTCCAATCTTTTCCTCCACATCCTTATCTACATTGTATATCAAATCGTCGGTCTTAAGTACGCCGGAATTTACCTTAATCAGGGAATACTTGCCGATAAACGGGTCAACGATGGTCTTCCAGATATAGGCGGATTTCGCCTTGGAGAAATCATAGTCCGCATGGAAGATGTCGTTGGTCTTCATATTAATTCCGGCCACTTCTCTGTTTTCCGGGCTGGGAAAATACTTGATGATATCGTCAAGCAGCGTGTAAATTCCCTGACAGAGCATACTGGAACCCATCGTCATGGGAACGATGCTTCCGTCGCACACGTTGGTGCGCAGAGCCGCCCTGATTTCCGCCTCCGAGAAAGTCTCTCCGCCGAAGTATCTCTCCATCATTTCTTCGCTGGTCTCGGCAACCGCTTCCATAAGCGTGTCGCGGCAAAGCTGGAGGTTTGCCTTGTTGTATTCGGGAACCTCGCATTCCACCACTTCCTTGCCCTGCCATCTGTGTCCGGTCTCGGCAATAACGTTGACATAGCCCACGAATTTTTCGTTTTCACGGATTGGCAGATGGAACGGAGCCATCTTCTTGCCGAACATCTCCGTCATATCCTCCACTACCTGACGGAAAGAAGCGTTATCCACATCCATATTGCTGACATATATCATTCTGGGGAGCTTATATTTTTCACAGAGTTCCCATGCTTTCTGGGCGCCCACTTCCACGCCCGACTTGCCGTTTACCACAATGATAACCGCTCCGGCAGCGCTGATTGCCTCTTCCATCTCTCCCGCAAAGTCAAAAAAGCCCGGTGCGTCAATTACATTGATTTTATATCCTTCCCATTCAACGGGGATAACGGAAGTACTAATTGAAATTTTTCTCTTCTGTTCTTCCTTTCCGAAGTCACTGACAGTATTGCCGTCGTCAACTTTTCCAAGTCTCGAGGTAATACCCGATAAATATGCCATAGCTTCCGCCAGGCTTGTCTTTCCAGCGCCGCCATGCCCCAGCAAAGCTACGTTTCTAATCTTGTCAGTTGTGTAAATATTCATATAAGTCCCTCCATTTTTCCGGTTTTTTGGGAGTTACGCCACATTTATATGATACCATTATTCTGGCTCTTTAAACCCCATGTGAACATTCTACTAAATAATCCGGATTTATACAAGCAAAATCGTACATTTTGTTGCCTGTTTTTATGTTTTGGGGGAACCTGAAAGCGCAATGCCCTTGACTTTCACACGTTGAAGTGCTATATTGTGGAACGGAAGCTATTTGAAAGGAGAAAAACCAGATGATTGTTGTAATGAAACCCCAGGCGTCGGACCAGAGCATCCGCGCCGTAACCGGATATATTGAAGAAAACGGACTGCAAATCCATCTTTCCAGAGGCGAGGAGGTCACCATTATCGGCGTTGTGGGCGACAAGTCCCGGCTTTCCACGGAAAACCTGCGCGTTTTTAAGGATGTGGACCATATTATTTCCGTAACGGAAAGCTACAAGCTCGCCAACAGGAAATTCCATCCCGAACCCACCACCGTAAAGGTGGGGAACACCGCCGTCGGCCCCGGCAATCTGACCATTATGGCCGGTCCCTGCGCCGTGGAAACGCAAAAGCAGCTTTTATCCATCGCGGAGGCGGTAAAAGCGGCAGGCGCGACCATTCTGCGCGGAGGCGCCTACAAGCCCCGCACCTCTCCCTACTCTTTTCAGGGCCTTGAGGAGGAAGGGCTCCGATACATGAAAGAGGCAAAGGCGGCCACCGGCCTTTCCACCATCTGCGAAGTGGTGAGCCAGGAAGCCATAGAAGCCGCCGAAAAATATGTGGATATGATACAAATCGGCGCCCGCAACATGCAGAACTTCATATTATTAAAGGAAGCGGGGCAGTCCGGTCTTCCCGTCCTTTTAAAGCGGGGCCTGTGTTCCACCATTGACGAGTGGTTAAACGCAGCGGAATATATTATAGCGGAGGGAAACCCCAATGTGGTTCTCTGCGAGCGGGGAATCCGCACCTATGAAACCGCTACCAGAAACACACTGGACTTAAGCGCCGTCCCCGTTCTGCGGGAGCGCACCCATCTTCCCATTATTGTGGACCCCTCCCACTCCACGGGTTCCTACAAATATGTAAGCCCCATGGCAAGAGCCGCCGTGGCAAGCGACGCCGACGGCCTGATGATTGAAGTACATAACGACCCAGCCCACGCCCTCTCCGACGGCCCCCAGTCGTTAAACTTTGACAAATTCGCCGCTTTGACCGAAGAACTGAAGCCTTTCTGCCGGCTTATGGGGAGGAGCTTCCATGAACAATGACTTTACCTGCGGCTTTATCGGCCTGGGGCTGATTGGCGGTTCCATCGCAAGGGCAATACGCCAGACCTACCCGGACAGCCGCCTTATGGCTTATGAAATCAATCAGGATTCCCTGAACGCGGCCACAGACGACGGCGTTATCAACACGCCCCTTTCCTCTATGGACGAAAGCCTTTCGGAGTGCGATTATATCTTTCTGTGCGCGCCGGTCTCGGAAAACAACGGAAATCTTGCAGAACTTAAGAAATATCTTTCACCTTCCTGCATCCTTACCGACGTGGGAAGCGTAAAGACGGAGATTCATAAACAGATTGAAGCTGCCGGACTCTCCGGCAGGTTCATCGGAGGCCATCCCATGGCCGGAAGCGAGCGCTGCGGCTATATCAACTCCAGGGCCCTGCTGCTTCAGAATGCTTATTACATTCTGACTCCCTGTAAAGAGGTTCCAGAAGATGCCGTAAGCGCTTTCCGGGAGTTGATTGCCTCCCTTGGGGCAATCCCTCTGGTACTTGACTTTGCCCTGCACGACTACGTCACCGCCGCCATAAGCCACCTGCCCCATGTGGTTGCCGCCTGTCTGGTGAATCTGATTAAACAGGAGGATTCAGGGGACGGCATTATGAAAATGATTGCGGCGGGGGGATTTAAAGACATTACGAGAATCGCCTCCTCCTCTCCCCTCATGTGGCAGCAGATTTGCCTTGCCAACGGCAAAAATATCTCCGCTCTGCTTGGCAGCTTCATTCATTCCCTCATCCGGATTCAGGAGGAAATTGACGAGGCACGGCCGGAAAATTTATATACATTTTTTGATGAAGCAAGAGGATACCGGGATTCCTTTATTGAAACTTCCAGCGGCCCTATCAAGAAAGTGTTTTCGATTCGCATAGATATCGCGGACGAGCCCGGCGCTCTGGCCGCGGTGGCGACCATTCTCGCGCTGCAGCAAATCAGCATCAAAAACATCGGGATTACCCACAACAGAGAACAGGAAGACGGGGTGCTGCGGGTAGAGTTTTACGAGCAGGAAAGCATTGAAAAAGCCACAGGGATTCTTGCGGCGAAAGGATATACTATCTACTGAATTTTTTCTTCCGCCTCTTTTCGAAAAAGCAGAAAATATTTTTTATAAGAAGAAACATTATGATGCCCGTAACGCCGCCTGCCGTGTCAATTA
>OFFW01000926.1_pt1 | contig 19023 bp, 18 predicted proteins | sample 1521501 | NCBI WGS metagenome assembly OFFW01 (sample SAMEA3504107, study PRJEB24116) | mouse gut metagenome | biome: mouse gut; feature: mouse-associated habitat; material: faeces | place: Denmark | collected 2011
AGCGCCTCCGCCATTGTCTTTACTGCCGCAGGCTGCCAGAGTAAGTATCATGGTCGCTGTAAGCAAAATTGCGATTAATCTTTTTTTCATTACTTTTTCCCTCCATTTTTTATATAGCTTTTTCTTTTCAGAAACGGTGCCTTACCGTTTCTGTATGTAGACGGCGCTGTGCCGTTTCTACCGCAGCATGTCTCGGTTCCTTTTGCGGAGCCGGTGTAACAGATTTCAGCCCATATCAGAGCCGGTGTAACAGTTATCGGCCCTTTACAAGCCGATGTGACAGGTATCAGCCCTTTACGGAGCCGATGGTAAGTCCGGCGATAATATACCGCTGGAAAAACGGGTATGCAAAGGCGATGGGAACCACTATCAGCACCACAAGCGCCATGCGCAGGCTGTCCTGGGGCAGCGATTTTGCAATGCTGGCCGCCTCCGCTCCAATCATGGAGCTGTTTTTTACCAGAAAGTCTATCTTTTCCTGGGTCTCCATCAGGAGATACTGTAAAGGTATATGTTTCGGGTCGCTTCCCACATAAAGCTTTGGAATAAACCATTCGTTCCAGTAAGCCAGCGCCGTGAGCAGCCCCACGGTGGCGATTCCCGGCTTTGAGATGGGAACCACTATGCGCAAAAGGGTGCTGTATTCGCCGCTTCCGTCAATGGACGCCGCCTCAATCAGTTCCATGGGAACGGAGCTTTGGAAGAAGGTTCTCATAACAATCAGGTTAAAAGGATTCAGCAGCATGGGAACAATCACCGCCGCGTAGCTGTTGCTCAGCCCAAGCACCGTCTTGCAGACCACGTAAGTAGGCGCAAGCCCTCCTCCGAAAATCATGGTAAAGAAGCAGAAGAAGGTAAAAAACCTGCGGAACTTAAAGTCTTTGCGGAACAATGCGTAGGAGTACATAATCGTCACCGCCAGCGTAAGTACCGTTCCCACTATCGTGATATAAAAACTGTTGAAATAGGAACGCCACAACTGCTGTCCCATTTTAAAGGTATACCGGTAAGCTTCCAGAGACCACTCTTTCGGCAGAAAGGAAAACCCAATCTCCCTGATGCTCTGCTGTGAGGTAAAGGAAATGATGACGACAAACACAAAGGGTATCACGCAGCAGAGACAGAAAAACAGCATAATCATGTGGAAAACCGCTTCCACGGGTCTCGATACAGCATTTACAGGTCTGGATTTTTTCATATTCTTTCGCCTCCTCCCTAGAATAAACTGCTGTCCGCATCAATCCGCGATACAACCCTGTTTGCAATGATAATACATATAAATCCCACAAGCTGCTGCATCATGCCCGCCGCCGTGCTCATGCCGATGTTGCTTGTGGCCGTCAGCGTCCGGTACACGTAGGTATCGATAACCTGAGTGGCCGGAAACAGTGAACCGGAGTTTAAGGGCACGCTGTAGAACAGTCCGAAATCCGCGTTGAAAATCTTTCCTACGTTCATAATCAGCAGAATACAAATCATGGGGCGCAGATTGGGCAGGGTTACGTGCTTAATCTGCTGCCACTTGGTAGCGCCGTCTATGGCCGCCGCCTCATACTGGGTAGTGTCAATTCCTGTGATGGCCGCCAGATAGAGAATGGCGGAATAGCCCGTATTTTTCCACACGTTACAGATGGTCAGGATTACCGGCCAGTATTTCGGCTCATGGTACCAGTTGATGACCTCCGCTCCGCTCCTGGCCTGCCAGCTTGTAATCAGTCCCCTTGTAGGGTCAAGGAACGCCAGCACAAAATAGCTTGCCACGACCCAGCTTAAGAAGTAGGGGAAAAACATCAGGGTCTGATAGACCTTGGCCACCCTTTTTCTTGTAATCTCGTTTAAAATGATTGCCACTCCCACAGAAAGTACCAGCCCCAGTATAATCCAGACGATATTGTAGCCTAAGGTATTGCGGATGATTCTTCCGGTATCGGTGGAGGCAAACAGGAATTTGAAATTTTTCAACCCCACCCATTTGCTGTGCGCCATATTGTTCCAGAAGCTGGGATTTCTGACATAGACTTTATAATCCTTAAACGCCAGAATCATACCTGCCATGGGAATATAGCGGAGCAGGAAAAACCAGATTGCACCCGGAATAACCATGCTGGTGAGAAGCAGCGTCTTTTTCGTCTTGCCTTTCATAATTCTCCCCCTTTCGTTATCTTGTGTCTCTATTGTAACTTTATGATTATAGAAAGTCACGGTACGACCTTGTTCTTTTTGTGCTGATTTTGTTATGTTTGCACAACAAAAGATGCCCGGCTTTGCCGGACATCCATATATTAAACAAATGCCGCCGCGCTTTTCGCGTCAGCTTATTGTAAAACAAGCCGGTTAATCCGGCCTGTTTCTGTATTCATTGGCGGACATACCGCACACCTTTTTGAACACCCGGGAGAAATGGGCCAAATCCACAAACCCCACATCCTCCGCGATATCGCCTATCCTCAGAGAGGAATTTTTCAAAAGCTCCTTTGCCTTCTCTATGCGCACCCCGTTTAAGATTTCCGAAAAGGTCTGCCCCGTTTCCTTGTTCAGCAGCTTGCTCAGGTGCCACTGGCTCACATAAGTCTTCTCCGCCACATCCGATAAAAGAAGCTTTTCCTTATAGTTCTCTTCTATATAAGTAAGGGCGTTGCGCACGATAAAGTTTCCCGCCACATTCTCGTGGGTATCCGCCGGCTCCTCCCCGCTCTTTTCTTCCGGCTCCGCCCTGCTAATCATAAACCGTATGGCTTCCTCTATTTCCTCCATATTTGAGGGCTTGAGCAGAAATCTGGCGACTCCCAGATGCAGCGCCCGCTTCGCGTAGTCAAAATCCCGAAAACCCGTAAGGATGGTCACCTGCATTCTGGAAAACTCCGACTTAAGGCCCGCTATCATGGCAAGTCCGTCCATCTCCGGCATACAGATATCCAGAAAAATCATATCGGGCCGGTGTTTCTCAATCAGCGCCTTGCCCTCCACGCCGTTCCCCGCGGTAGCCACCACCTGGCAGCCGTACTTTTCCCAGGGCACGCTTCTGGAAAAACCCTGTACGATAATCGGCTCGTCGTCAATTATCATTACCTTATACATGTTTTTCAGCCCCCCTTCCCCGAAGCGGCGGCAAATACCCGCTCTAACAGTTCTTCTCCCGAGCCTCCCGCAGAGACCTCCGATATACCCGCAATCAGCGTCCTGTAAGCCTCCGGCTCCATGCGTGAATCCGTGGGCAGCAGCTTTTCCGGCGCGTTCTCCACGTATCTGGCGGCGCATTCCGCTAACGGGCTGCGGCTTTTGAGCGCCCTCACGTCCGCGGCGGCCACAAGGCTCCCGCCTCCCGCCTCATAATACCTCTGCACTGCGTCCCGCCGGGTATGGGCCATCACATATTTTACAGCCGCGTCCCGCTTGTGCAAATCGTTCCAGGCTCTTCTTGTAATATAAAATCCAGAGGTGATTCCCCCAATCATGGTACCTGGCTCCGCTTTCTGGTCTGGCACGCCGGGAAAGGGAATCACCAGCGTGTTCTCCGTGTCTGTCACCGACGGAAAATACCAGCTTCCTTCCAGCAGCATGGCCGCTTTCTTATTGACAAAAAGCTCCCCGGCGTACTCATTGGTGATGCTGTCCGTATCCTCCGGAAATGCGCCGGCCTCCCGAAGCACCTGAAAAAGCGCCAGCCCCCGCACCCAGTCTTTTGGCGCGGCGGCGCCCGGATTCAGATAACCTTCTTTTCCCGACGTGTATAAAAGAAAATGTTCCAGCCAGTAGTGGGGCACGTTGGCAAGGGCGCAGGATATGGGCACGATATCGTTTTCGCGGAAAACGGAAACCGCATGCAGCAGGGAATCCCAGTCGTAAGGCAGAGGCACATTGCAGCGTTCAAACAGCTCCCGGTTTACATACAGTCCCTCCCAGAAACCCGTGGTCGGCACGGCACGGGAAACGCCGTCCTGATTCGCCGCCTGCGCAAGCGCCCAGTCGTAGGTATCCGCGGCATATTCGGGATACACCTGCCGGATTTCTTCAACCGTGACAAATTTGTCCATAGCCACAATCTGATTCGCCGTTGCGTCCGTAAAAAACTGCAGCACATCCGGCTCGTTCCCCACGGAAAAGTCTGTCACAACCTCGTTTTTCCACTGTTCGTCAGAGGTCCGGGTTTCGTCCTCAATGTAAATATGGGGGTTCTCCGCCATAAATTCCAGTCTGATTTCCTCATAAACTCCGGCTCCCGAAGCGGAACCCCCCGCCATTGAAACGGTACGCAGCACCACGTTTTGGGTATCCTCGCCGATATAGGTTTCCACATTCGTACCGCATCCGGGCAGCAGAGCCGCCGCCGTCAAAAAAACAACCGTATTTAGCAGCCTGATTCCATGCCTTAGCTCCAGGCTTTGAATCAGCCGCCTTTTTCCATTAGCCATCGTTATCCTCCTCAAAGTTTTTCGGAATGGTAATCCGTGTAGTGAAAAGCTCCCCTTCCTGAAAAACGCCAAGTCCGTACTGAACTCCGTAAATGAGCTGAATCCGCCGGTTCACATTGTAAATGCCGATGGATGTGTGCGCTCCCGGCTCGCCCCTGTCCATGGCATGGCGGCCGCATATAATGCCCTCAATGTATTCCATTTTTTCCGGGCCAAGGGGTCTGCTGGTATTTACCACATCTATAAAAATTCTCTCCCCGTCAAAATCTCCGCCGGAATCTTCCACCGGATAAATTTTCAGCCAGATAATTCCCGAATTGACTTTCTCGATTCCATGCCGGATAGCGTTTTCCAGAAGCGGCTGGAGAATGAGCCGGGGTACTTTCACCTGCATGGTATCCGCTTTAATCTCCTTTTCCACCCGCAGCCGGGTCCCGAAACGCATGGACATGATATAGAGAAAGGCGTCCCCGCAGCGAAGCTCCTCGGCCAGACGCACCAGCCTGTCGTTGTTCCGGTTCATGCCCGCGTCAAGCACTGTGCCCAGCGCTTCTATCATTCTGCTGGTCTCGATATCGCCGTTCATTCTTGACTGCCAGTTCATCATTTCCAGCGTATTGTTCAGGAAGTGCGGATTTATCTGCGCCTGCAGGGCTTCTATCTGGGCGTCCTTGGCGGCCATCCTTTCCAGATAAACCGTGTCGAACAGATGCTTTAACTGAGACGACATGTCGTTGAAAGACTCCACCAGCTCCGTAAACTCCTCGTTGGGAATCTGCTCCTTTGGCAGCGTAATGCCCAGCTCCCCTTCCCGCAGCCTTCGGGATACGGCAGCCAGTTTTTCAAGAGGCTTCTGCATATGCCTGCTTAAAAGGAAAAAGGTGAGTATCATAAGAGGAACCATACAAAGCATGGTAATCAATGCAATCACATTCAGCCTGAAAACATCCTTATAAAGAGCCTCGCCGGGGGTGGTGTAATACAAAGTAAAGGTATAATTGTCCGTAACGCAGGTGTGGCAGTACCCCCGCTCACTGCCTATGGCAAGGCTCACCGTGCCTCCGCGCGCTTCATCCTCTTCCGCATAACCGCGCAGAATCCGGTAAATCTCCTTCTCCTTTTCCGGATACAGGGAGAGAAACTCCTCGTCGTCCGGAAAGCTGAGCAGTACTCTGCCCTCACCCTCAAGAGGCAGCCCCGAAAAGAGGGCGCTCTTGTTAAGCCCTAAAACCAATGTGCCGTATCTGTGATAATCGCTGACCGTATAGAGGTTCCGCATAACATAAATCTGATTGTCCACCACATGGATTTCCACATAACTGGTGTCTCTTCGGGCCAAATCAAGGGCCACAGGCTGCACGTATTTCAGGAAATCGCCATAGCTGTAGCCGTTCTTTGCCGAATAACAGCTTGGCGTCTCGTCCCCCTCCAGATAAAAGGCATATCTTGCTATCCGGTTGTCCATATAATATTTGGAAATCAGGGAGCTTTTGATGGAAGCCAGATACGCGTTCCGGCGGGTATTGCCCCGGATATATCCCATATAGCCGCTTTCCCATTCCCCCTCATAGCTGGGCTTCCTGCTCTTTATAATCGCCTCGTCGATATCCGTCTTGATTAAAACGGCGGATACCTCCACCGCGTTCCGAATCAGATTGTCGGACTTCTCTGTATAAGCTCTCTGGTAATGGTAAAAAATAAACCAGGTGAACACTGCAATGGGAATCATCCACGCCGCCGCAAGGATTCCGATTAATATGGAGCGCAGGGAAGTGCGCTTTTTCTTTGGTGAACCGATTTTCCGTTTCATCTTAAGGTACAATCTTTACCTCCGCTCCGTCCGACAGCGGCGCGTCCGCGCCCATGGCGTAAATCCACTTATCGTTATAGATTCCCCGCACCGTGACGGTTCCTTTTTCCTCGTCCTCATCTTCCACCGTCACCAGAACGGCTTTCACAAAATATTCAGGGCCGAAGCGCTTCTTTTTTTCTTCAATGCAGTAAACGCAGGTTCCCTGCGGACTTTTGTACAGCGCTTCTTTAGGCAGAACAAATCCGCTCTCCTGCCAGTACGCCTCCACCGTGCGCACCTTCGGCAGCATCCGCCAGTAGATAAGCTGGGACGCAAATGTGCAGACCAAAAGCACAATCGCAAGCCCCCCTGCAAGCGTTTTTGCCAGACGCTTTTCCCGACTCATTTCCCGTCCCCCTTCCTGTCACTTCCGCAGCAAAAGCACATCGTCCTCTTTTTATTATTTCTCCAGCATAATTCCGCCGCCCTCCGCCAGCTCTTCCCGATAATAAAGCAGAAGAAGCACCGCCGGAAGCATGGAAAGCAGACCGCTGTGAAAGCTGAGTGAAAACCCTTCCCTGTCAAGGGAAGCGAGAAACACACTTAAGGGATATTTTGACGCGTCCCGCAGAAACACCATGGGCTGCTCCACCATATTCCACGCGTCCACAAAGGTCAGCAGCAGAACGCTCACGGCTCCGCTGCGTCCGGCAGGCACCATGATTTTCCAGAGCAGGTCAAAGGTGCCCGCTCCGTCCATCCGCGCGGCGTCCGGCAATTCGTCCGGCACGCCCCGGAAGGTCATCCACATAATAATCGTTCCGAAGGGGGAAAACACCGCCGGAAGAATCAGCGCCCACAGGGTGTCTAAAAGTCCCATCCGGTCGAGAACCAGATAGCACGGCATCAGCGTCACCTGCAGCGGAAGCAGAAGGACTGTCACCAGAAAGCCTGTCAGAAAACGCCTGCACGGAAGCGGATATTTTGCAAGCGCAAGTCCTCCCATACAACTGACCGCAAGCTGCCCCAGGGTAATCAGCGCGCAGATTCCCAGACTGTTCCAGAATTTATAAAGATATTCCGGGGTCCGCAGAAACGTGAGCCAAAAGCCCCAAAGATTTGCAAAACACCCCAAAAGCAGATAAAGCACCGGTCCCAGCGCGGCCGCCGCGGCAAGCAAAAGGACAAGGATTCCCGGCAGATTTTTTACCTTTTTTCTCATGGCCGCCTCCTTTGATACCACAATATACACACGGTTGCCAGAACAATGGGCAGCGCCGTCAGCACCGAAGCCACCGCCAGCCTTGCATAATTGAGATTTTCAAAATTGTTGTTCAGAAAATGCTGCAAAAGATAAATGCTTTCGTGGGGATATTTCCCGCCCAGCAAAAAAGCCTCGCGGTAGGATTTAAAACTGTTCATCACTCCCAGCACCGCGGAAAAAGAAAGGGACGGCGCGAGCAAAGGCAGCGTAATGCCAAAAAGCTTCTGGCGGCGGTTCGCCCCCTCTATAGCCGCAGTGTCATACAGCTCCTCCGGAATCAGAGAAAGGCCCGCCAGAAGCAGAACCGTGATATAGCCGCAGTTTTTCCACAGATAAAGCGCCAGAAGAACCCAGAAAGCCCTGGAACTTTCCAGCGCCGGAGCGGGTATCAGCCATTCCACCACCATAACGATACTGGCAATCGGCAGAACAAGGGGCAGCAGAATCGTGTTGCCGCACAGGCGGCTCCCGGGCAGCGCGGCATGTATCAGCAGCGCAAGCAAAAGCCCCAGCACAAGCAGCGCCGGCACCCCAAGCGCCAGGAATTTCACAGTATTGCCTGCCGCCAGCCGGAAAGACTCAGACGCCAGCACTTTTATATAGTTTTCGGCTCCGACAAAGCGCGCCTGCCCGCCGCCAAGTCCGAAAGAATAGCCCACCACCATGCAAAAGGGCAGTGCGAAAAACAAAACCGTACCGGCCAGAATCGGCAAAAACAAAGCGCCGCCCACAAGCCGTCTGCGCTTATGCAAAGATAGCTGTCTGTTTTGTTTCCCCTTATTCATCCAGATAGGACCACTCCTTTTCAATTCCGGCATAACACGCCTCCCAGCTCGTCTCTCCGCTTAAATAGGGCTCTGCCAGCAGATAAAGTCTACCGTCGTAACGTCCCGCCAGACGGCACACGTCCAACCGTTCTTCCATATTCTGTAAATCCGTTTTCAGAACCCCGCTAATCTCGCCCGGCTGCACCGGCTGCACCGAAAGCTGCTCCAGCATTTTCGCCGCGCAGCCCCGCCGCACCGGCCAGCTTGTGCCGCCGCAGATGAAATTGGCCGCGCTCCCGCTGCTTTCCAAAACGCCGCTGCCCTGGACCGTATCGCCCAACAGGAACAAAAGCAGTTCCGCGGCTGCCCCGGTATTCTTACAGCCTGCGGAAACCGCGGCGGTGATACAGGGCGTCATCGTCAGACCGCCCTTCTCGTTCGGAATCGGCAAAAGCCTTGCCGTTTGGCCGCCATCCTCCAAAGCCCGCAGGGAATATCCCGTATCAAGAGCGGCTCCCGCCAGAATCACCGCGCCTTCCTGAAGACACATATCCGTATTGACCGCGGCAAAAAAATCATCCTCAGAGCCGTCATAGTCGGCCAGAACCAGCCTGGCCTGCTCCAGCGTATCCAGCCATGCGGGCGTATCCAGCCGGATTTTCGCCTCCTGCACGGAAACCGGGGACTCTGACGGCGCGTTCATCAAAAGCGACGGAAGCGAAACATTCAGATAAGGCCGCGTTTCTTTCGGCAGAGACAATAACTCCTCCACATACCCGTCCGTTCCCGCCATAGCTGCCGCTTCGTCAAAATCGCTGTCTGCAAGGCCGTCCGCCGTCGCAATCATTGCGGGACAGGTGTAGCTCAGCGGCAGAATATACGGCTTCCCTTCATATATTCCGGCCTCCTGCAACGGCGCAACATATGCCTTGCCGTCAAACTCCGAATGTTCAAACAGGAAATCCAAATCGTGAAAAACGCCTCCCATAATCTGTCGCTCCAGATTCGGGAACAGCATATAGCTGTCGTAGTCCTCCGACGGCCGGTTGAAGAAAAGGTAAATATCCGCGCCCTCTCCTCCCATCAGCTCCGTGCGGGTCCTCGCCAGCGCGGCGGCACGCTCCTCAGTCATCGCACTATCCTGCGTATTGACCGGCGGAAGATAAACCACCTCCAGCGCGGTCCCCGGGTGGCTCCTTTGAAACTCCGCCAGAATCGGCCCCAAATACATTTCACTTAAACCGTTTCCGTCCGCACAGACGGTAAGCTTTCCTCCTGACGTATCCCGGACGCCGCATCCGCCGGCCAGCCCGGCCAGCAGCATGACAAGCATCATACATAAAAAACGTCTCTGTTTTCTCATAGCAATATTCATCCCTCCGAAAATCACATGGTATGGAGCGTCTTAAGCGACGGCAAAGCCTCTATAATCTCCTCTCTGGAATACTCGCCCGTCAGTTCGGTAGATATCAGTCCCAGATACCGAAGCTGCTTAAGCGGGCGCAAATCGTCAAGGGTGATTCCCGTCGTATTTCCCCGGCTTGTCACAATCGTAAGGAAATCGAGCTGCCCGACCTCTCCAATAGGGCTTCCGTCTACTTCGTCGCCAATGCTTAAATACAGTTTTCTCAGCTTAGGAAGCTGCGGCAGGAAAGAGAGCGTTTCCGGGTCCCACAACAGCAGCAGTTCCAGCTCCTTCATCTGCGCAAGCACCTCCGCATTCCAGCTTATTTCTCCGCCCGCCTCCAGTAAAATCAGCCGGTCCGCCGCCGGAAGCAGAAAGCTTCCGTCCGTAACTTTACTCCAGTCCGTATAGCCCCCGCCTCCGATTGTAAACCCCTTAAGCGCCGGAAGCGCCGCCAGTTCGTCCATTCTCTCCTCCGCAGCGGATGAGCCATGAAACGCAATCATTTCAAGCTGTGGCAAACTCTGAAGAGGCTCTAAGGAGGGCAGTTCAATGGCACCAAACTCAACCCACTGCAGATTGCTGCAAAGCGCGAAGTCTTCAAGGGACGCCGGCTGCTTCGTCGGCCAGTAATGCCATTCTCCTCCCGATTCCTTTGGAATCGTTCCGTCAAGCATCTGCAAATCGGACCAGTATTTGTCGTAACGCCAGTATATCCCGTGAATTTTCTGCAGCTCGCTTCGCAGAACCTCCCCTTCTTTCTTTCCGAGTATGTTCCGCAGCATCTCTTCTGTAACCGAATCTTTAAAGGAAACCGGCCCGTCCTCAAAGACAACGCCGCTTTCCTTTAGCTGCTCCTCGCTCAGTCCCGTCCCCCCGAATCCCTCAAATTCAGCGGAAACCGTCCTCTTCGGCTCCTTAGTCTTTCCCTGTTCCTTTTCCTGTTCCCCGGTTTTTACAGCTTTGCCGCATCCGGAAAGCAACAACAATACGGCGAAAGCTATCGCTGTCCGCCGTATCCTGAAACCACGCATAGCGCCACCCCCTTTGTCATAATAAATACGCTTTTGTCTGTTATTTATTATAACATCCGGGCGCCCTGTGCGTCTATCATTTCCAAACCACAAAAATTGATTTTCCCAGCCTTATCCGTTCAGCTTAAGGAACCGCTCGTAGATTCCGCAGACATTGGCGGCGTCCTTGGGGCTTGGCATCTCGCAGAAAATCCGAAGCAGGGGCTCTGTCCCCGAGAACCGTGCAATCACCCAGCCGCCGTTTTTAAAGTAAACCTTGGAACCATCCAGATAGCTCACCTTCTCCGTCTCAAAGGGAAGGGACGGCAGCTTTTTATCCGTCAGCAAAAGCTTTTGGATTTCCGCCTTTCTTTCCTCGTTGAACCGGTAGTCCCGCTCCTCCATGGCGATTAATCCGTATTTCGATTCAATATCCGCTATGATTTCCGAAAGCCTTTTGCCGGAAGAGGCAATCATTTCCACCAGAAGCATGGCGGCGTAGATTCCGTCTTTTCCCCGGATATGACCCCTTACCGTAAGGCCGCCGGAGGACTCCCCGCCGATAACGGCGTCCGTCTCGTTCATCTTTGCGGAAATATGTTTAAAGCCCACCGGAACCTCGTAGCATTTTTCCCCGAAGTCCTCGGCTACCCGGTCCAGCACATGGGTAGTGCAGATATTGCGTACCACAGGCCCGGCCCAGCCCTTGAACTTTTTCAGGTAATAGTACAAAAGCACCAGTATCTCATTGGGATGCAAAAACCGTCCCGTATCGTCGATAATCCCCAGCCTGTCCGCATCCCCGTCGGTGGCGATTCCGATGTCATAGCCCTTGTCCGTCACATAGGTCTGAAGCATGTGGAGGGTTGCCACTGTGGGCGCCGGGAGACGCCCGCCGAACAGAGTGTCATGCCTGTCGTGAATCACCTCCACCTCGCAGCGGGCGGTCTGGAGGAGGGTCCGCAGAGAGGTTTCCGATACCCCGTACATGGGGTCCAGTACCACCTTAAGCCCTCTCTCCCTTATGGTTTCCATGTCGATGACGTCTATCAGGTTGTCCAGATATTCGTTCAGGGGATAAATTTCCCGAATCAGCCCCTGCTCCTTTGCCTTGTCGTACTCCATCTCAGGCACAGGAAGCGCCACCCCGGCGATATAGGTTTCTATCTCTTTTGTCTGAATCTCGTCGGCGTCCCGCCCGCCTTCCGTGAACACCTTGATTCCATTGTAGATTGCCGGATTATGACTTGCCGTCACCATCATTCCGTAAGAAAAACCGTGCTTTTCCACGTAATACATCACCAGAGGGGTAGGCGAGGACTTGTTAATCAAATGCGCCTGTACCCCTTCCGCCGCAAAGACAACGGCTGCCCACTGCATGGCTTCCTTAGACAGAAAACGCCTGTCATAGCCCATAACGATTCCGTGCCCGCAGACACCCTCGTCTTTCATCTTCTCACACAACGCCTTTGCCAGTATCTGTATATTCTGTTTTGTAAATCCGTCTCCGATTACGGCCCGCCAGCCGCCCGTGCCAAACTGAATCATTTTTACCCCCTTTTCCGCGCTGCTTTTCCGCGCAGATTCTTTTTCACAGACATTGCCCCCTCAGGGCGTCCTATCACGGACAAAGAATAGCTTTCACCTCATGGACGCTTCCCGGCTCCCCGGCCGGAATTTTGCTCACTTCTTTACCGTCCAGATGAATTTGTACTTTTCCTTTCATTATCCCCGCCGGATTTTCCACATGGATATGGTATACTGCCCCCCGCCAGATTCTCGTTAAGTCAAACTCTTTCCAGTCGGAAGGAATACAGGGGTCTACTTCCAGAGCATCAAACCCGGGACGGATACCCAGCATATAGCGGGTGGCGGAAAAATACGCCCAGCCCCCGGAGCCTGTCATAAAAGGATGATGAGCCTGCCCGAATCTGCTGTGCTCCTTTCCGCTGATAAACTGGCAGTAAGAATAAGGCTCCGCCTCCCGGATTTCAATGATATCGTTCTGATTATAAGGACAGAGGGCGTCGTAGTATTTCATGGCCACATCGCCCCTTCCAAGCAGACATTCCGCCGCCCACACCCAGGGATTGGGATGGGAAAAGATGGAGGAATTTTCCTTAAGCCCCGGATAAACCTTGGTGATAAAGCCAATATCCGGGTCCGGCTTTGTGTAGGCCGGCGTGTTCAGTAAAAGGCCATAGGGCGTATAAAGATACTTTTCGATAGCCTCCATCGCCTTTAAGGCACGTTCTCCCTTTGCCGCGCCGGAGAGCACCGCCCAGGCGTTGGATTCCAGATGAACCCGGCCCTCTTTATCCTCAAAGGTTCCTATCTTTCTGCCCTTTTTCGTGATGCCCCGGATGTACCACTCCTTATCCCAAAGCACCTCGTCGCAGGTCCGCCGCACCTTCTCCGCCACAGCCTCATAGCAGACGGCGTCCTCCTCTTTTCCAAGATACCGCGCCAGCCCGATAAAATTATCCAGCGCCCAGTAATGCAGAAAGCTGACCATGGCGCTTTCCCCGCCTCCAAGATTTAAACAGTCGTTCCAGTCCGCCCGCAGTCCCTTGCAGATTCCGTTTTCCCCTACCTGCTTTTCGGAAAAGTCCAGAATTGCTTTCAGGTGTTCGTAAACCGTGGCGCTGCCGCCGTCCGCATAGGGCATGACCTTTTCCGCAAAATCAAACTCTCCCGTTTCTTTGATATATTCCGCCACAGCCGGAACCAGCCACAGCGCGTCGTCCGCGCAGGCGTCCTCCGGGCCGTGGATTCTGTCCTTTTCCGCTACGGGAATTACCGTGGGCGATTTGAAGCCGTCGCCTTTTTTCTCCTCCTCAAACCACGCCGGGTCAAAGAGATGCAGACCGTAGCCCTCCGATACCAGCCCGTTTAAAAGCTGCTCGATTCTCTCCCGGCACTTTCCCGGATTGGAGTGCGGAATGGTCATGGCGTCCTGAGCGGTATCCCGGTAGCCAAGTCCTGTCCGTCCCCCTACCTCGATAAAAGAGGCGAATCTGGAAAACATCACGTTAATTTCCGACTGGTACAGCGTCCATATGTTGATAAGGGTATTCATCCCCTGATTGGGCGTCTTTATCTGAAGCTTACCGCACTTGTCCTCCCAGTAGGCACGAAGCGCATTAAAAGCCCTGTCCACGTTGTCAAAATTGCTGAACTTCTCCCGCACGGGAACCGCCGCCGCCCGGTTTCCTTCTCCCAGCATATAGACAAGACGCACCGTCTCCCCCGGCTGTAACGTCACGTTTTTCTGCAAAGCGCCACAGTGATTGCCGCCCTTCTCAAAACTTCCGCCGCACACGCCCTCTGTCACCGCCCTGGGATTGCTTTCCGTGTGATAACGCCCCAGGAAATTGTCTCTCATACAGTCAAAACCGTCAGGCTCAAAGCTGGCGGTAAAGTACTGATAACCGTCGGGCTCATAAAAAAGGTCTTCCTCAATAATGCCGTCCGCATAGGAGCTTCCGGCGCTGTACAGACTCATCTGGAAATTCTGGTTATCCACCGCGATGGAATGAAATGAAAATTCCAGATAGGAAAACAGGCTTAAATCGCGCGCCCCATCCCCCTCGTTTGTCACCGTCACATCCCACAAAAGTACATTCTCCCCTATAGGTACAAACATGGTCTGGGTGGCGGACAGACCACTGCAGCGGCATTCATAGGAGGTATAGGACATGCCGTGACGGCAGATATATTGCGCCTCGTCAAAAGATTTCGCCACCGGCTGCCAGGAAATGCTGAAATAATCCCCATTGCCGTTATCCCTGATATAAATATAATAACCCGGCCTGTCCATCGGGACGCTGTTTCCACGAAAACGGCTGATGCGGTGGTATTCCGGGCTTTTGTAGAAGGAATACCCGCCCGCGGTGTGGTTGATGACCGCGGCAAAATCCTCCACCCCCAGATAGTTGGTCCAGGAGGTGGGAATATCCAGCCTGTCAATAACATATTCCCGTTTTTTGTCGTCAAAATATCCGTATCTCATAGTGAATCCCCCGTATTTTATAATAGATAGGTTTATTATAAAATACGGGGGTCATTATAGAAACTGTCATTTGTGTTAAAATTTGTTTTTATTTGTGGCCTTTGAACAGAGAAACGGATATCGCAATCCGTCCTTCCCCTCATCTGTGACTTTGTCACTGACCCCCATCCTCTTTTCCTGTATACTGAGCAAAAAAATACAAAGGAGTTTTATCATGGCAAAAAGAAAGGCTGTCGTCAATCTTCAGGAATGCGTCGCCTGCGGATGCTGCATAAAAGTGTGTCCCAGAAGCGCAATCACCGTCCCAAAAGGAATTTACGCGCAAATCAACAAAGATTTATGCGTGGGATGCGGCATGTGCGCAAAGGAATGCCCTGCGAGCGTTATTACACTGGAGGTGACAGAGCAATGAAAAGAAAAAAGAAATGGTACGATTATCTCTGGATAGTTTCCCTTACCTACCTGATTCTGGGCTTTTTTAATATCCTTTTTGCATGGCTGGGACTTCTGTGCTTTTTTATACCGCTCCTTATCGCGGTCATAAAAGGAAACAAAGCCTACTGTAACAGATATTGCGGCAGAGGGCAGTTATTTGCCCTTGTGGGCGGAAGATTCGGACTCTCCCGGAAGAAGGAGATTCCCAAATGGATGAAATCCAAATATTTCAGGTACGGGTTTTTAGCGTTTTTCTTCGCCATGTTCTTTCTTATGCTGTGGAACACCTGGCTGGTATTTGCGGGAACCAGGGATTTGAAAACCGTCGTGACCCTGCTGTGGACCTTTAAGCTTCCCTGGCACTGGGCCTATCACGGCACCCTGTTTTCCGACGGCGTTGCGCAGTTTGCCTTCGGCTTCTACAGCGTCATGCTTACCTCCACCGTGCTTGGATTTGCCACCATGATTTTATTCAAGCCCCGTTCCTGGTGCGTGTACTGCCCCATGGGAACCATGACGCAGCTTATCTGCAGGCAACGGGCCCGTTCGGCTGACCGCTCTTAAACTAACCACACGCGCTTTCCTGTCAGAGGGTCAGTTTGCGGAGGCGTTTCTTATCAAGGATTGTAACGCCGCCTCTGGAGACTTCCACAATTCCTTCACCGGCGAAATATTTCAGCATTCTGGATACCACTTCACGGGCAGACCCCATATAACGGGCAATCTGCCCGTGTGTCAGCATTATGGTATCCGAACCTGTTCTTGCAGACTCGTCGGAAAGAAAAATAGCCAGCCGTTTATCCATGCTCATAAAAAGTATCTGCTGCATCACCCACATCACATCGGAAAAACGGCTGACCGCGGTTTCAAGCGCAAAGATTCTGATATCCGGATTCCTTTCCGATACCGAGGCAAAAGCCGGACCGCTGATTACAAAGCACTCGCTCTCCTCCTCCACGTTCACCTGCACATCAAAAGTGATGGCGTTTAAAACGCTGGAGGCGGACAGCATACACATATCGCCTTTGTGCAGCCGGTAAAGGGTGATTTCCTTTCCCTCCTCCGACATCATGGAAAGCCTAAGGCTTCCCGAGCGGACCAGTATCACGCCAGAGCATTCGCTTCCGTCATGGATATTTTTTCCCGGCGGATAAGTAAACGCATACGAATTTTGACAGATATAATCCCTGTCCGCATCCGATATTTTCCCCCAGAAGGGAAAGATTTCTTTATAAACCGTTTCAAACTTCACTTGATTTTCCTCTGCATCTTTGGCCGATTTCCAACTATAATTTTATTTTAGCCCAGGCAATATAAGAAGACAAGAATAATTCTTTTAAATACCGGCGCCGTCTCACCCATTCCCCAATCCTCACCCCAGGGATTTCAGTTCCCTGCGGTACGCCCCCATCTCCTCCTCGCTTACCGTGTCCATGATATGCTGCAGCTTTCCTGTCACCGATTCCCTCTCCTTAGGCAGATAAGCCGTAACCGGATAAAAGTTGGAGCGGGAATCCGCAAAAAGATGGGTGCGAATCTGCAGATTCCGGATAAATGTCTGCAACTCCGCAAGGCGCTCCTTTTCCCCCGCCGCGGCAAATCGGCCCTCCTTTTCCATAGAATAAAGCTCCGTACCCGGAAAAAGCGTAAGCGAATCCACGGAAATAAAATAAGGATTGAGCCGGCTAAAAAGCCTTGCGCTGTTTACCGCGTTGCGGTATCCCCCTCCTTTTCCGGCCAGCCCTGTCATATAGACAAAATAATACTCAATTCCGGCCTCGTCCAGCTTCCCGCACTGCTCTGCAATATCCGCTGCCGTGTACCCTTTTCCCGCAAGGGCAAGGGTTTCGTCGTCCCCGCTCTCCGTTCCGATGCTGAGTCCGTTAATCCCCATTGCCCGAAGCTTTTTAAGCTGCCACACTTCTTTGTCCTTTATGTCCCTGACGCTTGCAAACATGGCCATAGTCTGACACTTAATCAGATAATCCCGCACCGTAAGCGCGCGGAGCTTTAAATTCTCATAGCTCATGGCAAAAGGATTTGCCCCTGTCCAGAAAACGCGTCTTGCGCCGGGCTGGAAGCTTTTAATCTCCGCCAAATCCTCCTCAAACTCTTCCATCGGAGACATGCGAAAACACTCGTCTTTATAAAGGCTGCAAAACCGGCATTTTCCGTAAGTACAGCCGGACGTCGCCTGAAGAATCACGGAATTTGCCTCATAGCGCGGCCGCCACGTCCTTCCCGTAAAATGCAAAATAACCACTCCCTTCTAAAGATGATGTACGCTCTCGCGGTAGCGCCTTAGCCGCTCTTCCCCTGCGTTCTCGATAACATCGTCCAGAAAAGCCAGCAGCTTTCTCTTCTCCTTCGGCAGCCCGCACTGCATCTGAAAGGCATTTGACGCTCCCTGGGCCGCAAAAACCGTGGGAATTTCCAGATTTTCCACCAGCGCGCGGATTTCCCGGTATTTTTCCGTTTCGCTCTCCTCCTTCCAGTTCCCCGCCCTGATTTCCTTATATAATCCGGAATCCGGGTAAACTGTCAACATGTTGGCTCCCACCCGGACGGGGTGAAGTTGATTAAATACGGCGGCGGACTGCCTTGCCCCCGCTTCTCCCCGCCCCGCGCCGGAAATTCCCACAAGATAGAAAAAGCTGTAGCTGATGCCCGACTCGTCAAGACGGCCGCACTGCTTTCGTATATCCTCCGCCAGATATCCCTTATCCATAAAGCGCAGCGCCTCGTCGTCCGCCGTTTCCACACCGATGGTAAGCCCGTCGTATCCCATTTTTTGCAAAGCCCGAAGTTCTTCGTCCGACTTGGCGGCAATATCCGTCACCCGGGCAAAACAGCCGATGGTTTTCATCATGGGAAAATACTTATGTATCAATTCCCCGATTTCCTTTAATCTTTCATATTTCAGCACAAAGGGATTTGCCCCTGTCAGAAAGGCCCGGGTCATCTTGTACCCCGCAAAAGAGCGGTATCTTATCCGCGCCTCCTTTAAATCTTCCTCAATGTCCTCAAGGGGCGACATTCTGAACGGAAACGGCAAATCCGCGTAAAGGGTGCAGAATTTGCACCTGTGATGGGTGCATCCCGCCGTAACCTCAAGCAAAAGCGAGGACGCCTCGTAAGGCGGTCTCCAGATTGTTCCTGTATAATGCATGGTCTTCTCCTCCTTCCATGTAACTAAATTAAATCTAAAACTTTACAGAATCAAGTACTGTCTTTTTATGGCGTCAGTATGATTTTTGATACCATAAAAGCCTGGGGGTTCGGAGAGCGTACATTTATTTACGCCCCCGGCTTCATTGACTTTCCGCCCCTGTACGAATATACTGATGGAAGGTCAAATGCCCTGCAAACGGCTCAAAATCCCCCGCCGCCCGCAGGTATGAAAGGAAAAGGAAAACAAAATGTCAGAAAATAAATTCAGCAGCCAGGAAAACCTTGCCCGCTGCGTTCCCATGAGCCTGCTCCAGTCGGTGATTGGCGGAAAGTGGAAAATCCTGATTCTATGGTATGTATCTTTTTATAAAGTCCAGCGGTTCGGGGAACTGATGCGGCGGCTGGACGGCATTACCCAGTCCACGCTGACAAAGCAGCTCCGGGAGCTGGAAAGCGACGGCTTTCTCCACCGGGAAATTTATAAGGAAATTCCGCCAAAGGTGGAGTATTCCCTCACGGAATTGGGCCAGAGCTTTCTCCCCGTCTTAAATACCATGATGGCCTGGAGCGAGACATACCTTTGCCCGGATTATAAAAATCCCTACGATTAACGTGTAATTTATACCGGATACAAAATTCCGGCCAAACGGTAAGCCCGGTCTTTGCCTCAGGGGCACGGAAATCAATTTTCAGATTTCGGTGAGAGTATGCAGAGTCAGAAAGGCTGTCAACCCGGAATATTTCTTCGTCGC
>OFFW01000928.1_pt1 | contig 18997 bp, 19 predicted proteins | sample 1521501 | NCBI WGS metagenome assembly OFFW01 (sample SAMEA3504107, study PRJEB24116) | mouse gut metagenome | biome: mouse gut; feature: mouse-associated habitat; material: faeces | place: Denmark | collected 2011
TATAAACTAAGAATTACATACCAATGCCTGACAGAAACCAGCGCAGAAAAAAGTAATCGTCCTTAAGGAGCCCTTATAAAAACGTCGGTGGTTAGCGAGGTAACGAGCTGCCATGCAGCTCGCGAGCTTATCACCGCTACGTTTTTATAGAGCGGGAGCGCGGCGACGAAGGACGATTACTTTTTTCTGCGCGTGGCTGCTCTATTTCACGTAAAAAGAGCAGGCCCGGGAAATCTCCTCAAACCTGCTCTTAATATTCATTTGCAACACATCTGCCGCTACATCACAGACCAGTCAGCCTGCTTACACATCCGCCTTATTCAGCAGCTTCAGCTTCTGCGTCAGCAGCGTCTGCCTCTGCACCGCCTTCAACAATGTCTGCGTACATGAAGTACCAGTAGCCGTAAGCTGAATGCCAGGAACCTGTAATCTTATCGCTCTGGAGCCAGAAGTCATTGTAGTAAGCTACAGGGATACAAGCTGCTTCTTCCATCAGAATATCCTCTGCTTCATGGAGAGCCTGTGAACGCTCTGCCGCGTCAAGAGTTGTTCTGGAAGTAGTCATAGCCGCATCATAATCTGCATTATTGAACTTACCGTCATTGTTTCCGTTTGTGGAGAACAACAAATCTAACATGTTGGAAGGGTCACTGTAATCGCCAACCCAGCCGTTACGGGAAGCATCATAATCGCCGTTACGACGCATAGGTGTGAAGCTTGCCCACTCAACGATATCTACAGAAAGCTCAACGCCAATTTCTGCCCATGCCTGCTGTAAATACTCAGCAACTACTTTGTGATAGCCTGCATCATTTGTAGAATAAGTAATGGCAGGAAGTCCCTCACCATCCGGATAGCCGGCATCTGCAAGGAGCTGCTTTGCTTCTTCTACGTTTGCATCGTGATTTGTGGTATCAATGTAGGGCTTGCCGCCGTTTGCCTTGTCCATGAACTGGCTTCCGTCGGTATCAATCCAGCCGGGTCCCATGAAATTGCTGGCCGGTGAATAGGTTCCCTGCATCAGGGTATTTGCCACATACTCACGGTCGATTGCAAGGCTTAATGCCTTACGAACCCTTGCGTCTGTAAAAGGCTCTCTCTGTGTGTTAAGACTCAGATAATAAGTACCGATAATCGGGTCTACATGGAACTCCGGATTTCCGCTTAAGGAAGGAATTTCTTCTGTAGGAACGTCCTTGATGAAAAGAACTTCGCCTGTCTGATATGCACTGTAGGAAGCGTTTGCATCTTCAATCAGGTTGAATTTGATGCCGTCAAGCTTAACAGCGCTGGCATTCCAGTAGTTAGGGTTCTTGCTCATAAGGATATGAGAACCGGGTACCCACTCTGAAATGTAGAAAGGACCATTGGAAATATAGGTCTCTGCTGCGGTTGCCCATGCATCACCGTTCGCCTCAATTGTTGCCTGCTGTACAGGACTTAAAGTAGCGAATGCCGCAAGGCTTCCGAAGTAAGAGCAGGGAGCGTTCAGGGTAACAACCAGTGTCTTGTCATCCTGTGCAACTACCTGGAGAGCATCCAGATTTCCGCCGATAGCGTCTTCATAACCTGCTACCATGGAAAGAACTGTCTCTGCGTAAGGAGCAGCTACGTTAGGGTCGCATACTCTCTTCCAGCTATATACGAAATCGTTGGCTGTAAGGTCGGAACCGTCGGACCACTTAAGGCCGTCCCTCAAATGGAATGTCCATGTAAGGCCGTCTTCACTTGTCTCATAGCTTTCTGCCTGTCCGGGAGCCAGCTTGCCCTCCTGGTCAACTGTCAGCAGACACTCGAAAGAGTGCAGTAACATGTTTCCGCCGTCTACCGCGCTGTTAAGAGCGGGGTCGATTGTCTCGGGGTCGGGACCAATCTGAACGGATAAAATCTTTTCTCCTGTGCCTGTCGTGTCTGCAGCGGCAGCATCGTCTGTGCCTGCTGCATCATCTGTTCCCTCATCTCCTGCAGCATTGTCTGCAGAAGCGTTGCCATTACTTTCAGTTCCATTGGTGCTGCCAGCGTTATCGCCGCCGCCACAGGCGGTCATTCCGATAACCATGGTAACTGCAAGTAAAAGCGCAATTACTTTCTTTTTCATACTTTTTCCTCCTCTTAGAGATTTCTGAGCAGATTAACTGCCCGGTTACCGCGATATTCATCCCTGAATAAAACAGGTCTCCTATTCGCATTTATTAAACAATATGGATACGTGTATACGCATCTATATTTGTTTACCACATTTAATTCAACTTGTCAATATGGTGACATGCGGCAAAATGGCCTTTTTCCACTTCTTTCCACTCCGGAGCCTGTGCTGCGCACCTCTCGTCCGCGTAGGGACATCTGGTACGGAACCGGCATCCTGAAGGGGGATTTAAGGGACTTGGCACGTCGCCCTCGAGCACAATCCGCTTGCTTTCCCTCGCCGCCTTGGGGTCCGCAATGGGAATCGCGGATATCAGGCTTTTCGTATAAGGATGAAGGGGACGGGTAATCAGCTCGTAACTATCCGCAAGTTCCACCATTCTGCCAAGGTACATAACGCCGATTCTGTTGGAAATGTGCTTCACCGCCGAAAGGTCATGGGCGATAAAAAGGTAGGTAAGCCCCATTTCCGACTGCAAATCCTCAAACATATTGATTACCTGCGCCTGAATGGACACGTCCAGCGCCGAAATCGGCTCGTCGCAGACGATAAATTCCGGCCTTACCGCCAGGGCTCTTGCAATCCCCACCCTCTGGCGCTGACCGCCGGAAAACTCATGGGGATACCTGTTGGCATGCTCGGAGTTCAAGCCCACTCTCTGCAGCATCTCTATAATAATGTCATATCTTTCCTGTTTACTGGCCGCCATCTTATGGACGTCAATGGCCTCGCCCACAATATCGCCCACCGTCATTCGGGGGTCAAGGCTCGCGTAAGGGTCCTGAAAAACAATCTGCATTTTTTTGCGGTAGGGAAGCATATCCACAAAGGTTTTCTTCTCCACATCAAAAATCACGTTTCCGTCATAGACAAATCTTCCGCCTGTAGGCTCGTAAAGCCGCAGCAGAGTACGTCCCGTGGTGGTCTTGCCGCATCCGGATTCTCCTACCAGTCCCAGCGTTTCTCCCTTTTCAATGGTAAAAGAAACGTCGTCCACCGCCTGGATATATTTTTTCTTTTTACCGAAACCGCCGGCCGGGAAATATTGTTGTAAATGTTCTACCTGAACCAGTTTTTCACTCATTTGCGGCTCCTTTCTCCGTGCTATGCTGCATTTCCTCTTTTTGATTCAGCCAGCACTGGGTATAGTGGACTCTTCCAAAATTTGTGACGGGAGGCATCTCCCGAAGGCAAATCTTCATACACGCCTCACATCTTGGCGCAAAAGGGCATCCTTTCGGAGGATTGAGCATATCCACCGGCGTTCCTTCAATGGGAATCAGCCGCTCGTGCTCTTTCGTGTCAATTCTTGGAATGGAACGGATAAGCCCCTTTGTGTACTGGTGTCTGGGATTGTAAAAAATGTCGTCCGCGGTGCCGTATTCCACAACCTTTCCCGCGTACATAACCGCAATCCTCTCGCACATGCTGGCTACCACGCCAAGGTCATGGGTAATCATAATAATTGCCATGCCCAGCTTATTTTTCAGCTCCATCATCAGCTCTAAAATCTGAGCCTGAATCGTCACGTCAAGAGCCGTGGTAGGCTCATCCGCAATCAGAAGCTTCGGCTCGCAGGCAAGCGCCATTGCAATCATAACACGCTGCCTCATACCGCCGGACAGCTCGTGAGGATACTGCCGGAGCCGCTTTTCCGGCTCATTGATTCCTACCAGCTCAAGAAGCTCCTTTGCCCGCTCTTTAGCCTGCGCTTTCTTTTTGTCCGTATGGAGCAGAACCGCTTCCATAATCTGATTGCCGATTGTATAAACCGGGTTCAGACTGGTCATAGGGTCCTGGAAAATAATGGATATTTCATTTCCCCGGATTTTCCTCATTTCCTTTTCCGTCATCTTCTCAATCTGATGGCCGTTAAACTCCAGATTCCCGCCAATCAGCTTGCCGGGATGGGCGGTAAGGCCCATAAGGCTGTAGGCCGTAACCGACTTTCCGGAACCACTCTCGCCTACGATTCCCAGCACTTCGCCTTCCCTTAAATGGATAGACACATCATTTAATGCTTTCACCTCTCCCGCAGGAGTGAAAAAGGAAAGCCGTTCATTTTTTATATCAACAAGATATTCTGACATAAATCCCTCATTTCCGCACTGCATGCGTGCCGTTTTCGTTTTCCGTTAGTTTTTCAGCTTGGGGTCAAAAGCGTCCCGAAGTCCGTCGCCAAACAGGTTAAAGCTCAAAATAATCAGACTGATTAAAACCGACGGTATAAATAACAGGTACGGATAAGTATTCATACCGTTAATGGCACTGCTGGCAAGGCTTCCAAGGGAAGGCAGCGGAACCGCCACACCCAGTCCTAAAAAGCTTAAGAAGCTCTCCGTAAAGATAGAGGACGGAATCTGCAGGGTCGTGGTTACAATCAGCGTTCCGATACAGTTGGTCAGCAGATGCTTTCTGATGATTTTGCCGTTACCCACGCCAAGGGCTCTGGCCGCCGTTACATACTCGCTTTCCTTGAGCATCAGCACCTGGCTTCTGACCATTCTGGCCATTCCTACCCAGTATAAAAGCGCGAACACAATAAAAATACTAATCAGATTCTCTCCCACGACACTTACCCAGCTAAACCCCGGCACTTCCGTTAACCGGGCGAGCGACGCTTTCAACGAAAAGGACAGAAGCACTATCAGAAGAATATCCGGTATCGTGTAGATAATATCCACAATCCGCATCATAATCAGGTCTACCTTACCTCCGAAGAAAGCCGCAATGGAACCATAGGCGGAACCAATGATAAAGATAATGCCTGTGGCAATGAGACCTACCAAAAGGGAAATACGGCTTCCCATCATAACTCTGATGGCGTAATCCCTGCCCAAGTTATCGGTTCCGAAAATATGAGGGAACACCTTTTCCCCGGCATCGATTCTCGCCTGCTCCTCCTCGGAATACTCCATGGGCGCCAGATTGTTTGCCCCCTTTGCCTGCTCCTTATAGCTGTAAGGATAAAAGCCCGGAACGATAAAAGAAAAAATCATAACCACAATAATCACTACAAGGCTTACCATAGCCACTTTATTTCTTACCAGACGGCGCATACCGTCTTTCCAGAAGCTCACGCTCTCCCGCATGATAATCTGGCTCTGCTTTTCCTCTTCGGTTGCCGGCAGGAAATCCTCAGGATTAAGTTTTAATTGAAAACTGACTGGATTCTGTTTCATACGTATTGCTCCTTATTTTAAATTGATTCTCGGGTCTACCAGCTTGTAGACAATATCCACAACAACGTTCATTACAATAATCAGGGTAGCAAGGAAAATCGTTGTTCCCATAATCAACGTATAGTCACGGCCGCTGATGGCGCTGATAAACTCGCCGCCAAGTCCCGGGATGGTAAAAATTTTTTCAACTACGAAGCTCCCCGTCATCGTGTAGGCAAGCATAGGACCCACATAGGTCACAACCGGAAGGATTGCGTTTCGGAGCGCGTGCTTAAAGAGAATGAAAAATCCCGAAACGCCCTTCGCCTTCGCCGTACGCATATAGTCCTGCCCCATAACGTCCAGCATGGAGGAACGCATTAATCTCATAATGTAAGCCGTAGGATAAAAGGAAAGCGCTATAACCGGCATTATATAGTGCTTCCAGGAAGACAGCCCGAGTGTGGGCAGAATCATCAGCTTAACGCCCAGAAAATATAAAAGCACCGTACAGGTTACAAAGCTGGGAACCGCAATGCCGCAGGTAGCCACCACGCTGATTAGGCTGTCCGCAAATTTGCCTCTCTTAAGAGCCGCTATACTGCCCAGCGGGATTCCAAGGCAAAGCGCTACAATCACCGAAATGCCGCCCACTCTGGCGGAAACCGGAAACTTCATCTGAATAATTTTCATAACGGTACGTCCGCGCTGTTTTAAGCTGTCACCGAAATCGCCGTGCAAAGCGTCCCACATATATGTAAGATATTGCTGCGATAGAGGTTTATCGAGTCCGTATTTGGCCTCCAGCGCTGCCGTCGCCTGCGGGCTGATTGCCTTTTCTGAAAGAAACGGTCCGCCCGGAACCATATTCATCAGAAAAAATGTAATGGTTGCAACCGCCCATATAGTTACAATCGCAAGACCGATTCGTTTCGCAATATACTTTAACATTTTTACAACTCCTTACCTGAATTTTAAAGAGAGAACCATGAAGCCTTTCCCAGAGACCCCCGTCATTCCCCACAATGTTAATATTCTACCTATAAAACGGTACGTTTGTCAATTCTTTTACCGCATTTTTTTCGTATTTTTCAATGTTTATGCATAAAATTATCAATATTATGCAAACTAAATACAACCGTTTCCGACGGAATCAAGTGTATGCGTAGGAAAACCAACTGTATGCGCCGGAAAGTCAGAAAGCCGTGTAGTATTCGGAATTACGTGCACTTTCCACAATTCCCGCGGAACTTATGTGATAAGGAGGTCTATTATGAGCGAACCGAAAAGCGAAGAACAACTGAATCTGGAAAAAGACTACGAAGAATATGTCAAAAAAATCACTCCCACCCACAATCTGTACCTTCAGATGCTGAAAGCCTTTATCACCGGCGGCGTCATATGCACGGCCGGGCAGCTTCTGCTGAATTTTGCGGGAAGCACACTCGGCATGGACAAGGAAATGGCCGGAAGCTTCTGTTCCCTTGTGCTCGTGCTTATCAGCGTCCTTTTAACCGGCTTTAACATCTATCCTTCCATCGTGAAATTCGGCGGCGCCGGGGCGCTGGTGCCGATCACGGGCTTTGCCAATTCGGTATCTGCGGCCGCCGTGGAATTTAAAAAGGAGGGCCAGGTGTTCGGTATCGGATGCAAAATCTTTACCATCGCCGGGCCGGTTATCCTTTACGGTATATTTACAAGCTGGCTTCTTGGGCTTCTTTACTGGGCGGGAAAAGCAATGGGGCTGTTTTAACTGACAGCCCCACACAATGACCAAACCGGTCAAACATATTTACTTATTCATTTTATAAACCGGGTCGGCCGGATAGCCGCCCTTAAGCTTCTGCATGCCCCTTTGAATGGCGTCCTTTGAATTTTTCCAGTCCGCGTCCTTATTCCGGTAGTCAAATTTATCCACCAGCCAGGTCACGTCCTCCTGCAGCCTTGCCATATTTTTTTCCATCAAATCAAACATGGCGGGGTAAAATTCTTTCTTTTCCTTATCGCTTAACCTGTTTTCCGCCCCCTCGCACAAATCCCCGAAATGATGCAGGCAAAAGCCCTTGCTCTCATGGATTCTCCTGCGGAAGTCCCCGTCCGTCTTATACATATGGAAAAAGGTATCCAGATACCTTTCGTATGTATCCGCAAACCGGTTGCAGATATAGCAGGATTTTTCCTTTTCCTGCACCCACATGCCGATTGGATTGACCCTCTCGGTATTTTTTTTGAATTTGCCCATAAGGGTGGATTTGGAGGGCGTAAACTTCTTAAACTCCTCTTTCATTTCCCTGTTTACCTGCATATAGTGGGTCTTTAAAATCCATCCGTTGCCCAGGGTGTTTCCGTAATCAAACATTTTTTTGAAATGCTCCCGGCAAAAGCCCGCCTTATCGGTGGCCTCCCGCACGTCGCTTTCCATATAAGACGAGCCGCTTCCCAGCACAAAATCAATGGCGTCCTGCTCCACCGCCCGCTCTATAAAGCAAAAGGGGCATTCGTCCCCTGCGTTCACCGCGTCATTTAAAGGTATGGTGTAAAGTTTCTCTTTCACTGCGTTTCCTCCCGTTCAAAACACCGTTTTTTGATTGACCAAACCGGTCGCCACGCATCCGGCCGGTTCTATGTGTAGCAGAGCTTTTTCATCATATCCAGATATTGCCTTACCTCGCCAAAATAAAGTTCCGGCTGGAAAGAACTGTTCCTGAAATTCTCCTCCATAAGCCCGTCCATGGTAAATTCCATCATTTTGGTTACGGCTCTGACATCCACATCCTTCCTGAAGCGTTCAAGGCTTGCCCTTTCCATAATTTCCCCGTATCTTGCCGGAAGAACGTCTCTGCGTTCCTGTGTTTCCAAAAGCGCCTCTCCCACCTTTTCCTCTCTGCTTTTGTTGATAAAACGCAGTATGTACGGATAGTTTTTCATTGCCTGGAGATGGGAATGCTTTATCTGAAGGAGCAGTTCAAAAAAATCCGTCTCCTGCGGCGATACCCCGGTGGAAAGTTCAAGCATGATATACCTGACGCTGTAGTCGTAGATAAAGCTGTAAAGTCCCAGCTTGCTGATGAAATAGTGGAACAAAAGACCCTTGCTTATCCCCGCCTCCTTTACGATTTCGTCCGTGCTGGCATGGGCGTATCCGCCCGACGCGAACACCTTAAGGGCGGCGTTAATCATACGGTCCTGTTTTTCTTTTTTCAGGTCGAAAAATTTCTCATTCATGGAGAGCTCCTGTAGCGGGCAGTTGAACCGGCCAAGCCGCGTCCCCGCAGATATTGTTTATTGTATTGACTTTTAAGGTCAGTAACCAGAATATAGCACATTTCCCCACTCTCTTCAATCGGTTTGCCGAAACTGGTATTCACAATTTTTCCCGCTACCATATCTTGTACACGCCTGAGATTTTTTCCGGAAATAATTTTACCTCGGAAAAAGCCGTTTTTCAAGATTAGAGATTTTCACTTTATTCATATTTTTAATTTGAGGAAGAATAGAAGAAGGAGGTTGTAAAAAAATCCGGCTTCCTCTAATAAAATTGGGAAATCGGCCGATAAATAGTGTAAGAGCGAAAGAAATAGTTCGGTTTATACTATAATTTCAAGGAAGAAAGGGGATGCTGTCATGCGTATAGAGGCTTATAATCAGGTGGCCCAGCTTTATAAGGGCAGTAAGTCAGGAAAATTACAAAAATCATACGATACCGCGGCCGGGCGGGATGAAGTGACCATCTCGCGGACAGGTCACGATTATCACTATGCAAAGCAGGCGGTAGCAGAGGCTTCGGATATCAGGGAAGATAAAGTCGCTCAACTGAAAACAAGAGTGGAGTCAGGGAGTTACAAAGTTGACCCTGAAGATTTTGCCAGCAAACTGTTAGAGAAATACAATGCTCTGCAGAAATAAGTGCGTAAAGTGAGGAATACCAGTGGCCAGTTTAATGGATAATCTTGTAGAAGTTTTAGAAGAAGAGTACACGCAGTACGAGAAGCTTGTGCAGCTTTCAAAAGTCAAGAAACAGGCGATTATTGAAGCGAATATCGGAAAGTTAGATGAAATTACGGGGCAGGAGCAAGATGTTTCGAGCGTGCTCCGCAATTTGGATCTTAAGCGTGACGCGGTGCTAAAAGATATGTCCGACGTTCTTGGAAAAGATTTTGAAGAGATGACGATTACAAAGCTGATTGGGTATTTGGAACAGCAAAAAGGAGAGCAGGAACGCCTTTCTAAAATTCGTGCAAAGCTGTTGTCGGTGGGCAATGAGATGCACGAATGGAATGTGCGCAATGAGGCTCTTTTAAAACAGGCACTTGAAATGGTAGAATTCGATCTCACCTTGTTTAAAAGTATGCGGCAGGCGCCTGAAACTGCGAATTACGACAAAAATGCCTATAATACGGGCGAGCTGCTTGGAAGCAGCGGATTTGATGCAAAACAATAGGTGGTTTGACAGGGAGGAAGAATTATGGCCAATTCAATGGGAAGTTTATTTATCGGGGTATCTGGGCTTCAAACCAGCCAGAATGCCCTGAATGCGACTGCAAATAATCTTGCGAACGTCGATACGGAAGGGTATGTGCGTGAGCGGATACTGCAGGAAGACCGCAATTATCTCACCGTCAATACATCCACAGCCATAAGCTACCAGCAGACTGGCCTGGGTGTAAAGATTGGCGACGTAATACATGCAAGGGATATTTTCCTGGACAAAATGTACCGTACCCAGAACGGGCGGTCAGGATTTTATTCCACGACATTTGAAGCGATAGACGAAGTCCAGACGCTGTTTCAGGAGTTAGAGGGGACGGCGTTTCAGGAAATCCTGACAGGCGACGACGGTTTGTGGGTAGCCTTTCAGGAATTTGCCAAGGATCCTTCGGACAGCGCCACACAGAATCTGGTAATTCAGAAAGCAAGCCTGTTTGCCAGCAGGGCAAAGGCGGTATATAACGGTTTAAAAACCTACCAGACAAATCTGAACCAGCAGGTTGCCGATGCGATTGATGATATTAACGAACTCGGCAATACGATTCGGGATCTAAATCTCCAGATTATGAAAATTGAAGCGGGCGGCGTGGAAACCGCGATGAATCTCAGGGATGTCAGGGATACGGCCATTGACAAGCTGTCATCTTATGGGAATATTTCCTGCAGCGAACTGGCAAACGGGACGGTGAAGGTTAATTTTGAGGGAGTTTCCTTTGTAGACGAAGAACACGTATACGAAATAGGTATGCAGACCGACAAGCAGACCGGTTTCATTACGCCTTACTGGACGCATTTGTCTAAGCCCGCCGAGGGAAAATATTACAAAGTGTATAATATTGCGGAAGAAATTTCGACCGCCAATAAAAACGATATCGGTTCATTAAAAGCGCTCCTTTTTGCAAGAGGAGACAAAAACGCCAATTATCAGGATTTAGACGGGATTTCCATGAAAGAGTACGACGACACCCTGGGAAATTCCGTAATGATGAATATCGAAGCGGAACTGGATATGCTTGTGCATACCGTAGTTACAAAAATCAACGATCTGCTGGCGCCGAATATAAGGTCTGCGGCAGCAATTACGGGCACGGATGAAAACGGGAACACTGTGTCATACCCGCCCGGAACCAAAATTCTCGACACGCAAAACTGCTGCGTCGGCGCAGACGGTTCTCTGCCGCCGCAGGAATTGTTTGTGCGGATTGGATGTTCCCGGTATACGCAGGTGGCCGGAGACGACGGTAAGACATATTACGTTTACAACGAAGAAGATCCGGGGGATACTTCTTTGCAGTATACAACCAGTAACATCACTATCAATCAGAAACTGCTCGAAAGCGAATCGCTGCTTCCGTCTTATACACAGAACGGAAAAGACGGGGAACGCCCGGTTGCTTATAAGCTGGGAGAAGCCCTTTCGGAACTCTGGGAACAGGACAGCATGTTCTTAAGCCCGCATGACACCACACCCTGTACATTCAGTGAGTTTTACACCAAAATGATAGGGGAACTTGGGACGTTGGGCGATGTATTTGGATCGACGGCAGCCGGTTTGGAGGGGACGACGCTTGCGACAGACAATGCGAGGCAGCAGGTGATCGGCGTTTCTTCCGATGAAGAACTGACGAATATGATCAAATTCCAGAATGCATACAATGCTTCCAGTCGGTTTATTAATGTTATCAGCGAAATGCTTGAAACAATTATTTACAGGTTAGGTTGATAGAAAGAGGTGAAAGGATATGCCATCCACATTTTTTGGGTTAAATATAGCGGCTTCAGCTATTAATGCATTTCAGGTCGCAGTCAACACTACGGCGAACAATATATCAAACGTACAGACAAAGGGCTACAGCAAACAGGTGGCCAACCGGGAGGCTTCCGAAGCAATCCGGGTGTACCAGAAATACGGTACGGCCGGTACCGGCGTTAAGACGACCTCCATTACGGCGATCCGCAGCAGTTATTACGATACAAAATACTGGAATAACCAGTCTTCGGTAGGGCGCTATGATACGAAGCTGGATTATCTGAATCAGATTGAAAATTATTTTATAGATGATGAAGCCGACGGACCCGGATTTTCCACTATTTTTGCAAATATGTTCAATCAGATGAACGCCTTAACCAGCGATGCGGGCGATGAGAACCGCCGTAAAAACTTTATCAGCGAGGCGCAGGTGTTCACTTCTTATTTTCATGATGTGGCAAACGGTTTGTACGATATCCAGAAAGGCTGCAATGAGCAGGTGAAGGCTTATGTGCAGTCGATCAATGCAAGCGCGTCCAAAATTGCCGCTTTGACCAAACAGATTAACATTATAGAGTTAGAAGGCGGGGCGGCCAATGAACTCAGGGATCAAAGGGCTCTTGAAATTGACGAGTTGTCCAAGATTGTCCCGATTACCGTAGAAGAAACTCCGGTGAGCAACAGCAACTATCCGGATATGTATCTGGGCGGGACGGATTTTGTTGTAAAACTCGACGGCCAGATGTTGGTTAATACCTTTGAATACCGTACGCTGACCTGCGTTCCGAGAGAGTATAAGGCGAACCAGTCCGACGTGGACGGCTTATACGATATCATATGGTCGGATACCAAGATGAATTTTAACATGAATTCCTATTCTATGGACGGCGCCTTAAAAGCCCTTTTGGAAGTCCGCGACGGAAACAACGCAGAGAACCTGCAGGGGACGGTAACGGAAGCGTCGGCTTACAGCATTACCTTAAAACCGTCTACTATGCTCAGTATAGAGTCTATGACAATGCCGGAGGAAGGCGTTATCACCATCAAGAATAAACAATACCATTATACCGGGTTTACCGCAGAGTTAAATGCGGACGGCAGCGTGGCATCTTATAAATTTGATATAGACAGCAACCTTGACGCATCCGAAATCAGCGGCATGATGGGGAAGAACGGCCGGATCGGTGATTCCGTGAAAGCAATGGGCATCCCATACTATCAAAGCCAGATGAACGAGTTTATCCGCTGCTTTGCAGAGCGTTTCAACGCTTATCAGGCAGAAGGCGTGGATTTAAACGGCAATCCTATGGGAGCGTTTTTTGTGGCGGACGCCATTGACGGGACGGAGTTTGATTTTGCGGATCAGAAGGTTGACAAGGACGGCGTAACGGATTCTGCGTCGGTCATTACTTCCGTATCAAGTTCCTATTATCAGCTTACGGCATTTAACTTTAATGTAGCGGATGCAAGTATCAGGGATTCTTCTATTTTCGCCACTGCAAAAGACGTAACAGGGGAGAACGTAGATGCGCATGATATTATCGACGCTATGTTAAAACTGCAAAATGAAGTCAAGATGTTCCGCGGGAGCAGTGCGGAAGGCTTTTTAAGCTGTATTTATACGGATATTACCGTAGATACAAACGAAGTCAAGATGTTTCAGCAGAACTTCACGGATATTGCAAGCGCCATCACAAACCAGAGGCTTTCCCTTTCCGGTGTGGATGAGGACGAAGAAGGGCTGGATTTGCTGAAATTCCGGAATGCGTATAACCTGGCAGCCCGTATGGTACAGTGCATGACCCAGATGTATGATAAATTAATAAACGAGACCGGAGTATAAGCGGCAGTATTGAATTTAGGAGGAATATTATGCGGATAACGAACAATATGATGATTCACAATACATCAAAAAATATAAACGGCAACAAGGGAAACGTTCTGGATTTAAATTCCCAGATGACGTCCCAGAAGAAAATTCAGCGTCCATCCGATAATCCGGTCATTGCGATCCGTTCGCTCCGGCTTCGTACTTCTTTGAGCAAGATAAACCAGTATTATGAGAAGAACGTCCCGGACGTGGAAACCTGGCTGGAAACGGCGGATACGGCTCTTAAAAATATGAATGCAATATTAACGGACGTAAAGACCCAGTGCAATACCGGAACCAACTCTTATCTGACGGCAGACGACCGGAATACAATTTTAAAAAACTTAACGGCATTAAAAGAACAGCTTTATTCCGAAGGAAACGCCGACAATGCGGGCAGGACGATTTTTACAGGATATAAGACCAGTTCCAAGCTGACGTTTATGACGCAGGAGGAAAAAACCTCTTATAAAATAACCCAGAATTTTACGTATAAGGATATGGAGGAATTTACCTATTACAGCGGCCGCGTGGATATGCCGAATACTGCGGACGAAGTTTTGGTAACGGGGAATATCCCTGAGATTGACAAAGAAAGCTACGACAGGATCCGCCTGGCTTATGACGGTATAGATGGAATTGAAAGCTTAAGCTACAGTTATGGCGGCAATACCGTAACATTCAGTAACGGCGTACCGGATGCAAATGGAAATCTGGTATACAATGCAGTCTCCGGGAACGGAAACGTCATCATGACCGTATATGATTCGGAAGACGCATGGGCGGCTGCCAATAACGGAATGAAAACGGTCAACGAAGACGAATTGGTTTTCATTAAAAGCACGGGCGACTTAATCGTTGGAAGTGAGATTGGCACGGAATTAAAATCCGGTAAAGCTTCGTTTGAAATTGATTATCAGAAGACCGGCTTTGAAAAAGGCGTGCTCCGTCCGGAATACTATTACAATTGTACGGACGTAAGCGATCCGGCCAATCCGATTGAGTATGCCAAGTTTGATAAAGACGGCAATAAGATTTATGAGGATATTAATTATACCATAGCATTAAACCAGACCTTAAAAGTAAACCTGCAGGCGGACGAGATTTTTGATATGAATATTTATCAGGACGTCGTAGAACTGACGGATACGGTGCAGGCGGCCATCAATGCCCATGACAAGGTGGACCGGTTAAAGGAAATGATGAATGAAGCGCAGTACGCAGACTGCAAAGAAGAACTGCAGAAATGGTTAGACGCCGCGCAGAAGGAAGCGGATTATGCCGATAAGCGCCTGACGGATCAGTACAGCGCAGGGATTGGAAAATTCGACAAATATCTTGAAAAACTCAACATTGCCTATACCGAAGTCGGTTCCAGGGGCGAACAGTTAAAGATGGTGGAAGCCCGTATGAGCAACCAGCAGCTTACAATCGAGGAATTAAAATCCAGCAACGAGGACAAAGAATTATCGGATATTATCATTGAATATACGGCAGCCTATAACGCATATACGGCGTCGCTGATGTCGGCGGGCAAAATCAACCAGCAGACATTGTTAGATTATGTTTAAAGCGAGGATAAAGAATGAAAGCAGACACAAGGCTATTCGGGCAGATTGAAATTGAGCCGGAAAAAATCATAGAAATGGAGCAGGGCCTTATCGGATTTCCTGATTTAAAGCATTTCACCCTGATTTACGATTCCGAACGTGAACAGAAATCTGCAATCATATGGCTGCAGTCCATGGACGACGGGGACGTTGCCATGCCGGTAATGGTTCCAACGGATCTGATTCCGGATTATCAGCCTACCGTAAATAATGAACTGTTAGAAAAATTAGGGAACCTGACGCCGGAAAACACATTTCTTTTGGTAACCGTCAGGGTTCCGGAAAATATAGAGGATATTTCCGTAAACTTAAAGGCTCCGATTATTATCAATACAGACTCCAACAAAGGGAGCCAGGTAATTGTAGAAGATGATCTGGCAGTCCGCCATAAGATCTATGCGCTCTTAAAAAGCGGCAAAGAGAAGGCAGGTGAATAGAGATGCTGGCGCTTACCAGGAAAAAAGGCGAATCTCTGATTTTGAACAATAATATCGAGGTTACGCTGCTTGAAATCCGTGGAGACCAGGTTAAGATCGGCATCTCCGCACCAAAAGACATACCTATTTATCGGAAAGAGGTTTATCTTCAGATCGAAGACGAAAATAAGGCTGCGCTTCATACAGAGGGCGTAGAAGCGCTCAAAAAATTATTCTAATCGTTTTTGGGGAACGATCCGATATATGAAATAGAATAACGTAAAAATGGACATTCAGGCGCAGGATGTCCCCAGTGAATCACACGGAGGTGGTTAACGATGGCAGTAGAAGCAATTTCAAGTCCAAAGGCGGCATATCAGGGAAGTGTGCCCAAAGCGGACGTACCGGTATCATCTGAAAGTGCAAAAAAAGCGCCGCAGATAAACGCTCCCGCAGCAGGCAGGGTAAGTGAAAACGTAATTTCTACTACGGAACAAAAGGCAAAGGACAAAACTGAACCGGAAAACACTGCCCAGCAGAATGAAGCCGCAAAGCCTGCGGAGAAAAATACGGGAACAGAAGCAATGCGCAGGGCGGTGGACGAGATCAACCGCCATATGAAAAATTCAGAAATTGTTTTTGGGATTCATGACAAAACAAACCGCGTCACGATTAAACTTGTAGACAAAGATTCTAAAAAAGTCCTGCGGGAATATCCGCCGGAACAGAACTTAGACACAATCGCTAAGATATGGGAACTTGCAGGAATCATGGTAGATGAAAAAGGATAGGAGGAATTATTATGCCAATCAGGATAACAGGAATGAATTCAGGCCTGGATACGGAAGCGTTGGTTTCAGAGTTAGTAAGCGCATACCGGATGAAAAGCCAGAAATACGTAAAAGCACAGAAAAAGCTGTCCTGGAAACAGGAAATATGGAAGGGCTTAAACAGTAAAGTATCGGCATTTTACAGTAAACTTACCAGTTTAAGATATTCAGCTGCTTATAATTTAAGGACGGCAACCGCGTCGGATCCGACCAAGGCTACGGTATCGGCGTCTTCCGCTGCGGTGAACGGCACCTATAACGTACAGATTAAGCAGATGGCGAAAAGCGGTTATTTAACCGGGGCTAACCTGGGCAGCGGCATAACAGAAGGAAGCAAGCTGTCCGAATTGGGTTATACCGGCGGGAACGGTACGATTACCGTCAATGCCAATGGTAAGACGACAGATATTGCCGTTGACGGCAATACGACAATTTCCGATTTTGTAAAATCCTTAAACAACGCCGGTGTGAAAGCCAGCTATGATTCCACACATCACCGGATTTATGTTGCCTCTTCTAAGATGGGCAAAGACGGCGACTTTTCTCTGACCGGAAGCGATGCGGACGGAATCGGCGCATTAAACAGCCTGGGGCTCAGTGTAAAATCCACGGCGGACGATGCGCTTTATAAACAGTGGGCGGCATATGCGCGCAATACGGCCGGCGATCCGTTGTTTGACGCGTCTGGCAATCAGGTTGGAACTTATGATGCGGCCGGGACGGAAGCCTATATCAGCAGCCTGCTGGATCAGGTACGCAAGGCTCCGGCTACGGTTACAAATAATTCGGCAGAAATCAAATATGCAAATGCATACAAGGCAGTAGAAGAAGCCAAGGCAAATAAGTTAAATCAGTTGTCGGCACAGGAAGTAACGGAGTTTCATGCGTTGCTGGACGAGAAGAATCTGAAAAACGTTTATGTAGACGCAAACGGTAATTTCTATGACAAACAGTCAGACGGCACGTATACGGCCAGAGACGCAAATAAGACAAATTATACAGATGCGGGATTAGCAGCAAACGGCATCACATTAACCGAATCTTCTAAGAGGCTGGAAGAACTTGAGAAAAAAGCCGGATTTACGAAAGAAGTGGAACAGACCGGATCCGGCGGTACAATCAAACAGACCGTAGTGGATGAAAGCCAGGTAAACGCATATAAGAGCGCGCGTGCGACAGTGGCGGCGTATGAAGTGGTCGATGCAAACGGCGTACAGACAAATAAGGCGCAGATTGACGCCGTGCAGGCAGCGTATGGAAACGGGACATTAGACACCTTAGTAGGAGATTTGCAGAAGGATATTGATGATGCGCAGAAGACCTTAAAGGATCACGCATTATTAGACAACGCTTCTTTTACCGCGGCCAGTGTTGCGGGAAAGATTACAAACGCTATAGGCGTTTTAGACGGTTCTATCCAGATTCCTGTAAGCGCAGGGGCAACCCGTGTCGAAGGCCGGGATGCTATTTTCGTTATAAATGATGCAGAATATACTTCCACTTCAAATGACATTACAGTTAACGGACTGACGATTAACGCTTTGGGAGAAACCGGAAACGATTCGATTTCCATAACTGTAGGTAATAATACCAAGGGGCTTTACGATAAGATCAAAGGTATTATAAAAGACTACAATGAACTGATCAATGAAATGACAAAATTGTACAATGCCGGATCCTCCAGGGGCTATGAGCCTCTAACATCAGAGGAAAAAGATGCCCTGACCGATTCGGAAGTAGAAGAGTGGGAAAAGAAGATCAAAGATTCTCTTCTGCGCAGGGACGATTCGTTATCAAGCCTGTTAAACGGCATGTCAACGGCAATGATGAAATCATATAATATCAACGGGAAGAATTACAGCCTTTCCAGTTTTGGAATCCATACGCTTGGCGTCTTAAATTCCGCCGACAATGAGCAGAATGCATATCATATTGATGGAGATGCAGATGATGCGCTGACGTCAGGCAATGCAGATAAGCTGATGGCTGCTCTTTCAGAGGATCCGGATGCAGTAATAGATTTTATGAAGCAGCTGACGAGCGGAGTGTACGACGTTATCAACAAGAAAATGAGTTCCACAAGCTTAAGCAGTTTCAACTACGTATACAATGACAAAGAAATGGCAAGGGAGTACAGCGACTACACCAAAACCATTGCAAAATGGGAAGAAAAGCTTCAGAAAATGGAAGATTCCTACTACAAGAAATTTGCTGCAATGGAAAAAGCCCTTGCAACGCTGCAGAGCCAGCAGAACAGCCTTGCAAACTTATTTGCATAAAATACAGGTGTTGTCATTTAACAGGGAGGTTATATAGTGACAAACAAACAGGGATACGCAGCATATGCGAACAATAAAATCATGACCGCATCCCCGGCGGAGCTTACGCTGATGCTTTATGAAGGGGCGATTAAATTCTGCAATATTGCGCTTGATTCTATTGAAAAGAAAGATATAGAGAGAGCGCATACCAATATTGTTAAGGTGGAAAATATTATAGAGGAGTTTACAGCCACTTTAAACCACAAATATCCGGTAGCAAAGGATTTTGAAAATGTATATTCCTATCTGAGGCAGAGGCTGATTGACGCCAATATCAAAAAAGATCCAGAAATTCTGGAAGAAGTGCTTGAGCACTTAAGGACGATGCGTGATACTTGGAAAGAGGTCATGCAGAAGGCCGGCAGCAGGGCATAGATTATTTACGGCAGGGCAAATTAGCCCTGC
>OFFW01000933.1_pt1 | contig 18895 bp, 22 predicted proteins | sample 1521501 | NCBI WGS metagenome assembly OFFW01 (sample SAMEA3504107, study PRJEB24116) | mouse gut metagenome | biome: mouse gut; feature: mouse-associated habitat; material: faeces | place: Denmark | collected 2011
TTTCAGAAGGGCCTTTTCGGCTCTTCTGCGCGGACGGGCCCCTGCCTCTGGCAGCCTCTTCCTCTGGCCTGTCCTGCGATTAATCTCAGACTTTTTGTTTCTCAGCCTGTTTCTCTTTCAGAAGGGCCTTTTCGGCTCTTCTGCGCGGACGGGCCCCTGCCTCTGGCAGCCTCTTCCTCTGGCCTGTCCTGCGATTAATCTCAGACTTTTTGTTTCTCAGCCTGTTTCTCTTTCAGAAGGGCCTTTTCGGCTCTTCTGCGCGGACGGGCCCCTGCCTCTGGCAGCTTTTTCCTCTGGCCCGCCCTGCGATAAACGGGCCATGTTCTTAAAGCGCAAAGCGCTTTAAGATATGGCCTCAGCGCCGGCAATAATCTCTGTCAGCTCCTGGGTAATGGAGCCCTGGCGCGCTCTGTTATATTTCAATGTCAAATCACTGATCATTTCTTCTGCATTGCTTGTTGCGGAATCCATGGCCTGCATTCTGGCGCCGTTCTCGCTGGCAACCGCCTCCACCAGAGCGCCATAGAAAAGGCTTGTCATATACTTGGGTATAATTAAATCCAGGGCCTCTTCCTCGTTCGGCTCATAATTCATCAGCACATTGCTGTCTGCCTCTTTCAGCTCTGCTTCATCAAATTCCACCGGAAGCAGCTTCATCAGAGTGGGCTCATGGCTGACGGTATTTTTAAAGTGGGTATATGCAAGGTAAATTTCCCCGATTTCCCCTCTGGTAAAAGCACCCAGAACCTCTTTACAGATTGCGGCAGCATCCTCATAAGTGGGACCTTCGATTACATCTGAATAATCCCCTTTCATTTCGTAGCCTTTCCGCTGCAGGGATTCCCTGGCTTTACGTCCGATAATGTAAATCTGGACTTCTTCTCTGGGAATACCGCTGTCGGTAACCAGCTTCACAATATTGGAATTGTATCCGCCGGCAAGTCCGCGGTTAGAAGCAATGGTAATGATTGCTTTCTTCTGAGAAGTTCCCGCTTTCAGGTATGGATGATTCATATTTCCTGACCTTGCAAGCATTGAAGTTACCGTCTGGTACATATAATTAAAATATGGATTGGACTGTTCCGCACGATTTTTCGCTTTCTGCAGTTTAACGGTAGAAACGAGCTTCATGGCTTTTGTGATTTGCTGCGTACTTTGTATGCTGCCTTTTCTTCTTTTTATGTCCCTCATGGACGCCATAAACATTCACCACCCGTCTACTTAAATTGTGCCTTACATTCCTCAATGGCTTTCACAAGTCTGGTTTCCGTTTCTTCTTTGATTTCCCTGTCATTGCGGATTGCTTCCGGAATCTCCGGATATTTGGTATCCACAAATTCAAACAGTTCCTGCTCAAATCTGAGAATTGCTTCTACCGGAACATCCAGAAGATATTTCTTCGTAGCCGCATAAATAATCATAACCTGGTATTCCACCGGCATGGGCCTGTACTGCGGCTGTTTTAACATTTCACGGATTCTTTCACCCTGTGCCAGCTTCTCCGTGGTATCTGTATCCAGTTCAGAACCGAACTGTGCAAATGCTGCCAGCTCACGGTACTGAGCCAGCTCCACACGGATAGGCGCCGCAATTTTCTTCATAGCCTTAATCTGAGCAGAACCTCCCACTCGTGATACGGAAAGGCCTGCGTTGATTGCCGGACGGAAACCTGCATTGAACATTTCTGTTTCCAGATAAATCTGACCGTCTGTAATGGAAATTACATTCGTCGGAATGTATGCGGAAACGTCTCCTGCCTGCGTCTCAATAATTGGCAGCGCTGTCAGGGAACCGCCCCCTAACTGATCAGATAATCTCGCCGCACGTTCCAGCAGTCTGGAATGCAGGTAAAATACGTCTCCGGGATATGCCTCACGTCCTGGCGGACGACGCAGCAGCAGAGAAAGTGTACGGTATGCGGTGGCATGTTTGCTCAGGTCATCATAGACAACCAGCACGTCTTCCCCTTTTTCCATCCACTCTTCACCAATAGCACATCCTGCATATGGTGCAATATACTGTAAGGGCGCCAGCTCGCTGGCAGTGGAAGCCACGACTGTGGTATAATCCATGGCACCGAACTCCTCGAATGTTTTTACAATGGTTGCAACGGTAGAAGCCTTCTGACCGATAGCAACGTAAATACATTTTACGCCCTGTCCTTTCTGGTTAATAATGGTATCCACTGCAATTGCTGTTTTTCCTGTCTGGCGGTCACCGATAATCAGCTCACGCTGTCCTCTTCCGATGGGCACCATGGAGTCAATAGCTTTGATACCTGTCTGTAATGGTGTATCTACGGATTTTCTGGAGATAACACCGGATGCCACTCTTTCTATCTGTCTGAATTTTGTGGTTTCAATGGGCCCTTTTCCGTCGATAGGCTGTCCCAGCGCGTTTACCACACGTCCGGTCATGGCGTCGCCTACCGGTACCTCAACCACTCTTCCCGTTGTCTTAACGGTATCCCCTTCATTGATATTCTTATGGTCGCCCAACAATACGGCACCCACATTATCTTCTTCCAGGTTCAATACCATTCCATAGACTTCTCCGGGAAATTCCAATAACTCGCCCTGCATGGCATTTTCAAGGCCGTGAATACGGGCAATTCCATCCGCCACCTGAATTACCGTACCGATGTCCGATACTTCAAGCTGAGACGCATACCGTTTCACCTGCTCTTTTATAACTGAACTTATTTCCTCCGGTTTTAAATTCATGGAGCGCATTCACCTACTTTCAACTGTATTTTTGATAATTCCCTGGTAAGGCTCTGCAATTTATGTTTCACACTGCTGTCCACTACTCTGTCACCAATTCGAATTACCATGCCGCCGATTAAACTTTCATCCACATCGTAATGAATTTCAAATTCCACATAACGGGTGGTTTCCAGTAATTTATTCTTTATCTGCTCTTTCTGACTGTCTGCAAGCGGCATGGGTGCAGTCACATAAGCAGTGCCGATGTTTTTATATTCCTTTACCTGGTCAATGAAATATGTGAATACAGATTCCATTTCACCATAGTGACCCTTGGAAACAAGCATACGCATAAGCCCTGTAATTTCATCATGGACCCTGCCCTTAAAAATCCGTTCCAGAATCTCTATTTTTTCTTCTTTTACGATTTTCGGGTGATTCATCAGTTTGGAAAGCTCGTTGTCTTTTCGAAGAATCTGCTGAATGCTTCTTGCTTCTTCCAACATTTCATCCACCTGACCAGATTCCACAGCAAGCTCAAACAGTGCATCCCCATATGTTTTGGATACTAGCTTTGCCATGTACTCTCACCTATTTCCTTCAATGTTTCCTCCACCAGTGCGTCCTGAATGGATGTATCAATGGAGGCTGTCACTACCTTGCCTGCCATCATGGAGGCAATGGCAATCATTTCCTGTTTCGCCTCGTCCATAATACGTTTTTTCTCCAACAGCGCTTCTTCGTTGGCACGTTTTATGATACGGGCTGCCTCTTCCTTCGCCTCATCTACAATCCTGCTTTCATTTTTCAGGGCTTTCTGGCGGGCCTCACTTAAGATCTCCTCAGCTTCTTTTTCGATTCCTCTGATTTTCTCATCATACTCTGCTTTAACAGCAGCAGCTTCTTCTCTGTCTTTTCTGGCAGTATCTATATCATTTTTAATACGGTCCTGTCTGTCCTTTAACATCTTTTTTGCCGGATTAAACAGCAGATAAGACATTAATGTAAACAGAAACAGAATGGCAAGAATCGAGAGAACCGCGTCATGCAAAAGCTGTGGATTTAAGCCAAATAACTGTTCCAAGGCCTGTCCTCCTTTCATTGATATTGTGCCGCTTTCCGCACATCAAGGTATGCCTGAAAGGCGCTTCTTTGATATTGTGCCGCTTTTCGCACATCAAGGTACGCCTGAAAGGCGCTTCTTTGATATTGTGCCGCTTTCTGCACATAAGGGTATGCCTGAAAGGCGCTTCTTTGATATTGCGCTGCTTTCCGCACATTAAGTAATCCCCTTATTTTAATGGCTGCACAAACATCAGAAGGATTGCAACCAGCAAACCATACAGACCTGTTGTTTCTGCTACCGCCTGTCCCAAAAGCATGGTAGATGTAATGTCTGATTTTGCTCCCGGATTTCTTCCTACTGCGGATGCCGCATGTCCTGCTGCGATACCCTGTCCAATACCAGGTCCGATACCTGCGATAACCGCAAGACCTGCACCGATTGCTGAACAAGCTCTGATTAATTCTGCTCCTGTAATGTTATCCATAAGATTTTTCCTCCTTGAGTTTTCTTATAATTATTTTTTAAATTAAATTGAACTCTTTTTTTGCTGCGCAAGATCCCTCTTCCACAGCTTACACATATCCGACATAAACAGCCCAAAAGCGGCCTTCCTTACGTCGGTTTTCCATAACCGGGGTTCTTCCCCTAACAGCGTTACTCTTCCTCTCCGATTGCATTGCTGATGTATGTCATCGTCAGCATACAGAACACATACGTCTGGATACAGCCTGAAAATACATCAAAATACGCATGTAATACGCCTGGCCAGAAATATGCAACTTTTGACAGCAAAGCATAGATCAGCGCCATAATAATGGTTCCTGACAATACGTTTGCAAATAAACGCAGAGACAGGGAAATCGGCACCGCGATTTCACTGATCAGGTTAATCGGAAACCAGATTGGCAGCCAGGGCGGCAGCGGGGAACACATATCTGTCCATATTGCCTTTGGCGTCTGATACTTAAACTGATTAAAATGAATCAGAATAAAACTCAGAAGGGCCAGCGGAAAGGTTACGCCATAGTCTGCTGTGGGCGGCCGCAGCCCAAACAGCCCGGAAAGGTTGGATACCAGAATAAAGATAAAGATGGTTCCCACATAGTTGACAAATTTTCCGCCGCTTTTTCCCATAACGCCGCAAACCATGCCGTCCAGTTTTTCCACAATCAGTTCCACCACATTCTGAAAACCTCCCGGTACATCTGCCGCATGTTTCATGGCCCGGTTAGCTGCAAGAGAAAACCCGATCAGGACTATCATAACGATTAAAATACTCACATGAGTTGTGGTAATCCAGAATGTATGTCCAAACAGCTCATAGGAAAACAGGCCATGTACCATAATGTCAATATCTGCCCCGGAAGACAGTAAAATTGAACTCTGCACTCTCTCACCTCCTTATATTGTTTCTTTATAAAATTTTCATCATGTCTCATCTGCCATGGGGCAGAATCCATAACATTCCTGCTGTCAGTTCGAAGCCATCACCTCTTTTTATTTTCATGGCTGCGGGAATTTTTCCCCCGCATGGTAACAATAAATTTATGTGTAATGGGCTGTAAATAAGCAGCTATCTTCAGCCCCATCACCCCTGCAAACATAACAATCACGTTGCCCAGTTCAAAATACCAGACAACGACAAATGCAAAAACCACTGCCAGATAGCGCAGCACCGCATACAGTGCAGCTTTCCGGTAATATCTTTTCTCTGCCATGGCGTCCACTGTGTCGAGAATCACCACCGCCATATTGACTGCCATCCCCATGGCCAGAATAATGCCCGCCCAGAGTCCCGTGGTATATCGCACCTTATCCTCTGCAAACCATATGCCGGCAGCCTGAATCAGCGCTCCGTATATTATAATACCACATAACAGTTCCGGAAGTACCTGATTAATCCTTCTTAACATGAACGGTATCCTTTTCTTTCTGACTGCACTGCTCCCCGGAACCACCGTGACGCCGGGAAGAAGTATCATCGGAATAAATTTTCCTGGCCATAATAAAAATATTGCGGAATCCGGCCAGCGCTCCCACTGCAAACAGCGGAATGGTAATCCAGTCCATGGAAAATTTTTTCCCGATATAAACACCTGCCAGTACACATAAAAAAATCGGCACCAGCATGTTGATTCCAAACTGCGTAATTAATGTGAGAGAACGATATACGCTTTTTTTGTATTTCACATGGGTACCTCCGCTGTCATACAGTAATTTCCATACATATGAAATTATTATATCCATTTTTCATACAAATGTCTATTCATTTCTTTCATTTTTCACAGAACCATCTTTACCTCCCGGTTTGTACGGGTATACTGGTAATACTTAACGCCTGCCGCATCCAGCATCCGCCTGGAAGCAATCACAGAAGGAGTATCTTTATATTTGTCACTGTCGTACACTATGGTTCTGATGCCTGCCTGAATAATTGCCTTGGCGCACTCATTACACGGAAACAGAGAAACATAAAGTTTCGCCCCTTCCAGACTGCCGCCCCGGTAATTCAGAATAGCGTTTAATTCGCTGTGGGTCGTATAAAAATACTTGTTGTCCAGAGGCTCTCCTTCTCGGTTCCATGGAAATTCATCATCGGAACACCCCATGGGAAACCCATTGTAGCCCATGGACAGAATTTTATTGTCCGGACTGACAATACAGGCTCCCACCTGCGTTCCGGGATCTTTGGAACGCATGGCGGAAAGCATTGCAACTCCCATAAAATATTCATCCCAGGTGAGATAATCCTGTCTTTTACTGCTCATTTTACACCTCATCTATTCCTCAAAAATTCCGTTCCCGCAGCTGGCCTGCCGCAGGCTACTTCGTACCAAAAATCCGATCCCCCGCGTCTCCCAGCCCCGGTACAATATAGCTGTGTTCGTTCAGACCTTTATCCAGTGCTCCAATATACAAATCCACATCCGGATGTATCTGCTTCATGGCCTCCACTCCCTCCGGAGCCGCAATGATACACAGAAAATGTATATTCCGAACGCCTTTGTCCTTCAGCATCTGAATGGCTGCCACTGCCGAGCCTCCTGTGGCCAGCATGGGATCCACCACAAACACCTCCCGTTCCGGACAGTCTTCCGGCAGCTTGCAGTAATATTCCACAGGCTCCAGCGTATCCGGATCCCGGTACAGGCCGATATGCCCCACTTTTGCCGCCGGAATCATGGCCAGCATACCGTCCACCATGCCAAGTCCCGCCCGCAGAATAGGAACTACCGCCAGTTTCTTCCCTTTTAATTCTTTTACCGTAGCGGTGCAGATTGGGGTCTCGATTTCAATATCCGTTAATTCCAGATTCCTGGTGGCCTCATAGCACATCAGCATGGCGATTTCTCCTACCATTCCCCGAAAATCTCTGGAGCCGGTAGAACTCCTGCGCAGCCAGCCAATTTTATGCTGAATCAGCGGATGTTCCATAATTGTCACTTTTCCCATATGCTTCTTCTCCTTCGTTTATAAGATTTACCAGCTTTCGGATGGTTTTGTTCAATGTTTCATAACAGATTCCATAGGACTGAAGAGTCCCTCCATAAGGATTGAGAATCTCCAGTTCATCTCCTGTCAAATCCGTCAGAACCTCCACATCCACACCGGAAATGTCCCTGTGCTCTTCCAGTATTTTCTGTTTCTGAGCGGCTTCCATGGTAATAATCAGATTTTCCGGAAGCAGATCTTCTCCGGAAAGCTGTTTCGACATCTGATTTTCCACATTGATACCATTGCTGATCAGCACTGCCTCCACTTTCTGATTCAGAGGCTCCGGAAAAAGCACCACCATTCCCCGGCTTTCTATTTCCATCGGAAATTTCAGGATATATTCTTTCATAATTGCCTCTGCCATGGGTGCACGCGCTGTTCCGCTGTTACATACGAAAATAATCCTGTCATATCTTTTCATATCCGCCGCCTTTCCGGTTTCCCCTCTATACCTCTATAATCTGATGACCGGCCGCTTTCAGCAGACGGTTCATGATGGCCTGTCCGATTCCGGCTGTGGAAAAGCTCTCAGAATATATGATATCCACATCCAGCTCATCAAATTCCCTTAAAATTCCATACAGACGCCGGGCTATGGTATCCTCATCCGCTCTGGTTCCGATACTTTTCACCAGGCCGTACCGGTATTCCCCTCTGGTCTCATCGGTCCCTATAATCCCTGCAGTTCTGCCTTCCTCGCCGGCTTTTCGGGCCAGTTCATTGATTTTCTCCCGAACCTTTTCCCCGGCCCCGGATACCAGAATCAGCTCACCTTTCGGCGCATAATGCCTGTATTTCATTCCGGGCGCTTTGGGACGGACCCTGGGATTCTCCGTTTTAAGGCCGGGATCTGTCCTGAGCGTTCCAATTACATTCCGTATCATTTCTTCCGTAAGATAGCCCGGTCTTAAAATCATGGGGATTTCCTCAGAAAAATCCACAATGGTAGACTCAATGCCGATTCCCACCGGGCCTCCGTCCAGAATCATGGGGATACGCCCCTTAAGGTCCTGCACCACATGCTTTGCTGTGGTAGGGCTGGGCCTGCCGGAAAGATTGGCGCTGGGGGCCGCAATAAATCCGCCGCCCGCCTCTGTCAGTGCCAGGGCTGTGGGATGGCCGGGCATACGCACTGCCACTGTCTCCAGTCCCCCTGTGGTTTCCAGAGGAACAAGTTCCTTTTTTTCAAAAATCATGGTCAGCGGCCCCGGCCAGAATTTCTCTGCCAGCTTCCTGGCCTGTTCCGGCACCCTTTCGGCAATTTTTTCCAGAGCTTCCATACTGGAAATATGTACAATCAGCGGATTGTCCGAGGGACGTCCCTTGGCCTCATATATTCTGCGGGAAGCCTGAGGGTTCAGGGCGTCTGCTCCCAGTCCGTATACCGTTTCTGTGGGAAACGCCACCAGGCCTCCCTGTTTTATAATCCGGCCTGCTGCAAGTATCTTTTCTCTGATCTGCTCTCTGTCCTGATTATCATCCGTAACATTTACAATTACTGTTTCCATACGATTACCTGTCGTTTCTGTCCTGCCTGTTTTCTTCTGAATCATATTATCCCATAATCAGGTAATCTTCGCAACCACTACATCCTGTAGGAAAAGAACCATTTCCACACTATTGTAAAAATGGTTCTCTCAGATGGCTGCCATATATGGTTTTTACATCTCTGTCTGTTTCTCCCCTTCCGGCCCGCTTTCTCCTTCCGGACTGCTTTCTCCTTCCGGCCCGCTGGCGTTCCGGCCCAGATACTCCAGTATACCTGCTTTCACCGCTTCCGCCACTTTCTTCTGATATTCCTCTGTTGCCAGAAGCGAGGCTTCCTGGGAATTGCTCAGAAATCCGCATTCCACAATTACCGTGGGCGTAGGCGTTTTTTTCAGAAGATAATAACTTTCATTGGCCTTTGCCTGCCTGTGATTCTGGGGATCCAGACCGGCTACCATGGCTTTCTGCAGAGTTTCCGCCAGTTTTTTCCCTTCTGCCGACTGCCCGTAATAGAACACCTGTGCGCCTTTGACCGATTCTTCCGGATAACTGTTCTGATGGATACTCACGGTAAATACCGGCTTTGTTTCCGTAATAATCTCACAGCGTTTCCTCATATCTTCTACTTTTTTGTTATTGGAAGACTGCCGGTAAAGGCCGTTTTCATCTGTCCGGGTCATGACAATTTTAATTCCCTCTTTTTCCAGCTGCTTTTGCAGTTCCCTGGCAATTTTCAGGTTAATATCCTTTTCCTTTTCTTTGTTAATGCCGATTTTTCCGGGATCATCGCCTCCATGCCCGGCGTCAATCACAATACAGATTTCCCCTTTCTGAGCCCGCATATTTTCCACCATATGGGCTCCCTCTCTGGCAAAAAAATAAGCTCCCACCAGCAATACCAGGGCCATCACAACTTCTATTCTTTTCTTCATATCCGATTCACCTGATTATCTTTATAAATAAGGTATGACGGAACATAAAAGACTAGTACAGCATTGTGTAAAAATACCATTTCTTATTTTACAGCTTTTCTTCCCTCCAGCTTTCGGTTGATCCGCTCTGCCTCCCGGTATTCCTTCCAGAAAGAGAGAAGCATCACTCCAATGTATACAAAAGCAATGGCTGCCACCATTCCAAGCACCTGTTTCAGGCTGTCAAAGGAAAACCAGCCGAACCGGAAACCGCTGAACAGCACCACCAGATTGACATAAACATAATAAAGCAGAATACACGCCAGCATGGATTTCCCGGACAGCTCCCGTTCTGTTTCCTCAGGCATTACCAGGCTGCCCAGAGCACAGGCGAAAGAAAGCCCCAGAATCTGCCAGAGAATATCCACCTTAAGTTCCAGTTCCCATCCATAAAATACGGTAATGTACAAAGCTGTCACAAAAAGTATTCCTGTCGTAATTTTTACATACAGGGACAGCATTGTCTCCAGTCGCTTTGCCATAATTTTCCCTCCTCACACACCCAGCTTTTCTTTCAGCAGCGCCACATACTGTCTGGAAATAATCACTCTTTCCCCGTTTTCCAGAAGGGCTTCGTAGCGCCCGCCGAATGCCGGGGCCAGCCTCCGGATTTTATTCAGATTCAGAATGGAAGATTTGGACACCCGCAGGAACTCCCGGCCCGGCAGTTCTTCTAACAGCTCATAAAGCCGGCTTTTCACCTGATATACCTCCGAGCTGCAGTATGCAAATACTTTCTGATCCACTGCCTCAAAATAAAACACATCCTCCGGTTCCACAAAAAACATGCCGTTGTCCTGATATACCGTAAGTTTGTTCCCGCCCTGTTTCAGCCGGTTAATCAGCTTCACCAGGTCTTCATTCAGAGAACTGCAGCGGATGATAATCTCGTCTTCCTCCTCCGGCCCCGTATCTAAAATAGTCACTTTCATAATTAGCGGTCACTGATATCCTTTCTTTTCTGCATCAGTACAGTCAATATAAATGCAATTATACCACAGCCTGCCAGAAATAACACCTGAAAAAGGGAATCCACTGTTTCTCCTCCCATTTCCACCGTAATTCCCATGTGTTCCTGATATTCTGTCAGCAATTCTGCCGGAGTACCCGCAAAAGTGGTTTCCAGCGCCTGCTCACAGCAGACACTGCGCATCAGGGAAGCTCCGTGGAGTATGGGAATATATTTAAGCACCCCTGCCACCCCTTTTGGAAGATTGCCCATGGGCAGATAAATAGCTCCCACAAATCCCACCAGCGTGCCCACTACTGTGCCAATGCCGGACCAGGCGCTGCTGCTCTTTACAAATAATGTAAGGAAATACATGATGACCGCAAATATGCAGGTGTTCAGCACAATCAGGCCCACAATCTGAATCAGGGCGCCAAAACTCAGCCATTCTCCTCCGGTGGCTGTAATATAGCAAAGGGCAATTCCCAGTGTAAGCATACACATGAAAATTCCTGCCAGTACAGCTGAAGCCATATAGGAGAGGGCAACCACACTCCGGTTTACCGGAGCAGAATACAGACTGGCCAGCCTGTGCTCAGACAAATCTGCCACCCGGTTTCCAAGAACGGTCAGGGTAACGGTTACTGCATTTACAATCAGAATTCCTGCCAGCGTCCAGTATTCCACCAGTTCTTTCGCATGGGCCTGGTCTTTGGCCCCATCCCGAAGGCCGCCATACTCTTCCAGCAGGTTCACCACACCTTCTTCATTCATATTCCCCAGGAATACACCCATCAGCATCAGCACAATCAACATGGACAGCAGAGAAAAGAATACCGCGCCCCGGTCTCTCAGAAATATCAGACAGTTCCTCCTGGTCAGACTTAAGAATTTTTTCATAATGCACCCCTTCCTGCAGTGTTTCCTGCAGCCTCGCTTTTTTCCTGCACCTCCGTAATATTCAGAAATACGTCGTCCATGGTGCCCTGCAGTACCTCAAATCCGGCGATTTTCTGCTCCAGGGATTTCACCAGGGGAATGGCGGACAGCGTATCGTTTATCCGCACCAGAATCCGTTCTTCCCGCAGGGACCAGTTCAGGTTCCGGACTTCCAGTTCTTTCTGAATCTCCTGATAATATTCTTTTTTCGGTACCAGATACAGTTTGTCTTTTGCATATTTTTCCTTCAGGAAAAAGGGTGTTCCATATTCCACAAAATGGCCCCGGTGCATAATCCCGATATGATCTGCCTTTGCCGCTTCCTCCATATAATGAGTCGTCAGAAATACCGTCATATTCATATTTTTCCTGAGGCTGTGTATGGTTTCCCACATGGTTTTCCTGGTGGCCGGGTCAAGTCCCGTGGCAGGTTCATCCAGAAACAGGATATCCGGCGTATGCATTAAAGCTCTGGCAATCTCACATTTTCGTTTCTGTCCGCCGGACAGTTTTCCAAAGGGGCGTTTCAGCACATCCCCAAGCCCCAGAATTTCCGTTACGTGAGTGAGATTTTTCTTTAATTTTCCAGTGTCTTTCTCATACAGGCTTCCGCGGATCAGCAGATTCTCCTTTACGGTCAGGAATTTATCCAGGCAGTTATTCTGATATACCACGCCGATATGGCTCCTGATTTTTTCATTATCTTTTCCAAGCTCAAGCCCCTGAATCACAGCTTTCCCGGCTGTGGGCTCCTGCAGGGTGCACAGCATATTGATGGTGGTGGATTTTCCCGCGCCGTTCACGCCCAGAAATCCGAACAGTTCTCCCTGTTCCACAGAAAAACTGATATCGTCCACCGCCTTTACGTCTCCATAATATTTTTTCAGATGTTCTGCGGTTATGGCTGCTTTCATTTCTGTCTCCCTCCTTTTTCACTCACTTTACCAGATTGCAGCAGGAATGCAACAGGCAAAAGGGTAACATGCAAAAGGAGCAGGTCAACCTGCAAAAATACAGGGTGACATACAAAAAACAGGACTGCCTTATGAAAGAAGTCCTGTTTTTGCTTATTCTCTATGCCCAAAATTCATATTTGTTTCCCGGAAGTCCATAACTGTTTCCACTGGAATTGTATTTGCCGGAATAGCTCAGGCTATTGGCTCTGGCGCTATCCGCTATCTGTTCTCCAAGAAAAGCAACTTTATCAGAAAAGGTTCCGGAAGGGCCGAACAGTTTCTCCAGACTGTCCAGATCCGCTTCTTTTAATTTGTCTTTATCCAGACTTAAGGTTCCGTCTTTCTTTATGGTAATTCCTGCCGTCTTTAAGGCTTCGCTGTTTTCTCCCGCCACATCCTGAAGCATCTTACGATAATAGTAATCCATGGAAGAATCGCCGGATTTTAAATTTTTCATGGTACTGTTATAATGCTCCAGCAGTTTTTCCACCTGTTTTTGTATTTCCTCACTGCTGCCGCTTTCTTTTGCTCTGGCAAACATGGAATCCTGTCCTTCTTCCAGAAATGCCTGGACGTTCTGTGCCAGTTCCTCCGCTGCTTTTTCCAGCTTCTCGCAGTTCTTTTTCCCAACCGGATTTACGGTTTTGTCTTCTCCAAATATATCTTCCAGACTGTTACTGTTTTTGTTCAGATAATCTACCAGAGACATATTTACCGGAACCCCGGCTCTCCTTGCTGTTGCATTCAAAATCTGGTCTGTCACCCGCATCTTTATACCTCCGTTTCTGCCTCCTGCTGCAGCATTACTGTAACTTTAAATGTGTCACCGTTTATTTTGATATCCATACTTCCAAGATAGCGCTCTGCAATCTCTTTTACATTTTTCAGGCCGATTCCATGCTCCATCCGGCCGGAAGGCCCTTCTGCTTTTCTGGTGGAGGGAAGTTCGCAGCCCTCCTGCCAGTTTACTGCCCCGTCAAAGCTGTTTTCCACTTCAAGCAGTAAAAACTGCTGTTTCCGTCTCAGAGAAAGTTCTATCCGGCGCTTATGCTCCTCTTCCAGCCTTTCACTGGCTTCTATGGCGTTATCCAGCAGATTGTTCAGCAGAATCCCCAGGTCAAATACCGGGATGGTATCCTCTGGCCTGTAATAAAATTTCACCTGAAAATCAATTCCAAGGGCGGCGGCTTTTTGATATTTGTCATTGATTACCACATCTGTCACCGGATTTCCCGTGGCAAACCGGTAGTCCAGATTCTCCATGGTTTCCTCCAGTTTTTCCATGTACTGCCTGGCTTCCTGGTAATTCCCGCCCATTGCCAGCCCTTTGATACTGGTCATATGATTCTTCATTTCATGCCGGACCTTACGGATATTTCCGTAAAAATGTTCTGCTTCCTCCAGCCGCTGTTTCAGCAGCTTCATCTGCTGTTCTTCCACAAAATGTTTCTGCCGCTCCTGCTGCAGATTTTCATACTGCTGAAAAATACAGATGGCTGTCACTTCTCCTACCCAGAGCAGCAGTGCAATCACGGGAATCCTCCACCGCATATCTCTTTTTTCATCAAACAGAAAAAACATGCCCTGTTCCGTTTTTATCATGGACAAATCCAGTACCATCCGCATCAGCATGGCTCCTGCAATGTTGAAGGCAGACAGAAAAACCACATCCTGCCACTTCATATCTGAGAACTCTTTTATTATTTTTCCCAGGATTTTTGTCATAACCAGAAACATCAGACCGTAGGCAAACACCAGAATCATCTGGCTGAAAGCCGCATTCCGGTAAAGCAGACTCATATAATCCGGGGAGGAAGGATCCAGGGAATCAAAAACTTTCTCACTGCCGTACTGGAATATGCTGTTGGTAATAAGGAAACTCAGCCCGTGGAAATTATAAAACAGCAGCAATACAAATACCGGTTTTTCCAGACGTCTCTGACACCGTACAAAAGCACAGGTCAGAATCAGAACTGCTGACAAAGCATACCGTACCCATCCGGGCAGTCCCGGCCAAAGGCCTGCCAGAAGATTCACACAGGCCAGCATTCCTGCCATGACAACATCCAAAACATTTCTTTCCGGGTAAAAAACATGCCACATCACCAGAAAACACAGCATCTGTACTGTAATGTGCAGAATGCCGGAAAGGCTGAGCAGCCATTCATAATTCGCCTGACTCAATGAGATTCCTCCGAAATATAGTTCAGGTATGCTTTCACAAACTCCTGATATTTGTATTTTGAAATTAACAATGTATCCCCGTTTTTCATCCGCACCTCTGTCCGGCTGTATCGCTCCACATACTTCATGTTAATAAGATACCCTCTGTGCACCCGGAAAAAACTTTCCGGAAGTTCTTCTTCCAGCCGGCTGATTCTGTCATAAGATATGATTTTTTCGTTATTCAGGCAGAGAATTACCTTACGGTTGCAGCTTTCCACATAATAAATATCTTCTGCTGACACTTTTCTTGTGATATTTCCAATCCGAATCAGCAATTCTTCCGGTTCTTTGGATTTTCTGTCTGTAAGGCAGCGGTATTCCCGGACTGCCTGGGCAAACACTGCTGCAAATTCCTGTTCTTTCACAGGTTTCACCAGAAACTGAAACGCCTGCACAGAAAAGGCTTCCATGGCATATTCCGGATAACCTGTTACAAAAATCAGCAGCGGCAGGCTTCCCCATGCGCCTTCGCCCTGTTCTCCGGCCCGCATCCGGAATTTCCTGGCCACTTCCATTCCATCTGCTCCTTCCATGGAAATGTCAAGGAACAGAATATCCGGAATTTCCTTCTCCAGATGTGTCAGCAGCTCCTTTCCGGATGAAAATTCCGTTATCCTGCAGCCAGCCTGCTGTTTTTCTGTCAGACCGCGCAGATAACTGCGCACATACCCTTCATCATCACAGATTGCTACGTTCAATTTCTTCCACCTCATGACTTTCCGGGAGCTCTGGATTCCGGTCATTTATGTTATCGACACTTTTTCCCCGGAATTTCTGAAAATGCAGTGACTGGACACCTCCATGTTGTGACTGGCTCCCTTTCAGTCAGAAGCAATGGGAAACATGTGTCTGCTGTCTGCTAAAGTGCCCCCTTTGGCACTTCATAACTTTCAGTGGTTCCGGACTTATTCTTTTTTTCGGCTTTTGGGGACTCTTTTATGAAGGGAAAATAATGGATACTTTCAGGAATGAGAGATTTGCAGATGTATCCGCAGAGAATTTTCTGCACATAAAAACCGCCCCATCCATGATTTCCCTCATGAATGGGGCGGTTTTATGAGCTAATTCACATATTTTATAATGGTATCCCATGCAGATGGCCGCTCCAGTCCCAGTTTCCAGTAAGCTGCCCCTGCCAGATTATTCTGCTTCATGACCTTCAGCTTTTCCTCCAGAGAAGCCTCATTCTCAATCCACATTTTGTAAGTCTTTCCTCCGTTTTCATACTCTGCAATATACTGTCCGTCCTCCTCTGACCACACAGGCTGGGCTCCGTTGGTGGTATAACGGTTCTCTACGGTCTGCATACCCTCTTCTGTGCAGGTAAAGGTATAAGGCAGATAATCCTCAGAAGCAGATTCCACATCCTCTCCGGCGCCGTCTTTGGGTGTCAGCTCCCAGATTCTGCTATAGAAGGGCATACCCAGAATGGTCTGTTCCGGCGGCACCTCTTTCAGGGTATTCTCCACGCCATCCCGTACAAAACCGATGGAGGCCACAGAGCCAATGTCTTCAGAGCCGCTGTAATGCTCATCATACCCCATAATAATCACATAATCTGCAAACACTGCCTGTTCTGCCCGGTTATAAAAAGCAGTATAATCCGTGGGCACATAATTATCCACAGAAAGCACCAGGTTATTATTCTCACATTTCAGAGACAGTTCCCGGATAAACTGAATATAGGCATCCCCCACTTCACCGCTTAAAGCCTCAAAATCCAGATTAATACCGTCCAGGTCATATTCGATGGCTGCCGCAATAATCTGGCTGGTAAGATAATCCCTGACAGAACTGTGAGTCAGCACATAGGTGCTGTCAGCCTCAGGATTTTCCAGATTACTGATTAACCCCCAGACTTCCACATTATTCTGATGGCAGTAATTGACGTAATCCCGGCTGGCCAGAGAATAAATATTACCGTCATTGTCATTCAGGTAAAACCAGGTGGGAGAAATTACATTCACGCCTTTGGTGGACTGCAGGATATTGGAAATCCTTCCGTTTGCCTCCTGGCTGGTCACCTGATGCCATCCGAGGCTTACCGGACCCTCTTTCAGTAAATGGGAAAATACCGGCTCATCAAACTCCCTTGCCAGCGTTTCCGTACCTGTCTCACCCAGTCTTTTATTTTTCAGCCACCCTATCATACCGTCCTGCGTGCAGACCCTGCTCCAGTCTTCTCCCGTATCCAGAATGGTTACTGTACTGTCTTTTTCCAAATCCGCCACAATGGGACTTTTAATACCGCCTTTTACACGGATTTCCGTTTTTTTCCGAATGGGCGCAGTCTGAATCTCACCCCAGGCTGCAGTAATTTTCACCCGATTGGGATTCTGATACATGGCAAAATCAATATTTGTATATTGCTGCACAAAATCCAGTGCCAGGTACATATGCTCTCCGTCCACCCGGACAATTATATAATCCGTGCTTTCATTTTTCTTTGTGACCGCATATTCCATAGCGCCTGCATTTACAGAAATAATATCCGTACTGGTCACATACCGCAGGATATTTTCATTGGAATCCCAGTAAAACCGCTGGTTCAGGTACTGCTGTACCAGTTTGTAGTCCATATATACATGACCGTCCCAGTATTTTGCCTGTTCCTCCAGAAGCTGGTTATCCAGAACCACAGCCAGGTCTTCTTCCCCCTGAACATTATAGTATTCATTCAAATCTGCACGTTCTTTACTGGGACTGTATTTCTTAATCACCACGCTGAGCAGCGCCAGCAGAACCACCACTGTAATAAAAATAACTGCTGCCAGCACCGGCGTCATTCTGCTGCGGCGCCTCCGCCGGTTCCTCCTGGAAGCTCTCCGCGGCCTCTGCCTGTCGGATACCCGCCCTCTCCTGCTCTCTGTATTTTCTGATTTCCCTTCGTTTCTCCCCGCCATTTCTTCCGGCGTCCTGTCTGTTTCTGACATTTCATCCTCCTATGTAGAAAACCCCTCATGTAAAAACACAAGGGGTTATTCTCAAATTTTACTCAGTATCTGCAATGCGTCCTCTTTCAAAATCAGCTCATAATGTTCTTCACAGTACGCTCTGATTGCAGATGAATATTTTTCCTGATGTGCATATTCCGCCAAAATATTACATACCTTGTTGAATTCCTCCGGTGTATGCTGACTTTTACTGATAATCAGGTAATACTTCCGGTTCAGTTTATTTTTATACAGCACGTTGCAGCCGTTATAAAATCCTTTCAGCACCCGTGCCAGCCGATTTACTTCATCCAGCTCATCAAACACAAACAGTTTGGTGATATCCACCACAAGAGGTTCCTTTGTTTCCTGCTTCTGCCGGATGGCTTTTTCAAGAGGAATAAAGTCGTTGTCGCAGTTGGCTGTCTCCGCTCCCTTGCTCTGCTCCTGCAGTTTACGGACCAGATCCAGAATGTCATCTGCTCCCGCTGTCTCAAATACCCTGTCGCTTTCCTCTCCTGTGTATTCCTCTTTCGTATCGTCTTCCGGCTCTCCCGGTGCAAACTGGGAAAACCGGGTATCCAGTTCTTCCGGATACTCCACTTTTGTAATAATCAGTATAATTGTATCTGCTGACAGAGGAATCGCTTCAATCATTAACGGGATATCCTCTGCTTCAAATCCACATTCATAAGCTGCCTGCTGCATCATATCCCGGAAAAGCATTTTGGCCTTCTCGGTCCCATATGCAAGCTCGCTTAACTTGAGCTGCCGATCCGCCAGATCTTCTCTGGTAAGCGTACAGCGAATCTGGTTCTCATTTACCTTCTCAATTTTCATGTAATCCCTTCCTTCTTCTAAATGGCCACATCGGGAATCTCTATATAAATACAACAAAGAACAAAATAATTTATGCAAAAATCCTGTTATTTTACTGCTTTTTATGGTACTCAAAGTATATTACATATTCTTGTATTTCGTCAAGTCGTACTCCCCCCGTTTTTCTAAAAAAAGTATTAATTTTCTAAACATTTTTCAAAAACTATTGCATTTGCTAATATTTGTATGCTATAAATGTTTCAGAGATGTCAGTTCGGTTCCGACAGAAAGGAGCCCGCAATATTTTTCCATCCTGCAGCTGCTTTTCCTTTCTTATTATAACACTTT
>OFFW01000939.1_pt1 | contig 18826 bp, 17 predicted proteins | sample 1521501 | NCBI WGS metagenome assembly OFFW01 (sample SAMEA3504107, study PRJEB24116) | mouse gut metagenome | biome: mouse gut; feature: mouse-associated habitat; material: faeces | place: Denmark | collected 2011
CGTATGCTCCAACAAATTATAACTCCCGCCATAAATCGTTTTCTGCGACACAATATGCCCGCCGCAAGCCGCAAGCGCCTGAAGCGTATACGTCACCGCCGCCGCCCCAGAAGCTAACGCCAGCGCCGCCACCCCGCCTTCCAATGCGGCAATCCTCTTTTCCAACACTTCCTGCGTCGAATTTGTCAAACGCCCATAAATATTCCCTGCATCCGAAAGATTAAACCTAGCCGCCGCATGCGCGCAATCCCGAAACACATACGAAGCCGTCTGATAAATCGGAACCGCCCTCGCATCCGTCGCCGGGTCTGGCTCCTCCTGCCCTACATGAAGCTGTAACGTTTCAAACCTATAACCACTCATCGTAATCTCCTTTCTTGCTTAACCTAGCCTATTCCTTTTCTTAAACAAAGAATACGCTATAATACCTAGTTTGTCAATAGGTATTATAGCGTATCCCAATAAAATATCACACAAATTTACTTCCTCTCAATAAACCCCTTCGCCCGCAGCAACTCCGCACAAAGCAAAGCCCCGCCCGCGGCGCCGCGCACCGTATTATGGGACAGACCGACAAACTTCCAATCATAAATCGTATCTTCCCTCAACCTTCCGACCGAAATTCCCATGCCGTTTTCAAAATCCACATCTAAAGACACCTGAGGCCTGTTATCCTCCTCCAGATACTGGATAAACTGCTTCGGCGCGCTAGGCAGTGACAACTCCTGAGGCAGTCCCCGAAACTTCCGAAGCGCTTCAACCAACTGTTCCTTTGACGGGTTCTTCCGAAACTTCACCGATACCGTCGCCGTATGCCCATTTAACACTGGGACGCGGATACACTGGCAGGCAATCAACGGTTCCTCTGCCGGAACAATCACGCCGTCTTTTACCTCTCCAAAAATACGAAGCGGCTCCTTCTCGCTCTTTTCCTCCTCCCCGCCAATATACGGAATAATATTCCCTTCCATCTCCGGCCAGTCCGCAAACGTCTTCCCTGCGCCGGAAATCGCCTGATACGTCGAAGCCACAACCTCATACGGCTCAAATTCCTTCCACGCCGCAAGAACCGGCGCGTAACTTTGAATGGAACAATTCGGTTTTACCGCAATAAAGCCACGGCTCGTCCCAAGCCTTTTCTTCTGGGAAGCAATCACGTCCATATGTTCCGGGTTTACCTCCGGTATCACCATCGGCACGTCCGGCGTCCAGCGATGCGCGCTGTTATTCGAAACCACCGGCGTTTCCGTTTTCGCATACGCTTCTTCTATTTTGCGGATTTCCTCCTTCGTCATATCCACCGCGGAAAAAACAAAATCAACGCCGGATGCAACGTCATCTATCTCATTCACATTTTTTACAATTATGGATTTTACGGCTTTTGGCATCGGCGTATCCATTTTCCAGCGGCCGCCCACCGCTTCTTCATACGTCTTTCCCGCGCTCCTTGGGCTTGCCGCAATCGTCGTCACTTCAAACCACGGATGGTTTTCCAAAAGGGCAATAAACCTCTGCCCAACCATTCCGGTCCCGCCTAAAATACCTGCTTTTAACTTCTTATCCATACGTTTCTCCTCTGCTTTCTATCAAAAAATACTATGTTTATGTTAGGTCATTTCCCGCAAAAAAACAATTCACAAATTATCAAAAAATGACCGCCCATTCCTTATAATCTTATACACATATGCCAATCTGCGGATTTTGTTCCAAATATTCTTTTTCTTTTTTTATTGCCGCTTCCATTGCTTCCTTTGCAGGCGCGCCGATTGTCAGACGTTTATTGACGCAGGCCTCCATGGAAACCGCTTCAAATATATCTTCTTTAAAACAATCAGAAAACCTTCTTAACTCCTCTAAAGACATATCTTCCACCGCAATTCCTTTTTCCACGCAATACAGCACAATCCGGCCGATAATTCCATGCGCATCGCGGAACGGAACCCCATGATTCACCAGATAATCCGCCGCATCCGTAGCATTCGTAAACCCACGGCTTGCGCTTTTTTTCATATTTTCTTCCAAAAACTTCATGGAAGACAGCATTCCTTCAAACAATGCAAGGCAGCCCTTTGCCGTATCAACCGCATCAAACGTCAGCTCTTTATCCTCCTGCATATCTTTATTATATGCAAGCGGCAGACTTTTCATTGTAGTAAGCAAAGAAATCAAAGCTCCATACACCCGTCCCGTTTTCCCACGCGTAAGCTCCGCAATGTCTGGATTTTTTTTCTGCGGCATAATGCTGCTTCCCGTACTATACGCATCGTCAATTTCCACAAATTGGTATTCATTGGTATTCCAGATAATAATTTCCTCAGAAAACCGGCTTAAATGCATCATAACCATAGAAAGCGCCGACAAAAGCTCGATTAAATAATCCCTGTCCGAAACGCCGTCCATACTGTTTAGCGTCGGCCCATAAAACCCTAATGCCTTTGCCGTATATTCTCTGTCCAACGGAAACGTCGTGCCCGCGAGCGCGCCAGAGCCAAGCGGGCAGTAATTCATACGCTCGTACAAATCAAAAAGCCTCTGCCTGTCCCGCTTAAACATCTCAAAATAAGCGCCCATATGATGCGAAAGCGTAATTGGCTGCGCTTTCTGCAAATGCGTAAATCCCGGAAGGATCGTTTTGGTATGTGTTTCCATAATCTTTAAAAGCGTTTCCAAAAGCTTTCTTAATAAACGATCCAGTTCCACCGCTTCTTCCCGAATATAAAGACGCATATCAAGCGCCACTTGATCGTTTCTGCTTCTTCCAGTATGCAGTTTCTTTCCGGCGTCCCCTAACCTCTGAATTAAAACCGCTTCCACAAAGCTATGAATATCCTCATGCTCCTCCGTAATTTCAAGCTTCCCAGATGAAACGTCCTCCAAAATCCCATCTAGCGCCGCAAGGATCTGTTTCGTCTCCTCCTCCGTCAAAATTCCCTGTTTCCCCAACATCGCGGCATGCGCCTTACTGCCTGCAATATCCTGTTTATATAGTTTTTTGTCATAAGAAATCGACGCGTTAAACGCATAGGCAAGCGCATCCGTTTCCTTCGTAAAGCGTCCTCCCCATAATTGTGCCATAATTAATTGCTCCTTTCCTTTTGCCGTTCCCGTTCCATCTTAGAAAATATGCAGCCGCAATAGTCCTGACGGTACAGTCCATATTCCTTTGACAATTCCACTGAACGTTTATACCCATTTTTTTTCTTAAAATCCGAGACAAGATAAGGAATGCCATATTCTTCCGAAAGCGCTTCCCCGATCTCATTTAATTTTACAGCCTGTTTTAAAGGGCTGATAGACAGCGTCGTCGTAAAATAATCCATGCCAAGACGCTTTGCCATTTTCGCCGTTTCCTCAAGCCTTAGCCGGTAACAGCAAAAACAACGTTCCCCGCCCTCCTTTTCCCTCTCTAATCCTTTTACCGCTTCATAAAACCGCTCCGGTTCAAATTCCCCATATAAAAACTGCGCCGGATATTTTGCCGGAAAACGCCTAATAAACTCTCTTTGTTCTTCTGCCCGTTTGCCATATTCCTGCTCCGGATAAATATTGGGGTTATAATAAAACACTGTAATTGAAAAATAAGAAGAAAGATATTCTATCACATAAGAACTGCATGGCGCGCAGCAGCTATGCAAAAGCAGGCGCTTTGGCGGCTGATCCTGCAAAAAGCCAGACAACGTCCGTTCTAACTCTTTTTGATAATTTTGTGCCATACTCCCCTTCCTTTCCATGCTTTCAATATTTTAACCCAAGTGTCAAAAAATAGCAACCGACATAAACTAGAGTATCTAGGAAAAAGGCAGGAAATTTCATGGAACCTACAATTATCTGCAGCCATGTCAATTATACATATCATACCCTACAGGGAGAGACTCCCGCATTATGCGATATCCATTTCCATGTAGACGAAGGGGAATTTGTCAGCATCGTAGGCCCTTCCGGATGCGGAAAATCCACGCTCCTCTCCCTGTTATGCGGGCTTTTAAAACCGGAATCCGGCAATATCTATTTTAAAGGCGCGCCCGTTTCTGACAAAAGCCGCTGCCGGATCGGCTATATGCTTCAACGCGACCATTTATTCGAGTGGAGAAGCGTCAAAAAAAATATCCTCTTAGGTCTTGAAATACAGAAAAAAATCACGGACGAAGCATTGACCGAAGCAGACCATCTGCTAAAACTCTATGGCCTGTATCCGTTTAGAGATGCAAAACCTTCCCAGCTTTCCGGAGGAATGCGCCAGCGCGCCGCTTTAATCCGCACTCTGCTTTTGCATCCGGATCTAATGCTCTTAGATGAACCATTTTCCGCTTTAGACTACCAGACAAGGCTGAAAGTGGGGGACGACATTGGAAGCATTATCAAAAAATCAAGAAAAACAGCTATTCTGGTTACGCACGACTTATCGGAAGCCGTAAGCTTAGGCGACCGCATTCTTGTACTGTCCCCGCTTCCGGCAAAAATAAAAACGATTATCCCCACTGAATTTCCAAAAGAGCTCTCCCCATTTGAGCGGAGAAACACAAGCGAATTTCAAACATACTTCAATCAGATATGGAAGGAGTTAAACCCAAATGAGCCACAACCCTAACACTGTCTCGGCCGCGCAGACCGCTTATCTGCGTTCCCATAAATTCCATAAACTCAAAATCCAGTTCTACCGCATTTGCATTCTTTTGCTCTTTTTAGGGCTTTGGGAATTTGGCGCGCGCGCAGGCTGGATTGACGATTTTATATTCAGCAGCCCTTCCAAACTCGGCGCCTGTTTCTATCAAATGACAACTGAAAATACCCTGTTTTGCCATATCGGCATCACGCTGTTTGAAACAATTGCCAGTTTTTTCCTCGTCATGCTCTTTTCACTTGTCATTACAATACTGCTCTGGTTCAGCCAAAGCCTGACGGAAACCCTAGACCCTTACTTAGTCGTTTTAAACAGCCTGCCCAAATCCGCCCTCGCCCCCCTGCTCATCGTCTGGCTCGGCGCCAACTACAAAACCATTATACTTACCGGAATGTCTGTCGCCATCTTCGGCACAATTTTAAATCTCTACATCGGCTTTCACGAAGTAGACGAAGAAAAGATAAAGCTTATCCAAACCTTAGGAGGGAATAAAAGCCAAGCTCTGTTTAAAGTAATTCTTCCCGCCAACCGCGCCAACCTTATCGGCCTGATGAAATCCAATATCGGGCTATGCTTAGTCGGCGTTATTATCGGAGAATTTATTGCCGCAAAACGTGGCCTTGGGTATCTTATTATTTATGGCAGTCAGGTTTTTAAACTAGACTGGGTAATCCTTTCCATTTTCATACTATGTATAATCGCCATGGGATTCTATAGCTGTATACGTTTTCTGGAACGTTTTATAAAATAAAAATAAACGCCGTCTGGGTTTAAGCCAAAATAACGCTTTAACCCAGACGGCTTCTTGCCAACCGGACATACAGATCTTCCGCAATCACGACCAGACACACAAGTCTTCCGCCTTCACTGACTGGACATACAGCCTTCCACCCTCACCGCTTAAAACAGCGTCATATAGTTTTTTCCTCTGTCCTTACTCTTTCTTGCGGAATTTTACCGTATTACGAAACCCTTTATTCGCCAATAGCTTCACATACTCTTGATACTTTTTCGCAGGAACAGACACGACAGCTTTTTTCGAAATTCCCAAAAACGCCTGATTCCCAACTCTTTGCAGATGACTGCCCTGTATTTTAATCTGCTTCAACTGGCTGCATCCCGCAAACGCTTTCTTTCCAATCGAAAGAACATTTTTTCCAATTACTGCATCCGTCAGTTTTTTCTGGTTCAAAAACGCAGATTCCGCTATTGAAACCACGCGGTACTGCCGTTTCTCCCATGAAACCGTATCTGGAATGTCCGCCTTTTTCAAATTCTTATTTTTCGGCATAACCAGTTCTGCCGTAAGTTCCGTTTCACTGACTGTTTTGTAGATGAATTTTCCGCTCTCAAACGTATCTTCCTTCTGTTCCTTCCTGTCTGCCTCCGTCTGCGTCCCATCTTCTTTCGTCTCCCGTTCTTCCGATTCGGCTTCCTCCTCATTCAAACGAACCGTTTCCCCTGTATGTAAATCCACTTCCTGTTCCGCAAAGGTCACAATCTTTGGGGAATTTCCCTTTAATTTCGCCGTCACTTTCAATGTATACCGATCTGTCGGCAAACCTGAAATACGGACTTGGCTCTCGTCTGGATCTATGCTTTTTGTATAAGTCTTTCCAGAAGAATCCGTTAAAACTGCTGTCAACCCGCCAAGCCCGCCTGAGTTAATAAATGCAGATTCAAGAGGACGCTTTGGCACCGTTACCGTATCTTTGCTCCCTGAAACCCGAACTTCCGGCGTAACTTTACTATTGGACTGAATATAAGAAAACGCATAGGATAGGTTTGCAATCTTTGTATTCGTAAAAAGCCCGCACTCCCGGATTAACTGCGCCGCCATTCTCACATGCCCTGCCGCTCCCGGATGCAATCCCCCGTCCCCAAAATAATGCGCCGCATCAAATAAATAAGAATATGCGCTTGTCTCCTTATTCCACTCCGTATACTGGTCTATAAACAAAATATTCCCATCTTCTTTTGCAACTCTTTCCATACGCGCCACAGATCCATCTTCCCCAGCCGCATCTTCTGCATATTCCCCGCTCGCAGGGACAGGACTGCGAAATACAATGACCGCTTCCGAATTTACTGAGCGGATTTTTTCCACGATTCCTTTTAAATTCTCCTGATACCCTGAATAAATGTCGGAATACATCGAGTCATTCGTCCCAAGCATCAAAAATACAATGTCTGGGCAGTATTTCACCATACGTTGTTCGATATGCTCTAATGTCCGTTCCGCCGTAGCTCCTGACACGCTCGTATTAATCACTAGATCCTCTGTCCTGCCTAAATCTTCTTTGACATACTTCTCAAAAAGCTGCGCCACGCCGTCATACCCTTTTGTATGCGCCGCAGCATGTGTAATGGAATCCCCCATAAAAAGCCATGTAAGAGAACGGCTCTTTTCAGATGCCATCTGCCGTATGGACTGCTGTAACGAAGACAAAGGCGGTTCTTTTGCCATTTCAAGAGGAGCAATTTTTCCTGCCGCCCTTATAAACTGCGCCGAACCGTCTGCCGACCAAAGCAAAAGCTCATACTCCTTTCCGGAAGGCAGATGCTCCACCGTAAACGGATTCCCAGACGCCAAAGCCGAAATCAAAACCCCGTCAACAGACAGCGTATACCGAAACCCTGCCTCCTTTGGATAATCCGGAACAAAAACAGTCAGGCTGTCCGCCGAGGCCTTTACTTCCGGCAATATATCTGGGTACAAAACAGGCGCAGGCTCCGCCTGCCAAGAACCGGAAATAGAAGGAAATCCCTCAATGGAGCCATACACCGCCTGCGTAAACTGTTTCGCTATTTCATAATGCCCTTCTGCATTAAGATACCCTTCTCCCGTCAGCATAGAGCTGACAAAATTTTCCTGATCCAAACCGCTAGCATGATCGACTAACAACATACGTTCCGCCGCTTTTCCATCTGCCGCTGCCGCCTCTTCAAACGCATCTTTTGCCGCTTTGGCATAAAGTGAAGCGTCTTGTGAAAACTGCGCCTGCGCGGCATGGGGAAGCTGTATAACGACAAATCCCTGTCCCTCACGCATCTGCAAAGAAATTTCAATGATTTTAGAAATCGCTGTTTGGAATGCCAAAATCCCTGAACTCCCCTGACGGTAATCCTCCTGCCCAACCAAATATGAGACTGCCTTTGGATCTGTCTTTTCAATTAAATCCTCAAGCCTTCCGGCAAATTCTGCGGCATCCTGCCCCTCTTTCCCGGCATTTACTGTATAGCGCTGCATTCCATATAATTCATCGTCCACGCGTTTCACCCAGCGGACATATTCTTCAAAATGCCCGATATAACTTCGGATTCCGCCCAGTTCCGCAAACCGTCCCTGAGTCTCTGCCCCTCCCCCAAACAGCCATGTATTGTCCAAACTGCTTTTCTCAAACATCTCTGATATAAATCTGCTTCCATAAGACGCATGTTTTGTTTCCGCCTCTGCCTGTTCCGCTAATTGTCCGGAAATAGGACTGTTTTCTATCGCATCAAACCGATGTTTTTGTCCTTTGTCCTGCAGCGCCTTCTTTTCACTTTGTTTTTCTGGCTCTTTTGCGTTTGGCGCAGACACGCCTTTTGCCTGTTGGGAAATTCCAATCCCGACAACGGCTAATAATACGATGAGAGCCAGCAAAAATGCTTTTTTGGAAGATTTCATCCAACCGCCTCCTACTGTTTAAGTGACTGGGTTCCACCGAAAATTAACAGACTCCGCATTTTTCCCAGAACACACGGTCAGCGCAATCCATAAATTCTCTGTCAAAAGCAGGAAAGAACTGCTGCAGGCGTCATTCCCTTTTATCCTGTAAACTGTCCCTTCCCGCTGATTCTTTAAATCCGCCACGTCAAAACAAACTTCACGAAGCGGATGCCTTAACCCTTCCCCCGTCATTTTTACATAACTCTCTTTTAAAGTCCAAAGTTTTAAAAAACGTTTTGTCTCCTGCGCAGTCAAAACGCTTCCACAATGTGTCTCCAGATCCGGTTTGCCAAACACAAAAACGCATTCTTCCCTGTTACAGCAGCTTCGGACTGTCCGGCTGTTTATGCGGCGTAAACTCTCTACGTCTACGCCAATCTGAAACTTCGACACAGCCGCCACTGCGCCGGATTTGCAATGGCTGACATTAAACGCGCAATCCAAAAATCCGCCATAGTAAGGCTTCCCGCCAGATGCGCGCCCCACTTGCCCCTCCAAGTATTCCACGCCAAAAAAATCCAAAAATCCCTGTTGCAGCAGTTTTTTCGTTAAGACGCGTCCACAAGCCAAATCTAATTTTGGACACTCCCTGTAATAAACTGCCCCGTCAATCTTTTTTTCCAATCTCATATACCTGATACACTGCCTTCTCCCGAATCGTCAAATCCGCCTGAGCCAAAAGATCCGGCCTGCGTTTTTTTGTCCGAAGGATCGACTGCTCTCTGCGCCAGTTCGCAATTTTCTGATGATCGCCGGATAATAACGCCTCTGGAACCGTTTTCCCATTCCATTCATATGGTCTTGAATACTGCGGATATTCTAACAGGTTTCCTTCAAAGGATTCAAACATGCCGGAAGCTTCATTTGTCAAAACATCAGGCACCATACGCGAAATCGCATCAATCATGACCATTGCCGGAAGCTCTCCTCCCGTTAAAACATAATCCCCAATCGACACATAATCCGTCACAGTTTCTTCAAGCGCGCGTTCATCGACGCCTTCATAATGCCCGCATAGGAACACCAAAACATCTTCCTTTGCAAATTCCTTTGCCATCTCCTGTGTAAATGTCTTTCCCTGAGGCGTGACATAAATTGTCCTTGGCGGAAAGCCGATCCGCTCTTTTACTGCAAGGAACGCATCATACACCGGCTGGGCCTGAATCACCATGCCCGCGCCGCCCCCATAAGGATAATCGTCCACTTTCTGATGCCTGTCCTTTGTGTAATCCCTGATATTTACCGCTTCTATATTCAAAATTCCTTTTTCTTTTGCCCTTCCAATAATACTGGCATTCAGCCCCTGAATGACCATTTCGGGAAACAGCGTAAGAATATAATAATCCATATGCATCTCCTAAAAGAAAAAGACTGTAAACGCATTGTGTTACAGCCTTTTATCTGTTCTCAAATCTTCTTTCCAATATCTGTCAGATTTCCGCCTGCAAAAACGCATTGCTTATCTATTATAGCAAAAACGCCGCATAACGTAAAGCCGCTCTCTACAACCGGCTATGCAGCCAGAAACCTGCAAAAGAGAAAACGAAACATATCTTACCGAAGCTTATAGCTTACTATTTCATCGCCGGATTGAAATTGAAGCAAAAGCTCATCAGTGGCCGAAGCAACGGCTTCCGGTATTTCAAATATCATCTCGCCTTCCATTGATGCTCCGGCATCTATGCTTTCCGTCGCTAAATCTTTGTCATAATTTAATAACTGGGTCTGGGTAAACTCCTCATCTCCATAAACGATCGTCGCCATAACGTCGTCATTATATACTAAAGAGGGTAAAAAAGTGTCCGATTCCGTTCCTTTATTATTTACCGTTACAGAAACTTGGGCAAATTTATTCCCTTCCCCACTCGGGGTAAATTCCCATATATCAGATGTGATCTGATCCGCAGCCTGAATATTCGTAACCGTAATTTCCCAATGCTTTAACTGAACCATTTCACCGATAGCATGAATTACTTCCGGAACTTCTTCTGTTTCGCTTTCCGTCTCTATCTGCTCCGTCTGCGCTTGAGTGTCTTCTTTCTGTGTTTCACTCTGATTTACGACAGCCGTATCCTCTTTCACTTCTGAATCCGGTTTGCCCCCACATGCAGCAACCGATAAACTAAACAGCATTCCTAATACAACAAGCGTTTTTCTTTTCATTGCTTTCCTCCTAATTCTTTTATTGCCGCGAATTTAGGTAATTGCGAAACTCCGAAACCCAAATAGATACCAGACTTTATTAGTCCTAATTTCGCTCCGTCCCTTACTGCAAGTTAAGTGTCTCATACAAAGGCATTATGCTTATTCCAATCACTAACGCCTGTTCCCATGCCAAACATACCAGTTTAGAGCTATAAATTTCGCAATTACCTATACCGTCCTTATTATACACGCTTTGATACAATACGGCAAGCATCTTCTTTATACAATACGGCAAAAAATCCCACACGCCTGTCACATATTAGGCATGTGGGATTTTATCCACTATTATACTGCGAAATGAACCGCATCTTTTACGCTTTTCACACCAATAAAACGAATCCCATCTATTTCAGGCAAAGCGGATTTACTCACTTCCGGAAGTATACACGTTGTAAATCCTAGCTTTTTCGCCTCAAGGACTCTCTGTTCCGCCATATTCACCGCCCGCACTTCTCCGCTTAACCCGACTTCTCCAAAACAAATCGTCTTTTCCTCAATCGGGCGGTTCTTATAACTTGACGTCAGCGCCAACACAATTCCTAAATCAATCGCCGGCTCATTCATGCGGATCCCTCCGGCAATATTGACATAGGCATCACAGTTTCCCATCGACAACCCTAAACGCTTCTCAATCACCGCCATCAAAAGATTCACGCGGTTAAAATCCGTCCCCGCAGCCGTCCGCCTTGGCATTCCAAAATTCGTGCGGCAGACAAGCGCCTGAACTTCTAAAAGTATCGGCCTGCTGCCTTCCATCGAACACGCCACCACAGAACCGCTTGCGCCTTCCGGCTTCCCGCCCAGCATAAATTCTGACGGGTTTTTCACTTCCTCTAAACCAAAGGAACGCATTTCAAATACGCCAATCTCATTCGTAGAGCCAAAACGGTTCTTAACTCCGCGCAATATCCGATAAGCCGCATGGCGGTCGCCTTCAAAATAAAGCACCGTGTCCACCATATGCTCCAACACACGCGGTCCCGCCACAACGCCTTCTTTCGTCACATGGCCTATGATAAAAAACGCAATGCCATATCCTTTCGCCATTTGAAGCAGGCTTGCCGTCGACTCCCTGACCTGCGAGACGCTCCCCGGCGCGGACGAAACGCTTTCATTGTACATTGTCTGAATGGAATCAATGACAACAATCTGCGGAAGCTCACGCTTTACAATTTCCCCAATAAGATCTAAATTTGTCTCACAGAGCAACAGAAGCGTATCTTCAAATTCTCCAATCCGCTCCGCCCGTATTTTAATCTGCTGCAACGATTCTTCACCGGAAACATATAATATCTTTTTTCCGCTGTTCGCCAAATTCCTACAGACCTGAAGCAAAAGCGTCGATTTTCCAATCCCCGGATCTCCGCCCACAAGCGTCATGGAACCCGGCACAATTCCGCCGCCCAACACTCTGTCTAACTCCGCTATCTGAGTCGAAATACGCGCATTGTCCGCCGTTTCTATATCCCTTAACTTTGTCACTTTCGCCTGTTTCGCCTGATTTGCATTCTTGACGCCGGACCGAACCCCTTTTTTTGCAGAAACAACTTCTTCCACAAAGGTATTCCACTCTTTACATGCCGGACACTGTCCCATCCATTTTGAAGACTCCGCCCCGCATGACTGACAATAAAAAATTACTTTTTCTTTTGCCATATCACTTCTTTTTTATCTCAACTGAAACCGGATTCTCTCCATCTAACTCTACGCTAATGCTCAACTTCCCGCCAAGGTTCGTTTTCATCGCGCCGGCATCCGCATGGTTAATCAAAATATCATACTCTGTCCCAGCTTCTAATTCCAGAGTAATCTGCGCATCGTTTGGCCCTTCCACCTGAAAACGAACGGCTCCCTCATCTGCGCAAAATCCACTGACCGCCGTACCCGGCACAGACTCATACACAAACATGCCATTACGCTCTAACTTCGTAATGTCCTTGTATGTCTTTACTTTATACAAATCCCCAGTATGGGCAAAATTATCCAGTTTCGCTTTTGCCGGAAGGCTATAATCCCCAAAACTTACTGTTCCATCTGATTCACTGCGAATCAATTCACTAATTACAGACATTTTTATCCTCCTGTGCAGCGCTAATGCGCTTCTATCATTTTCTAGCATTATTATATAATATTTTTTTCAATTTTTCCAGCGGTATTTACTGATTCGCCACAGAAAAACGCGCCTGTTCTCCACGGATGCCGACATCCACCATATCTCCGGCTTTTATGTTGCCATTTAAAATTTCCTCTGCCAAAGCATCCTCTATCACATTTTGAATTTTCCGCCGCAAAGGCCTTGCCCCATACTTCGGATCAAAAGAAGACTCGACAATATAATTTTTCACGGAATCCTTAATGGAAAGAGAAATATCCATCTGCTTACTACAGCGTTCCACAAGATTCTTTGACAACAGCGTCACGATTTTTTTCATGTCGTTTTTATCCAATGAACGGAATACAATCGTCTCATCAATTCGGTTTAAAAATTCCGGCTTAAAGATCCGCTTTACCTCCTCCATCACGCCTTCTTTCATACGATCGTAATTTTGCTTTTCATCTTCTAACACTCCAAATCCCAGCTTTTTCGGCGAGATTATCGCCTGCGCTCCGGCATTGGAAGTCATGATAATAATTGTATTCTTAAAGTTGACCTTTCTACCCTGCGCATCGGTAATATGCCCATCGTCTAATACCTGAAGCAAAATATTAAAGACATCTGGATGCGCTTTTTCTATTTCGTCGAAAAGAATGACGGAATATGGATTCCTGCGCACTTTTTCTGAAAGCTGCCCGCCTTCATCATATCCCACATAGCCCGGCGGAGAGCCAATCATCTTTGATACGCTGTGCCGTTCCATATATTCCGACATATCCACCCGTATCATCGCTTCTTCATTCCCAAACATCGCCTCTGCAAGCGCTTTTGTAATCTCTGTTTTCCCTACGCCTGTCGGCCCTAAAAACAAAAAGGAGCCAATCGGACGTTCTGGATCTTTTAACCCTACTCTGCCGCGCTTTACCGCTTTTGCAATCGCGCCGACCGCTTCTTCCTGCCCAATCACGCGTTTACGCAGAATTTTTTCTAAGCGGCGGAGCCTTACGGCTTCTCCTTCTTCCAGCTTTTTCACCGGAATTTTCGTCTGCTCCGATACAATGTCCGCCATTGCTTCCGCTCCAACAACCGGTATCTTTTTGCTGGCTTCTTTCCGGTATTTTTTCAGAAGCTTTTCATACTTCTGCTCTATTTCCTGTTGCTTTTTATTAATTTGGGCCGCTTCTTCCACATGGTTTTTCACTAATGCCTGTTCTATCGCAGTATTATATTCCGCCAACTGCCTCTCTAACTCTGTAATGTTTTTCGGCGTTTGAAAACTGTTAAGCTTCACTTTCGACGCCGCTTCGTCCATTAAGTCTATCGCCTTATCCGGTAAAAAACGGTCGTTCATATAACGGATTGATAAATCTACCGCCGCTTCAATTCCATCATCCAATATCATCACGCGATGATGGTACTCATAATGATCCCGCAGCCCTTTTAAAATTTCTATCGTCTGTTCCCTGTCCGGTTCTTCTACATTCACCGGCTGAAACCGCCGCTCAAGCGCGGCGTCTTTTTCAATATACTTCCGGTACTCCGTAATCGTCGTAGCTCCGATTAACTGGATTTCCCCACGCGCCAGCGAAGGTTTTAAAATATTCGATGCATCAATCGCCCCTTCCGCGCCGCCCGCTCCAATTAATGTATGGATTTCATCAATAAACAGTAGGATATTTCCTGACTGTATCACTTCACGGATCACCTTTTTAATTCTTTCTTCAAACTCGCCGCGGTATTTCGAGCCTGCCACCATACCTGCCAAATCCAGCGTCACGACTCTTTTTTCCGCTACCGTATCTGGAACAAGCCCAAGCGCGATACGCTGCGCAAGCCCCTCTACAATCGCTGTCTTCCCAACGCCCGGCTCGCCAATCAAGCAGGGATTGTTTTTGCTCCGCCTGCTTAAAATCTGAATCACTCTCTGGATCTCCGAATCCCTTCCAATTACCTGATCTAATTTCTTCTCTAACGCCAGTTTTGTCAAATCCCTTGCATACTGATCCAGCATCGGAGTTCCCGTAGAACTTTTCCGCTTGTTTGGCTTCCCATTTAAAAAATCTTCCCTATACAGGTTTCCATCTTCTCCCATGGCAACCAATGTATCCACATACAGTTTTTGCAAATTGACATTTAACGTATTCATCAGCCTCGACGCCGCGCATTCCGTTTCTTTTATCATCGCAATTAACAAATGCTCTGTGCCGATCTGCCTGCTGGAAAAACGCTCCGCTTCCCGCTTGGCGCTTTCTAAAATCTGCTCCGACCTCGGAGTCCAGCCGTCCGCGTCAATAACTGCCGTCTGTCCTGACGGCGCAATTAAATTTTCTATCAGCTCTAGCAAATGATTGACGTCTACTCCATTTTCCATCAGGACATTTGCAGCAACACCCGTACCTTCTCTTAGTAATCCAAGCAGTAAATGTTCCGTGCCGATATAATTATGCCGCATGGATTTTGAGGCTTTTTCAGCCAGTTTTAACGCTTTTTGCGCTTTACTTGTGAATGATCTCTGCATAATTCCACCCTTTTTTTACAAATCGTTTAAATCCAAAAATTCTAAGTCATCGTCTTCATCCTCTGCTATAATTTCCGTATCCTCTACAGGCAGAGTTTTCACCGGCGGTTCTTTTTTCTTCGATCTTCTTCCTAATATAACCGGTTCTTCTTCAAATTCATCCATAAAATCATCGTCATCTTCATAAAAATCCGTATCTTCTTTCGTTTTTTCTATCTTTTGATACGTTTTTTTCACGGGCTGCGTCTTCTTTACCGGTTTTGCCTTCTTTGTATTCCTTACGCTCTTTGCAGTTTTCGTCTTTTTCGCTGTCCCTGCCGGCTTTTCTTCTTCCTCCTCATAATCCTCTGTCTTTAAATCCCTGATTTTCAAAATCAGGTTTACAATGAGAATCAACAATACAACGGACACAAAAATCAGGACAGCAATTAACCTGCGGTCTTTTGCTTTTGTCTTTTTCTGCCGTTCATTTAATTCATTATAAGACTTCGAAAGAGCTTCATAATCTTCAGAAGGACTTCCTGCTGTTACCGCTTCTTCGTTAAACCGCTGATACGTCCCCTGTTTGACGTCATATTGATACCAACAGGATATCCCAGTCGCATCCATTCCATAAAAAATATAAAAGTCTGACGTGTCATTAGACGTTGTCTCTCCAGATTCATCTTCTATTTTAACAATTTCTTTATCCTCTCCCCCGGCATATTGATACGCTGATATATTCGGCACCTCTCCAATAGTCAAAGTGGTTTCTTCATAATTGTCAGGAGGAATGACCCCATTTGGCACTACCATTAAAATTATGAAATGATCTCCGCTTTGCAGTTTTACAAATGGATAAAAACGGTCTCTATTTGTATCATAAATAAAAAATTTACCTTCTCCGGCTTCATTTACGAGATAATACATGCCCAAATAACCGGAATCAAACATAATTCCCTGATATGGAACGCCTTTATATTCAAAATCCGCCCTTGAAAACCCTTCCGGTATTACGTCATCAGATATAGTGGAGGAAATCGTATATATCACATTGTCAATTATCACCTGATTATCTCCCACGCTTTCGGAAGGCGTCTCATTTGGATTTTCTATATTTGTTTCCGTTTTTTCCGGCTCATTTGTCTCTTGAGCTTCTGAAGAAGTTGTATTTGCGCCGCCTTTCGTAACAGTAATGCGATATGTCGCTTCATTTCCATTTTCCGCCTTAACGACAACCGCAATCACGTTTTTTCCATTTTTTAGATCTTTATTTCCGGTAATGGATACAATTTCCGCCTTGCTGTTTGACGTAACCGGGCTGACTGTAATTTCATTGACATTCTCTCCCACTGTTGCCGTATATTCCGTCACGCTTCCTTTAAAAGCCGGAGAAAGCGTCCCTGAAGAAATAGAAAGGGAAGAAAGCGAATTATCCCCTGATTTTGCCGCATCAATCACTGTTTCCGCATCGTCGTCATCGTTTAAGGCAGCGGAACCCGATACCATAATATGCGCGCCTGCCGCAGTCAGGGTCGGTCCTTCCGCCTTTACATAAGCATCTCCGGAACCGATCGCTTTAAATTTAATGGTAAGATCAGATGCGCTCGCTTTTACAGTTCCGCCGCCGCCAGAAGCATTCGATGCTGAACTGCTGACATATTCCAACTTTGAAGAATCATATGTGATATTCATGTCCGCTGTTACTTCTGTTTGATTCGCTCCCACAGCGTATACAGTGACAGTAACAGTGTCTCCTGATTTTACTGTGCCAGACGATACGGCAATCGTCAATGTTCCTGCCCCAAATACTGTATATGCAGTTCCCAAAAAAACCATACACCAAACGCATAGCGCCATTAAAAATTTTATTGTTCTATTTTCTCGCATGTTTTCCTCCAATCCATGTTCTAAGACATCTATCCAAATCTCATTAGCATGTAACTATTTTATCCCAACTGATTTGAAAAATCCTTCATACTATTCAACATTATAAAAAATGAAAGAAAACACGTCAACCTAAATTTCAGATTCTCCCAAAAGCTCCAGAAATTTCCCTATTTCCTTCCACGCGTATCTCGATTCCGGCATATGCTGCATTGCCATTTGAAATACATGGAACATTCCCTCATAGACATGCAGCCGCACTTTCACCCCTTGTTCTTTTGCTTTTTTTGCAGTTAGTTTGGAATCACTCAACAGCATTTCATAAGATCCCACCTGAATTAACATGGGCGGAAATCCGGTAAAATCACCAAACAATGGAGAAATATAAGGATTTCTCGGGTCTTCTAGGCCAAGATACTCTCGATTATAAAGCATGCTGTCTTTTGTGCCGCCAAACAACGGATCTTTATCAAAATTCGTCTGATAAGATTCTCCCGAAGCCGTCAGATCTGTCCACGGAGACATGGCAATTATCCCACAAGGCAGCTGCTTCCCATGATTTTTTAAATACATGACAAGCGCCAACGCCAGCCCACCGCCTGCCGAATCTCCAGCCAGAAAAATATGTTCTCCATCATATCCTTTTTCAATCAGCCATTGATAAGCGCAAATGGCGTCTTCAAGCGCTGCCGGATAGGGATTTTCCGGCGCTACGCGGTAATCAATGGTAAGAACCGGCATACCATTCCCAAGCCCACTGTATTCCACAGCGAAATTACGGTAAATGTTCCGCATTTTTCCAATATATCCTCCGCCATGAAGCTGTAAAATTGCCTTATCTGAATGATGCTGTTTTGGCATCAGCCATTCCATCTTAAATTCTTCCATTTGCAATTCCGTTAAATCAAATCCATCTGGAACATTCCAAGGCGGCTCTGTCATCTTCTTTCGAAACTCTCCATTTTTAAATTTTTTCCCTATCAAATGGTCAGAGGTAAAGCGCGCGATTAATTCCCGCATAACTGCGCCCTGCATGCTTACTTCCTGTTCTTTTTGCTCTTTTTTCTCTATCTGCGCCATTCCTACCCCTTATTATCTAACATGAAACCGCCTTTTTAATTCATTTCTTGCGCGTTTATCCCCTATAATCAACGTACCTAAAAATAAGAGAATTGACGCTGCAAATGCAAGCCCGCTTATAAACGTTTCCGTTACAATGTCAAGCCACATCAAAAGCAATGGAACCATACTTAAAAAAATCATGGATATTTCCAGCATAATGTAACTTTGCCAGTTCCTGCGGTTGACAAACATCACAAAAAGAATCGCAATGTCTACAAATAATAACCCACCCGGCAATACAAAATTTACTGACCAGCCATGATAACCAATCACACAATCAATTAATATCACATAAAGAATCCCAAAAAATGTCAACAGCAAAAACTTAGAACGATAACCCGCATTATCATTTAAAACTGCAAACCTTGCCACAAAATAAATATATGAAAGTCCCGCTCCACTAATCACGCTCCAGCAAATGCCATCGAAAAATTTATAATTCAAATATACCAAAAGCGCTTCAATTAAAATGGAGATAAATAAAAAGATACGAACCGCCAGATTTAATTTCCTTGCCCGAAAACGAATATCAGGATAAGCGTTTTCCATCTGCGAATCTTGTTCAATCACACACTTGCATAAAGGACATATAAGAGTATTATCTAAAATTTCAACGTTACATTGTCTGCATCTGCCCATACTGCACTTCCTTAATTTCAATTTTTATTACACAATATCTTATCTTAA
>OFFW01000945.1_pt1 | contig 18793 bp, 26 predicted proteins | sample 1521501 | NCBI WGS metagenome assembly OFFW01 (sample SAMEA3504107, study PRJEB24116) | mouse gut metagenome | biome: mouse gut; feature: mouse-associated habitat; material: faeces | place: Denmark | collected 2011
AATTGTTTTGGGGCCCACGATGAGGATGCGGGGGCCATGGGTCCCCCAGCAGTCAGTGGTGGCCACAGCTTTGGCCACCAGCCTCTTAAGGCCCAGGGCAATGCAGGCGGCGGAGGAGCCGAAGCGTTCCTTGGTGTCATTGGTGCCCAGCATGATCACCAGCAGGTCCACAGGGGCATGGCTCATCAGGCAGGGATAAATATAATCCAGGCCCGAGAGCCCTTCGTGGACCGGGTCGTCAAAGCAGGTGGTGCGGCCGGAAAGCCCTTCCTCCAGCACCAGATAGTCTTCCCCCAGCAGTTGCCCGAGAAGGCAGGTCCAGCGTTCCTCCTCTGAGAAACGCCCGTTGGTAAGGGCGCAATAACCATGGGTATTGGAATCACCAAAACAGACAATATGTTTTTTCATAACGAAATTCCTCCTGTAAGTAATAATTTCCGTTCATTTTAGGTTTCTTATAGCATAGCATCAGGGAGGGAAAAAGACAATAAAAAAAGAAAAAATTTCATCGCTGTTTAGATTGAAAATAATTTTCGTAAGTGATAAAGTTTAAAGCAACAGTATTCCGTTTTTACCAATTTTACACCGCAGCAGCGGGGAAAGGAAAAATATATGAGAAATATTGCAAAGTATCAGGGAATTATCCCGGCATTTTATGCATGTTATGGGGAGGATGGGAGTGTCAGTGCTGAGCGTACCCAGGCATGGGCGGAGTATCTGCTCAAAAAGGGCGTGAAAGGCGTATATGTATGCGGCTCTTCCGGGGAATGTATTTATCAGACGGTGGAAGAGAGGGAAAGGACGCTGGAGGCGGTGATGGAAGTGGTAAAAGGGAAGATGACCGTGATTGCCCACTGCGCCTGCAACAATACTGCTGAAAGCTGCAGGCGTGCAGCCCACGCCCAAAGCCTGGGCGTAGATGCGGTGGCAGCCATCCCGCCAATTTATTTTCATCTTCCCGACCATGCCATCGCACAGTACTGGAATGATATTTCGGCGGCGGCGCCGGATACGGAATTCATTATCTATAATATCCCCCAGCTTGCAGGGGTGGCACTGACCATGCCGCTGTTTAAGGAGATGCTGAAAAATCCCCGGGTTGCCGGCGTAAAGAACAGCTCTATGCCCACTGTGGATATCCAGATGTTCAAAATGGAAGGGGGAGAAGATTTCGCAGTATTTAACGGCCCCGACGAACAGTTGGTTGCAGGCCTTGCCATTGGCGCTGACGGTGCCATCGGCGGGACCTTTGGGGTAATGGTTGACCTGTTCCTGAAACTGTTTAGCCTGTGCAAAGAAGGGGATTTTGCGGCCGCCAGGAAGATCCAAAATGACGTGGATGCGATTATTTACGCTATGTGCGCCTGCAAGGGAAATCTGTATGCGGTGATGAAGGAAATCATCAAAAGAAGAGAAGGGCTGGAATTTGGGGGCGCAAGGAAACCTTTGCCCGGCCTGGCAGAGGGGGATTTGGAAAAAGTAGAAAACTGTATTGCTATGATTGACCGGGCTGTGGGCACACACTGCAAATAATGGCCTGCGGTATGGAAGCCGCTGGTGGGTACCATAATACGCTGGCCTTAATGCATTCATAGCAGATTTTGCCCGTTTTATGACATTTGCCCCTGCCAGCCTAATTGCAATACACCGAAATGACGATATAATCAATAAGCCATAGGATTTTTATTGGCGGCAAAGGCAGCGGGATAACGGATGATCCCTTTTAGATTGGAGGTAGAAGGAGCTATGAAAGTAAACAATGCGGCAATTTTTATGGGTGACAGCAGCAGAAGCCAGCGCCATAATGGCATTCAGGAAGAGAAGGGCGGGCGCAAAAGTATTTTTGCAGGAAACATGAAGGATAACTTTGACCCCATTGCCCGGAAAAAGCAGCAGGCAAGGCAGCAGGCGATGAAGATTGTGGGAGATGCCTGGGACGGCGAGCGCAAGATGGACGAAGAACTTTCCAAGACCAAGGAGAAGCTTGGGGAATATAGGGAAATGAAATTAGCCGCCGAGAGCCAGCTTAAGGGAATTGGGAGAGAAGCGGAAGCCCTCCGGAAGGCTTACGGCATTGAAGACGAGGCACAGGCGCAGGCAGATTTAAAGCTTCTGGATAAAAAGGCGGCTTCTATGGAGGAAGGCTCCCAGGTGGTACTCACCGAGGAGGAGAAGCAGCGGCTTTCCCAGATTGATGAGGCCGGGCTCCGGGAATACCAGGAAAAGAGCCAGGCATTAAATGACAGGGCAAAGGCATACAACGCCCAGATCAGGGAAGCGGATAACGGCATGTTCGCCATAGCTGCGGCCAATACGGACGCAAAGATCAACAAGCCCCAGATCCAGGCGAAGACTATTATGAAAGCCCAGGAGACAGCGGATGAGATCTTAGAGGCTGCCAGCAAGGAAATTATCGGAATGCTCACAGAGGAAGCCAAGGACCATGTGGACCAGGAGCTGGAAGAGAAGAAAGAGGCAGCAGAAGAGAAGGCAGAAAAGGAAGAAGAAGAAAAAGAAAAGATCGAAAAGGCCAAAGAAGAAAAAGAACAGAAAGAAGAGTTTGTAGAAGAGGTGGCAGACACCGGCGAGTTTATTGTGGAGGCAGACAACGTGCTGAAGGATGTCCAGAGGGATATCAAGAAAGTAATGGACGAGATGAAGCTCCTTGAGGAAGACTTAAAAGGCGCAGCGGTAGATACCGCCCTGTAGGAGGGTCAGTTTTCTTCAAAAGAAAACTGATGTTCCGAAAGGAACCGTGCCATATAATCATCCCAGAGCCTGTCGGGCGTTTTGTCCGGCAGGAAGGTATGAAAAGCGGTGGCAGTAATGCAGGTGAGCATGCTGCCATCGTATTTTATATTCAGGACAAAAGCTTTGATGTCGGAGAGGGTAACGTTCGCGCCGCCCTTTGTCAGAATCCGCTCCGTTAATTCCGGCTTTAAATGGAGAACAAATTTAAAACCCACAGGGGTGCGTTTCCCTTTAATCAAATCAAAGCAGAGAGAACGGATTGTTTTCCATTCGGAAAATTCATAAGGAGGAAGAGAGGAATCGTCATTGACATCGCCGGTAAAAAAGGCTTTTTCCATGTGGCCGTCGATGATAAAGGTATTGTAGGTGGTGACGGAAGCCTCCGCCAGCAGGAACGCGTCAAACGCGTCCGTGCCGAGGAGTCTTCCCATAAAATTTTTGACTTCTTTTATCTGATATGCTTTCATTCTGACCTTACTTTTCCGCGTATTTCTGCGCCTGCTCCGCAATCAGGGCATGGTCGCTGAAGTAGTTGATTTTCATAGCTTTCTTGACGCTGTCCAGCGTTTTCGCCGCCGCTTCTTCCGCTTCTATGCTGGCTTTGTGAAGAATTTCATATACGGCGGGGATATCCTTTTCCCATTGCTTCCTTTTGGCCCGGATAGGGGAAAGTTCTTCCTGGAGCACTTTATTCAGGAACTTTTTCACCTTGACATCTCCCAGACCGCCTCTTGTATAATGGGCTTTGAGTTCCTCAAGTCCGGCATATTCGGGAAGGTATTCCGCAAACATCTCATCTTTGCAGAAAGCGTCCAGATAAATGAACACAGGATTTCCCTCCACCCGGCCGGGGTCTGAAACCTGTAAATGGTTCGGGTCGGTGAACATGGACATTACCTTTTTGCGGACATCCTCCTCCGTATCGGAAAGATAAATGCAGTTGTGGAGAGACTTGCTCATCTTTGCCTGGCCGTCAATGCCCGGAAGGCGCAGACAGGCTTTGTTGTCGGGAAGAAGAACGTCGGGCTCGACCAGTGTTTCTCCGTAAACGGAATTAAATTTCCGTACAATTTCCCGGGTCTGCTCTATCATGGGAAGCTGGTCCTCTCCCACGGGAACGGTGGTCGCCATAAATGCGGTGATATCCGCGGCCTGGCTGATAGGATAGGTAAAAAAGCCTACCGGAATGCTTGCCTCAAAGTTCCGCATCTGAATTTCGGATTTCACAGTGGGGTTTCGCTGCAGCCTTGACACGGTTACCAGATTCATATAATAAAAGGAAAGCTCGCACAGCTCCGGAATCTGGGACTGGATGAAAAGAGTGGATTTGGACGGGTCAAGTCCGCAGGACAGGTAGTCTAAGGCCACTTCGATGATATTCTGACGCACTTTCTCGGGCTGTTCGGCGTTATCCGTCAGCGCCTGGGCGTCGGCAATCATAATAAAAATTTTATCGTATACACCGGAATTTTGCAGCTCTACTCTGCGCTTCAGGGAACCCGCGTAATGTCCCACATGAAGGGGGCCGGTAGGTCTGTCTCCGGTAAGAATAATTTTGGACATGGTTTGTTGCTCCTTTGATTGTTTTTCTACATTATAAATTGCAGGTGGAGGGATGTCAATGCATCGCGCGCTTATCGTTTGGGTGTGGTCAGGGCGTCCACCGGCCGGAAGCGCCGCAGGGCAGTATCCATCCGTTTTTCCTGACGGGGAGTCCGATTTCCGAGGAAAGGGCTGTACCGCCAAGACGTTTTCCCACGGTGGCGTTTAAAAGGTAGGTAAGGACGGCGGGCTGCAGCCCCGTGGTGTAGGAGTTGATGAGGAAAAACAGGGCGTTTTTATCGAGAAGCTTTGCCGTCAGGGTAAGCAGGGGATAAATATTGTCCTCTATTTTCCAGATTTCTCCCTTAGGGCCTCTGCCGTAGGAGGGCGGGTCCATAATAATGCCGTCGTAAGTGTTGCCGCGGCGGATTTCCCGCTCCACGAATTTGGTACAGTCGTCCACCAGATAGCGGATTGGCGCATCCGAAAGACCGGAGATGGCGGCGTTTTCCTTTGCCCAGGCCACCATGCCTTTGGAGGCGTCCACGTGGGTAACGCCTGCGCCTGCCTTTGCGGCCGCCAGCGTAGCGCCGCCGGTATAGGCAAAGAGGTTAAGGACTTTCACAGGCCGGCCCGCCTTTTGAATTATTTCGGATATCCAGTCCCAGTTTACGGCCTGCTCGGGGAAAAGGCCGGTGTGCTTAAAGCTGAAAGGCTTTAGGCGGAAAGTGAGGTTTTTATATTGAATGCTCCATTCTTCCGGGAGGTTATGAAATTCCCACTCGCCGCCGCCCTTTTGGCTGCGGTGGTAGTGGCCGTTTAAGGATTTCCACTCCCGGGCTTCCTTTGGGGTGTTCCAGATAACCTGAGGGTCGGGGCGTAAGAGAATGTATTTTCCCCACCGTTCAAGCTTTTCTCCCCCGGAGGTATCGATTACTTCATAATCTTTCCAATGATTTGCTGTCCACATACTGATTCCTTTCTCTGAAATGGCCAATGGCGTGGAATATGCGCCATGGTTGCTGTAAGAAATAATATAGAGAAAGACGGTTAAAAAAGCAAGGCTTTTGTGGTAAAATGAATAACGCATGCAAAAAAGGATTCCGGAGCGGGAAATCTCCGGGCTTTGGAAAGGAGTATGGTTATAAAAACAGAAAACCGATGCCCTGGCTGCCGGCGGATAAGCTGCGACGGCTGCGGCATTTATCAGAAGAAGCAGTCTTCGGGCGGCGAAAGCGATTTAAGAAGATTAAATACCAATAAGCAGATAAGAGAGCATTTTCCTGAAGGGTTTGAGATAGAGCCGGAAGCGGGAACGGAAATCTTCCGGGAAAACTGCCCGGACGGTCTGTCCAAATCCCAGGGGGAAGCCTTCGGGAGAGGGCTTTGGGGAATTTCTTTTGATGTGGGAACCACGACGCTGGCAGGGATGTTATGGGATTTAAGAAGCGGGATTCTTCTGGGAGCGCGGACGGAAACCAATCCCCAGGCGGCCTTTGGCGCTGACGTAATCAGCAGAATCCAGACGGCGGCTGACGGGGAGACTCTGAAAAAAATGCAGAAGGTTCTGACGGAAAAACTGGACGAGATGGCGCAGCGGCTGGTGCGGCAGCAGGAGGAGACGTTGCGGCAGCCGGCCCGGCGGCCAAAAGAAGAAGGGGTCGTTAGCAAGGCGGTTTTTGTGGGAAATACCGCCATGTGTGAAACCCTGCTGGGGATAAAGCCGGAGGGGCTGTCCGCCGCGCCCTTTACGCCCGATTATGCAGGGACGGTTCAGGTAAAAGGAAAGGAACTGGGGTTTTGCTTTTTGAAAAATGCAAATGTGACGGTGCTGCCGCCCATAGGCGGTTATGTAGGCTCCGACGCACTGGCCGTCTATACCTGCGTGAACCGGCAGGAGCCGGAAATGCGGGTTCTGGCGGCGGATATAGGGACCAACGGGGAAATTCTTCTGCGGTGCGGCAAAAGAAGCCGTTCCGGGGAAGAAAACGCCCCTGTAAGCTATGCCTGCTCCGCAGCAGCCGGCCCGGCTCTGGAGGGCGGCGCCGTCAGCCAGGGTATGCGGGCGGCGGACGGCGCCATAGACGCGGTTTCCGTAAGCGGCAGCTTTCCCATGCAGGACATTACATGCCATGTGCTGGGGGAGGGACGCCCGACGGGAATCTGCGGTTCCGGCCTGGTGGACGCTTTGGCGGTGCTTTTTAAAACCGGAGTTCTGGATGATACCGGCTATATGAGAAGCCCCAATGAGGCCGGCCGCGCCGGCGTGCCCGGCAGAATCTGCAGAAGAATCAGGACGATGGACGGCGAAAGGAAATTTCTTCTGACAAAGGAGGAATGCCCCGTTTATCTGACTGCCAAAGATGTGCGCCAGCTTCAACTGGCTGTCAGCGCCCTGCGCTCGGGAATGGAGGTGCTGCTGAAAAAAGCCGGCCTGCGCGTGGAAGAGCTTGACAGAGTTTACCTTGCCGGGGCTTTCGGATGCTATATCAGAAAAGAAAGCGCTCTGGCAGCAGGACTTTTGCCCGGTGTTTCGGAGGAAAAAGTAATTCAGGCCGGGAACCTTGCCGGTGTGGGGTGCGCTATGGCGCTGCTTTCAAAGTCGGCGCTTGAGAAAATGGAGAAGGAAGCCGGGGAACTTGTGCACGTAGAACTGGCGGAGGAAGAGGAATTTAAGGAAAGATTTCTGGAAAATCTGAATTTCCATCATTAAAAATTTTTAAATACAGGCAGAGGAGAAAAAGGAGATAAAAGTGGACAGAGATTTTTTAAAGGATAAAAAAAGAATTGTAGTGAAAATCGGAACCACCACGATTACCCATGTGGATACGGGGCATTTGAACCTGCTAAAAATGGAAAAGCTGGCAAGGGTACTGACGGATATCAGAAATCAGAACAAGGAAATCGTTATCGTGTCCTCCGGGGCAATCGGCGCAGGAAGAAAGGCGCTTGGAATGAAACACAGGCCCGGAAGCCTTGCGGAAAAGCAGGCGTGCGCCGCGGTAGGACAGGCAAGGCTTATGATGATTTACCAGAAGCTTTTTGCGGAATATAACCAGACAATTGCCCAGATTTTGATTACCAAAAGAACAATGACCAACGAAATCAGCAGATGCAACGCGGAAAACACCTTCCACGAACTTTTGAATCTTGGTGTGATTCCCATTGTAAATGAAAACGATACGGTGTCCACGGACCAGATACAGGATGAGAATTTCGGCGACAATGACACGCTCTCGGCGTTGGTGGCGCGGCTGGTGCAGGCGGATATGCTGATACTTTTGTCGGATATAGACGGGCTTTATACGGACGACCCCAGAAAGAACGAGAACGCCAGATTTATAAGCTGCGTGGAAAAAATAGACGAAAAATTATCCTCCTATGCAAAAGGGGCAAAGACTTCCTTTGGCACAGGAGGCATGACCACCAAAATCGCGGCTGCCCAGATAGCAGGCGAGAGTGGCGTGGATATGGTTATCGCCAATGGCGACGACGTGGTAAACATCAGCCGCATTCTGGAAGGAAAAGAAGTGGGCACGCTGTTTAAAGCATAAAGAGCCGCCGGGGGCTCAGGATAACCTGTGGATAAAAAGGCCGCTTCGGAGCTTCGGCTCAAACCAGGTTGACTTCGGGGGCATAAGAAGTCCGGCGTCCGCTACGGAAAGAAGCTCCTCTATGGAGGTCGCATACATGGAAAAGGCGGCCGCCATATCCGTTTTCACCCGTCGTTCCAGCTCGTCAAGCCCCCGAATGCCGCCTACGAAGTCGATACGTTTGTCGGTTCTGGGGTCTTTGATACCCAGAACGGGAGATAAAAGACAGTCCTGCAAAACGGAAACATCCAGCCCTTTTACCGGGTCGGAGGAGAGCAGGGCCTTTCCGGCAGCAAGGAGATACCAGCTTCCGGAAAGATACATGCCGAAGGTGCCTTTCCGGCAGGGGGCAATCTGTTCCTTTCCTTTATATTCAATGGAAAATCCGGCTTTTCGGACAGCCTCGATAAAATCATCCGGTGAAAGCCCGTTTAAGTCTTTTACCACCCTGTTATAGGGCATGATGAAAAGCTGGTCGTCGGGGAAAAGCACCGACAGAAAGCGGTTATACTCTTCCGCGCCTGTAAAATCCGGCGATTCCTGACGGCGTTTCAATCCTACCTTGACGGCGGAAGCGCAGCGGTGATGTCCGTCCGCTATGTAAGTGCAGGGGATTTGCGCAAAAAGCGTTTCCATCCGGGAAACCGTTTCCGCATCCGAAACGCGCCAAACCTTATGCGCGATGCCGTCGGCGGAAACAAAGTCATATAAGGGAGCGCGCTCCTTTTGGCTGTTTACGATTTCGTTAATTTCCCGGCGGGAACGATACACAAGAAAAATAGGGCCTGTATGGGCGTTGGTGACGTCCACGTGGCGGATGCGGTCAAGCTCTTTGTCTTCTCTGGTGTTTTCATGCTTTTTAATTAAATCATTCTGATAATCGTCTACGGCGGAACAGGCGGCTATCCCCGTCTGGGTACGGCCGTTCATGGTGAGCTCGTAGATATAATAGCAGGGCGTTTTTTCCATAATAAAGGACCCATCTGCAGTCATGGCGTCCAAAAGCTCTCTGGCTTTGGCGTAAACCTCGGGGGCGTACATATCCATATCGGCGGGAAACTGAGTTTCCGCCCGGTCAATCTTTAAAAAGGACAGGGGTTCCTTTTTTACTTCTGCAAGAGCTTCTTCCCGGCTGTATACATCATAAGGAAGGGCGGCAATCCGGCCGGCCAGTTCCGGCAGGGGACGAATGCTCTGAAATGGCGTAATTTTTGGCATAGAGGTTCCTCCGTTCAATTATCTTAAAATTATTTTATGAATCGTTTCCCGCATAAAGGATGTGAATTTCGTTAACGTCTGCCTGTTGTTTATTAGTTCCATAAACTTGTGAGATATTTATCTTCGAGCCGGGAAAGATGCTGTTTTATCTTCAGGGCCTTAAAGAGGTTTTCCCGAATCAGGTCAATAAGCGAGCAGACAATGTATACTGCGACCGCGGTAAGCAGCACACACATGACTTCCATAGGAACGGAAAGGGAGGCAAAACGCGCGAAATTCTGCTCTAAAAGATAATTCCATATCTGCGGCTGCCCGTGTATGACATAAACGCTGAAAGCCGCCGGGGCAAAAAGCTTAATGATACCGTTTACCGGCCGGGGTGTGTGAAGCCGCTCAAACAACAGCAGAAGGAAAATTCCGGCGAAAAGCATGAAAGGGGAAGTGTGGTAAATCAGATAATTTCCGCCAAGGAAAGACAGTGCGGGAATAAATCCGGCTTCCGCGACAAGCTTAGAGAGCCACATAATGAGAATCATGCCGGTATATCCGAGAAATAACTTTCCGGAGCCGCATGTTTTAAATAAGCCGTATTTTCCGATATATCCGCCGATAACATACAATATCATCAGCCACCAAGCGTTTGAGGACACACCGAAAACATCTTTTCCGGGCAGCGTCTGCAAAAAGGAAAAGGTGACGGTAAGGCTCACAACTACCGTGCCCAATTGTTTTTGGCTTAACCGGTTTATCGCCGGGTTGAGCAGCGGAAGAAACATAAACAGGGCAAAATAAGCCGTAAAATACCAGTAGTAGCCGCTGAGCGTCGGAAGAAAAGCCCTTACCCAGTCCCGCAGCGACACCGAGCCGGGAACAAAAACGGCAAAAATCAAAGTGATGCCCGCGGTGTAGAAGAGAACCCGCAGCCAGAGCAAGATAATATTATAGTACCGGTATTTTGAATGGATTCCCACATAACCGGAGATGAGAGCGTAACAGTTTACGGAGCAGTAGGCAATAATTTCCAGCAGCCAGGCGGCTTTATACTGGGGGGACATAAATTCCACCGATTCCAGAATGCCGCCGGGCCCTAAGATATGCGCAATGACGACCAAAAGCATTGCCAGCATCCGCAGGGCGTCTATGCCGTAGTTGCGTTCTGTTTTTGCCGGTGCGGTTATATTGTCTTTTTTATTCATTTTCATGTCTCCAAAACGTATTTTCGCTGTCTTTTTTATTGAAAAAATAATGGCGCCCAGCCCGATGAGTCTGATTATTCGGCTGTCAGACGTATCAGGGGATTGGCTCTTGCGGCCTCCTGAAGCACTTTAAGCAGAAGAAGAGCATAATTTCCCAGATTTTCTTTTAAGGAAGCTTCGTGAAGAATCCTGATTTCCGCCTCCTCGTGAAAGTCGGTCAGGCAGTCGTACAGAGCGTCCAGATTTCGTCCGTACCAGTTCGGGAAGCTCAGGCTTTCGGCCAGAGTGTTATGAAGAAGCTCCCTGTTTGTCAGTTTATTTCCGTCTAATATACAAATACGCATAATTCCACCTGCTTTTCGGCGGCTCTTGCAAAGCCGCTATCCGTCTGTTTCATCTCCATATAAAAGTTCAAAAGTTTCATAATGGTCTTCCGTATAATAAATCAGACCGTCGTTGGAAAATACAATCCGTTTTGCACCCCGCTTTTCGGCGCCTAAGGTATCGATATCGCATTCCGTGTAGGTTCGTCCCTCTTTTTCGGGCAGCAGTCCCTCGTAATTGCCGAAACGGTTTCCGCCGATGCACATGCCCGGCGCATAAGGCTCCAAAGAACCGCCCGGCCATCCCAGCTTTTCCGCCTCTTTCTTTGTTATAAAATTAGAGGGCAGGTGCCCGTAGAAATAAATGTAACGGGCGACGTCGTCTTTTGTGGTGTAGGAGCCGTTTTCGTCCGGCATGGCTTCGGCGGCGGGCGATTGGTCCGGAGCGGGTTCACTGTCGTTATTTTCGGCACTTTCCGTATCCTCTGATTGCGCTGTATTTGGCGTTTCAAAGGGAGGAGCGTTTTCATTTTCATCGAAGATTTCTTCCTGTTCGGAGGCGCTTTCGTCAGCTTCCTTTGGGCTTTCGCCGCTCTCTGTGCCGTCTATTGCGGTTTCAGCAGAACTTTCTTCAGATTCTGAGAAATTCTCACTGTTAACGGTTTGTCCGGCAGCGTCCCGGGGAGCGCTGCAGCCGATTAATAAAAAAGATAACAGGAATATCAGAAAAATATTTATCCGTTTTTTCATTTTCATGTTTCTCCATTTCCGGCAGTCAGCCAGGTTTTCTTCATTATATATTGAAGGGATTGATATTACAATTAAAAAATAAATAAAAAACACTTGCATCTTTCCCAAACATCATGTATACTAACCAATGTTGTGGCATGATAGCGATGAAGCGCGAGGTTGCTGCTTTGCCGAAAGGCACTGCAGGTTTTCCGTGGAGCGAATGTCAAGAGGGCCGGCCGAAAGGGCAGGGCCAAAGAACCTGACGGCAAGTCACTGTACAAACATATTGTCTGCAAGGAGCCGCGTAAGGCGGCGACGGTTAAGCAGAAACGCGGGCGTTAAGCGTGCCGGTAAATGTGCGGGAAACCGCATTTGATTTACGGAAAGGCATGACACGCACGGCAGAGTGTACAGTCACCGCTTGTCGTACTTAAATTTTTAAAAGTGCGAAAAGGAGGCGACTTTTTTTATGGCAAGTCAAGTAATGAGAATCACACTCAAGGCTTACGATCATCAGCTTGTTGATGCATCCGCCAAGAAAATCATCGAAACTGTTAAGAAGAACGGCTCACAGGTGAGCGGACCGGTACCCCTTCCTACAAAGAAAGAGGTTATTACCATTTTAAGGGCGGTTCACAAATATAAGGACTCCAGAGAGCAGTTCGAGCAGAGAACCCATAAGAGGCTGATTGATATCATCACACCTACGCCCAAGACGGTTGACGCTTTGCAGAGACTGGAAATGCCGGCCGGTGTGTATATTGATATTAAGATGAAAACAAAATAAGTTCCAACGTAACCCCTGACACTAGAATGGCCCGATATGGGCCCGCTGTAGAAACAAATTGGAGGTAAAGAAATGAAAAAAGGAATTTTAGCTACCAAAGTCGGAATGACTCAAATCTTCAAAGAAGACGGAAGTCTGATTCCTGTAACGGTGCTTTCCGCCGGCCCCTGTGTGGTAACACAGATTAAGACTGTGGAGAACGACGGTTACAGCGCAGTACAGGTTGGATATGCTGACAAGAAAGAAAGAATTGTCAACAAGGACAAGGCCGGAAGAAAGGAAATCGTTCACAGACACGGCGTTGGCAAGGCTTTAAAGGGCCACTTTGACAAAGCCGGCGTATCCTGCAAGAGATTCCTTCGCGAGTTCAAGTTTGACAATGCGGAAGAGTATACGCTTGGAAGCGAAATTAAGGCTGATATGTTTGCGGTCGGCGATATGGTTGACGCATCCGCTATTTCCAAAGGTAAAGGATTCCAGGGCGCGATTAAGAGACATGGCCAGCACAGAGGTCCCATGACGCATGGTTCCAAGTTCCATCGTCATCAGGGTTCCAACGGCGCCTGCTCCTCACCGAGCCGTGTATTCAAGGGCAAAGGTATGCCCGGCCATATGGGATGCGTTAAGGTGACAGTGCAGAACCTTGAGGTTGTAAGGGTGGACGCCGAGAAGAATCTGCTTCTCATCAAAGGTTCCGTACCCGGGCCGAAGAAAGCGCTTATTACAATCAAAGAAACTGTGAAGGCTGAAAATTAAGCAGCCAGATGAAAGGAGGACCATATAGAGATGGCAAACGTATCTGTTTATAATATGGAAGGCAAAGAAGTCGGCACGATTGAATTAAACGATGCGATATTCGGCGTAAACGTAAATGAGCATCTTGTACACATGGCGGTTGTGCAGCATCTTGCCAATATGCGTCAGGGAACGCAGAAAGCAAAGACCCGTTCCGAGGTTTCCGGCGGCGGCAGAAAGCCCTGGAGGCAGAAAGGAACCGGCCACGCAAGACAGGGTTCCATCAGAGCGCCCCAGTGGAAGGGCGGCGGAGTGGTATTTGCACCCGTACCGAGAGATTATTCTTTCAGAATTAATAAAAAGGAAAAAAGAGCTGCGCTTAAATCAGTACTCACAAGCAGAGTGCAGGGCGGCAAGCTGATTGTTGTGGATGAACTTAAAATGGACGAGATTAAGACCAGAAAGTTCAAAGCAGTTATGGACAATCTGAAAGTAAACAAAGCGCTGGTTGTTATGGCTGACGTTGACGAAAAGGTGGTTCTGTCTGCAAGAAACCTTCCCGCAATTGACACGACAATCGTTCAGACACTGAATGTTTACGATATCCTGAAAGGCGACACGCTGGTTCTTACAAAGGACGCGGTAGCCAAGATTGAGGAGGTGTTTGCGTAATGGCAGCAATTCAATATTATGACGTAATCCTTAAACCGGTTATCACAGAAAAAAGTATGGCCGGCATGGCGGAAAAGAAATACACTTTCCTGGTTCATCCCGAAGCAAACAAGACGATGATTAAGGAAGCTGTGGAAAAGATGTTCGAAGGCGCAAAGGTGCGCAAGGTTAACACCATGAACATCCAGGGAAAGAAGAAGAGACGCGGCGCCATAGAGGGCAGAACGGCAAAGACAAAGAAGGCAATGGTATGGCTGACGGAAGACAGCAAGGAAATTGAAATTTTTGCCGGTTTATAAAAGAAAACGATATGCACACATAAGTGCGATATGAAATGAGAGCTTGAAAGGAGATAAAGTCATGGGAATCAAGACATATAACCCATATACACCTTCCAGAAGAAATATGACCGGTTCCGACTTTGCGGAGATTACAAAGTCAAAACCCGAAAAATCACTGGTAGTGTCTTTAAAGAAAAATGCCGGTCGTAACAATCAGGGTAAAATTACAACCAGACATCGCGGAGGCGGTGCCAGAAGAAAATACAGACTTGTTGATTTTAAGAGAAACAAAGAAGGCGTACCTGCAACGGTAATCGGAATCGAATACGACCCCAACCGTTCGGCCAATATAGCCCTTATCCGTTATGACGACGGCGAAAAGGCATATATTCTGGCTCCTGAAGGACTGACGGACGGAATGAAGGTTATGAACGGACCCGACGCGGAAGTAAGAGTAGGCAACTGCCTTCCTTTAACCGCAATTCCCGTTGGTACTCAGGTGCACAATGTTGAGTTATATCCCGGAAAAGGCGGACAGATGGTTCGTTCCGCGGGAAACAGCGCGCAGTTAATGGCTAAGGAAGGAAAGTATGCTACGCTTCGTCTTCCTTCCGGCGAAATGAGAATGGTGCCTATTGTCTGCAGGGCAACGGTTGGCGTTGTTGGCAACGGCGACCATAACCTGGTAAAGGTCGGCAAGGCAGGACGTAAGCGTCACATGGGAATCCGTCCTACGGTACGCGGTTCGGCTATGAATCCTAACGACCATCCTCACGGCGGTGGCGAAGGCAAGACTGGAATCGGACGTCCGGGTCCTTCTACACCTTGGGGCAAGCCTGCTCTTGGACTTAAGACCCGTAAGAAGAAAAAAGCTTCTGATAAGTTGATTGTAAGAAGAAGAGACGGCAAGGCTATCAAATAATTAAGGAGGAGAGAAGAAAATGGCTAGATCACTGAAAAAAGGACCTTTTGCAGATGCAAGTCTGCTTAAAAAAGTGGATGCATTGAATGCGTCAGGACAAAAGCAGGTTATCAAGACCTGGTCCCGTCGCTCTACAATCTTCCCCTCTTTTGTGGGACACACATTCGCGGTACATGACGGAAGAAAACATGTGCCCGTATATGTAACGGAAGATATGGTTGGACATAAGCTCGGTGAGTTTGTGGCTACCAGAACCTATAGAGGACACGGCAAGGACGAAAAGAAGTCCAGAGTTAAGTAAGACAGGAGGTTTTATCATGGCAAAGGGACATAGAACTCAAATTAAGAGAGAGAGAAACGCGCAGAAAGATACAAGACCTTCAGCAAAGATTTCTTACGCAAGAGTGTCTGTTCAGAAAGCGTGTTTCGTATTAGATGCTATCAGGGGCAAGAACGTGGAAACCGCTCAGAGTATTTTGGAATACAATCCCAGATATGCTTCCAGCGTTATCAAAAAATTATTAGAGTCTGCACGTGCAAATGCCGAGTATTTGTACAGCCAGGACCCTACAAAGTATCCGAATCCGGAAAACCTTTATATTGCTGAATGCTATGCAAATAAAGGACCTACAATGAAGAGAATTAAACCCAGGGCACAGGGCAGGGCTTACAGAATTGAAAAGAGAATGAGCCATATCACAATTGTGCTGGATGAGAAATAGGAGTACCGAAAGGGCAAAACGTATGCCACACGACAGGGGCAGTCATAAGGAACGCCCAAAGGCAAACGCGTATGCCGCAGCAGGGACAATCAGATGGAATGCCCGCATAGCAGACATTTTGGGCAGTCATAAGGAACCCCGGAGGGCATGGCGTATGCTATATTGCGTGGGCAGTCAAAAGAAGCGCCCAGAGGGCAAAACGTATGCCACATTTCATGGGCAATAATAAGGAGGGCGAACATGGGACAGAAAGTAAATCCTCATGGTTTAAGAGTCGGCATTATCAAGGACTGGGATTCGAAATGGTATGCTGAAGGAGAATTTGCAGATCTCTTAATTGAAGATTACAAGATCAGAACGTTTCTTAAGAAAAAATTGTACGCAGCAGGCGTCTCCCGAATTGAAATCGAGCGCGCATCTGACCGCGTAAAAGTTATCATTTATACAGCAAAACCGGGTGTAGTCATTGGAAAAGGCGGCGCGGAAATCGAAAAGGTAAAAGCGCAGGTTCAGAAATTGACAGACAAAAAGTTAGTTGTAGATATTAAAGAAGTAAAACGTCCGGATAAAGATGCGCAGTTAGTAGCAGAAAACATTGCATTGCAGTTAGAGAACCGCGTTTCTTTCCGAAGGGCGATGAAATCCTGCATGGGCCGCTGCATGAAAGCTGGCGCAAAAGGAATCAAAGCGGCATGTTCCGGCCGTCTTGGCGGCGCAGATATGGCGCGTACTGAGTTTTACAGTGATGGAACGATTCCGCTTCAGACGCTTCGCGCAGACATTGACTATGGATTTGCGGAAGCAGATACCACTTACGGAAAAGTTGGCGTAAAAGTCTGGGTATATAAAGGAGAAGTTCTTCCGAAAAAGGGAAATAAGGAAGGAGGCGCTCAGTAATTATGTTAATGCCAAAAAGAGTAAAACGTCGTAAACAGTTCCGTGGAAATATGCGCGGAAAAGCGATGAGAGGAAATAAAATCGTATACGGTGAATATGGTATCGTAGCAACCGAGCCATGCTGGATTCGTTCGAACCAGATAGAAGCAGCCCGTATCGCTATGACCCGTTATGTAAAACGTGGAGGTAAAGTTTGGATTAAAATTTTCCCGGACAAACCGGTTACCACAAAACCTGCTGAAACCCGTATGGGTTCTGGAAAAGGAACTTTAGAGTATTGGGTTGCAGTTGTAAAACCGGGACGCGTTTTGTTTGAAATTGCCGGAGTGCCGGAAGAAGTGGCAAGAGAGGCATTGCGTCTTGCGACACACAAGTTACCCTGTAAATGTAAAATAGTTTCGCGTGCAGACTTAGAAGGCGGTGAATCAAATGAAAACTAATCAATATTTAGAAGAATTAAGGTCACAGTCTGTCGCAGATTTGAATGCGCAGTTGGTGGAAGCAAAAAAAGAGCTTTTCAATTTGAGATTCCAGAATGCAACCAATCAGTTGACAAACACCAGCAGAATTAAAGAAGTCAGGAAGAATATTGCCAGAATCCAAACCATTATTACGGAAAAGGCAAGCATAGCAGAGTAAGGCGGGAAGGAGAACGAAGGCTGTGGAAGAAAGAAATCTTAGAAAAACACGAATTGGCGTTGTTGTAAGTGACAGAATGGATAAGACAATCGTCGTAGCAGTACGCGACAATGTCAGACATCCGCTTTACAAAAAGATCGTAAAGAAAACTTATAAATTAAAAGCCCACGATGAGAATAACGATTGTAAAATCGGTGATACAGTCAAAGTAATGGAAACAAGGCCCCTGTCAAAAGATAAGAGATGGAGACTTGTAGAGATTATTGAAAGAGCGAAATAAGGAGGCTTGGCTATGATACAACAGGAAAGCAGACTGAAGGTAGCTGACAATACCGGAGCAAAAGAAATCTTATGTATCCGTGTCATGGGCGGCTCTACCAGAAGATATGCAAATATCGGTGATATTATCACTGCTACGGTCAAAGATGCAACACCAGGCGGCGTTGTTAAAAAAGGCGACGTTGTAAAAGCAGTGGTTGTCCGCACGAAAAAAGGCGCCCGTCGTAAAGATGGTTCTTATATTAAATTTGATGAAAATGCTGCTGTGATTATCAAAGACGATAAAACTCCAAGAGGAACCCGTATCTTTGGACCGGTAGCTAGAGAGCTGAGAGAGAAACAGTTCATGAAGATTGTTTCTTTGGCTCCGGAAGTATTGTAGTGTAGGAGGTGCTTTGATGGCTACTAGTAAAATTAAGAAAGGCGATACGGTACAAGTAATCGCCGGAAAAGACAAAGGCAAGGACGGAAAAGTAATTTCCATTGACAGAAAAAAGAACAGGCTTCTTGTAGAAGGTATCAATATGATCACCAAACATGCGAAACCGAGCATGGCGAACCAGCAGGGAGGTATCGTTCATCAGGAAGGACCAATTGACGCGTCAAACGTAATGTATCTCCACAAAGGAAAACCTACCCGCGTAGGATTTAAGATGGACGGAGATAAAAAAGTTCGTTTTGCCAAATCAACTGGTGATATCATTGATTAATCGGAGAGGAGGACAAAACAGGTGAGTAGATTGAAAGATCAGTATCTGAACGAAATCGTAGACGCTTTGATGAAGAAGTTCGGATATAAAAATAAAATGCAGGTACCCAAGCTTGACAAGATCGTTGTCAATATGGGTGTCGGCGAAGCAAAAGAAAACGCAAAAATATTAGAGGCTGCCGTAAAAGATATGGAGACGATTACCGGACAGAAGGCAATCGTTACAAAAGCGAAACATTCCATCGCTAACTTTAAAATCAGAGAAGGTATGGCAATCGGCTGCAAGGTAACGTTAAGAGGAGAAAAAATGTATGAGTTTTTGGATCGTCTTGTAAACCTTGCACTGCCTCGTGTACGTGACTTCCGCGGAATTAATCCTAATGCATTTGACGGCAGGGGAAACTATGCGCTCGGTATCAAAGAGCAGTTAATCTTCCCCGAGATTGAATACGATAAGATTGATAAAATCAGAGGTATGGACGTTATTATCGTAACTACAGCAAAAACAGATGAAGAAGGACGTGAATTGCTGGCTCAGTTCGGAATGCCATTTGCAAAACAATAGGAGGGAATTTTAATGGCAAAAACATCTATGAAAGTAAAACAGCAGCGGAAACAGAAATTCTCTACCAGAGAGTACAGCCGTTGCAGAATTTGTGGACGCCCACATGCATATTTAAGGAAATACGGTATCTGCAGGATTTGTTTCCGGGAACTGGCGTACAAAGGACAGATTCCGGGCGTGAAAAAAGCAAGCTGGTAAGGAGATACCCGCGGGGGCAGGCGCATGCCGCA
>OFFW01000950.1_pt1 | contig 18725 bp, 19 predicted proteins | sample 1521501 | NCBI WGS metagenome assembly OFFW01 (sample SAMEA3504107, study PRJEB24116) | mouse gut metagenome | biome: mouse gut; feature: mouse-associated habitat; material: faeces | place: Denmark | collected 2011
CACCGTACTGCAGCCGCAGTCCCGCACTGTGCCCCGCTGTAGGCAGCGGGTGTCCAGCGCAATCTCCCCGCCGCAGTCACAGCGGCATTTCCAGACGGTATATCCGGCCTTTTTCTCCCCAGTGGGCTCTTCCGCAGTCAGCCTGCCCACCCTGTATCCAATCTGAATCGCACTCAAAAATATCCCCTCTTTTCGCATCCTCCACATCACACAGCGCATTCTTCCCATTTTGGAGACAAAAAAATCCCATCAAAATGACGCAAATGGTCCCGCTCTGCGACATTGAGGAAGGGAAAGTGATGAAAGAGCTTACAGACTAGGACCGGGAAAACTGCTGTCCCCGAATCGACTGCGAAAACGACTGCCGCTCTGACTGCTGGTCAGTCCGGCACTGCTTTTTTATTGACCGCTTCAGTCAGTGCATGCTGTCTACAGGGAAATCATCGGCTTGAGACGGCTCATATTCTCGCGCTTCAGGTCGAGATCGGGATGGACGTAGAGGTTCATGGTGATTCCGATGTTGGAATGTCCCAGAATATCGCTCAGGGTCTTGACATCGAAGCCCGCCTCCACGCAGCGCGTGGCAAAGGTGTGCCGCAGAGTATGGAAATGGGCCTCCGGGATGCCGCATTCCTCCAGATACCGCTTCAGACGCCGCTGAAGCTTTCTGGGATCCATACACCTGGCCGTCCCGGTCAGGAGAAATGCCTCGGGATCCTCCGGCCGGAACCGTTCGCACAGGGCGGCAATGTCCGGCATCAGGGGGATGACGCGCAGAGAGCTCTCGCTTTTCGGGGGGCCCACCACCAGCGCGGTTCTGAATCCGTCTTTCCGGAAAGTCTCGGAATCCGTCTGCTTCTGCGGGAGCCGCAGAACAGTCTGGCAGACGGAGATGGCGGCAGATTCAAAGGAGATGTCCCTCCACCGCAGGGCACAGACCTCCCCGATCCGCATACCTGTGCGCAGCGCCAGATAGACTCCGAACTTGTAGGAGTCCATTTCCTGTGCCAGGAGCATCGCCAGCATGGCCTCCTCCTTTTTGTCCAGCACCCGCGCATTTTTTCTGCTTTCTTTCGGATACGCGATTTCCCGCTCCGGCAGGTTCTCCCCTGACTGCTTTCTCATATAGGAAAGGACAGCGCGGAGCAGGGTCAATATGCCGCGGACTGTCTTGGGCGACAGCCCTTTCCCGGTCAGCAGCATCCTGGTGAATCCTTCGATTTCTTCCGGCCGGATTTCACAGGGCAGCTTGCCTTCGAAATAGGGTTTGATGTGGTTCTCCATGTCCATGCGGTATTTCGCGGCGCTGGAGGGCTTCAGCCGGGTACTGTTGACGGACAGCCAGCTGTCGCAGAAGAAGGCCACATCCGGACCCTGGCTGTGGTCCGGTCTTTTTGCCGATGCTATCTCTTCCCTTGCCCTGTCTGCCTTTCCCTTGGCCTCCTCATATGTCCTGCCGTAGCAGAAGCCATAGACCGGCTTTCCGTCTGCCCGTCTCCCCTTGATATACCGGGCCTCATACCGCCCGTCCTTTCTGCGGAACACATTTTCTCCTCTTGCCATGATACAGGCACCTCCTCTTTCGATTGGGCCATGCTCAGCCCTGTCTAAAGTGTACAAAATAGTCAAGTATTTTGACTAGTATATTTAAAAAAAAGAGATGCTAATTCAGAACATAATCGTCACTTGACAGGGGCAGATGAATATGCTAACGTAAAGACATGAAAATGTCGCGGAGCGGGACCCTCTGCGACATTTTCCGTCCACGAAAAAAGCCCCCGGGCAATCCCACCCAAGGGCTTTTCGCTGTCATATCCGTCAAAAAACTGCTATCCCATTTTCTCCTGGTTGACTTTCATGGTCAGGCTGATGCGCTTCTTGGCCTCGTCCACCCCCAGCACCTGAACCTCCACGATGTCGCCCACGCTGACCGCCTCCAGGGGATGCTTGATAAAGCGGTCGGTGATCTGGGAGATGTGCACCAGGCCGTCCTGGTGGACGCCAATGTCCACGAAAGCGCCGAAGTCGATGACATTGCGCACTGTCCCTTTCAGAATCATGCCGGGCTTCAAGTCCTTCATCTCCAGCACGTCGCTGCGCAGGATCGGCCTTGGCATGTCGTCCCTGGGGTCCCTGGCGGGCTTCTCCAGCTCCTTCAGGATATCCGTCAGGGTGATCTCGCCGATGCCCAGCTCCTGGGCCAGCTGCTTTTTGTCCGGGATGCGCCTCGCCAGGCTGGTCATGCCGGAGGCAGAGCCCGACCCCCCTGCGCTTACGGATGCGGCAGCCTTGCCAGAGCCGGATGCCATGCTGCCGGATGCCGCGGCTTTTCCGGAGCGGTTCCCAGCAGAGCCCGCTTTTCCATCCGCCTCCGCCGGGGCCATGCCGCCCATGGCCGCCGCCAGAGCCCGGCCCATGGCGGTGTTGGTGTTGGAGATGCGGATGTCACCTTTCTTGTTCTGCTTTTTCTGCCCCGCACCGGCACCACCTGTCTGTCCGGCTCTTCCTGCAGCCTTTCCCTCGCCGGCAGGAGCGCCCTGCCCCGCCGCGGCTCTGTCCCCTCCTGCGTGGGCGGCGTTCTTATGCTCCGCCGCTTTCTTCTGCATCTGGCGCACATCCTCCATGGTGAGCCCCAGCCTGTCCAGGAGCTTCTTCGTGGCCTCGTAGGACTCGGGGTGGACGCTGGTGGCGTCCAGGGGATTGTCCCCGTCCAGGATGCGCATGAAGCCCGCGCACTGTTCAAAGGCCTTGGGCCCCAGCTTTGCCACCTTCAAAAGCTGCCTCCTGTCGGTGAAGCGCCCGTTGGCCTCCCTGTAATCTACGATATTCCGTGCAATGGTCTTGTTGATGCCGGATACATATTCCATCAGGGGGGCGGACGCCGTGTTCAGGTCCACGCCCACCTTGTTCACGCTGGCCTCCACCACGCCGCTCAGGGCATCGCTCAGCTTCTTCTGGTTCATATCGTGCTGGTACTGCCCCACGCCGATGGACTTGGGGTCTATCTTCACCAGCTCCGCCAGGGGATCCTGGAGCCTGCGGGCGATGGAGGCCGCGCTCCTCTGGCCCACGTCGAAGTTGGGGAATTCCTCCGTGGCCAGCTTGCTGGCGGAATACACGCTGGCCCCGGCCTCGTTCACAATCACATACTGCACCGGACGGTCCAGCTCCTTCAGCAGATCCACGATGATCTGCTCGGATTCCCTGGAGGCCGTGCCGTTGCCCACGGAGATCAGGTCCACATGGTACTTTGCGATGAGCCTCTTCAGCTCCCGCTTGGACTCTTCCACCTTGTTCTGGGGCGCGGTGGGATATATCACTTTCGTGTCCAGCACCTTTCCGGTAGAATCCACCACGGCCAGCTTGCAGCCGGTGCGGAAGGCGGGATCCCAGCCCAGCACCACCTTCCCGGCAATGGGAGGCTGCAGAAGGAGCTGCTCCAGGTTCTTGCCGAACACGGTGATGGCGCCGTCCTCCGCCTTCTCCGTCAGGTCGTTTCGGATCTCCCGCTCGATGGCAGGGGCGATCAGCCTCCCGTAGCTGTCCGCGATGGCCTCTGTCAGCAGGGGCGTGGTATACGGATTCTCCCGGGTGAGGGTCTGCTTGGCCAGGTATCGCAGGATGCGCTCCTCCGGGGCGTTGACTTTCACGGTCAATACTTTCTCCGCCTCCCCCCGGTTCAGGGCCAGCACCCTGTGCCCAGCCACCTTCCGCACGGGCTCCTCGTAGCTGTAGTACATCTCATACACGCTGGCGGCTTTCTCGTCCTTGGCCGTGCTGGTGATGACGCCCTCCTCCACGGTGGCCTCCCGGATGTAGCTGCGGTAGTCCGCATTGTCGGAAATGGCCTCCGCGATGATGTCCTTCGCGCCCTGGATGGCCTCCTGGACCGTCTTCACTTTTCTTTCCTCCTCTATGTCCTCCCCGGTGACGTATTTCGCCGCCTCGCTCTCCACGGGCTCCGCCGCCTCCTGGGCCAGGATGTACTCCGCCAGGCCGTCCAGCCCTTTGGCCTTGGCCACGCTGGCTTTTGTCTTGCGCTTGGGACGGTAGGGCCGGTAGAGGTCTTCCACCACCACCAGGGTCTGGGCCGCCAGTATCTTCTCCCGAAGCTCCTCCGTGAGCTTCCCCTGCTCTTCGATGCTGCCCAGGACCTGCTCCTTCTTCTCTTCCAGGTTGCGCAGATAGAGCAGCCTCTCGTGGAGGTCACGGAGCTGCTCGTCGTTCAGGGAGCCCGTGGCCTCCTTCCTGTATCGGGAAATGAAGGGGATGGTGCAGCCCTCGTCTATGAGCTTCACCGCGGCTTCCACCTGCCACTTCTCCACCTTTAGCTCTTCTTTGATCGTCTGAAAAATGTCCATAGCTACCTTGCCTTTCTTTCTCTTGTCTGCAACAGCCTTTTTATTATACTGGAAATGAAAAGAAACTGCAAGTTTCCGATAAAAATGCTGGAAAAAGATAGGAATAGTTGCTATAATAGATTTTAGGCCATGGAATCCTATCCCGGCTTCTATGGCAGACCTTACGGAAAGGAACCTGATTCATGGACAATAATCGGAACGGAAGCAATTGGAACGGCCACAACGGACAGCGGGACAGGTGGAACAGCTCATCCTCCGACAGCAGCTATTATAACCAGCCCACCCACAGGCCCTACGGGCAGGCCTTCTCCGTCGCATCGGCGGTATGCGGCCTCCTGTCCATGACCACCAGCTGCACAATCGTGCTGTCCCTGCCTTTGGGGGCGCTGGGCATCCTTTTCGCCTTCCTGGCCCACCGCGCCAAGAAGAAGATGAACTCCACCTGCGGCACGGGCCTCATCCTCTCCTGCGTGGGCCTGACCACCGCGGTGTCCATAATCGTCTATTCCTTTGTCATGCTGCCCTCGCTGATGCAGAACGATACGTTCCGCAATCAGGTCAACGCGGTGTCGCAGCAGCTCTACGGCATGGACTTCGATGAATTCATGGAGGGCGCTTACGGCTATTCTTTTGATGATTGATTTATACTGCCTAACGATTTCACTTGCCGTGAAACCAGACTGCATAACGCTGACTGGTTCAATCGCATGATTACATTAGGCAGTATTCAGCGTTATGCAGTATATATTTTAGGAGGTTTTTGTCATGATGTTATCACCGGTCAGCGATATGGGATATTCTTATTACGGCAATGTCGGGGCGGGTTATCGCCCGGGGCAGGGTTTCGAGTCTGCGGATGGCGGAACCGCCATCGGAAGGGAGGGCCAGGGCAGGACAGCGATTGACGGCCGGAGTCTCCCCGGGGATAAGGCGGAGGAGAAGAAGGGCAGATACGGCTTCGAAGACCCTGCGGAGGAATGCCAGACCTGCAAGGAGCGCAAGTACAAGGACGGCTCCGACGAGATGGTCTCCTTCAAGACCGCGCAGCATATCTCCCCGGAGAGCGCTGCTTCGGCTGTGCGGGCCCACGAGCAGGAGCATGTGTCCAACGCGTACAAGAAAGCCGCCATGAAGGACGGCAAGGTGATTTCCGCCTCGGTGTCCATCCATACGGGAGTCTGTCCGGAGTGCGGCCGCACTTATGTATCCGGCGGCACTACCCACACCCAGATCAAATATTATAACGAAGACAATCCCTACCAGCAGAATCTGAAGAGCGCGGACAGGGTGAAATATGCGGGCATGAACCTGGACTACGCAGCGTAGCCGTCCCGCCCACTGATTTCCCATATGGAGGAAAAGGCTCAGCACATGAAACAGTACAAGAAAAACTATGAACTGAAGAACGCGGCAAGGGACAGGCTGGAGGGCAAGTACAAGGGCGCCATATCGATCATGTTCCTGAGCTTCGTGATATCCTGGTTCGCGCGGCTGGTCGTCAATTCCGTGGCCAACAGCACCATGCGTTCCGTCTATGCCATGAGCGGTTCCGTCAGCGCGGCCCGGGCGGTGACCATCGTCTTCGATGTGGTGCTCCTGGCCGCCAACATCCTCTTGGGCGTCATGAACGCGGGGATAGCCCTCTATTTCCTGAACATCGCCTGCGGGCAGCAGCCCTTCACCAGGGATCTGTTCTACGGGTTCAAAAACGATTCGAAGAAAGCCCTTGTGGTCTCCGCCGCCGTCACGCTGTGCAACACGGTGTGCCTGGGGCCGGGGCAGTACCTGTCCCAGAATCTCCTGAACACCAGGGATGCCAAGTGGATGCTGCCGGCGCTGCTGGCCACGGCAGTGGGGCTGTGCGTCTATGTCCCCATTTCCTTAGGGCTGGCCATGTCTTTCTTCCTGATGCTGGATTTCCCCGAGAAGTCCGGGAAGGAGACCCTGAAGCTGTGCTGGCGCCTCATGAAGGGGAACCGGAAGCGCCTGTTCCTACTGGAGCTGAGCTTCCTGCCCTTGATGCTTCTGTGCCTCCTAAGCTTCGGCATCGGTTTCCTGTGGCTGGAGCCTTTCATGCAGATGACCTACACTTATTTCTTTCTCGATTTGATGAATCCCGCGTAAAAAGTCGGATGCTCTGCTGTGGCGGCAAAGCATCCGACTTTCTTTATGGCCCTATTCCATGGTTTATTCCATCATTGCGTCTTCCGTTTCACTGCTGCTTCTGGGAGACGCTGATCCACTTCAGATACCCGTTGATGAACAGATCCAGCCCGCCGTCCAGCACCGCGTCCGTGTTGCCTGTCTCCACATCCGTCCGCAGGTCCTTCACCATCTTGTACGGCTGCAGCACGTAGGATCGGATCTGGTTCCCCCAGCCGATGTCCTTCACCTCGCCGCGGATATCGGAGAGCTTCTCCACATTGGCCTCCTGCTTCAAGAGGAACAGCTTGGCCTTCAGCATCTGCATGGCCTTGTCCTTGTTCTGGAACTGGCTGCGCTCGTTCTGGCACTGCACCACTGTCCCCGTGGGGATGTGGGTGATGCGGATGGCGGAGGAGGTCTTGTTGATATGCTGCCCGCCTGCGCCGCTGCTTCGGTAGGTGTCGATGCGCAGATCCTTCTCGTCAATCTCCACGTCCAGATCTTCCTCGATGTCCGGCATCACGTCCAGGGACACGAAAGAGGTCTGGCGCTTGCCCTGGGCATTGAACGGCGAGATGCGCACCAGCCTGTGGACGCCCTTCTCGGATTTCAGATACCCGTAGGCATTGGTGCCGTTGACCTGGAAAGTCACCGACTTGATGCCCGCCTCGTCCCCGTCCAGGAAATCCAGCACTTCCAACGCGAAGCCCTTGCGCTCCGCCCATCTGGTGTACATGCGGTAGAGCATGCTGCACCAGTCGCAGCTCTCTGTGCCGCCTGCGCCCGCGTTGAGCTTCAGGATGGCATTGTTGGCATCGTACTCGCCGGAGAGCAGGGTGCCGATGCGCAGCTCCTCGAACTGCGCGATGAACTCGTCCAGTTCGCTGCGGATGTCGGGAATCAGGGAGGCGTCGTTCTCCTCGTATCCCATCTCGATGAGGGTCAGGATGTCCTCATACTGGCCGGAGAGCTTGTTGCAGCCCTCCACGGTACCCTTTAAGTCCTTCAGGTCCTTCATTTTCTTGTTGGAGCTGTCGGGGTCGTCCCAGAAGCCCGGGGCTTCCATCTCCCGTTCCAGTTCTTCGATCCGCTTTACCTTGTTAGCGAGGTCAAAGTGAATCCCTCACTTCCGCTAATGGAGTTTCGTAGGACTGAAGTTCTGTCTTCATCTGATCTAATTCTACCACTTAACGTCACCTTCTTTCTGTAAAATCATTTTGTCGAACCTTTTGCCGCAGTTTATCCGGCATTTTCTTTTTTTGCTTCGACGGGAAATTCGATTCCCAGTATTTCCATCAAATTCCGGTATGCTTCCATCTCCGTGCTGCCTCTCCGGGCTTCTTTAATTAAGAATCTCTGCATCTCTTCCTTCGTCATCGATTCCATTCTGCCTCCTTCTCCGCATTCATTGTACCATCTTTCGTATACTATGAAACGCTCTCTTGTGCAGCATCCCGTCCGGCTTATTCCGCTTTTTCTTCCCTCGGCTTCGCGTCCACGATTCTTCTGATCAATTCCGGAATCTCATGCTCCGTATGGCCTTTTTCATCGCACCACTCAATGACTTCTTTGATTTCTTTCATCTACATATCATTTCCTTCCGCAGCACTGCTTGTACTTCTTGCCGCTGCCGCAGGGGCAGGGATCGTTGGGATAGACCTTGACATTGGCGCGCTTGGCAGGGGCCTTGGCCAGGGAATCGTCCTTGTTGGTGCCGGTGACCTTGGCCACCTGCTCCCGCTCCACCTTCTGCTCCACCTTGATGTGCAGCAGCATCCGGACGGTCTCCTCCTTGATGTTCTGGGTCATCTCATCGAACATGTCGTAGCCGCTCATCTTGTACTCCACCAGAGGATCCCTCTGGCCGTAGGCCTGGAGGCCGATGCCCTGGCGCAGCTGCTCCATGTCGTCGATATGGTCCATCCATTTCCTGTCTATGACCTTCAGCAGGATGACCCGCTCCAGCTCTCTGATGGCCTCCGCGTTGGGGAATTCCGCCTCCTTGCTCTCATAGAGCTTCACGGCCTCCTCCTTGAGCTGCTGCTTTAAGCTGTTCTTCTTAGGCTTGGCCACCCGCTCCGCCGTGACGGGCTCCAGAGGGATGGTGGGAATCAGCAGGGTGTTGAGCTCGCCGAAGTTCCACTCCTCCACAGGCGCGTCGTCATTGATGCTGGTGTCCACGCAGTTCTCCACGATATCTGTAATCATCTTGTAGATGAAGTCCCGCATGCTCTCGCCGTTCAGCACCCGCAGACGCTCGTCATAGATGATTTCCCGCTGCTCGCTCATGACCCTGTCGTACTCCAGCAGATTCTTTCGGATGCCGAAGTTGTTGTTCTCTATCTTCTTCTGGGCAGACTCGATGGCATTGGTCAGGGCGCTGTGCTCGATTTCCTGCCCCTCGGGCACGCCCAGCCTGTTGAACATGCTGATCAGCCGCTCGGAGCCGAACAGCCGCATCAGATCGTCCTCCAGGGAAATGTAGAACTTGGACTCGCCGGGGTCTCCCTGACGGCCGGAACGTCCCCGGAGCTGATTGTCGATACGCCGGGACTCATGTCGCTCCGTACCCACGATCTTCAGGCCGCCCGCTGCCCTGGACTCCTCGTCCAGCTTGATGTCCGTACCGCGGCCCGCCATGTTGGTGGCGATGGTCACCGCACCGTGGACGCCGGCATCCGCCACGATCTCCGCCTCCATCTCGTGGAACTTGGCGTTCAGCACCTTGTGCTGGATACCCCGCCTGGTCAGCATCTTGCTCAGCTCCTCGCTGGCCTCGATGGTGATGGTGCCCACCAGCACGGGCTGGCCCTTGGCATGGGCCTCCTCCACCGCGTCCACGATGGCCTTCAGCTTCTCTGCCTTGGTCTTGTACACCGCATCCTGCAAGTCCTTACGGATGACCGGCAGATTGGTGGGCACTTCCACCACGTCCATGCCGTATATCTCCCGGAACTCCTTCTCCTCCGTGAGGGCCGTACCGGTAGCGCCGCATTTCTTCTCGAACAGGTTGAAGAAATTCTGGAAGGTGATGGTGGCCAGGGTCTTGCTCTCCCGCTTCACCTTCACATGCTCCTTTGCCTCTATGGCCTGGTGCAGGCCGTCGGAATACCGCCGCCCGGGCATGATGCGCCCGGTGAACTGGTCCACGATCAGCACCTGGTCGTCCTTGACTACATAGTCCTGGTCGCGGAACATCAGGTTGTGGGCCCGCAGGGCCAATATGATATTGTGCTGAATCTCCAGGTTCTCGGGATCCGCGTAGTTCTGGATATGGAAGAAATCCTCCACCTTCTTCACGCCGGCCGCGGTGAGGTTCACCACCTTGTCCTTCTCGTTGACGATGAAGTCCCCGCTCTCCTCCTGGACCACGCCCATGATGGCGTCCATCTTGGTCAGCTCCTGCACGTCCGCGCCCCTCTGCATCCGACGGGCCAGCAAATCGCACATCTCATAGAGCGCGGTGGACTTGCCGCTGTCTCCGGACAGTATCAGGGGCGTCCTGGCCTCATCGATGAGCACGGAGTCCACCTCGTCGATGATACAGAAGTGAAGCCCTCTCAGCACCAGCTGCTCCTTGTAGACTACTCTGTTGTCGCGCAGATAATCGAAACCCAGCTCATTGTTCGTCACATAAGTGATATCGCAGCGGTAGGCCTTCTGCCGCTCCTCGGAGGTCATCCCATTGAGAATCATGCCCACGGAAAGCCCCAGGAATTCGTGCACCTGCCCCATCCACTCCGCGTCACGCTTCACCAGATAGTCGTTGACCGTCACCACATGGACGCCCTTGCCCTCCAGCGCGTTCAGATAAGCCGGCAGAAGGAAGGTCTGGGTCTTTCCTTCACCGGTGCGCAGTTCGGCGATGCGTCCCTGATGCATGATGATGCCGCCGATCAGCTGCACCCGGTAATGTTCTGTCTTCAGCACCCTTGCAGTGGCCTCCCGCACCGTGGCGTAAGCCTCCACCAACAGATCGTCCAGGGTAGCCCCTTCCGCCAGCCTCTTGCGGAACTCTGCGGTCTTCCCCCTGAGCTCCTCGTCGGACAGAGCCTGCATTTGGGGCCGCAGCTCCTCGATTTTCGCCACCAGCGGCGCGATTCGCTTCAGCTCCCTTTGACTGTGCGTGCCAAATATCTTTTCAATTATCTTCACGGTTCTCCATACCTTTCTATGACTGTCTGTCAAAATCTTATCTGCTATTGTACCAGATTTGTCCAACAGATTCAACACTAAGCGACCGGAAGATATGAATATTTCATCAATATTTTATGAACAATCCCGAATCGCAGGATATATTTCTCCGGCAGGCAGCCTTTTGGGAAACAACACGCCCTTCCCAGTCCTCCCCATCGATATAGCAAATGACCACATATCCCCTGCCGAACACCAGGCTGCTGCATCGGGGCTGCACGAAGCCGATCAGGGAAAGCAGCTCCTCTTTTCAAAGGCGCTTTTGTCTTTATTTCACATTTCGGCCGTTCAAGACGGCTTCCGTCAGACGGTCCCCCTGATAGGTCAGCTTCAGGGAGAAGAACTCCGCCCCTTCCTCCAGAAGACGGAAGAAAATATCGTCGCCCTCCCAGATGGACAGATTGTAGACCGCGGATTTCTCCACCCATTCCAGCGTGCCCTCGTCGCACTCCGCCAACGTTCCGGTATAGCCGTCCGCCGTATAGAGGAACATGTACTCTGTGTCGCAGGTGTCCGTGCCGAAGGTGATGACGCCCCGCAGCTTCCAGGAAGTCAGCGTAAGCCCCGTCTCCTCCCGCACTTCCCGCAGCAGGCACTCCTCCGGCGACTCCCCTGCCTCGAAATGGCCTCCCACGCCGATCCATTTGTCCTTGTTGATGTCCGCTTCCTTTTTCACCCGATGCAGCATCAGGTAGCTGTCGTCTTTTTCGATATAACATAGCGTCGTCAGATTGCTCCGCATCTCCATGGCCACCTTTCTCATCGTGTAACAGTTCAGACAGGACGCTGCCGCCCTATCGAATAAACTACCCCGGCTTCGCTTAGTTTGTTGCGCAGCAAGCTGCGGGGAATGTACCCTCTTTTTGATTCACTCTACCGTAACGCTTTTCGCCAGATTGCGCGGCTTATCCACGTCCAGCCCTTTCGCCACGCTGACATAGTAGCCCAGCAGCTGGAGGGGAACCACAGCCAGGCTGGCGGAAAAATGCACGTCCGTCCGGGGGATGTAGCAGACGAAGTCCGCGCTGTCTTCTATATTATAATTGCCGTATGTGGTCAGCGCCATCAGGTAGGCTCCGCGGCTCTTGCACTCCAGCATGTTGCTGAGGGTCTTTTCATACAGCTCCTGCTGGGTCAGAACGCCGATTACAAGCGTGCCGTCCTCAATCAGGCTGATGGTGCCGTGCTTCAGCTCGCCCGCCGCGTAACTCTCCGAGTGGATGTAGCTGATCTCCTTCATCTTCAGGCTCCCCTCCAGGCTGATGGCATAATCGACGCCCCGGCCGATGAAGAACACGTCCCTGGCATTCGCCTGCTTTGACGCGAACCACTGGATGCGCTCTTTGTCCTCCAGCAGCCTTTCAATCTTGTCCGGGAGGGTCAGGAGCTCCGCGATCAGCCCGGCATACCTCTCCCCGTCCAGCACGCCGCGCACTCTGCCGAACTGAATCGCCAGTATGTAGGACGCAATCAGCTGGGTGCTGTACGCCTTAGTGGTGGCCACTGCGATTTCGGGGCCGGCCAGGGTATAGAACACATGATCCGCTTCCCGGGCAATGGTGGAGCCCACCACATTCACAATCGCCAGCGTCTTCGCTCCCTGCCCTTTCGCCTCCCGCAGGGCTGCCAGGCTGTCCGCCGTCTCCCCGGACTGGCTGACAATGATTACAAGTTCGTCTTCCGACAGAATCGGCCGCCGGTAGCGGAATTCCGATGCCAAATCCACCCGAACCGGGATCCGTGCCAAATCCTCCAACACGTATTCTGCGCAAACCCCCACATGGTACGCGGAGCCGCAGGCCACGATGTGAATCTGGCTGATTCCCGCGATTTGCTGCTCTGTCAGCCCTATTTCCGCCAGCCGGATTTCCCCGTCCCGAATCACGGAATTCAAGGTGTCCCTGACTGCGCGGGGCTGCTCATGTATTTCCTTCATCATAAAGTGTTCAAAGCCGGCTCTCTCCGCCGCTTCGGCATTCCAGGTAATCTCCTCCGGCTCCTTCTCGATTTCGTCTCCGTCCAGGTTATAGAATGTGACGGCTCCTTTCCGCAGGCGGACAAGCTCCAGATTGCCGATGTAATACACCTGGCGGGTGTAATTCAAAATCGCCGGCACGTCCGATGCCAGGAAGGATTCGCCGTCGGCGGCGCCGATGATCATAGGGCTGTCCTTGCGGGCGGCGTAAATCTCCTCCGGGTAATCCCGGAACATCAGAGCCAGCGCATAGGAGCCCCGGATGCGCACCATGGCATGGTTGATTGCGTCCACCGGCGTGTGTTCGTACTTCCTGTAGTAATAGTCCACAAGCTTCACCGCCACCTCGGTATCCGTGCCTGAGTAGAAGGAGTAGCCCTTGCGCAGAAGCTTATCCTTCAGTTCCTGATAATTCTCGATGATGCCGTTGTGCACACCTACTATATTGTAGTCATCGCTGTAATGGGGATGGGCATTGGCCTCGTTGGGCTCGCCGTGGGTGGCCCAGCGGGTATGGCCTACGCCGCAGTCCCCTGTCAGGGCGGTGCCGTTGTTGGTCTTCTCCGCCAGGGCGCGCAGCCGCCCCTTGGCCTTCACGATTTCTACGTCATCCGCTCCGCGGCGGACTGCCAGGCCTGCTGAATCGTATCCCCGATATTCCAGTTTGGACAATCCGTCCAAAAGGATTGGGGCAGCCTGTCTGTCTCCGGTAAATCCTACTATTCCACACATATTTTCGACCTCTTTCTATCTGTTTTGGGTAATTCTGCCTGTTCAGGACAGTCTCTGCTTCTTTTTGGGCATATTGGCAGAACGATACGCCCTGCTTCCTTATATATATGAGCCGCAGAAAGACGGTAGCATCATTTATGCTGCATTTCGAATTTTTCTACTTGTGCGGTTGAAATCTGCAACCCCTTAAAATATGCTCCTTTATTTCTGATATGATAATATCGCCGAACCAGGACGCTGCTATCATGTCTGTCATGGACGCAACCGCACAGCTGGATTTCTCTTCTTTATACTCCATAAAAAACTTCCGCTCCCATGGCACTCCCTCCTTTTCGCTCTCCATGGATGCTTCTTCCAGATGTTTGTCTCCATGGCGTTCGGTTCTGTCAGGCAGGAGCCACCTGGGTGCTGCCGCTTCTGCCTTTTTCCATTTTTGCTACAACTATCTGCTTTCCAGTGAAAAACAGCAGAAACGCTATTAAACCTTAGAAAAACTTGAAATACAGACTTTGGACTTGCCGATTATATGGCGTCCATGGATTTAGGATAATATAGAAATGTCTTTTTGTCAATGGGGAAATCGGAACGGGATGAATGGGAAATGGTATGCTCATTACATGGGAGGGATACGCGTATGAGCGATGATGATTTTTTCCGCCGTTAGCTCCTCATTCGCCCTGCCGGAGTATGCCCTGTGACTACTGTGGCTGGTTCCGTGTGCGTGCCTTCTTTTTCAAGTTGCTTCTTCATGAACTGGGCTGTCACTATGGGTGTTTTCCTCATACTGGTCATAGAGTTTAAGGAGCTGGCTGCAAATAGCTGATACGAGTTCGCGGAAATTTTCCATGAATTTCAGGGCTTTCACACTATGACTGCCCGTCTACCAGGTGCTCCTTATGCTGATTTCTTTTCTAATTCTTCAACTCTTCTTGCCAATTCTTCAATCATCTTTAGTAGAATTGCTGTAGTATCATTTTCAAGTTTAGTGATTTTATAATACTGTTTTAATTCTTCCAAGTTCTCTTTCACGGTATTGATTTTACTTTCAAGAAACATCTGTACTCTGTCCATTTCTTCTAAAAGCAGATTTTCAGATTCTGCTATTTTTGTATCTATTTTATCGTTTATCCGTTTTTCAGATTCCCCAATTTCTTCTTGCATTATCGCTCTGATTGCTTGTAAATCATTTTGATCTAGCATATTTAATACCCCCTTTACTGTTTATATCCTCTCGGAATCTCCAGACCACATATCACGCTGCTTTCTGGAACTCCTTTGGGTCGGTTCCCCCACTTTTCCAGGTGCCGTCCTGACCCAATGCCTGATTCTGCTTCCTGAAATCCCGAAAGCCTATGTTTCTATTATACCAGATTCCACGGTATATTCAAGTTCTATTTCTTTTCAGCGAACCGCTGGGTACAAAATTTGTTTTTCCCGCTATGCTCCTTTCGTCATCGCTTAAATCCAATGAGTACCGGAACTGAAATTCATTTGTGTATGAATCGATTTCCTCCCATGTAAATTTCTTCTCGCCCGGGCATACCCAATAGTGGTCTGTCAGGGACAATCCCAGATTGCAGAGCATATACTCCACTGGAGATTCGAGGGTCAGATTGGCCAGCTGTTCACGTATCCCATGCCTTGTTGCCGGTATTCCACGGTGCATAAGCCAATCCATCAAGGACGCTTTTAATGACGCCTTATCCGTCTCGGCCAGGGGCAATTTGTCTATATTTTTCTCATTTATCACTATTTCGTTTATGCTCGGTTTCTCATAGTTGAATAATGCCAGTTTGTCATTTTCGTGCATCAGAAAATACAGCATATCCCCTTCTCTCCCCATATCACTTGAACGCTTCCTCTGCTATTCTCTCCATCTCAGCCAGCAGCTTCTGCCTTTTAATCAGTCTGCCCGCCACGATTGTCAGCAGCCCCTTTTGCGCCCAGGTCTCATTTTTTATATTGTCCCATGTGTATCCATCATAAGATTCTACGATATCATCGTCTATCAAGACTTGTAAGATATTTCTGTCGTCTTCCAGGGTCAGTTCTGCTTTATGGCCATCTATTCTTGCTCTTTGTATCGTTTTCATTTACAGCTCACCGTCTCCATTGCAGCCCTCAGTCTGCGCTTTTGTGTCAGTACCATTCCGCTCATTAAGCAGGCTTTCTTTTTTAAAACAGCGTCTGCCCTGCATGGCACCAGCCCTTGTCTGGGTGCTGCGTCAAAAGGTATATGACCTCAGATATAGTATATCCCAAATCCTACGTTGAATTAATTGGGACTTTCTGCAGAATAGGGCTGTTTTCACATGCTCAGCAACTCAGCAATCTCAGCGAAATTGATATATAAATCATCATAGATATTGACCTTGATGGTAGCTTCAAAAGAATACTGGATATTTAGCAAGTTTCCCTCGAAATAGTTGACCGTCACGTTTTTCCGGCGGGAATCCACAATCCAATATTCGCGGACTCCGGCATTCTTGTAGTAGTATAGCTTGCGGATATAATCTTCTGACGGACTGCCGGGCGAAACAATCTCGATGACAAAGTCAGGTGCCCCGTTGCACCGCTTTCCGTCCAGCTTATTTCTGTCGCAGACAATCATGAGATCGGGCTGGACAATGGTAAGCGGCCGGTCGGAAAGCTTTACATCAAAAGGCGCATGGAACACCCGACAGGCGCCCTTGCTCCTTTTGATATAGGAATTCAATATTGTCGTCAGTTCGGTGGAGATTGTCTGATGATCCTGTGACGGACTTGCCATGTAGTATATCTGCCCGTCAAAGACTTCTGCCCTGACATCCTCCGGAAGAGCTTCATATTCTTCCAGTGTGGTTATGAGCGGCTGCAATACTGACATAAGATTACACCCCTTTCTTTTAGCCTGTCGCTGGATTGCTTTTCTGGATTCCATCATAGCATATTTCAGGGGAAAAGGAAAGATAAGAATCCACTTCCAATCGGGAGAAGCGTAACGCAAGCTGCGCTTGCGTGGGACGCTATGATATCATGCTGGAGCCTTGCCGGGCGAACGGAAGCGTGCTCATTGGGCAGAGGATTCCTTTTTCATGCGTTCAATCTCCTGTCTGAGCTGCCGGACTTCATCCTGAAGCTGTTTGACCGCTTCCTCTGTGGCTTCATAGCCGCTGTTAACAGAAGCCCCCCTTTTCAGGGAACCCTCGCGGAGTCCTTCTTCACTATAATACTGGTCTTTGATGTTATGGGCAATCCCCCAGATTCGCTTCTTGCCGAGCACGTCTGCCGGATAGCCGTACTTATCAAGAATCTGGCGGGGGACCTCCCCTTTCTGGTACTCCTGCCAGAAGAGCTCTTTGAATTCTTTTGTGAAGTACAGGGTGGATGGCGTGACGGAATATGTATACGGATTGTTCCGCAGCATCTCCATCTCTTCGTCAGTGAACACTTTTTTGCCCATGTTGCTCCTCCTCGTATCAATCATATAAGGTGCCGTAGTTCTGTATTCAGATTGCCCTCCAGCACAGGATTTGCTCCTCATATGAGCTGACTAAGCACAATGTCCATCAGGTGTGGTGACATCATATTATAGGGAATTTAAGATAAATCTTCCTCCATTTGCTCAGGAATATTTACTATTTTTCATTTATATCCAAAAACTTTTCAAGACAATACATCTGCCATCTTTGGTTTCCTGTAAAACCACTCATCTCTATATCTTTTCTAAATTCCACACGTGTAGGCCCTTTCCAAGTCCTAAAATATTCATCTACCGGCCTTGGCATAGGAACTTTATCAGGTATAGGTATATCAGGATATTTCTTTGCCATAAGTTCACGAATTAAATATTTAGGTTCCCCATGGCGAATACGTTCAAGATTTAGCCCCCCCATTTTAAGCCTTGCATATGGATCATAATACGGCATTCCGGCTACCCCGAACGCATTAAAATATGAGCTAGAGGATTCTATTGAAAATATATCATCCATAAATTTCAAAAAATCAATCCCTTCTCCTTGGCGATACCTTTCGAACAGATATTGCACGCTTACTGGTTCGGCCAATACAGCTTCTGGTTTTGTAAAAATATAGCGTTCCATGAATTCATCAAAAGTCCAATCCTTGGCAAGAAGACCGTCCATGCCTCCAAAAACTAAGTCGCTACTTTCTCCTACGAACATCATTTCGACCCCGTCAGACTTAGCTTGGAGAGCTGCCTGCAAAATCTGCGGTTCAATTGAATGGACAGGAGCGCATTTAGCTTTCATAACAGCTTCAAGATGATTTTCAACGGTATCCCATGTGATATCTACATAATGAAGATTTAGTCCATAATACTTTGCATAATATTCAGCTCTTGTAAGTTCCTCTTTTTGGAAATCGCCACCCAAAAAACGGAATGTATATGCATCTGAACCAGTCAAATAGGATGCTACAATAGCGGAATCCATACCGCCAGAAAGCATTATGCCTTTCCTTTTATCTTTGAATCGTTCCATCTGTTTCTTGATTTCAAAATCAATGTCCTCAGCGCTTCTTACTAAAATTCTCTGATCATCTGGAATAGGCTTTATATTGCCGTGCTTAAACCCTTCATAAAAATCTTTGTTGTCATCCTCAATATAACGAAATGCCATATAAGAACTCATGCAATACTTCTTATCTACCATTTTATTTATCTCCTTATTTTACATCTTGCAAATCGTCTTTACGAACTGCATTCAGCGCTTCAGTAATTTTTGTAGAAGAGATTCCCTTAGTATAGGGAAAATATACTATTTTAATTTCAGCCTCAGCAAATTCTTTCTCATACTTATTCCATTTCTCTGTTCCATACCAGTCATCTCCAACAAATAAATAAGAGGCTCCTAGCTTTTTGGCCGCCGTAAGCTTGTCCATATCATACTGCGGAACTGCCGCATCAACATATTTACAGCTGCGCACAAGCTCAATCCGGTCTTCAAAAGGAATCATCGCATGTTTGCCTTTGTATTGTACAAGTTCATCTACAGTGACTCCCACCACAAGTTTATCGCACATTCCTTTTGCATTTTTAAAAAGATTAAGGTGGCCTATATGAAACAAGTCATAGACTCCCGTTGTATAGCCAATTATCATTTGAAACCCCTTTCTCTATGTATTATCTAAAACATAATTTCTAGAACTGTTTTATGAGTTTAAGTATTTATCATAAACGTTGCTCTCAATGAACAGCCGTGTATTATGCGGACAGCGTCTCTTATCTTCTGGCGGAGGCACCATATAGTCTCCGTATAGATTAGTCAAGTGATTATGGTAATCCCTAATCCCCCACACTTTAATACCATCAAATTCAT
>OFFW01000953.1_pt1 | contig 18699 bp, 15 predicted proteins | sample 1521501 | NCBI WGS metagenome assembly OFFW01 (sample SAMEA3504107, study PRJEB24116) | mouse gut metagenome | biome: mouse gut; feature: mouse-associated habitat; material: faeces | place: Denmark | collected 2011
GCGGATCCCATTTTTGATGTGGGAAGTTTGAGTTAGAAATTTCGTCTACTATAACATATACAAAAATAAGACTTGATATTGTTCGTTATAACGTATAAAATGTAAATATTAAGGCAGATTATGGAATATATATCGGTAAAAGAAGTGGCAGAAAATGGGCAATCCCTAAAAGTTTAGAAAAACCACAGGATCAAAGATTTTCATTGCTATTTGTGCTGTCAGCCAAAGGCAGAGAAACGGAGAATTTTATGGAAAGATATAAGATTTTAATAGTTGATGATGAACAGGGAATTGTCGCTATGTTGAAGGACTATTTTGAATTTCATGGATATCTTGTATATACAGCTATGAGTGGTGCAGAAGCTCTTAAAGAAATCAATTCGAAGCCTGATATTATTCTGCTTGACATCAATATGCCTGGCATGGATGGGCTGGAAGTATGCAGAACAATCAGAAATCATGTATCGTGCCCTATTATTTTCCTGACTGCAAGAATAAAAGAAACGGATACAATTGTTGGGTTTCAGTCAGGTGCAGATGATTATGTGGTAAAGCCCTTTAGATTAGGCGAGTTAGGCGCAAGGGTAGAAGCGCATTTACGCCGTGAAAGCCGAGGGGATTCGGGTTTGTCATCGAAATTTTTTGAAAGTCTTGCCATAAATTATGATAAAAGGCAGGTGGCTTACCAAGAAAAAGTGATTCCGTTTACCAAAAAAGAATTTGATATTATTGAATTACTTACAAGGAATCCGGGGCAGGTCTTTGACAAAGAAAGAATCTATGAAGTTATCTGGGGATATGATAGTGAGGGGAATAGTTCCATTATAGTAGAACATATGCGGAGGATTAGAAAAAAATTTATGGAGTATACGGAGAAAACTTATATCGAAACGGTCTGGGGGATAGGGTATAAATGGGAAAATTAAAAACAGTTTATAAAAATCTTTCTTTGAAAAAGGCTTTGACCATTACAATTGTGGGTTCTCTTTTTATCGCCTTTTCAGGAGCGATGGCGATATTATTGGCGACACGTCCAAGCTATTATGCTCTTGTAGCGGAAAATTCGGAAAATCCGGCTATGTATTGGCATGATTTCTTTTCCATATCAACTGTGGGTATATATGTTTGTGTTGTAATCATCGCAGGATCGTATATTTTCTATAGATTTAAACTTTCTCCTCCGTTAAGGGCATTAACGGAGGGAATAGAGCAGATAGCCGTGGATAATCTGGATTTTTCGATACAGTATGATGCGGAAGATGAATTAGGAACACTTTGCGGGTCTTTTGAACGGATGAAGAATGAATTGCAGAATAATTATAAAAAGATATGGCGAATGACAGAAGACCGCAGAAAACTCAATGCAGCCTTTGCACATGATTTACGCACGCCGCTCACGGTATTGCAGGGATATACGGATTTTTTGGAAGAATATATCCCGTTTCCGGAAAAAGAAGATGCAAAACTGCTGGAAACGAACCACATGATGGCATATTATATTGAGCGTTTGGAAGATTATGTCGAGGTTATGAACAAAATCCAAAAATTAGAGGATACACCAGTCAAAATGCAGACTGTTCCAATAGACAGTTTTATGAAAATGTTGGATGACAACATAAAATTGACAGCTAAGGAATATGGGAAAAATATTTCCGTTATAAATGAAGCCGATCTACAGGAAGTTAAGGGAGATCTTTCCCTGATTTTCAGGGTGTTGGAAAATGTTATGAGAAATGCCTGCCGATATGCTGAAAATAAAGTTTTTGTGCGTCTGTATGAGCGGAATCATTTACTTTCTTTTGAAATGATTGATGATGGAGCAGGATTTAGTCCGAAAGCTCTGGAGCAGGCGCTTAATCCCTTTTATACTTCCGGACAATCCGAATCTTCACATTTTGGTCTTGGATTGAATATCTGTAAAATCCTATGTGAAAAACATGGCGGAGGCATTACGATCAGCAATACGCCGGATTCTGGTGCCAGAGTACAATTTTCATTTTTGTTGGAAAAGTAGATACTTTTGTGATATTTTTCATTTACACTCTCCTTGTATTACTAAGGAGAGTTTTTATTTTCTCCGGAAATAATTTGTGAAGGAGTATTCGTACATGGAAAAAATACTATCTGTATCAGGATTGCAAAAATCTTACGTTACAAAAGGGAATACCTATCCTGTGTTGAAAGGTGTCAGCATGGAAATGAACAGAGGAGAATTTGTTGCGGTCATGGGACCGTCCGGCAGTGGGAAAACGACACTGCTGAACATCGTGTCAGGTTTTTTATCGGCAGACAGCGGTCAAGTGAAAGTGGGTTCTGTGGATATGCTTCATACGGATAAAGAGAAACAGGCTGAAATCCGTTCCGGTATATTAGGTTTTATCTTTCAGGATTTTATGCTGATAGATGGGTTGACAGTGCAGGAAAATATTCTCCTTCCACAAATCATCGCCCAAAAGCCTGCCGCAGATATGGAAGAAAAAACAAGAGATTTGCTGTGCGCCTTTGGCATTGAGGATATTTCCGGTAAATATCCGGGCGAGCTTTCCGGCGGGCAAAAACAACGGGTGGCTATTGCAAGAGCTTTATCCAATGAGCCGTTGTTAATCTTAGCTGATGAGCCGACTGGCAATCTTGATTCCAAGTCAAGCAATGCTGTCATAGAAGCGTTTCTGTTTGCGAAGGAACAGTTTGGGGCTACAGTTTTGATGGTGACACATGATGCGATTGCTGCTTCTTATGCAGATCGTGTGATTGCTTTATCGGATGGGATGATAGTAAAGGAATTGGCGCGTCAGAAAGAACAGAGGCAGTTTATGAATGATATTCTGGAATTTTTGAAGATTGTGGAGGTGGGACAATGACATTAAATGAAATCACCCGAAAGCTGATTCGTCAGAACAAAAGCCGATACATTCTTTTTGGACTGTCAATTTGCTTTGCAGTAGCCATGACCGGGGCTTATGGTGTCTTGCTTTTCAGCAAAGTTATCACCGATGTATTGATGACAGATGGATCGACTTACCTGATTTCACTTGGAATGTATGGGATTACACTGATTGGTATGATTGTTTTTCTTTTTTACGCTAATGCTATTTATATACAGCTTCAAATGGGGGAGATTGGGGTATTCCTTTCCCTTGGTCTTTCACCAAAATCTGTTGGTAAAATACAAAACAGGCAGCTTGACATGACATTTTTGATTGGAGGGGCTGCCGGTCTTGCTTTGGCCGTTCCGTTCTCTTTTGGCATATGGTCTCTGCTGTCTTTATTCATTTCCTATACGGATGAAGCCTTTCGCGTTGGATGGGAAGGGCTGCTGATTGCAGGAGGGTTATGGATATTGGCATGGGTTATCCTGCGTATCAGAAATGCAGTTCATATAGCAGGGTTAGATGTGATCAGGATTCTGCGTTCATCATCTGAAGGTGAGGAGGTGAAAGCCTCCCACCCGCTTTTGGGTATCGTAGGGCTGACAGCAGTTCCTTTGGGACTGATATTGTTTAATATTACTGCGGTTATCTACCCACTGAAAAGTTTCTCCGTTCTTTTTCTCGGCGTCAGTGTGACTGGAATTTATATTCTGACGGCGCAGATTACTTCTATGGGGAGCATTATAAAGCGTTTTTTTCCTAACGCATATCGGAAAGATATCCTGTTTTACAATCTTGTAAGGCAAAAAGGGAACCAATACACATTGTCCTTATTTGTTTCCTCACTGTTGATTACGCTTGCGGTATTTTCTATATGTTTTAATGGGGGCATATTCTTGGAACTTTACTATTTAATCAAGGAAGAACCATATGATTATGCTGTTTTAGCCGGGGAATCAGGAGAGAAGCTTGATGAAAGCAGGATACGCTCCTTTGCAGAAGAAAGTGGTATTTCTTTAAACGAATGGCATTCATTGGATATGCTTCTGCTGGGACGGGAGCATCAGTATATGGATGCTTCAAGAAATGAGTGGGCACCGGAAATGGTTGTTAATGTGTCAGATTTTAATGCACTCTCCGGCATGAACCTGTCTGTTCCGGATGACGGATATATTTACTTTCAGGATTCCGATGATTCCATGTTTCAAACCTGCTCGGAAGATAGAGGACTGTTTTATAATCCATGTATAAAAGAAGACTTTACATTGCAAAAAATTAAACTGGTCTCAAAGGAAAGTGTACTGAATGAAACTGCAAAGATAAATTCCTTTGCAGTCGTCAGTGATAATACTTTTAACAGAATAAGTGATACTTTGGATTCCTCCTATAAAATGACCTATTATCTGTTTCATGGCAGTAATACCGAAAACAGCAGTGAGTTTCAAAAGAGACTTCTGGCGGAGATTGTAGCAATAAACAAGGGGGAGATATTTGTGAGCTGGCAGAATCAGGTTATTAAAGATAAAATAAAGAATTATGAAGATATTTATATCCCTTATGATGGAAACGAATTGTATGCCGCCCGATGGTGGGAATTTTATCCTTATGCAAAACAGACGGAGCTTGATGTCCAGATGGAGGCAGGCGCGGTTTATCTGATCCTGATTTTCTTTATTGCCATTATTTCTTTTGTGTCAGCAACTATGATAATGGGATTGAAAATTGCAGGAACGATAATGCAGGATACTGAGAGCTACAAGAGGGCAATGTATCTTGGGTTAAAAGAAAATGACCTGAAAAAGATGATCCGAAAACAGATAGGGCTTATTTATTTTTTCCCTGCAATTTGCGGATGTGTCACAGCTTCATTCATGATAAACCGTTTTATGGAAGCATCTTCTGCTACACGCATATTTGAAATAACGCTGGTCGCTATAGGATTATCACTTATAGTATTCCTTATGCAGCTTATCATATTTTTCTTCCTTCAGAAGAAACTGGTTCTTTCGACATCTGGAATAATATATGAAAGCAGGTGACAGAAATTATGTATGTTGTTGCAGTTGCTGCCTTCCGGGTGTATTTTCAAATCTGACAGTTGTCTGCAAGTCATTAAAAGTGGTAATATAATAGATATATGAAAATTGCAGAGTAACATTCGATTTTCGTGTAAATAGTTTACCATAAGGGGGAATTGAGTATGCAATACAGAATCATTGGCGACACAATGCCGGCAGTGGAGGTGCTCTTCGATGCGCCGGGGGAATCCATGTACACACAGTCGGGCGGGATGGCCTGGATGTCGGAAGGGATCGCTATGGATTCCAATATGAGAGGCGGCCTGGGCAAGAGCATCGGCAGGATGTTTTCAGGGGAGTCTCTGTTTATGGCGACCTATAAGGCGGAGCGGGCAGGCAGTATGGTAGCTTTCGCATCCACCGTGGCCGGAGAAGTGCTCCCGGTGGATGTGGGAGCGAACGGTGGTATGATCTGCCAGAAGGGAGCTTTCCTCTGCGCACAGGATACGGTGCACTTGAATGTAACATTTACAAAGAAGTTTTCCGCCGGATTGTTTGGCGGTGAAGGATTTATCCTGCAGGATATCAGCGGAACAGGCATGGTCTTTCTGGAAATTGACGGTAACAAGGTGGTGAAGGATCTGGCGCCGGGCGAGGTGCTTAAGGTGGATACCGGTAATGTGGTAGCCTTCGAGCGGTCTGTAAGCTATGAGATCGAGACGGTGAAGGGGCTTAAGAATATTTTCCTGGGCGGTGAGGGACTGTTCCTGACGAAGCTGACCGGACCGGGAAGAGTGATCCTGCAGACGCAGAACTTTAACGAGTTTGCGGGCCGGATCATACGGATGGTGCCGTCGAGGTAGGGATATAAAGACAGGAAAGTGATGGGAAAGCGTTGGGAAAGAAGGAGTCTTGCGTGGGCGGGGCTCCTTTTTTGAGCCTTATCCTGACATTATTTCAAAGGATATCTGGTTTTGATTGAGGCGGGCCAAAGGACATGATAGAATGGAATTGTTATGAGATTGCCGGCACAGCGACTAAGTAATTTCTGATATATTAAATTAGTAGAAAAGGTAAAAAGCATGCAGGATCTGAATACTCTCAAATATTATAACAATAAGGCTGAGCAGTTTTATGACAGTACAGTATCGGTAAACTTTGAGGATACACAAAACATATTTTTATCAAAATTAGCCAAAGGCTCTGCAATCCTTGATTTCGGCTGTGGATCCGGCCGCGACACGAAATATTTCCTGTCGCAGGGCTATTACGTCGAAGCCATAGACGGATCTTTGGAGTTATGTAAACTTGCATCACAATATACCGGTATACAAGTCCGTCACATGCTGTTCCGGGAATTGTCAGCGATTCACAAATACGATGGCATCTGGGCATGTGCTTCTATTCTACACCTGCCCTGGAGCGAACTGGCCGATGTTATGCGTAAGATGCAGGCAGCACTGAAGGCCAATGGCATTATCTATACATCCTTTAAACACGGAACTTTTTCTGGTGAACGGAATGGAAGATATTTTACGGATATGACAGAGGCAAGGTTTGCTGGTTTTATCGAAGAATTTGACGGTTTACAGATTGAAGATCAATGGATATCAGCTGATGTACGGCCAGGAAGAGGTGAGGAACAATGGCTCAATATAATCCTGCGGAAATGGGATACTCACTAAGTATTGACGATAAATATTACAGTTCTCTGGACATCGAAGGATTCTCACAGATGATGAAGGATCCGTCTTATTGTTATAAATTCTACTGGCTGGAGGCAATCGTTGGACTGATCTCCGAGAATAAAACAGAAACTACATTCGACGAGATTATAGATGAGATGATAGCCAATGCCTGGTATTCTGTGAGGGAATTTCATATTCATTTAAGCGGGATACAAAGCGACGGTAATGTGAGAGACGGGCTGGAAAGGGCGATCCTTTATCTGTCTGAATTGAGTAGACTTCCGGCGAATGCATCAAAAGTTGAAATCAAAAACGAGATAAAAAATCATAATGCCGAATTGAAGAAATACAAAGAACAGCTTACCAATATGGTGCCGTACCGCGCGCTGGCCGGGTTTTTCCGCAAAAGCATCGAGCCTGCAGAATGGGGAAGTGTTGTAAGGATGACGGCGTATATTGAGCGCATTGATCAGGCGATAACGCCGTTGCCTTATACGCTGGGTTCCGGAAGCCGGCTGAAAAAAGAAGTCTATTTCAATACTTCCTGGATCAAAATGATTCAGGATCATACGGTCTCAATACTTGGCTGGATCCAGTATGAAAAAGTTAAATGGCTTCAAAATAATAATCCGGAAATCCCGGGTCTGATCTATAAGCTGGCTCCTATGGATGAGAAGATGCGGAAATTGAACAGAGTGCGTAAACTCTGGGAAGGAATCTTGGATATAGGTGAAGTAAAAGATGTATTTACAGGCGATCCGGTAGTGCCGAAGCAATATGATGTGGATCACTTTATCCCGTGGTCCTTTGTGATGAACGACGAGCTCTGGAATCTGATGCCGATGGATTCCTCTTTGAATTCTGCCAAGAGCAATAAACTCCCCAAGTGGGATCCGTTCTTTGGCAGATTCGCCGCCAACCAATATATGATGTATGAAACCATACACGGTAAAGAAGGAATTTACGGATTATTTAAAGCGTGTTATAGAGATAATCTGCATTCTATCTGGGCCGGCCAGGAGCTGTACCGTAAAGGAAACTCGAAAGAGGAGTTTTATAATATTCTGATGAAGAATATGCGTCCGGTGTATGATTCGGCCAGAAGGCAGGGATATGAGATCTGGGAGCGGGTATAAAATAGTGTGAGACTATATAAAGGCATAACCTGTGAAAAATTTAGCAGGATATGTCTTTTTGCTTGTTTACTTTTCTGCCAAAAATGTTAAAATATAAACAGAAGGAGGCGGTGAAATGTTCAGTAAAAATTTGAGATTTTATAGATTAAAAAGTGGTATGTCCATGAAACAGCTGGCCTCTTTGGTTGGGGTATCCGCAATGACGATTAGCTATTACGAAAGTGGAGAAAGAAAGCCGGGCATGGATATGATCCGAGCACTTGCAAAGGCATTGGGGGTAAGAACTACCGACTTTTTAAACAATAGAAATACGAAACTTGTGTTTGCGCATGGAGAATTCAGGAAGAGCAGTAAACTTTCTATCAGGCAGCAGGAGTATATAAAAGAATCTGTAGAAGAATATCTGGGCAGGTTCTATTCGGTCATTGATGCTCTTGGAGGAGATGTACTGCCGGATGCGCCGGTTTGTCATGGGCTGATGTTAACTGACAATGTTGAAGAAAATGCAATGGCGATGCGTAAATATCTTCGTATTTCAGAGTTCGGGCCGGTGGGCAATCTGGTCGAGCTCCTGGAGAATAAGGGCATTTTGATATATGTAATGGAGCTTGAGAATAATGCATTCTCGGGAATGAATGGATCAGTGAATGGACGACCGTATATTATAGTGAATGGTCGGATGAGTACGGAGAGGATTAGATCTACAATCGCACATGAGCTGGCACATTTTATATTTAAATGGCCGGATGACATGGAGGAAAAGCAAATCGAAAAGATGGCGACCGCAATCAGTGGCGCTTTCCTTTTTCCTGTTCCTGATGCAAAAAGAGAGTTGGGAATCAGAAGAACGGCCATAACGAAAGATATGATCCTCACGTGCAAGGAATATGGTATCTCCATGTATCTTCTGGTTAAGCGTGCGAATCTCTGTGGGATCGTAAATGACAATGTGACAAAAAACTTTTATATTCAAGCTGGTCAGGCGGGATGGAAGAAGCATGAGCCAACTCGTATCCGGAAAGAAGAACCAGGTTTATTTATGCAGTTGGTATTCCGTGCAGTCAGTGAGAGTGAGATATCCATACAGAAAGGTGCGGAATTACTGAAACAGCCCTATTCGTTTGTAGAAGAGCAGTGTTTTTCAGAAGAGGGGGCTGTGGATGGAATATATTAGTAGCGATACCAATGTGTGGCTGGATTTTATGATGATTGAACAGCTGGAGCTGCCCTTTAGACTGCCGTATATTTATTTGATGAATGAAGATGCGATACATGATGAACTATTATCACCGGCAGGGTTAAGTGAGAATTTATTGGCATTGGGGTTGGTTGAGACCGAATTGGAGGAAGAAGAGTTTTTCTGTGCTGAAACATATATGGAATCTTATCCAAAGCTTTCTGTTTATGATGGTGTTGCACTGGCAATGGCCAAGTGCCGTAGAATTACTATGAAAGTCTTCGACTTTCACAGCATGGATGGCCATGCGGCCCGCCCGACGGCAGGCTGAGCATGATGTAAGTTTACTTTGTTGACAGGTGATGGACCTCTCAGGAGAGCAGCGCAGAGAGAAGGTATATCTGTGATGGGAACGATCGGAATTCTGGATCAGTTGTATGAAGGCGTTTATATTGGAAAAGAAGAATATTTAGAGTGCTTGAACCGATTACAGAAGTATAATGGCGGAAAGATTCGACTGCCAAAGAAAGAGTTGGAACTAAGAATTAGAAGCGCATTGAAAGCTGTATGAAATGGATAATATGATTGCTTATGTACATAACAATGCATAGTTTACAAAAGAGAAAGGTCAAAATATGAACGGTACATTGCTACATCCCATCATCACCCGCCTGCTGAACGATTACATTCCTGCCAAGCAGCGCCCCTTTGCCGGTCATCCTTTGGGCGTTTATCTGCGAAATGATGCCCCGGAATCTATCTATCAAACTGGTCTGGTAGACCGCCAGGCATATCTGATTATGGGAAGCGTTGGGCAAGGTAACTGGGCCATGGTTCCATGGATCTGTATCTTCAACAGGAAAATCACAACAACGGCGACCAAAGGTGTTTACATCGTATATCTGCTTTCCAAAGATGGCAATTCTCTGTACCTGACTCTAAACCAAGGTTGTACAGAGTTCAGGAAGAACAACTCCAAGAAAGAAACCATAGCAATTATGCGCAGAAAGGCAAAAGAATTTATTGGAAAAATAGACAGCAGAGGGTTTTCTACGGACGAGAATATTAATCTTGGTGATGGTTTGACAGAACTTGCCGAAATGTATCAAAAAGGAACGATTTTTTATAAGAAATACAGCAAAGGTTCGGTGCCGGAAGAGAAAGAGCTGTGTGATGATCTTGAGAAAATGATGATCATCTACAAGGAATATGCCGGTGAGAAGCCAGATGAAAGTTCGAGTAATTTACCGCGAGGAGGTGAGGAGCAGTTGGAGACGAAGGATGTGGTTGCCAGAATTAAGAGCTATATTGCCGCAAGAGGCTTTCAATATAGTGACGGTCTGGTAGAAAACTTTTATCTGAGTCTGAAATCGAAGCCGTTTGTCATTCTTGCGGGAACAAGTGGGACGGGTAAAACCAGGCTTGTACAGCTATTTGCCCAGGCCATAGGAGCGGCATACAAGATGGTGCCTGTAAGACCGGATTGGTCGGATTCCTCTGATTTGTTTGGTCATATTAATCTGAACGGGGAATTTGTTCCTGGGGCAATCACAGAATTTGTTTTCGATGCATCTGAAAACAGGGACAAGCCGTATATTCTCTGCCTAGACGAGATGAATCTAGCCAGAGTAGAATACTACATGAGTGACATTTTATCGGTGATTGAAAGCCGTGATTTTGATGCGGAGGGCAGAATTGTAACTGCACCGCTTATGTCGGCTGCACAATGTGGCAGCAGGGAGCGTGATCAGAAATATGCGGGGATGCAGCTATCCGAGAACCTTTATATTGTAGGTACGGTAAATATGGATGAGACGACCTTCCCGTTTAGCAAGAAGGTTCTGGATCGGGCCAATACTATAGAATTTTCTTATGTGGATTTAGAATCTCCATTTGCCAAAGAGCCCGTAAACATAGCGGCTGAGTCGGTACAAACAGATAACACATTTTTGAAGACAGAATACCTGATCCTGCAAAAGGATTGTATCGGGGAAGAGGAGACCGTAGGACAGTATTGCTTGGAACTCCAGAGAATCAACAAAATTCTACAATCTGCCAATGCGCATGTAGGGTATCGGGTCAGAGATGAGATTGTCTTTTATCTGCTTAATAATAAGAAGGCTGGTGGGTTGTTAACAGATGATGAGGCAATGGACAATGAAATTCTGCAGAAAATCCTACCGCGTATTCAAGGTAGCAGCATAGCTATCAAGGAAATGTTGCTTGCTTTATTCAAAGTTTGTGTCGGGAATCATGCAGGTATTCAACCGGAACAGTCGGATTTGGTAAAAAATATCATGTCTTTGGCTTCGGATGATAATAGCCGATACAGGAAAAGTGCAGAAAAGATTGCATTTATGATAAGGAGATATGAAGAGGATGGATTTACTTCCTATTGGCTCTGATGAATTATGTTATATTCAGACAAAGAAAGTCAATATTATGATAAAAGGCCGCGGAACCCATCCTAAATTTGAGGGGGCTTCTTATGATGCCCCGGAAGCGGTTATGAAGGTGTTTTGCCGGGATACCTTTGCGCTTACTTTGCAGGATAGCAGTGGCGCACTTTTTCCTATAGAGGGTGATAACAGCGGTATTTACAAGACAAAGCCGCTGTTTTATGAACAGCAGAATTACGAAATCGTAATTGAGGCAGATGCAGAAGAGGATGAGGTTACCTTTTGGCATGATAACATAAATATTCGTAAGAAGGTGACGAGGGCCAGTCGAAAACACAATATCTTATCGGGTGTGATTAACTTTGGCAATGAGATTGGATTTTCAGATTTTGTAATTCAAATCAATGGCACGGAGTATCTCAGACTTGTGGTAGAAGTGTATCCTTCTAAAATCAGTTACAAGGAGGACTATCAGGCGATTGTAGACGATGTGACGGCGGAGGTTTACAATGTAATCTTTGACTTTTTGAAAACAACGTATCTTGGCTATCGACAAGGAAACCGTGTTTCAAGCAGTCCGGTCGAGTTTTTTGCGGTAATTCGTAAGATTTTTGGAGATTTTCTGAAAGCGGTTGATATGATTTTGGCCTGTCCGCATCATTTATTGGAGACCCACAGAGAGGTACTTTCGGAGCATAAAGTGAAACGAATGGATGCAGGCGGCTGTCGCTGGCTGGAGAAACACCCCGACCATGTGACGAAATTGGGCAGTCGAATTATGGTTGATCGGGTACTTGGCGTACGAAAACAGGTAACCTATGATACCAAAGAGAACCGCATGTCCAAATTTATATTGCACACAACGATCAAGAAGCTGGAAGATTTTAAGAGAAATTATTTAAAACTTCAAAGGGCGAAGGATGCGGCAGTCATAGAGGAAATAGACGGTATGATTCGTGCGTGCAGGCGGCGTATGCATACGGCTTTTTTCATGGGGATTGAGGAAAAAGAGGCAGATGCGGGGATGTCACTTGTCTTTTCCATGGCGTCGGGATATCGGGATCTGTACAAATATTATTTGATGCTATTGCATGGACTTTCTGTTACCGGGGATGTCTTCCATATTTCCGTCAAAGATCTGGCGGTTTTATATGAATATTGGTGCTTTATTAAATTGAACAGTATGATGAAAGACCGCCATGAGATGATTTCTCAGGATATTATTAAGATACAGGGGAATGGCCTGTTTGTGTCACTGGTAAAAGGACAGGGGTCAAAGGTGAAGTATCGGAATGTTGAAAATGGGGACATCATTACGCTTTCCTACAATCCAAAGGCTGCAGGAATTCCAACTGTTGCACAAAAACCCGACAATGTACTTTCCTTGAGAAAACGCTCAGGATTTAAGCAAAACAGGCAGTATGAATATGTATTCGATGCGAAATACAGAATGAATCCGGCGCTTCCGGGAACGGATTATTATAAGGAAATTTTCCAGGGTCCAGGACCGGAGGTAGATGATATCAATACGATGCACCGTTACCGTGATGCGATTGTCTACCAGAACGGGGCCTCCTCTTATGAGCGGACTATGTTTGGAGCCTATGTGCTGTTTCCCTATTCTGATCTGGAAAGGTATAAAACCCATCGGTTTTATAAAAGTATTGAAGAGGTTAATATTGGCGGCCTGCCCTTCCTGCCGTCAGCCACAGAATTGGTCGCGCAGATGTTGGAGGAATTGATTGCCGATTCGCCGGATTCTGCATTTGAGAGAGCGACTCTACCAAGAGGAATTGAAGAAAAGTTAGCGAAAGTGGATTGGGAGAATCGGGATGTATTGGTGGGAAGTTTAAGAAATAAGGCGCAGCTGGATGTGGCATTACAGCATAACTTTTATCATATTCCGGCAAGACAGCTTCCGGATTCAGCGTTTCCGATTCATTATGTAGCGATCTATCAGTCAAAGAATTTCTTTGGTCCGGAGGCGGGAATTCGGTATTACGGCATGGTGACCAAGTGTATTCCGGTGAAAAGAAGCCAGATCCTCGAGTTGCCTAAACATTCTTCGGAGAACTACTATCGATTGGAAATAAAAGAGTGGAAGCAGCTGGAGCGCGTTATATCACCCAGAGAATTTGGCCAGGTAAGATGTCTGACGAATTTGTTTCTGCTGGAACACAGTGCAGAATATCCGGAACTGCTGCTGCGGTCGGAAGAGGAATATCGGCTATATGCGGAACTGAAACGGGCAGTAAAGAATCCGGAGATTGATGATGAGAGCAATAACGTAGGATTTAAGTTCGATAAGGCGACGATTTTGTTTGAAGAGGATGAGATTCATATATATCGGGAGCATAAACTGATAGACGGGTATACGGTTCAAGAATTTACGAAGAGTCCGAATGTTGTGTTTAGGAAAATACAGAGGAGGATTCTGTAACAGGGAAACCGAAGATTGTACTATTACTTGGGAGAGTGTAAACTATGCTGAAAGTATTGATTGCGGATGATGAGATAAAGGTAAGCAAGCTGATCCTTCATCTGGTACAATGGGAAGAATTGGGAATGGAAGTGATCGGAACGGTAAATGATGGGGTGGAGGCTTTCGAGCTGATCTTGGAAAAGCAACCGGACATAGTGATTACGGATATCAGAATGCCAGGTATGGATGGGATCGAACTTGTAGAGAAGGCCACGAAAGAGATGGAATCGTCAAAAAAGGTCTTCTTTGTGATTATCAGCGGCTACAGTCAGTTTGAATATGCGCAGCAGGCGGTGAAGTTGGGGGTAGAGGATTACCTTCTGAAACCGATCAAGAAGAAGGAACTGGAAGCCGTTTTGCACAAAATACTCAGTAAATATAATGCGACCGCCAATGCATTGGAGGAAAGGGAAAACCTGCGGAATCATCTGCAGATGACGCAACAGAAAGTTAAGAACAGTTTCTTGTCGGAACTGGTGGATGATCACAGACAGTCGATTTTACAGATGGACGAAGAGGAAATCTATCGGGAGTTTGAGTGTAGTTTTCCGGGACGGTATTTCACTCATGTGGTAGTGCATCTTTTTACCAATACAGTGATGGAGGACAATGAAGAATATAGCTTCATGCTTCCGAAGATCCAGAAGATGATGAAGGAAAGGACGGAGAAATACTGCTCGGAATGGATGAGTATTCTTCATGATGAGGAGGTGGTCTGTCTTTTTAATGCGGAGGAAAATAAAAGGGAGGATCTGATCCGTCAGCTTTATCGTTTGAAGTTGGATATTTCCAATATCAAGGCGCTTTTTCCGAGATTTAAGGTGGCCATCGGCGTGGGAAAAACGGTAGAAGGCCTGGAACTGTATCATGAAAGTATGAGTACTGCAAACAAAGCCATACGGAGCCGGTTTGGCAGGGAGGAGGAGTTTTTACTGGAGGGTATGGACGAAACGGAAGTTGACATGCGTGTGGCGGACATTGTGACGGCGACCGGAAAGAGAGAGCTGTTAAAGAGCATGGAATTAGTCGATGTAGAGTCTTTCCGAATGTCATTGAGCGGTATGCGCAAAGAACTGTCAGTGTATATAAAAAACGGCGGATTAATCTACGGCGTTTACCGAGAACTGGCGGAGACTTTTGTCCTTGGAGTCAACAACTGGTTTGGGGACGAGGTCAAGGTGAGCGTAAAGGAATTAATGAAAGGTTATCTGTACTTGTATGGATTTGACGAGGTTTTTGACTGGCTGACTGATACCTGTTGTGAGATCTTGACTCATTATGAGGAGGTGCAAAAGAATCAGGAGGCGAGACCGATTCGTCTGGCTAAGCAGTATATCAACGAGAATTATAACAAGGCGGTTAGTCTGGAAGGAGTGAGCGGATATATTGGTTTTAATCCGGCTTATTTTTCCAGCATGTTTAAGAAAGCTACGGGACAGAATTTCATGGATTATGTGATCGAGATCAGGATCATGAATGCCAGAAATCTCTTGGTACAGACCGATCAGGATGTGGCGGATATCGCCGCTACGGTGGGGTATACGGATCTGAAATACTTTTCCAGGATCTTTAAGAAGCTGACAAATCTTACGCCATCCGAGTACAGAAAGCTGTACAGCTGACCCGGTGTGAAAGGAAATGTGGAATAATAGAGGATGCGTTAAGATCTTTGCAGGGACAGTCGTTAATATCTACGGAGAGGTTAGCATGAAAAGAAGGTACTATTTTACGGAATTGAAGATATTCTGCATTTTGCAGGCATTTCTCCTTCTGGTGACAGCAGCATTTGAGGTGTTTCTTTTGCTGGGAACCTGGAAGCCGGGAGCGAGAGGAAAAGTGTTCATTGTCATAGCAGCGGTATGTTTTACGGCAGCAACTTTTATACTCTTATGGCGGTTGTTACAAAAAGAGAAGCGTTACAATGAATTGTGTGACAGATTTTCGGAGGGAAAGATTTATCAGGAATTTATCGACTGCATAGGCGGACTTTTCCCGGAGCTTGCACCGGCGGTGGAACGGCTGGACGGTCTTTTGGAACGACAGAATATCATACGGCTGTCCACGAAGCAGGCAGAATTTCTGGCGCTGCAGAATCAGATCAATCCACATTTTTTATATAATACACTGGAGGCGATCCGTGGTGATGCGTTGTGTGCCGGGATGGAAAACATTGCGGATATCACGGAAGCTTTGTCGGTCTTTTTTCGTTATACTATTACGGAGACGAACAACCTGGTGACCATTGGGGAAGAACTTGACAACGTAGAGAATTATTTTAAGATTCAGCAGTATCGTTTCGGAGAGAAATTAGCCATAGATATTCAGATATGCGATGAGAAAGAAAATATTCTGAAGATGCAGTGTCCCAAACTGTCTTTGCAACCGGTAATCGAAAATGCGATCTTCCATGGGCTGGAGCGAAAACGGGAGAAGGGGAGGATCAGTCTGATGCTGGAGATCGTGGATGAGGATCTTCATATCTGCATCAGTGATAACGGCGTAGGGATTGATGAAAAGAAACTGGCTGAGTTAAATGAACGTTTAAACCGGGTGTCGGTGGGGTATATCGTGGAGGACGGAGACGGAAAGAAGGGCGGGATCGCGCTTAAAAATGTATGTCGACGTATCAAACTCCTGTTTGGGGAGCAGTACGGTCTTCACGTAGACAGCATCTCGGGAATCGGTACGAAGGTAACATTGATTCTTCCTGTCATGTATAAAAAGGATAGAAAATGAAGAAAGAGCTGTTTGCGTTGGAGGAGACAACGCTGAAAGATAATGACAAAGAGATACTGCAAGGCTTTAACATGCACCTGTATGAGGGAGATGTTTGTGGGATCATCTGTGACAGCATCAATGAGAGGGACACCCTGCTGGATTTTTTCCGTGGAGACTGTGAGGTGGTAAAGGGTGTTGTCAGATTCCGTCATGCGACGGTCAAAAACGGCAGTGCGCCTCAGATGCTTGGCAGAGAGTTTTCTGTAATAGAAAAGAAGAGCAAGCTGTTGTCTTCCTTATCTATTATGGAAAATATCTGTATATTCGTGGACAAGAATAATATTGTGCGCAAAAGAAAATATTACGAATTGACAAAAAAGTATTTTCGAGATTTTGGTATTTCCATACAACCGGAGAAGCAAGTAGCCTTGTTGTCAGAAAAAGAGAGAGTGATCATTGAACTGCTAAAGGCCTATGCAGAGAATAAGAGCGTGGTGGTATTGGCAGATTTGACAGGTTTTCTCCAGAAGAATGAGTTGGCGGAAGTACACCATCTCTTATTAAAACTTCAACAGACGGGGATTTGCTTTATTTTGCTGGAAACGTTGGAGGATATTGTATTCTCCTGGACAAACCAGCTGTTGATTATAAAGAACGGTAAAGAGCTGGGGTGCTTTGCTCCGGCGTTTGTGGACAGACAGAAGTTGTATGATTTTTTGGCAGGCAAGCAGAGTGGTTATGAAAAGAAGACGGAATTTGAACAGAGTCTGGAAGAAATAGAAGATATGGACGATACGGTGTTCCGTATGGAGAAGGTGAGTACCAAAATGCTGCAGGATCTGACTTTTTCAGTGGGAAAAGGGGAGATCCTCAAGATTCTGTTTGCCAATGCAGGAGATTTCGAAGGATTCAGAAGGATCTTCATGGACGGCAGCAGCGTTGTGTCCGGTACCGTCTATCTGCAAGAGACGGTGATGCACTGTAGGAACATCAGGGAATGGCGGAAGAGGGGGCTGTGTTACAGTGGAGAGATGCCGCATAGGAGCATGCTGATCCAGGATATGACAGTGGTTGACAATTTTATGTTGGAGCTAGCGGGGAAGGTGGAACTGCTATGGATGCTGCCCAGGTACAGGAAAAGCGTATATCAGTACATTGAAGATCATCTGGGAGAAGGCATGGCGAACCGCAGGCTGCGGAACCTTTCACCGGACATCCTGCAGAGAATTCAGCTTGGCAAGTATTATCTGGCGGCGCCTAAGGTGTTGGTCTGCGAGAAACCCTTTCAGGAAGTAGATCTGCATATCAGAGAGGCGACGCTGGAGATGTTTGCCAAGTTGCGCAGCAGAGGCATTACGATCATTGCTCTGATGACGAATCTTTCTGACCTGAATCTGGTGGAGGGCAGTAACCTTTACATCAGAAACGGCAGCATGGTCGACGAGAATGAGATTTATCAGATTTTATATACAGAACAGGAACAGGTATGATGACTGTCCTGTTCTTTTTGTTTTAACGATATTTGTAAAATGCTACAAACAACCGTCGAATAAGAGAAAATAATTAGACAAAACGTATATTTCTAAAAATCATCCCCCATAATCTAAAGATAGAAAGTATGAAGAATATAAAGTTAATGTTATATTGAATGTACAAAATAACTAGGGAGGTCATAAGACATGAGAAAAAAAGCATTAAGTATCATCTTATCTGCCGCCATGACGGCATCTATGCTGGCAGGCTGCGGTAGTACATCGGCGCAGGAGAATCAGCCGCAGGAAACGTCTGCTGAGGCAGGCGAGGACAGTGCAGAGGACGCTGCGGAAGAACCAGCAGCCGGCGCGGCTGAAACGGCGGAGAACGTTGCGGAAGAGCCGGTAGATGCAGGGTCCCTGCCGATCTTGGGAGCGGGTATCTATTCTTCTACAGATAACTTCAATTCCTATATCGCCAAAGCTATCTCAGGTGCCAGCAACGGTGTATTTCAGGTGAATGTGGACGACGGGCAGATGGATCAATCGACCCAGTTGAACCAGATTGATACAGCACTTGCCAAAGGAGCGGTTGCAATCTGCGTTTCTGTAGTGGATATCACTGCGGCGCCTGCTATTATCCAGAAATGCCAGGATGCAGGCGATGTGCCGATTATTTTCTTTTAGGTAATTGTTAAATGTTTTTTGTCTTTGATGTGGATAACTATCCGTATATAAG
>OFFW01000954.1_pt1 | contig 18687 bp, 19 predicted proteins | sample 1521501 | NCBI WGS metagenome assembly OFFW01 (sample SAMEA3504107, study PRJEB24116) | mouse gut metagenome | biome: mouse gut; feature: mouse-associated habitat; material: faeces | place: Denmark | collected 2011
TTTACATCTCTCTCTCTCTCACACACACACACACACATACACACACACATAAACTCACTCACTCTTGTTGTCCTTGTTGCTTTGTTTGATTTTTGTAGGTTTTTATTTTTATTTTTCTATTATTTTCTTTTATGTGTTATTTCTTATTGCCCTTTTTAAAAGATACTATGTTATGATGTGCTTGTCAAGGGAAAAACAGCTGTGATAATCCCTGCAAATAACATAAGATGCGCACTCTTAAACAAAAAAATTTATGGAGGAAAAAGATATGGATAACATTCTAAAGTATTTAGTCATTAACGTAGAAGAAACTGTAGGAAACAGGCTCTTATTACTTGGTATAAGACCTTATGCAAGCTATAAGGAAGGTGTAAAAGGAGAACAGGAAGGACTTACTTTTAACTGTTTATCAGAAAAAATGAATTATGAAAAAGTGGATATTAAGGTAGCCGGAATATTGCAACCGCCCTTTGAGTTTAATGGTACACCTATTCCTGTGGAGTTTGAAGAATTAAATGGCAAGGTGTGGCAGGATTGGAGCAACAAAGGAGCAGTAAAGCTTTCTGTTACCGCAAAGAGTATCAAACCTGTTGAAAACAAACGTATCAAGATTGGAGGTGATAAAGCATGAGAAGGAGATGGAAACGGTTAAGACCAGGCAATTTTCCATTGACTAATGCATGGAAAATGGAGAAATTTATAAAAAGAAATGACCTTTGTAAATTCCACAATGTTGAAGTAAATGGTAAGAAAGAGGTGCGTTACGATTACTATCCGGTAATAGAATACAGGAGAAGTAAACATGACAACAGTTTTTCCATTAGGATTAGAATGGATGGCTCAAAATATACGGAACGATTTCGGGATATGGAACAACCGCTTGCCAGCATGTTTCGTACCGTCTGCACAGAGAAAATAGAGGAAAGAGGTCATCTTATATATTGCTTTGAGTTAAAGCCACAGAAACAAGTAAAAATTCAGTCTTACGAAGATATACCACCAGTTGGTGAAAATGAGATTGCCTTTTCTTCTGACATTGTTTGGAACTGGAAAAAGTCACCTCACCTTTTAGTTACCGGAAATACTGGAAGTGGCAAAACTTTAACTGTCCAATACATCATATCATGCCTTTTAAAACAGGGTGTTCGTGTTATTTACTGCGACCCCAAAAATGACGACGATATGCGCTTATTTATGAAAAACCATTCCACTGTATTATATGTTACAAAGGAAAATGAGATTGCAAAAGTCGTGCGTGAAACAGAAGAAGAAATTCGATTACGAGAAAAAGATTTAAAAGATATTGGTATTCAAGAGGCAGATTTCAATCCAGTTTTCCTGTTCTTTGATGAAATGATAGCTTTCGCCAAAATTGCAGAAAAGAAAACTTATGAAGAAACAGCAAAAAGACTTGCCACTATTGTAGTGACAGGCAGAAGTAAGAGGGTATATGCAGGACTGATACTGCAAAGACCAGATACACAATTTGTAGAGGGTGCAATACGCGATAATTTATCGTGTCGTATCTGCATGGGACAGATGAGTGATACAGCGTATAAGATGTCTTTCGGCAGTGATTTTTCAAATGTGCGGAATAACAGGCGGGAAATCGGCTCTGGACTGATTTACAGGCAGGGTGTAGACACAAAACCAAGAGAATTTCTTGCACCATATATTTGTAAAGGAGCGTTGAACAAGGAATAGTGTGTGAAATGGGTGGCGGTATGTTTCGGAGAAACAAAGCGGAGCGACCGCCACCGCCCCTAGGGGCACACTACGACACCCCCTAGGGAACATTGTTCAATGTTCATAGAAAGGTATGGAGAAAAAAAGGACAAGGAATTGGGCGACGGTGGTATATCCAGAATCTGCCCCAAATGACTGGATAATGAAATTACAGGAGCAATGTGTTCCTGCTCTGATTTCACCGTTGCATGATAAAGACATCAATGCAGATGGAACACGAAAAAAAGAGCATTATCATGTAATGATACTGTTTGAAGGGGTAAAGACTTGTGAACAGGCGAAAGAAGTATTTTCCGTAATAGGTGGTGTAGGAATTGAACCGCTGAAATGCACAAGGGCATATGCAAGGTATTTGTGTCATTTGGATAATCCAGAGAAGGCAAAATATGATATGGCGAATGTAATTTCCTGTTCGGGTGCTGATTACATGGCAATGATAAGCCTTGCAATGGACAAATACAGTGCAATTGGGGAAATGATAGAGTTTTGTATACAAAATGATATTGTAAGCTATGCAAGGTTGCTTTTGTTTGCAAAGGAAAACCGTCAAGATTGGTTTCGAGTGCTTTGCGATAACGGTACATTGACAATGGTACAATTTTTAAAATCCCATTATTGGGAAATTACGAAATATGAAAATGATACAGGAGATTTGTATGAAGAAAACAGAAACAAGTAAGGGTGTGATTCCAGTATGGAAAAGGTATGCTTTGACAATTACAGAAGCGGCGGATTACTACCATATTGGGGAAAACAAACTGCGTATGATTGCAGAGGAACACCCACAGGCAGACTTTATTATTATGAATGGTAACCGCATATTGCTGAAAAAACAAAAGTTTGAAGAATTTTTAGACAATGCAACAGTGGTATAAATTGCGGTTGGGTATGGTAAGAGACCTTGATTTGTGTTAATATATTATCACGAGTTTGGGGCTCTTTCCAGAAAGGAGACAATAAACCATGAGTGAGAAGAGACGAGACAAAAGAAACAGGATTTTACATAATGGAGAGACCCAGAGAGCGGATGGCAGGTATCGTTTTACATATCAAGATACAGACGGTAATACAAAGGATGTTTACAGTTGGCGGTTAGACCATAACGACCCATACCCAAAGGGCAAGCGGAAAGACCTGTCACTTCGGGAAAAGGAAAAACAGATTGAACAGGATATGTTTAATCAGATTGTATCAAATGGCGGTAATTATACAGTGCTGTCACTGGTGGAGAAATATGTTTCCCTAAAGACTGGTGTAAGGCATAATACCAAAGCAGGATATAAAACCGTTATAAATGTGCTTAAAAAAGACCCTTTCGGCAGTAAACGGATTGATAAAGTGAAATTGTCGGATGCAAAGGCTTGGCTAATCAAATTACAACAGGAAGATGGGCGTGGGTACAGTTCTATCCATTCTATTCGGGGAGTGCTTAGACCAGCGTTCCAGATGGCAGAAAATGATGATTTAATCCGTAAAAATCCTTTTCAGTTTGAATTAGCGTCTGTTATTGTAAATGACAGCGTTACCAGAGAATCCATAACAAGAAAACAGCAAAGAGAATATTTAAAATTTGTTCAAGAGGACAATCATTTTTCGAGGTATTATGACGGTATTTTTATCTTATTTCATACTGGCTTGCGTATATCAGAGTTTTGCGGTCTGACACAGGCAGACATTGATTTTAAGGAAAAAAGAATTTGTGTCAATCACCAACTGCAACGCACGAGCAAAATGAAATATGTAATTGAAGTACCGAAAACAGAAAGCGGTGTGCGCTATATACCTATGACAGATGATGTTGCAGAATGTTTCCGAAGAATTATCAAAAACCGGACTGCTCCCAGTGTAGAACCAGAAATAGACGGTTATACAGGATTCTTGTTTTTGGATAAGAATGATATGCCTATGGTTGCATTGCATTGGGAAAAATATATGCAACATATCAGAAAGAAGTATAACAGCATTTACAAATTGCAAATGCCAAAAGTTACCCCTCATGTATGCCGACACACATTCTGTTCCAATATGGCAAAAAGTGGAATGAACCCGAAAACATTACAATATATTATGGGGCATTCTGACATAAGCGTTACGCTGAATACTTATACACATGTAAATTTTGAAGACGCGAAAGACGAATTGGAACGCATTTTGTCCTAAGGAGGGACCCGCGAAGTGGGAGGATGCCTTAGGGCTTGTATCGGGGTAGATGGTAAAAGGAATTTATTTACCATGATTTTTACCATTTTTGCAGAGGAAAACATAAGAAAATACGTGACAATTTAAGAAAATATCTCCAAACATAAAAACAATGAAAAAGGCAAAAAGCCTTGAAAATACAGGAAATAAAGGAGTTTTACAACCATGATTAAGATACTTTTCATCTGCCACGGCAACATCTGCCGCTCCCCAATGGCAGAATTTGTTTTAAAAGACATGGTAACAAAGCAGGGCATTGCCGATGAATTTTATATCGCCAGCGCCGCCACCAGCATGGAAGAAATCGGCAATCCGGTCCACCATGGAACCAGAAGCCGGCTGGCTCAGGAGGGCATTTCCACAGCAGGAAAATATGCAGTCCGCATGGAACGCAGCGACTACCGGAAATACGATTACATCATCGGGATGGACAGATGGAATTATAAAAATATGCTCCGAATCACTGGAAATGATAAGGAGCATAAGCTCAGCCTTCTGCTGGATTATACAGACCACCCTGGAGATGTGGCAGACCCCTGGTATACAGGAGATTTTGAGCAGACCTATAAGGACGTGGCGGCAGGCTGCAAAGGGCTGCTGGATAAAATCCTTGCCGAGCACGGATAATTGCAGATTTGAAACTGATCCGGCCTGCAGCTATGCATGACAGCAGATTACAGAGACTGTTCGGCATAAGCCGCAGCTTCCTCCACATAATAAGCGGCATTATGCCGGATATTTTCCTTTTCTTCATCTGTAACCGGGCGTATGATTTTACCGGGGTTGCCGATGACCAGAGAATTGTCGGGAATTACGGTATTCTGGGTAATCAGCGTCCCGGCTCCGATGATACAGTTTTCCCCAATCACAGCATGATTCATAATGATGGCACCCATACCGATTAAAGCATTACTGTGGATGGTGCACCCGTGAATGATGGCTCCATGGCCGATGGTAACCTGGTTTCCAATCCGGATATCAGCCCCGTGGTCCACATGGAGCACACAGTTATCCTGAATATTGGTGTCATTTCCAATGACCGCGGAACCGGCTTCCGCCCGCACAACTGTGTGGAACCAGACACTGGAGTTATCTCCCAGTGTTACATCTCCCCGGACAATGGCGCCGGGAGCAATATAGACATTCTTTCCCAGAACGGGAGTTTTAATGGTATGCATTGTGTACGATCCTTTCTCATTCATTGGAATCTGAATAGTTCTCATTTTCAAAATCCCAGTCAACAGTATATAATATATCCGCAAAAAAGTAAATTTTGTATTTTAATCTGCAGGAAAATATTGTCTGCATCCCGTAAATGAAAGGGAACGGTCTGATGATAAGTCAGGCCCGTGAACCGGAAGAAGAGTTATTACAATGTATCAGTGAAGGGCACATGAAAACACCCCGGAAAGACGTCTGAAAGGTTGAGTAACATGAATAACATGCAGTTGGAACAATGTATCCGCGAATATGGAAAAAATGTCTACGCATTTTGCAGCCAGCTTACCGGAAACAAACAGGAGGCAGAAGAACTTCCCAGGCCCCGCTTCAAAACTTCCGCCGTGTCATTTACCGGGGACAGGGGATGCCGGTTCCTCCCCTGCCGGCTTGCTACGCGGGAGAACTATTTTCCTTTTCCCGGCTTCCCGCCCTTCTCCGCCAGCGCCATGCCAAATAAAACGCGGCAGCCCCTCCATTGAGCAGTCCTGCCATAAACAAGACCGGAGCTCCTCGGTTCCATCCCCATGCGGCGCGTATATCCCCGCGGGCCATTTCCGCATACCCTCGCGTCATGCCGCACAACGGGCATTCACGATGCGGCACGGCAACAGAAGCCGCCAGAGAATTCATCCTGTCAGGGCTAATTGCCAGAGCCATGAGGGAGGGCGCCAGCAACAGACAGGACAGAACAGCCCATACAGGCAGCCATACTTTCCTGACCACCCAGCTATCACGGCATGAACGCCATGAAGAGCGCCCGCCATTCATCGTCGATCTTCCTAAAAAGGTTCAGGAACTACAAATCCTGGGAGCCTGTTCCATCCGCAGGGGACATTCCATCCGCCTCCCCGGACCGCCTCAATGACTCCCTGTTTTCCTGCTCCATCTGCCGAAGCTCCTTTTGAATTTCCAGAGCCTTCTTTTCCACATAATCCTGGTGCTGTTCCATGTAAGTCACGGTAGCGCTGGCCATCCATGCCTGGACAATTCCCGCAACGGCGGACAGGGCCAACGCGATAATGGCAACAACAAGAGCCCCTTTGGGCGAACCTTTACTGACAGCCACAATGCTCATGATCAGTGCAATAATGGCAAGCAGCCCCGCAGGAATCAGAGTAATCCAGCCCAGGCACGGGAAAAAACCGATCAATGCCAATACCAGGGCGATAATGCCGAGAACAAGAGCGGCCGTGCAGGAAGGAGAACCGCTGCAGCAGGACGAAGGGGAAGAAGAATCAGAAGTATTCATCATGACGTTATTTTATAGGGTTCAGTGAAAATTCCTTTGGGAACCTTCATTCTTTCCCCTTACTGGAAGAAAACTTCCCTGTCAAGATGCAAGCTCTGCCATTCAGGACATCCGGATGTCATTCCGTTCCGCCAGGCATCAAATATCCTTCTTCCCCTTTTATGGCGGCATCAATGAGGATAATCCCATTTCCGGCAGGCCCCGCATAAAAACAGGAACCGGCTCCAATGCGGAGAACCAAAAACAACGCCTGCGTTACTTCCCATGCAGCAGCTCCTTCAACGCCGTCCCCAGCCGCGTGACCTGCCCGGATTCATGCGCAGCCGTTACCGTAATGCGCAACCGGGCCGTTCCGCGGGGAACCGTAGGATAACGGATGGCGGGAGCCAGAAAGCCCTGTTCCAGCAGGGCATCCGCCGCAGCCAGGGCAGCATCGTTCTCTCCCACCACAACAGGGAAAATGGAAGAAAGAGGCCTTCCCGGCATCCCCAGTGCGGCGGACAAACTGTTTGCCAGCACGGAAACACGGCGGCGCAATTCCTTTCCCTCCCCGCTGCGGATCACTTCCACCGCGGCCAGGGCGGCGGCGGCCAAAGCGGGAGGCGGAGCCGTGGAATAAATCAGGGACCGGGCGGAATTAACCATTACATCCGCCCAGGCGCGGGAACAGGCCACATATCCACCACTTACCCCGGCAGCCTTGCTCAAAGTCCCCATTTGAAAATCTATCCGGGAGGAAACACCCAGCTCTTCCGCCAGTCCGGCCCCGTGTTCTCCCAGCACACCGAATCCGTGAGCTTCATCCACCAGCAGCAACGCGCCGAATTCATCCTTCAGACGCACAATTTCCCGAAGGGGGGCACGGTCTCCATCCATGCTGAAAACGGATTCGGTCACTACCAGAATCCCGCCGGAAGGATTCGCGTCCCGCAAATGCTGCAGTTTTTTCCTTAATGACTCCATATCGTTATGCAGGAACGTAGACAAACGCGCCCCGGACAAACGCGCCCCGTCAATCAGGCTGGCATGGGACAACTTGTCCATCAGCACCGTATCCTCCCGGTCCGCAATAGAAGCAATCACTCCCAGGGAGGTAGCATAACCGGAGGAAAAACTGACCGCCGCTTCAGTCCCCTTCAAAGCGGCCAGGGCCTCTTCCAGACAGGAATGCGCCCGCCGCGTCCCCGTCACCAGGCGGGATGCCATGGCTCCGGCCCCTTCATCCCGCACCGCACGGGAAAAAGCCTCCGCCAGGGACGGATGGTGGGCCAGCCCCAGATAATCGTTGCTTGCCAGATTGACCGCTTCCCGGCCATCCGCCAGACGGGCCATTCCTCCGGGCAGGCATTCCACATCCCGCAGGACGCGCAGCAGCCCCGCAGACTTCAACTCTGACAAAAACTGTTCAGGATTCTTCATAAGCGTTCACTATTCAACAATATTCAGCCGTCCACAGCCAGACTCAGCACCACATTATGGCCGCCCATGGAAGCGGCGGATTTGACCAGCATCCGCCCCCCGGCCAACGGCAGCTCCTCCGCAGAACAGGCGCCGCCTTCCGGGAAGGTGGCCCAGGGAGGATTGGGAGGCAATACCCCCTCTCTGGCAAAGACCAGCATCAGGGCCAGCTCCAGAATTCCGCTGCCTCCAATGGCATGCCCCGTCCACGGCTTCATCATCCTCAAATCCGGCAGTCCGTCTTTAAAAACCCTTTTCAAAGCAGCCCGTTCGGACACGCTATTTCCCGCCGTGCCGCTGGCATGGGGGCAAACGGTCAGGGGAACCGCTCCATCCCGACTTTTCAAAGCAGCCTCCAGCAGGGCGGCTATGCTCTTTCCGTCCTCCGGCATGCCCAGCGGGCTATAGGCATCGGAATTCACCAGATAATCCTTCACATAAATACCGGGATCAGAAGACAATTCCAGGGCTATAGCCGCCCCTCCCTCGGAAATGCACATGCCGTCGGCCAGAGGGCCGTAGGGATCATTCAAACCATTGCGGGAAAGCATGCCGGAGGCCCAGTATGTCCCCAGCAGCTCCCGGCACAAAGGCAAATCCAGACCGATAGCCAGCGCTCTCTTAACAACTCCCTGCCGCATCAGCATGGCGGCCATGCCTACGGCATCCAGGCCGGCGGCACAGCCGCTCGCCAGCACGTGATAAGGCCCGCAAATTCCCAATTCAATGCTGACGCAGGAAGCAAGTTCGCTATGCAGGGAATTGGGAACGGCCAGAATTTTCATGGCCCGCCGTCCCGGCCACGGGCTCAGCCATCCGGAAGCATTCCCGCGGGAACTGCCCACAATCAGGGCGGCATCCCTCAATTCCTCTCTTCCCCATCCAGCATCCTCCACGGCCTGGCGCGCCAACAGCAGCGCCAGCTGGGAGGCAGGGCCGTTCCTGCGGCTGCATAACAATTCCCTGTCTGGAATCCATCCGCTCAATACATCGCCCCAGGGATTACCTTCGCCCCACAATTCGCTCAACGGCTTCAACACTCTGCGCCCTTCCCTTACCCCGGCAAGATGGGCTGCCGCCCCCATGCCGAAGCCGGAAGCCAGGCCCAGGCCGCATACCCGCGGTTCCGGGCTTCCAAGACTCTTACCCCCCGCCATCATGACGGCGGCCAGACTACCGCCCTGCCCGGAAAAACTCAAGCTTCCGATGCGTCAGGAACAACCTGAAAAGACCACCGCTGCAACCTTGCAATGGAAGCTTCTTTTATGGCAATCTGGCTTCATGACTATTAAGCCCGCCGTTTTTTTCTCTCTTCTATTGGCATCCCTTTCTCTTCCTTCCTTCTCCCTGACCCCGCCCAGTGAAAAATTCCGGGCGGCAGACTGGGCGGTGCTTCATTCATCCCGGAGCGACCAGCGGCATGTTTCCTCCCGGGGCATCGTCCAGACCATGCTGGAAAAACTGCGTCCGGCATGCGAATTTTCCCCGGATATGGCTCCGAAGGATTTCCCCGCCTGGCGGGAAAAAGTCCGGGAAGCCATGCAACAACTGATGAAATTCCCACCCCAGGCGGATATCCCCGCCCCCGTTCTGGTAAAAACCGTGCCAAGAGAACACTACCGGGTGGAAAAATGGGAAGCCTATCCCTTCCCGGGAGCCGCCGTACCGTTCCTGGTACTCCTGCCGGACAACGCTTCAGACAAAAATCCGGTTCCCGTGCTATTCTGCATTCCCGGGTCAGACCAGACCAAGGAAGAGCTGGCGGGGGAAACATCGCCGGATCTGGACCAGCCTTCCGTACAGCAGCCGGGCAACAACGCCATGGCTTTCCATTATGTCAGGCAGGGATGGGCGGCCATTGTGGTGGACAATGCCGGAACGGGTGAAGAAGGAGACGCGGAACACGCCGCAGGCCGTTCTTCACACGATTATGAAAACCTGGCCCGCTTCCTGCTGGAAATGGACTGGAGCTGGCTGGGCTACACCTCCTACGCGGACCAATGTATTCTGGATTGGGTGAAAACACGCCCCTGGGCGCAAAAAAACCATATTATCCTCAGCGGCTTCTCCCTGGGAACGGAACCCATGATGGTTCTGGGCAGCCTGAACCCGGATATCTTTGCCTTCGTATATAACGACTTTCTGTGCCGCACGCTGGAACGCGCCAAAACCATGACCATGCCCAACGGCAGGGGCGTGCGTTCCGCTCCCAACTCCATCCGCCACCTCATTCCGGGCTTCTGGAAACAATTCGACTTCCCGGACATCGTGGCGGCTCTCGCTCCGCGCCCTGTCATTTGCACGGAAGGCGGCCTGGACAGGGACTTCCAGCTCATCTCCGCAGCCTACCGTATGGCCGGGGCGCCGGATCATTTCCAGTACCATCACCAGCCCCGGTTTGCGGACCCTGCCCAACGCTGGCACGGCAGCCAATTGCCCGCAGGTCTGGACAGGGACGCCTTTTTCCGTTTCGCCAATGTGGACCCGCGCAACCATTTCTTCAAAAAAGACCTGGTCATTCCCTGGCTTAAAACCCTCCTGGATAAAAGCGATAATAAAAACTAGCTCAGCTCCAGACAAAAACCGCCCGGAACCGCCGGAACAGGACATTCCCTCATCCTTAGGGATGCGAATCTATCCGGCGGCACATCTTCCGGAACGCATGCCCCAGCTTTCCGCAAAAGCCCGTCACCGCCCGGGCGCCCCTTTCCACGTTCATGAGCTTAAATAAATAACGCCGCACGGAGTCCACCAAGGCGCATCCGGCATAAACCACGGCGGCTATTGCCAACACGTTCACAACCATCAGGGCTGAGGAAGAAGACGCTGTCCACTTAAAGACATCCCACAAAAACCATTTTCCTATCAAAGCATTACAATGCAGCACATAAACGCTGAACGACGCTGCCGCCAGCCATGAAATACAGGAGACAGCCCTTCGGGATGAAAAATGCATCCGGGAAAAAATCAGCAACAGGGCAACCGCCGTCCCTACAATAAAAGGAGAATTATAGCGAATAAACATTCCACCGCCCTTGATCTGCCCAATCAGGTATGGAGACACCACGTTAAGAACCATCTTGAAAACCCAGGCAAAACATACGCATCCGGCATAAAACATCCATAACGGACGCGTTTTCATTCCCGTCAGCAAGCCATGCTTTTTAACATACATCCCCAGCATGTAAAGGATGCCCAGCCACCAGATGCTATACCCTTCTTCCACCGGGAACACATCCGTGTGAAGCAGGGTGGGAATAACGGAAAACAGCACGAAAACGGTAACCAGAAGATACTGGAACTGTAATTTGGTCAGCCTGTTTCCCAGGGCGTTAAGAAACGGAATGAAGAAAAACAGCCCCACATACGCCGTCACATACCAATACTGGCCGGATAAAACGGGAAAAAGGGAATGCAGAATATTACTCAACTGAACCTCCTGGGGGAAAAACAACAGCGCCAGCAGCAAACTGCCCCATGTATAAAAAACAACCTGAAACCATAAGGAAACCACACGTTCATACCTGAACGTTCCGTCGCAGCACACATATCCTGTAATTAACGCATAACAATTCACACCGCAATAAGCGGCAATCTCCAGCAGCCACCCGACCTTATAGGAAGCGGACCCATGGTTCTCCAAAGACAAAACATCAATGGAGGCCAAAAGATGAAGAATTAAAACCATCATCATGGCGACAATGCGCAAGGCATCTATTCCATAATTCCGGGACGGGGAAATATATTCCGGACAACCACAGGAAAAACGCTTTCCTTTCTCTTCATCATCAGCCAGCGGCAAACTCATGGAGAAACATTTCTACGGATTTATTATCCGCGTTCAAGCCTTAATATTGAAGAAGAATAATTTAAGAAAAAATTTGATACACCAGGGACATCCGGTTCCCGTTGAAAACATGGAATTCCAAACACGGAAAGAGGAATCTATCCATGTTTACACACTTTCCAAAAGACCGGAAAAACCTTGTTTTTCAAGATTTCCTGTTTTCAAAATCATAGCAGGCTATCTTTTTTATTAAAAAAATGATTTTCTTGGAAATATATCATCAGCAGGGGAGAACGCGGATAATAAATCCGCTGTCCATTATTAAACAATCCTGCTGTCCAGATCGAACACCTGGCCGGAAGCCGCCGTAAGAACATCCTGTAAAAACAGGATAAACGCCGCAGCCTGTTCCGGCGTATTCAACCGGTTCAAAACATGCCGGGACAAAGCCGCCTCTTTCACGCTATCCCGCAGCACGGCCGTCATCTCCGTCAGCATGAACCCCGGCAACACCAGATTCACGCGAATCCCATCCTTTCCCCATTCCCGCGCCAGGCTTTTCACCAGGCCCGCCAGAGCAGCCTTGGAAGCGGCATAAGCCGCCTGGGACGGAGCCGGACGGAGCGCCGCATAAGAACCGATCATCACCACCTGACCCTCCCTCTTCTCCCGCACCATGGCGGCGGCGGCGCATCGGCCGCACCAGGCGGATCCCGTCACATTCACATTTATTACCTCGTCCCACTCCTCCTCCGTCTGCTTCAGGAACGGCCTGTCCCTGGTAATTCCGGCGGCGCAAACCGCCAAATCATACGCGGCATGGCAATCAAACCAGCGGCGTACGGCGGAACGGTCTCCCACATCCAGTGCGGCATGGCTCGGGGCATCCGTCTCCCATCCCGCAGCGGAAAAACATTCCACGATGGCCCGCGCCAAACCGCCGTGACCGCCGCTGATGAACACTCTCCGCATCAAAAAAGTTCCCTCAACGTTAAAACCTCACTTGGGGTCCACCCACCGCCCATACTCCTTGATCAGATCCACCAGCCGTTCCACAGCCTCCTCCTGGGGAATATTGAACTTCACAGGCGTATGCTTCACATACAGGTTGATCTTGTTCGGCGCGCCGCCCACATAACCGAAATCCGCATCCGCCATCTCGCCGGGGCCATTCACAATACATCCCATCACGGCAATCTTCACCCCTTTCAGATGTTCCGTGGCTTTCCGGATGCGGGCCGTCGCCTCCTGGATATTGTACAGGGTACGCCCGCAGGACGGGCAGGAAACGTAATCCGCCCGCGTCAGCCTCGTTCCCGTAGCCTGCAAAATATTGAATCCCAGGAAGGAAGCCAAACGGGGGTCCGACTCTCCCTGAATCAGCACGGCGTCTCCAATCCCGTCGCACAGCAGGGAGCCGATATTGCGGGCAGCCGTCAGCGGCACGTCTTCCCCGGAAACGGAACCGGGAACCAGCGTATCCTTCAGCAGGATCAGATGCCTGTCCTCAATACGGGCAGCCAGAAGGCGGAATGCATATACAGGCTCCATAGCCAGCCCGTTCTTCACAGTAACAATAGACGGTTCCGCCAGCTCCTTCAACGGCTCCAGATCGGCATCGCACCGGGGATCCACCTCAATGGCATCCAGCTGCCCCAGGGATAATTCAGGCATCATGTCCCCCATCGCCTCCCGTTCCGTCTGCAGGGCGTAAAACCCGGCGTCAGGAACCGCCACGCGCACAGGCTGTTCCCAGCCCAGGCGCACGCCATAACACATCGCCAGCCCACCCTGCCTTTTGGAAAACTTCAGGGGATCATAGCTCAACTCCGGTTCAGGGAAGGAAACCGGGTCATCGGAACGCTCCGACGGCTGGAAAGGATTGGACAGGCGGTAAGCCACGGGCACCTCCCTCACAGCGTCCTCCGTCAGGGAAACGCGCAGGGTATCCCCAATGCCGTCCGTCAGCAGGGAGCCGATGCCCACGGCGCTCTTGATGCGGCCGTCCTCTCCGCCCCCGGCTTCCGTCACCCCCAGATGAATGGGATAATTCCAATCCGGCCCCAGGGCGTTCATGCGCTCCACCAGCAATCGGTAAGCGGCCACCATCACCTTGACGTTGGAAGCCTTCATGGAAAACACCAGGGAATGGTAATCCAGGTCGCGGGCAATCTGGGCAAACTCAATCGCGCTCTCCACCATCCCCTCCGGCGTATCGCCAAAGCGGTTCAAAATGCGGTCGGACAGGGAGCCATGATTGGAACCGATGCGCATCGCGCGGCCATGCTCCCGGCAAAACAGAACCAGGGGCGTAAATTCTTCCCTCAGGCGGTCCAGCTCCTCGCAGTATTCGGCGTCGGAATACTCCCGCACTTCAAACTTCTTCTTATCAACGAAATTGCCCGGATTAATACGAATCTTCTCCACCCATTTGGCAGCCTCCATCGCGGCATCCGGCTTGAAGTGGATATCGGCCACCAGAGGCACATGGCAGCCGGCAGCGCGCAATTCCCGGGCAATATTCTCCAAATTGGCGGCATACGCCTTGGTCTGGGCGGTCAGGCGGATAATCTCGCACCCTGCCTCCGCCAGCTCCAAAGCCTCCTTCACGCAGGCATCCGTATCCCGCGTATCGGACGTCAGCATGGACTGGATCCGGATGGGATTGGATCCGCCCACCCCCACATTCCCCACCATGACTTCACGGGTTACGCGGCGCGTATATCGATAAGGACTCGGACAATAGGAAGACTGCATGAAACCACTCTACCGCGCCAGATTCCCCTGTCAACCATCCTTCAAAACGGAAAGCCTTTTCCCGCCAATCCGGCAACCGGCAAAACGGAAACGGCTCCGCCCCGCAGATATTGTTCCACGCCAGCATCCCCCCGCACGCAGTCCCTGGCCTCTTTCCCCGCCTTCCGGGGATTCCGTCACAGCACGGACTGCACGATAAACAACACGATTGACCCCATATAAACAGCCGCCAGCACCACGGCGGCGCAGCACTGAAACAGCCTGTATCCGGAGGCCAGAACAATCCTCCTGAGCGTGGATTCCGGATGCCGCCGCGCCCACCATGCATACAGCAGGAAGACGGCGGCCGCTCCGGAGGAAAACAGCAGGGACCCTTTCAATAAAGGCGGATAATAATCAAACACCACCCGGTTTTGCCCTTTCAGAAGGCGCACCGCCATCAATTCACCCACCTTTTCCACAGGCGCCTCCATCCCGTTCCGCCGGGCCCTCCATCCCCGGTCATACACGACCGGCACCATGAGAGCCTCCCCTTCCCCGGCATTCAGCGCCACCTCCACATGGCCACCGCTTCCTTTCGCCTCCATCCCGTACTTATCCTGCTCTTTCCCCAGAACCGGAACGTCCTGCTCCGGCGTACGCGCCGCAGCCGCCAGAAGGGGCGTCTCCACAGTCCGCAGCATCCTCCCCTCCACCACGGTTTCCCCGGCAACGGCCGCACGCTTCAATTCCAAAACCCCGTTATAGGTGCGGCTCGTTCCTCCGGATGTCTTCTGCGCCTCCGCCATGACGGGCACCGCACATCCATTGACACGGAGTTCCGCCGTATCCGTCTGCGGGAACCCGTACACCGCACCGGGATATTCCGGAATGCCCGCGCGGTAAAAGGGGCCGCTCATCTCCGTCCTCACTGTTACGGCCGCATAAAGGGGGCCTTCCGCCGATGGGCAGAGCGCGGCGTGCAGGGCATTAAGATTGCTGAACACATCAGCGTTCCCATCCAGACGCAGCCCCAGCGCGCCCTGGGGAACCACCAGCCCCCAGCGGGCGCCCGGAAGCCTGTATAAATACATGCCTTCCCGGGAAAGCACGCACTCCATTCCCTCCATGGGCCGGGACGCCAGCACAAAACCGTGGCCCAGCAGCAAATCGGAAAACAGAGTGCCTCCCTGGCTGTACGTGCGCGTGAATTCATCCCGGTACCCCAGGTTTTTCAGAAAACGGAAATGCCCGATGCTCGTCGTATGCCGGAAATTGCCAATGCCCGGGACAGGCCCCAGACAATCTGCATTTTCCACCATCAGGCGATCCCTGTCCTTCACGCGCAGCAAGCCTGAATACCCCTTCATGCTGCGCGCCAGCCATTCCGCATTGAGCGCCTGGACGGAGGCTTTCTCCTCCTCCCCCTGCTTCCAGAACGCGGCAGCCCCTATGGGCAGCCCCAGCATCATCACGGAAGCGATGGACCACGCCAGCCTTTTGCCCTCCACATGCCTCCAGCACAGCCATGCGCATGCAAAAAACAGCAAAGGCAGAAGACGCACCGCAAGATCCGCAGCCGTCATCTTCAGGACAAACAGGGAAATGGAAAAAGCCGCTATGGGAAGCCCCAGGCTCCATCCCCCCCCCCATGGCCGTCCTGACGGCCCCGGCAGCCTGCCGCCGGACAAAATCCAGGCGCAGAACGACATTACCGCCAGATTGGGAATAAAACCGAACCGGACGGGAAAATCCACGTAGCTCCATAAATGGGCGGCGCGGTGGATGGGCTCGACAAACGCGGGCAAAACGGACGCCGCCAGAAGAAGGATAAACAGGCGCCTCCCTCTGTCCGGCGCAGGGGACGCCTTCTTCCCGCAAGCCAGATAAACCGCCGCCAGAGCGGCGAATGACATCCCCGGCAGGCAGGCGTAAAGGCGTTCCAGGAATTTGGGAGGGTCAAACGGCCATGACAATTCAAAAAACGTGGGCGGCGTCATAAACAGGGAGCGCATGGAATCCCGGCTCATTTCCGCCATCGGCAGCCAGTAATAACAAGTGGCCAGCGTTACCGCCGCCGTGTACCAGAACACGCGGGCCAGGCGCACGCGGCGTTCCCGCGTCCCCTTCAGGGGCTGCGTAAAGGCCCACGCGAACAGCCAGCCGGTGACGACGGCCATGAAAGCGCTGTACAGGGAGGTAGCCAGCAGGAAGAGGCCGGCGGCATACAGCCAGCCCCTTCCCCCGTTCACCAGCCGGTAAAGGCCCAGGGCAAACAGGGGGAACATGGCGGCATGGTCCAGGAATTGCATGAACCCGTACTTGGTCTGGAAAAAGCCCCCCACGGCATAACCCGCCGTCAGCAGCACGGTCCAGCATACGGGCAGGGAGGGAAACACGCGTCTCAGGAACCAGGAAGCCGTCACGCAGATGCAGGCCACATCCGCCAGCATCACCCAGACCATGTCCTTCAACAGGAAGGAATCCCCCATCGCCACGGCAATCCAGGTGGAGGGGATCAGCAGCTGATGCGGCAGCGTAGGGCTCACCCGGATTCCCGCGCCGCCATTGACATCATAAAAAAAAGCTCCGTCAAACGCTCCGGACATCAGGGCGGAGGCATAATACTTCAAGGAAGGATAAACCAGCTGCCCGTTATCCATATACTCCAGGAAGCGGCCTCCGAAAGGCCAGATCCCCCGTACCGCCAGAAAAAGGAACACCACCGCCAGGGAAAATGCAATGGACGCCAGGGACGTCAATACCGGACGGGAAGAAGCGGATTCCATGACTCAATCAGCGGACAAACGGTTCAGCGGCCCGGATCAGCCGGAGGGCGCGGGCGCATTCCGCCACGTCATGGACACGGTGAATCTGCGCGCCGTGCAAATGCCCCCACACCGTCATCACGGCGGTGCTCAGCGGCGCGCGTCCTTGCTCCGCATCCCCCAGGACGGCGCCCAGCATGCGCTTGCGGGAAAGGCCCAGCAGCACCGGGCGGCCTGCCACCTGAAGCTTGTCCATGTTGGACAGCAGGGCCAGATTGTGTTCCGCCGTTTTGCCAAAGCCGATGCCGGGATCCCAGCAGATCTGCTCCGGTTCCAGCCCCCGCCCCAGCAGAAAATCATAACGTTCCTCAAAATAGCCGCGCACTTCCCGCACCACATCCCCATAAGAAGGAGCGTCCTGCATGGTTTCAGGCCGTCCCTGCATGTGCATCGCCACCACGCCGCAGCGCGCCGCAGCGCACAATTCCGCCATCCCCTCCTCCCGCAATCCGGAAATATCATTAATAACGTCCGCACCCGCTTCCAGCACAGCCGCCGCTACGGCGGCATGGCGCGTGTCCACGGAAATCACGGCATCCGTGCATGAACGGAGTTCCCGCACCACAGGCAGCACCCTGTCCAACTCCTCCTCCGCAGAAACCTCCGCGGCCCCCGGCCTGGTGGACTCCCCCCCTATGTCCAGAATAAGGGCGCCCTGCCGTTCAAGCTCTTTTGCATGGGAGACAGCGCGTTCCGTCGCATAAAAACGCCCTCCGTCGGAAAAGGAATCCGGAGTAACGTTCACAATTCCCATCAGCACGCCTCCGCGCGCCACATCCAATACGTCTCTCCTTACAAGCCAGTTCATCTAATTACGTTCTTGTCAAAGCCACTATACATCACTTTAATAAGTCAGAAACTCTTTTTTCACCATGAAAACAACGCCCCTGCTTCTCTTCATCCCCCTGCTCATGACGTCCGGAGCCCTGGCCGCCGGCCAGGACGATTTCAATGTCCAGACCGCTTCTTCCCGCATGGTCAAACATGAAGACGGTTCCCGCAGCTACTTTGAAAAAACAGGGGACGGAAAAGGGATGAAAAAAACCACTTACAACATCCGCAATGTCCTCGTTTCCGTAACCCTGTACAAAAGAGGGCCTTTTGGAGAGCTGCGCTCCTGCCTGATCTTTGACGGGCAGAAAAACGAACTCTTTTTCGTGCGTTACGGCTACGACGGCAACGCCAACCTGAGAGAAGAGCAAATGTTCGATTCCCGCACCAAGGAACTCGTGCGCCGCTTCCTTTACACTTATGACGCCATGGGCAACCGCAGCAAGCCCGTATGCATCACGCTGGTCAAGAGCACCAAGGACATTGAAACGCACGCCGTGCCCACCGCCCCGGAAAAAGACCCCTTTGCGGACGATTTTAAAAAGAAAAACAAATAAGCTCCTGTCCTTCGGGACGATTCCTCCCTTCCTCCCTTCCTCCCTTCCTCCCTTCCTCCCTTCCTCCCTTCCTCC
>OFFW01000955.1_pt1 | contig 18677 bp, 14 predicted proteins | sample 1521501 | NCBI WGS metagenome assembly OFFW01 (sample SAMEA3504107, study PRJEB24116) | mouse gut metagenome | biome: mouse gut; feature: mouse-associated habitat; material: faeces | place: Denmark | collected 2011
TAAAATTGAAAAAAGCGTATAAGAACGTTGCAAATGCATTGAAATACTAATAAATTATAAATATATTATGATTGAAAGAACATGGATATAAAAGAATCAATTTTACGGCATACAGATATTTTACGCTTTAAAGATAGAGAAGAACAGAGTGATTATAGATAATATATTTCATGAATTACAGGATTATGAAAACAGGCTTGGATAGCCTTGGCGGCAGGGTGAGGAATGAGTAGTAAATATCAGATAGAACTCGACGAGTTTGAGGGCAGATTTAAAAATTACAAAAATTTGAGAATAATTCTCTATGGAATTGGCAGATACACAGCAACCTTGCTGGAAGGACTGAAAGATTTTCGGTTCGTGGGTCTTATGGATAAAGACCCGGCTAATGTGGGGAAGATTATGTTCGGACTTCCAATTGTGGATAAGGAGACGGCGGAGGAAATCGCAGACATGGTGATTATCAATACCTCCGAGACCTACTGGAATGTGATTTACAACCGGATTTGGGATATGAAGATACCGGTTTTTTACAAAAATGGGGAAAAGGCGGAGAAAAATGAGGAAGCCAGACGGCAGAATCCTTATAAGGATTTATCCTATGAGTGTTTATGTGGGCAGATAAAGGGAGCGCAGGTCGTTTCCTTTGATTTTTTTGACACTTTGTTTATGCGTGCGGTCTGTAATCCCAGAGACGTATTCAGATTGCTTGAAAAAGAATGGGAAGACAAATGGACGGGGGCGGCTTCCTATACAGAAATAAGGAACAGGGCGAAAGAAACGCTTCAGAAGCATTATTCTCTTGACGAACTGTATGTACAGATGGAGGCATTGAGCGGTATGCCTCATTCCCTGATGGCGGAAATAATGGGTCTGGAGCTTTCCCTTGAAAAAGAGCTGCTTTTTCCGAGAAAGGGGATGCTGGAATGCCTGGCGCTTGCAATAGAAGCCGTCAGGGAGGTTTATATTATCAGCGATATGTATCTGCCGGAGAGTTTTTACAGAGAAGTGTTGGCGGAGTATGAAATTGCGCTTCCTGCCGGACATATTTTGCTGTCGAATGTGCTGAATGCCGGTAAGGACGATGGTAGCATGTGGAGGTATTATACTGAAAATGTATGGACGGAGAAGTTTGGGCAGGGGAAGTCATGGGATGGTGCGCTGCATATCGGAGATAACTTGAAGGCCGATATTGAAGAGCCCCAAAAGCATGGAATAAAAACTTATCAGACACCGTCAGTCTGGGACTTACTGGATGTATCATCCATGAACGAGCTGGCATCCCAAATATGCGGCGATTATGATTCTGCAATTGCAGGATGTGTTTTGAAAGAACTTTTTGGAAATCCGTATGCACTGTGCAGGACGCCCGTATATTCAAAATCTAAATTGAAGAGAGGGGATAAAGCACCCGAAGGAGTCATTTACATTGGAAATAACGAAGAAATGGGATATTGCGTGTTTGGTCCGATTATCTTGACCTTTTTGCTCTGGCTTTTACAGGAAAGCGGAGAAGATACGGTAAGGAAATTGGTATTCATGTCGAGAGACGGTTATTTTCTAAAAGAAGATTTTGAGTATCTCTGCGAGCTGACCGGGGAACAGCGAGACTGCTGTTATCTGGGTATATCAAGGCAGCTGGCAATGACAGCGTCGATTGTATCAGGGAAGGAACTGATGGAATATGCGTCTATGCCGTATTCAGGAAACGTCAGCGAGCTTTTTGAGGACAGGTTTGGAATTACTGATGTGAAGGAAGTTCCAGAGTGGAAACTGGAAGATTACATCGAGACTTTCAGGCCGCAGATTGAAAAGAGCTTTTCCGAAACCAGATGGAATTATCTGCATTACATAGAAGAAATGGGACTTGACGATGCCTGCGCAGTGGTGGACTTGGGGTATTATGGGAATAATCAGAAATATTTGAATCGGCTGACACATGGCAACATGGCTGGCTACTACTTTAATGTAAATTTGTCGGAACAAAATCCGAACACGAAAAGCCAGAAAATGACGGCCTGTTTCCAGAGGAAGGAGGACTTCACAGGGGAAAAAAGTCAGGTTTTAAAGAGAATGATTTATTTGGAAAGCTTTCTTACAGCACCTCATGGTATGGTGAAGGCAGTGGATGAGGAAGGGCATTTTGTGTGCGCTGAGAAGAAGAAAAATCAGGAGCATTTTCAGGAGAAGGAGGAAATCAACTGGGGAGTTAAGCGGTTCATCAGCGATTATGCAAGAATGTTTGGGAAATTTGGGATGCAGCCGGATACGGAATTCGCGGACTGGTATTACGGACTTTGTTTTGGTGGGGCAATGGAGTTTGCGGATAGTGTAAAGGGCAGTTTTTATAATGATAACGGGATGATGAACAGGATAGAGTCGATGCTGTTTTATTGAAAGAATAAGGACTATATGTCATCAAACCGGAAGAGTTGGAAGATGTGAACACAGAGGAATCCTCTATACTGGAAAACAGGAAATATGCTGAGGGCATCGTATAAAGCCGCAGAAGAATAATCTGGTGCTGCATAATATAAACAAAGAGATTTGTTCAATCTTATGGAAATCATATTGGACAAAAGTATCCCGGGCAATGAAGCAAAGGAAAAAGTGTACAATACAGCGAGGAGCATAAGGTAGATAAATCTGTAATTATGGCAGTGGTGGGCGCAATTAACAGCAAGATAGACTATGATGTTTTTGAGGAACTCTTGAAGGAATTTGGAAAGAGGACAGTGTGAAAGAATAACCTAACAATTCACGGTAAAGAATTAAAAAAAACTGCCGATATATAAATTGGAACTCTTGGATGGGGTGGAGTGAAAATAAAAATTTTCATTTAATTTGCATGGAAGCAGACAATAAAGGAAATATCAGGGAGACTGTTGCTGTGCGTAATAGTCTTTTTTTATTGTTTTTTAATTTAAATTATATTTGCATGGCATTGTTGATAAAGGAAATCAGGAGGGTAAAAATGAAATTATTAATTTGGGGAATTGGGCAATTGGCATGGACGACAGTGAAAAATATTTCGGAAACGAATATTGTAGGATATATTGATACCTATAGTACGAATAAAGAATTTGCCGGAAAACCGCTTTACAAGCCATCAGAAGTGAAATGCTTAGAGTACGATGCAATTTTAGTTACTACGGTTTATGCGAAAGAAATTGCACAAATATGTAGAGAAATGGAAATATCGTTGGACAAAGTTATTTTTGTATATGGAAATGTAGAAACCACAGATATAAATCAGGATTATGAATTTATTACGAAAATTTGTGGAAGGGAGTTCTCAACTTTAATAAAAAATCGATATCATTTGATACGTGAAATATTAATAAATCTTGGTACGGATAAAAAGAAATTTGAAGTGGCTGATTATTCAGATAAAAAGATTTGCCAGAATGATTATGTCAGGGTAAAAACGTTGGAACTTTTGGTTGATGAGATAAAGGAAAGAAATATAAAGGGGGAAATAGCGGAACTGGGTGTGTTTAGAGGCGATTTTGCACAATTGTTAAATCTTGCGTTCCCGGATAGAAAACTGTATTTATTTGATACTTTTGAAGGATTTGATGAAGACGAATTAGCAAGAGAACTTGATGGAAATGTAAGGCTTGCTGTTGATGATGCATATAAAAATACATCTATTCAGGTTGTAATGGATAAAATGCAATGTAAGGAACAAATTGTTGTTAAGAAGGGATTTTTCCCAAATTCGTTAGAAGGGTTGGAACAGCAGTTTGCATTTGTTTCGTTAGATTGTGATTGGGAAGAGTCATTGTATCAAGGGTTAATCTATTTCTATCCCAGACTGGAATGGGGGGGGTATATTATGATTCATGACTATAATAATCATCTTGGATGTGCCAAAAAAGCAATACGGCGATATGAAAAAGAAACAAATAGTATATTACCTAAGGTGCCGGTATGTGACGCGCAGGGAAGTCTGGTTATAACAAAATAAAAATTAATTTAATAATCTATCAAAGATCAACAGGTGATATTATGAACGTAAAAAGATTAGGCAGTGAGTGGAAAAACATAAGTACTATAGTTGTATATGGTATGGGAGCTGTTGCCGACCGCTTTCTCGATAAAATATTACAAGATTTTCAAGTGCCTTATATTATTGATTACAAAAAACAAGGAAAGAAATATCATGATATACCAGTGATTAGCTATGAGATGTTAAGAGAGAACATAAGGCAAGAAAAATATAAAATTGTGGTTATGACCTCTCAAAGAGTTTATTCAGAGATTAAAAGAATACTAGAGGCTGATAATTTCGTGGAAATGGAAGACTTTTGCAGAATAGAGTTGTTTGCAATAGAGTGGTATAGAGCTAACCGTAATATGATGAATATTTTGCAGGTAAATACAGCAGTAACTACATGGTGTACTTTGAATTGTGAAAAGTGTAATATGTTTATGCCTTATTACGGTGAAAGAAAGCACTATACTTTGACAGAAATGAAGGAAGATATTGATATATTACTTAAATATGTAGATTATATTTTTTTGTATTCTTTTCTTGGTGGGGAACCTTTTCTGAATAAAGATTTGAAAAATATTATTTCTTATATAGGTGATACTTATTCTGACAGAATCGGTAAACTGGGAATTACTACAAATGGAACAGTTGTTCCAGATGATGAAACGTTATATCAGATTAAAAAATATCAGGTGACGGTGAACATCAGCGATTACACAGCTGTTGTTCCTTATCAAGAAAAATTAGATAGACTTATTGACGTATTAAAGAAATGGGAAATTGCTTATATTAGAAATCATATGACAGAGTGGAAAGATTTTGGTTTTCCCAACAAGCCTTTTCATTGGGGAAAGGAGGGGGGACATGACCATATGAAAAGCTGCTCTCCTCTTTTTCACGGCATAAATGACAAAAAGTTTTATTATTGTCATGTTATTTGGAGTGCTGATAAAGCCGGTATTTATACAGCCCCAGAGAGCGATTATATAGATTTGACAGAATTAGAACCTGATAACGAAGCTGATAAGAAGAAAGTATGGAGATATGCTTTAGGGGATTGCGAACGAGGATTTCTTGGGTTCTGCATGGTATGTGGCGGATGTGGAGAGGATAACGACAAAGCAGTAGTGGCAGGGATTCAAAGTAAAAAAATGTAGTGTGATACTAATAATAGATTTGGAGGAAGTTATGATATGAAAGCTGCGATTTTCGGAGTCCGAGATGCTGAGTATGTTAAAAAAGAAATTGAAAGTGATGCGAATTCCAATCTTGATATAGTATATTTCGTTGATAACAATAAAAAACTATGGGGTACTTTTTTCCCATTGGGAGATAATACAAAAATAAAGATAATATCGTTTCAGGAACTTGAAAAAAAGTATAAAAGTGGGGCAATAGAAGTCGTACTTGTTGCAGTCAGAAATGGATATAATCGGTGGTTTATTACAAATCAATTACAAAAAGCAGGCATTGATAAAATAGGTTTGGTAAAACCAAGTGTTATTACATATCAATGGTCAATGAAGTTTTATAACAATAATCAAAGGAAATGTTGCTCAAACCAGATTGTTTGGGTAGATGAGATTCAAAAACCTATCATTCATTATTTAGAAATCCATGCAATGGATTCATGTAATTTGAATTGTAAAGGGTGTCTGCACTTCTCAAATTTATATTATCATGATGAAAAGCCAGATTTAAATAGGCTGATAAAAGATGTACAACAATTAAGTGACAATTGTTATATTTTACATTTAAGAGTACTTGGAGGAGAACCTTTATTAAATCCAAACTTGGATATACTATTGGAAGGATTGAGGGGAGTGCTTCCAGATACAGACATAGGAGTAGTTACTAATGGGACATTGATTCCAAAGCAGGATAAAAAATTATTTCAAATTATGAAAAGAAATGAAATTGGATTTAATATCACATTGTACCCTCCAACGCATAAAATGAAAGATGAAATTTATACAATTTTAAATGAGAATAAAGTATCGTATGGTTCCCATTTGGCAAAAGTTAATGAGTTTTCAAAAAATTTAATGATAGAACCTAATTTAGGAGTGATTACGTCACATACGAAATGTGTATCTAAGAACTGTTTTTTTCTTAGGGAAGGAAAGTTGTATAAATGTGCACCAGCGGCATTGATTAATAGATTTTATGAAACTTATGGTTTGCCGGTTAGAATGAATGCCGGAATCAATATTTATGATTCAGAGATAAAGTGGGAACAAGAATTGTCGGGTATGTATGAAAAGCCAACGGAACTCTGCAAATATTGTAGTGATAGTTTAGTAAATTATTCTTGGGCAGTGGCGAATCCGCCGAAGATGGAAGACTGGATTATTTAGAGGTATGAGGGAAATAATGTGAAATTTGATAATTTGAATGAATTTTTAGATATAGTAAGGGACATAAGTAAAAGCTATATTTTATACATATGGGGAAGTGGAATCTACGGCAATTTGTTAGGTAAGCTGTTTGATAAAAATAAAATAGAATGGAAGGGGTATTTTAATAATTATGATGATATTGGAATATCAGTATTGAATGATAAACCTATTTATAATGGAAAATACATAGATACATCAGATAAAAGCTTTTACATTCTTGCAATGAGAAATTACGATGTTGTAAAAGAGCAACTTATTTCTGGAGGAATAAGCGAAGAGAATATAATCTTTTTTGATAATGTTAATATTTTAAACAGTATTGGAAATAGTGCCCAACATTTGGCTACGATTGATAAAATAAAAAGCTTCAATAATTTATATAAACGTCAAGAATGCTTTGTGATAGGAAATGGTCCAAGCTTATGTATTGATGACCTTGATAAAATATATAGTTTTGGAAAGATATCTTTTGCCAGTAATATGATTTTTAAATGTTATGAGAAAACATCATGGCGACCCGATTATTATTTTGCCATAGACGGAAATATAATTAGAACCACATTTAATAATGTTGAAATCTTGGATTTTGTATCAAAAAATTGTAAATATATGTTTAGCCGTTGCAATGGGTTGCTCGGAGAACAAATTAAAAATGTAAGCAACTTGATTTTATTTAATTCTGTTTATTCAAATTCTGAGCAACAATTCGACTTTTCGTCAGATTGTGCAAAACAAATATATATAGGTTATACGGTTACGTATGCAATGCTCCAAATGGCAATATATATGGGATTTACAAAAATTTATCTATTAGGAATGGATCATAATGCTTCCGTAGAACGAGGTTCAGACGGCAGTATTATAAAACATGAAGGGGTTAAAGACCATTCAGAAATTTTGGGAAATTATGCAGGCATTGGGGTTGGAGACTTTATAACCACAAGTCGGGCATATGTGGCTGCAAAGAAATATGCTGAAGAACATGGAGTAAAGATTTATAATGCAACTCGAGGAGGTAAGCTTGAAGTTTTCGAAAGGGTAAATTTCGATGAGTTATTTTAAAGAGGCTAAAATGAAATGTAGATTGTGTTCTGGAGAAAATATTAAGATAACGTATAGAGGATTAATTCGTAATGGAGGTCTTGGTAAATACACAAAGGAGCCGGTAACTGTGTGGAACTGCGAGGACTGTGGAGTTATCTGGCATGATGCTATAATTAAGGATTCCAAACAATACTATGAAAGTAAGGAGTACAGAAACTCATTAGAAGGAAGTTCTGAAGAAAATGCTTTTTATAAACTTCATGATAAAGAAACGTTAGATAAATTCAAATATACAGGGACGGATATCTATAGGCAAAAAGTAGTAGCAGATATTGGGTGTGGTGCTGGCGCTTTTTTGGATTTTCTTAAAGGTGTGGCAGAAACAATTATTGCAGTTGAACCTTCCGATGCATATAGAAATATTATGAAAATGAAAGGTTTTAAAACTTATGCTTATATGCCGGAAGTAAGAAAAGAATGGAAAAATAAAATTGATGTAATAACTTCATTTGATGTGATAGAGCATGTAGAGAATCCAAAAGAATTTATGGTAGATATACATGAACTTCTTTCAGAAAATGGGAGGGCTGTTATAGGAACACCAACAGAAACGCCGGTAATGAGGCAGTTATTGGGGGAAATATATGAAAAGAAATTATTGTTTAGCACACAACATTTGTGGGTGTTTTCGGCCAATAATTTGAAAATGTTGGCAGAAGAAGCAAGGTTTCAAAAAATGGAAATCAAGTATTTCCAACGCTATGGAATTGGAAACCTGTTGGGGTGGTTGAGAGAAAAAGAGCCGTGTTCGGATATTAAGGATTCGTTTATTACAGACACATTTGATAGTGTATGGAAAAATGAATGTAATGCAAATGGATTGTCGGATTACATTGTTATTTATTTGTATAAATAATTATAGAAAGGCAAAGGAGAAAAAATTGAAAAAAGTAGTCTCTTTTATTCCAATTAAATTGAATAATCAGCGCCTTCCCGGAAAGAATACTTTGCCGCTAGGGGGGAGGGTGATGTGTGATTATATATTTGATACGGTAAATAAAATTGAGGAAATAGATGAAAAATATATTTATTGTAGTGATGAGACTATAAGGAAATATATTCCTAAGGGATTGACCTTTTTAAAGAGAGATTCGTACCTTGATGGTTTTCAGGTAAAAGGATTGGAAATTATTGACTATTTTTTAAGAGATGTGGGGGCCGATATTTATGTGTTGACGCATGTTACCCAGCCCTTTACAAAAGCAGAATCTATTAGAGAAGCTTTAGAAAAAGTGATTAGTGGAGAATATGATTCCGCCTTTAGTGCAATTCAAATTCAGGATTATTGCTGGTATCAGGGAAAACCTTTGAATTATGATATGCAAGATATTGTAACCACTCAAAATCTGGAGCCTGTTTACATGGAAACAGGAGCTTTCTTTATATTTACTCGTGAGGTATTTGAAAAGTATCATCAAAGAATTGGGAAAAAACCATATATGAAAATAATTGATCAAATAGAGGCAATAGATATAGATACGGAGGAAGATTATAAAATGGCGCAAATAGCTGTCGAGTATCTAAAAAAGAATGAAGGCTAAGCAGATGAAAAATATTAGTATTTTAGATTGCACATTGCGTGATGGAGGAAGAATTATCGATTGCGCTTTTAAGAGTGATGCTATTGTAGGCATTGGAAAGCAACTGAAATTAGCGGGCATTAATATAATAGAAATGGGATTTCTGCGAAATGGAACATATGCGGAAAATAGTACATTTTTCTCATCAGTCTATGATGCTGATAAATATATTCATCAGGTATGCAGCAAGAATCCTAAAAAAGATGAGCAGTATGTTTTGTTTATGGATTATGGTTTGTATGATATTGGGTTTTTAAGTGAAGCTGACAGGGATGGTGTAGGTGGAATCAGATATGGTTTTACAAGGAAGGACTTTCTTGATAAAGCTCCACAAATTACAGGTGAAATGCAAGTTATCAAATCTAAAGGATATGATTTATATTTGCAGGATGTTAATACAAATGGATATAACGAAGAGGAGCTTATCAAGCTAATATGCATGGCAAATAGCATCCATCCAGTTTCATTTGGCATAGTGGATACCTATGGTTCTATGTACCTTGATGATTTGGAAAAAGTTTGGAATATTGTAGATTCTTACTTGGATAAAGATATTGCAGTAGATTTTCACTCACATAACAATATGCAGATGTCTTTTGCTCTTACGCAAAGGCTTATTCAGTTATCGGGAGGAAAAAGAAAACTTATAATTGACTCTACTTTGAATGGAATGGGCAAATGTGCGGGAAACCTTAATACAGAATTGATTGTTGATTTGCTGGCAAGAAAGTATAATTACGATTATGATATTGATGTCATATTGGATGCTATCGACCGGTACCTGGTTTCAATTAAAAGATGTGTTGAGTGGGGCTACTCAATACCGGCGTTTATGGCGGGGATTTATAGCGCTCATCCTAATAATATTATTTATCTGACGGAAAAGTACAGATTAAATAGTAAAGATATAAAATATATTATTTCAGCCATAGATGAGAAAACGCGTCAAAGATACGATTATGATAATATAAATAAAATCTATAGGAATTATTGTTCGAGTAAAATTGATGATACGCTTGCTCTGGAGAATCTTAAAAGTATATTTGTCAGCCGAAGAATTTTAATAATGGCTCCGGGAAGAACTATTGAAATATATCACGATGAACTATTGAGATATATAAAAAAGGAAAATCCAGTAGTAATTTGTGTAAATTTTGTGCCGACTAAATTATCATATGATTACTTATTTTATGCTAATACGATTCATTGGGAGAAAATTAGCGACAGAATTGAACGTGATAAATGTATTTTAACATCAAATATTCATACGGATATAAATAACACATATTTAGTGGACTATTCAAGGTTAATATCAGAAGATAGCTTGTTGTGTGACAATAGTACTATAATGTTATTGAATTTATTGAAAGTTTTAGAAGTAAAAGAAATAGGAATAGCGGGTTTTGATGGTTTAAAGGAAAATGAACAGAACTATGTGGATGATACCTTCCCTGATGAAAAAAAGAGTATGACCTGCGGAGAAATTAATGTAGAAATCAGGAGATTACTGATGCAGTACAGAAATAAAATTGCAGAAAAAATCAAAATAAAGTTTGTTACACCGAGTATTTATGAGGGCTAGCTGCTGTATGAAAAACATATGTGGAACAGGAGGTTAACTGAATGTTGAGAGCTGTATTATTTGGTGCTGCTGGGGGGGGTTATCGGCTATATAAAGAAATATGTGCAAAATATGAAGTGGTAGCATTCGTTGATAATGATATAAATAAGTGGGGGAAAACTTTATGGGATACTCCGATTTATGAGCCTGCAAAATGCATGGGTGATTTGGAATATGATTACTTAGTTATTACATCTGCCCCAGGATTGAATTCAATAAAAAAACAATGTATGCAAATGGGTATTCAAGAAAACAAAATTATCACATCATATGTGGATGCGCCATTGGAGAGCAGAAGAGTTTTTCTGGAGAGTCTTTCCAAATTATTTAAGGAAAGAGGAGAAAGCGGGGAATGTGCGGAAGCGGGGGTATTTGAAGGGGATTTTGCAAAATGGATTAACACTTTGTTCCCTGACAAAACTTTATATTTATTTGACACATTTGAAGGATTTGATAAAAGAGACATTGAAAAGGAAGACAACTTATCTAAAGCAAAGCAGGGAGATTATAATAATACTTCTGTTGAACTGGTATTAGAGAAGATGCCCCATCCGGAAAAGTGCATAATTCATAAGGGATATTTTCCTGAAACGGCAAAGAATATTAAAGGTAAATTTTGTTTTGTGAATCTTGACTTGGATTTGTATGAGCCAACTTATAATGGGTTATTGTTTTTTAGCGATAAAATGACAGAAAACGGCATTATACTTGTGCATGATTATTTTGCAGAAAATTTTAAAGGCCCTAGATATGCAGTCGATAAATTTGTAAGTGAGAGTAAAAATTCAATTAGGGTACTGCCAATTGGTGACGGGATAAGCGTTGCAATTATAATTCCCAGAAAGTAAGAATGAAAAATGATTAAGGTATCAGTAATTATTCCGGTTTATAATGTAGAACAATATTTAAGAAAATGTCTTGATAGTGTTCTTAATCAATCATTAAAGGATATTGAAATTATTTGTATTGACGATTGTTCTACAGATTCTTCTAGAGAAATTCTCCAAGAATATGCCAGTAAGGACAATAGAATCAGTTTGTCTTATAATGAAAAAAATATGGGACAGGCATATGCAAGAAATATAGGAATTAATGTAGCGTGTGGAAAATATATACGTTTTGTGGATGCAGATGATTTTATTTGCGCTGATTCTTTGGAGTATACATATAATATAACGGAGAAGTATAATTTAGATTTTTTAAAATTCAGATTTGAACGTGAGACAGATGGAGTAAGAAAAGTGTTTAATGAATATGATAACACAGTTAATGCGATGGTAATTAATGGAGTAAAGCTGTTGGATTATCTCATGGAACAGAAAGATTATTCCTTTGATATCTCAGTATGCACCTGTATGATGAAGAGAGAATATTTGAAAGCAAATAATATTACTTTTTATAATGGTATATATTTTGAAGATTTTCTTTTCACATATAAAGTGTTTATTTACGCTCAAAAAGGAATGTGTATCAATAAAGTGGGATATACTTATGTGGCACATGTCGGTTCCACTACTATAAAACAAAAATCAGATAAACATATATATGGATTATTGGTGAATATAAATGAAATCATCAAGGTTATGAGTTGCGTTAAAGAATCAAGGAATGCTTCGTTGGCTTTTATTTTTTATATTCATGAAAAAATGATGAATTATGTTAAACAATTAGAAGGCAATGTAAATCAGCAGTATTGGGAAGATGATATTAAACAATTATATAATAGTATAGTTTTTCATCACTTGTCTTATCAATTGGATGATAATAGGATTAATGAGGGATGCAACCAAATAGAAAATGAATCATCAGTATTTATTTTTGGGGCGGGCACACTTGCAAGGCAATTACTGGAGACATTTAATGAAAGACAGGTGGTAGTTAGTGGCGTGCTTGTCAGTGATGCAGCTAAAAATGTAAAGGCCCTTATGGGGCATAAAGTAAGTTCTATTGATAGCTTGCAGGAAGATAAAGACAGGGTGATTATATTTGTGGCAGTTTTGGATATATATAGACAGGAAGTAATGACTTTTTTAAATGAGAAAGGGTTTAAAAACATTATATATGTCGGTAAGTAGAAAAGAAGTTTGAGGGAAATTATTATGAAATGGGAAAATAAGGGCCATGAATTGGGTGAATATGCTGAAAAACTGTTAGCAATGTTAAATACCAGAAAAAGGTATTATATTTTCGGCGCCGGGTTTTTAGGAAAAAATTTATTGACTGTTCTGCACGCATATGGCTGTATGATTACATTTATTGATAATGATAAATCAAAACAGGGAAGTAAAATAGAAGGAATTGATATTGTTTCTCTGGAAGATTATCTAAAAGCTAAAGATGGTCGGATTATAGTGGCGGTATCAATAATGAATACACCTGTGATTGAAAATCAATTGAAGGCAAATTCACTAAAACATGGCTTGGATTATTGGCTGTTAAATGAATTCTCCAATTATATTTTTCCTGTTATTTCTGCATATTGTTATGACAGGTTGTATATGGCATTAGCACAAATAACATTGACAGAGCGTTGTTCTTTAAAGTGTAAAAAGTGTGCGCATGGATGCTATGCTGTAGATAATAGTACATCAAAGGATTTAACTTTAGAACAGGTGTATAAAAGCGCAGACTCTTTTTTTTCAAAAGTTGATTTTATTCAAGAGTTTGTTCTCATTGGTGGAGAACCAATGTTATATAAGGAATTGGCGAAAGCCGTCCAATATATAGGAGAAAGATATCGGAGTCAGATGGGGATATATAGTATTACGACGAATGGCACAATTATACCTGATAAAGAAGTTTTGGATGTGTGCAGAGGGTATAATGTTTTAGTTCGAATATCTAATTATGCCCGACAACTTCCAAGACTTAATGAGATGTATGCAAAACTAATTAAGACGTTAGAGGAAAATAATGTGTCATATGCTTTGGGGCGGGAAGAGAAAGAGTGGATGGATTATGGATTTGAGTATTTGGACAGGAAAGCGGAAGAAGAGGAACTGATAAAAGTTTTTGATGAGTGTAAAACCCCATGCAGAGAAATTCGAGAAAATAAATTTTATTATTGTGTTATGGCACGAAGCGTATCAGATAATCTGGGATATAATGTCGGACAGGATGATTATTTGGATTTGGATAAACTTAATGGGGAAAACTACAAAAAAGAATTATTAGAATTTACTTTGGGATATTCAGATAAGGGATATTTGGATATGTGCAATCATTGTCATGGCGCAGAAGCAAAAAATTATCCAATACCAGCGGCGGAGCAAGTAAAAAATGACGGATTATAAACTGGTTTTGTATGGTTCAGGGAAACGTTGTAAAATATTATGCAAAATTTTAGCTCAGGCAAATGCAAACATTATAGCTATTATAGATAGTAATCCTAATAAATGGGGGGAGGAATTTGAAGGATATTCAATTGATTCACCAGAGAAAATGAGAGAATTCGGAGATGGGAATGTATGTATTACCATTTCAGATTTTGAAGCAGTAAAGATAATAAGAAAACAACTTAATGAAATATATCAGTATTCTTTATCAAATGAAGTAGGATATAATGAACTTATTCTTAGGTTATACAAAGAAAATTTAAAGATAAAAGAGAGAATATTAAGTTGGGAGGTTTATAAAGACAGAGAGAATACAATATTATTTGATTGTTATAATGGGTTGGGACTGGGAGGCGTTGAAGCATGGACAATGGATGTTTGCGGTGCCCTGATAAACAAGGGTAAAGAAAATATTTATATTGTTTCTGATAATGGTTCATATAAAGTACCGTCTGTATTAGCAGGTCATATTATAAATGCTGATATTAATCATAATGAGCGGTTTTTGGAGAAATCAGTACTAAGCTTGATTAATATTATGATGGAGAGGCTTCCTTTCAAAGTTGTCACTTGTACGACGAATGAAATAATGTTGGCGGCGTATTTAATAAAATGTCAGTACCCCAATATGGTTGAAATTATATCGGTAATTCATAATAGTAATGAGAAAGTGTATATGGACTACATAGATTTTAAAGAATGTAGTGATATTTATATTGGCGTCAGTGAAGATATAAAAGATGGCATGGTAAAAAGAGGAATACAGCCTGAAAATATTTATTCCATGACTTGTCCGTTTCCTTGTGAACGAATATTAAGCCGAACTTATTCTGATAATTGCTATGTCCCAATAAAAATAGGATATGCTGGACGTATGGAGTATTCACAAAAAAGAATGGACTTGGTATTAAATCTCATGGAAATACTCGAAAAAGATAAAGTGGATTTTAGCTTTGAACTTGCGGGGGATGGAGCGGCTCGTCAAAAGATGGAAGAATTTGTATCTTGTAATAATTTGGGTAGTAAAGTGAAGTTTTTGGGTAGATTAGAAAGAGAAGAGGTATTTGATTTCTGGAGAAAACAAGATATTTGTGTTAATCTGGCGGACTATGAAGGAAGAAGTTTAAGCATAATAGAGGCCATGGGAAATGGTGCAGTACCAGTTGTTACAGAAGTATCAGGTGTTCGAGAAGATATTGTTGACAGTGTAAACGGTTATATTGTTCCGTTGGAAGATTATCAAACAATGGCAGATAGAATAAAATATTTGGCAAGTCATAGGGAGCGATTGAGTGAAATGGGGCAATTGGCACATGATACCGTTTATCCTAAGAGCTTAATGAAGTCACATCTTGAATTTTGGGAGAAGATATTTCATGTGAAGTGAGAATTTTTCATTAAAATGATTTAAGGAGATAGAATGAAAAAAAGATTGTTATACATATGGGGCGCTGGTAGATGGGGAGAGTTAGCGTATTTTTATTATAAAGATGATAGCACTATTTTGGGATATATAGATAGTAATCCCGCTAAGTGGGGAACGACAAAGAATGGAGTAATAATATATCCGCCGGACATTTTAAATGAAAAAAAAGCTATGGTGGTTATAGCTGTTAAAGAAAATAAGAGTGTAGTAAAATTATTAAAAGAAGTGTATGGAATAAAAAATATTGTATATTTTGGGTGTTATGAGGAAATAGAAAATGATTTTGGACAGAAAAAAGAATTATTGGATGAGAATTCACTTATTGTGCGGTTCGGCGGTGGACTAGGGAATCAGATGTTTCAATATGCATTAATGAGAAATTATCTATTAAAAAATCAGAATGTTTATGTTGATTTGGATGATTATACTCGACCGAGAAATGGAGTGTTTGAGCTTACAGAGGTTTTTCCAAATCTCGAAATAAAGGTGTGTGACAGGGAACAGAAACTTAATTTAATAGAACGGTATGAAAGTGGGAAAATACTTAATAAATTTATAATTTATAATGAAAGTAAATTTGAGTTAGATAAATCATTGTTGAATATTCAGACTGGTATTGTATGGGGACTGCATCAAAATTATTATTTTGCTAGTTTGATTCGAAATATCCTTCTAGATGATTTTAAATTTAATATAGAGGTAGATAAGAAATTAAAAGAACAATGTGAGAGATTGGAAAACAGTAAAAATATTGTAAGTGTACATATACGACGTGGTGATTATCTATCACCTAGGTATTATCGGGTTTTAGGGGATATTTGTAATGAGATATATTATAATCAGGCTATGAAATACATGGAAGAGCAGTTGGGCAATTGCCAATTTTATTTTTTCTCAGATGATATGCAATGGGTAAAACAGCATTACTCCAGAGAAAATGCTGTTTATATAGAAGCAAGTATGTTTGATAGTTATGAAAACTGGTATGATATGTGTATGATGAGTTTTTGCAGTCATAATATTATTGCAAATAGTACATTTAGCTGGTGGGGAGCTTGGTTAAATAAAAGAAATGATAAGATTGTTATAGCTCCTAAAAAATGGTCAAAAACGTATGAATTTGCGAATATATGCCCACCGGAGTGGATAAGGATATAAAAAATCATGTGATAAAATAAAAAGGATGGTTGTTTAAAGTGGAAGAAAACATGAAAAAGGTGTTAATATGGGGAACTGGAATCATTGCAAGCAGGGTGTTAGAAAATGGATTACATGCTGAAGTATTAGGTTATATTGAAACATATACAGCAAGAGATTGTTTTCAAGGAAAGAAAGTATATAAGCATACAGAAATTCCAAAGGCACATGATGCAATTATTGTTGCCAATAAGTATTCAAATGAAATATATAGAACAGCCAAAAATCAGAATCTAGATATGGAAAAAATGATTTTTTTATATCCAGTTGCGCATATTGATTCGGAAGAAAAGATGGGGTGGATAAGTGAAATACTTGGCGAAAAAAATTCTGAACTATATTGTTGTCAACATGATTTGTATGAGAAAACATTTTATGCGCGAGATAAAGAGCTTTACAATTCGTTAAATAAGAGAGAATCTTTTAAGGTGAACGAAGAAGATGTTTATCCAATGGTAAAGGATAAATTTGCTAAAGCAGGAGCTGTAAGTACTTATTTTTGGCAGGATTTATGGGCGGCGAGTCTTATTTATCAAAATAAGCCAAAAGAACACTATGACATTGGCTCAAGGTTAGATGGTTTTATTGCACATGTGTTGTCTTATGGTATTCCGGTCAATATGATTGATATTCGTCCATTTCCGGCAGAAATCCCTGGGTTGAAAACAGTGGTTGGTGACGCAACTAATATGGAACAATTTGAGGATAATAGTATTGAGAGTCTTTCGGCACTATGTTCTTTGGAGCATTTTGGATTGGGAAGATATGGAGATCCTATAGACCCAGAGGCGTGCTTTAAGTGTTTTGAGAGCATACAAAAGAAAATGAAGAGTGGAGGAAAGTTGTATATATCAGTACCAATAGGGAAAGAAAGGCTGCAGTTTAACGCACATAGAATTTTTTATGTTAAAACAATAATCGATAGTTTTACCCAAATGAAACTTATAGAGTTCTCTTCAACAGCGAATGGAAAACTTGAAAAGAATGTCGAACTGAATATATATGATGATGATATAAAAAGTAAAGGGGACAGATTCGGTTTATTTTATTTTGAAAAGGTATGAAAGTGAATAGGTGAAATGATATGAAGCCAGTTTTATGTATTTGCATTTCAACATATAATAAAAGCAATAGAGTGGAGGAGTTAGTAAAAGAAATTTTGAAATTTCAGTCGTCTAAGATAGCGGTAGTAGTAGTGGATGATAATTCGCCAGATGATACAATAATAAGACTGTTACAAATAAAGGATAATAGGCTACGGATATTTCAGAATAAAAAAAATAAAGGTGCAAGAGGAAATTGGTATGAAACCATAGAGTGTGGGGATGGTGAATATATATTGCATCTTTTGGATAGGGACTGGTTGCATATTGAATATTTACAAAGAATCATTGAGTTGTTGGAGAGTGAGGAAAATAAGATAAAGTTTGGCTATATTGGTAAGTTTTTTAGTGTAGTAAAGTCAAAAGGGGCGCTGGTAGAGTATTATAAAGCAGGCAGGGAGGCTTTGGAAAAATTTGCATTTACGTTATTTCATCCTTCCGGATTTTTAGTGAGGAAGGATATTTGGGATGAGATTCCAGATAAGAAAGCATTCTTTTATCAAGAAGAATATGGAATATATCCACATAGTTATGTATGGGCAATTTTGGCGGAAAAATATGATGGAACTGTAATTCAGTACCCTGCGATAGAGATGGTTAATAAAGTTAGCTATGCGAGATATAAGTCTAAATTTTATCAAATAAATGAGAGAAACAGACCATATTGGTGGATGCCGGAAGCACATAAAATGGAGCTAGAGGCATTAACGCAGTATGCTAGTAAGTACATGAACATTTCAAAATCAGTTTTGAGAAATATTTTGCAATATAGATTTCATGAAAATTTATATGCGGCGACTATTGCATACAGGGATATTGCCAAGGATGTCAGGAATGCCAGACACTATGGGGTCAGAACGTTTTATGTTAAGGAAGACGAGTTGTTTAAGATAAATATAAAATTTATATGGGATT
>OFFW01000957.1_pt1 | contig 18641 bp, 34 predicted proteins | sample 1521501 | NCBI WGS metagenome assembly OFFW01 (sample SAMEA3504107, study PRJEB24116) | mouse gut metagenome | biome: mouse gut; feature: mouse-associated habitat; material: faeces | place: Denmark | collected 2011
GGGGTACAGGGCGTTAAGGCAGGGCTGTTACACCTTTACACCCTGTTTCAGCAGTTTTCCCGCCGGTCCCCCTTGGCGTGGAGGCTTTGGGGCCTCCCCACCAGGAGGGCGGGAAAACATCAGGCTCAGGACTTGCCGTGAGGCTTGTCCACTGCGTGTACGCTCTCAGCCTTGGCAGTCAGCTGAATCCGGCGGTTGTTGTCGAAGTACAGCTTGACCACCAGGTCATCGAACGCAACAGAGATGTACTGTCCTGCGGGAACGTCCAGGAGCTTTGCACCGGGGATCTTCACATCCAGTCTTGCGAACTGGCGATTAGGCAGAATGGCCGCATACTTGTGGCCGTCCACCTTGTCGGTCCTCTGGCGGTCCACATAGGCGAAGTAGGGCCTGCTTCATAACCTCAAACAGCTTAGAAGACAAGCAATATGGGATGAAATATGGTAGAATATTTTGAACGGCGGCGGGACCCCTTGAAAAATCAGGGTTTCCCTCCGCCGTTGTTACTAACGTGTTATTAGTTCAATGTTCAACCGCAATTCTTCTATGGTCTTGTGGTTATAGACCCGGTTGCCGGTATCCTTGGAAACGTGGCCCATCAGAAGGTCGATACACTTACGGTTGGCCCCGGCGCTGTCCAGCAAGCTCTCGAAGGTGTGGCGGCACTCATGGGGCACATGGGCCATCCCCAGGCGGGCCATAATCTCCGCCCAGTAGTTCCGATAAGTGGCCTGGCATATGGCCCGGCCCTCGCTGGTAATCAGCCGGGGGCCGCCCTGGGCCAGCCGGGCCTCCACCAACGGACGGATTTTCGAGTGGATGGGGACAATCCGATTTTTCCCGGCCTTCGTCTTGGTGCCGCCGGTCATGGTCCCGGCCTGGAGGTCAACGTCGGCGGGGGTCAGGGCCAGCAGCTCACTGATCCGCCACCCGCTGTATATGAAAATTAAGACGGTATCCACCCACGGCTCCGCCTGGTGTTCCCACAGCTTGGCGATCTCCTCGTCGCTGAACCGCTGCCGGGAGGTTTCCGGGATTGGGTCAGAGGTCAGCAGTTCAGAATAGCAACGGGTGATTATGTCCAGTTCCAGAGCAAAGCGGTCCAGGTGGCCCCAGAGGTTTTTTATGGCGGCCTGGGTGCTGTAGCCCTTCCCGCAACCGTCTATGGTGTCCTGCATATGAAACGACTTGATCTGTTTGTAGGGCTTCTCCGCCAGCGTTGAACAGTGTTTGAATGCAGCCCGGAGTGATTCCTGATTAGATTTGCCCAGTTTAGGGGCTTTCTTTTCCTTCCAGAGGTCGAAGAGCTGCCGGAGGGTCAGCTTGGCCCGGTCCACGTCCCAGGGGTCCCGGTTGTACTCAGCAAGAAGCATATTCCCGGCTTCCCTGGTTTCGGCATAGCCTATAACGCTGTATACCGGCTGGCCGTTCTCCTTCCACCGGGCCACCTTCTTGACGATGAAGGGGCGGCGGCGGTTACCCGTCAACCGGGCCACTGTGCCGTATCCGTTTGGGTTACGCATGAAAAAAAACCACCTGTCCTTTCAAAAATGGTTGTAATCATCCAAGGACAGGTGTATAATCACTTTGTATGGAGCGATTATCGGGCCTGTCCCGGTATTGTTTCACTTGCCGCCCTCGGTACTGCTAATACCGAGGGCGGTTTTTATTGATTCCAGCCTTTTAACCCGCGCCGGATTCTCTCGCAGACGAGGCTTGTGATGCCTGTTTCTTTTCGGAAACAAGTTGATCATAATACCGATCCGCTTCGGCCCTAGCTTCTTGTTCTATAGTCATAGGCTGGGCCGACTGTTCAACGGCGGGAAGGTGTTGGACTAGATTGCGGACGTATCTCTTGACAGTTTCCCGATCTTCCGGTCTCAGCTTGATAAACTCCAAGATGATTTGTCTGGAAAAATCATCAAGTCCGTGGGTCTGAATAAGCTCATCGACGCTTTCTTCCGGTGAGGGAACAAACATCTCCCCGGCACCTGTTCGGAGCCACGTTTCAGATACCCCAAATTCCCGGCAAATAAGAGAAACTACTGCCGCGCTTGGATCAGTACGACCCATTTCATATGTTGCTACGGTGTTTCTTTTACTACCGATTCTATCAGCAAATTCTTGTTGCGTCAGGTCAAGTGACCGGCGCACTTTTTTTATACGTTCACCAAAAGTCAATGGGTTCACCCCCTTTCGTTGTTACTAGTCTATCACCAATTTGACGCATTGTCAACAAAATTCTGAAAAATCACAAAATACGGCTTGACAATGTTGATTAACCGGAGTATCATAGACGCACAGTCAACAGACGGCAAACAAGTCCGTTGATACCACCTTTCACATAACAGGAGGAGCAGCACATGAAAGAACAACTTTTTAGCGTCGGTATCCAGCATATCAAGACCGGCGAGAAAATCAACTTGGAAGTTTGGGCCAAAGGCGTGCGTGAAGCTACCCATGGTTTGCAGGGCGTGATTGACTGGAACACTCAATACCGCTGGACTGGAAGTGGCCCGATTTACGATGAATCCGGCAACATTATCACAAGAGAAGTTCCCGCCTGATGATGGCCCTGGTGGTTCCGGGCCGAAACAAGGCCAACGGCCTTGTCGTGGGAAACCACAGACATCTAGGAATCAAATATCGAAAGAAAGCGAGGGTAAATCTATGAGCGAACAGGAAAAGCGTGATTCCTGCGATCTGGCAACCATGCTGAAAGACCTGCCCAAAGAGGATATGCTCCGGGTTCAGGGTGTAATTATCGGGATGAGGCTGGCTAACAAACTCTCCGTCCATGATTCCCGAAACGAGTCCCTGGAGAGCGATCGTCCGTGATTGACTGGGCATCTGGTGAGTCGGAAGGAGCAGAAGAATGGACACCTTTGCAAAACGCCTCAAGTACGCTATGGACCAGGCCGGGTTAAAGCAGGCGAGCCTTGCCGAGAAAAGCGGCGCACCCCGGTCCGCAATTTCGCAATACCTCTCCGGGCGCAACATCCCCGGCCCTGAGCGGATGCGGGCTTTGGCCGAGGCCACCAGCGTTTCTCTCGGCTTCCTGACCGGCGAGGAAAAGCCCCCGGCGGGAGCGGAGCCGTCCCCGGTAAAGAAGATCAGCACGGCGGCGGCGGCCCGGTGCCTGGGGAAAAGCAATCAGTTTGTCCGGGTGGGCCTCCAGCGTGGGCGTCTTCCGTTTGGGAATGCCGTCCCCGGTGTAGGAGATAAATACAACTACTACATAAGCCCGATTAGGTTCCGGGATTATGTAGGAGTTGAGCGATTCAATGAATTTTTTGGTGTAAAAGCAACTACATCAAATTGACAGAAGCGGAGCCGGAGGAAGCGCTCGTCGAGTACCTGGTGCGGGCCACCCACCAGGCCCGGCCGGAGATGAAGACCGTTAAGCGGCGGCGGTGGGCCTGACAGCCGAAAGGAAGATTATGAAACAGAAACGGAGACTTGTCGCCAAAGCGGCTGGTCCTCCGCCGGCGGGGACCGCACCTGTGAGCGCCGTCTTTGGCCGGCGGTGCACATCCTGCCCCCACGTGGAGGTCGAGCCGGAGCCCTGGCTCCTCCTCGGTGCGCCGCGGGTGCGCCCGGCTTATCGGTGCGGGGCGCCCGGCCCCAGGCGGGGCTATATAGTGGGGGAGGCGGGCCGGCCGCTGCCGTACATCCCGGCGTGGTGCCCACAAATGATTACATTTCGAGAGGAGGATACCCCATGAAGATCGTCGTCGACATGGCCCTGCGGGGCGTCAGCGTCTCCATTGATCCTCTGTGGGGGGGCTACAGCAGGAAGGAGGGCGTCCGACTGCGCATTCAGGCGGAGACGAACAACGGTGTGAGCAGCCGCATGTGCGTCCTGACCCGCCGGGAGCTGGATGGTGCGGAGGACCTGGCGGGGCTGGTTGCGGAGAGGCTCCTGGAGATGGAGCGGGCCGCCCGAGGGCTGGGGTGCGGGACATGAGGCTGCTGCTGGGCGGGTCCCCCTGTACCCACTGGAGTATAGCGCGGACCAAAAACCGGGAAACCGAACCGGAGGGGCTGGGGTGGGAACTGTTCAAAAACTACCTGATCGCCCTGGAGAAGTTCAAACCTGACTTTTTCCTGTATGAGAACAACAAAAGCATGGCCCCGGCCATCCGGGCACAGATCACGCGGGAGTTAGGCGTGGAGCCCATCCTGATCAATTCCGGCCTGGTGAGCGCACAAAACCGCCAGCGCCTCTATTGGACTAACATTCCAGGCGTGGAACAGCCGGAGGACCTAGGGATCCTGTTGCGGGATATTCTGGAAAGCGGTGTGTGCTGGCGGGAAAAGGCTTACACACTAATGGCAGCGCATGAGCGATCCGTTGCTAATGCGATAGCAAGAAACGGGAAATTTCCATTCAATGGTGCGGCGGAGCCGGTGCGGATTGGCACCATTGAAAGCGCCGCCAAAAACACGGATTTTGACAGTCAGCAATACCGGGTATATTCACCGGACGGCAAAAGTGTGACCCTGTGCGGCAAGGGCGGCGGCGTGGGGGCAAAGACTGGGCTTTATGCCACGCCGGTGCGGGTGGGCGATATGCCAAACGCAGAGGGAGAAATAAAAGGCGGACAGGCCCATAGGGTATATGACGCAGACGGGAAAGCCGTGACGTTGACAGCCAGGCCAAACGGTGGAGGTGTGGACGGGCCACTGTATGCGGTGCGAACACCGATTGAATACAACCCGCTCCAGTCTTGCGACGTGGTGGTGACAGATCAAAATATCCGGTGTACCTACAAAGACGGATCGGGAACAGCCCAGGGCTACACGGTATATTTTGACGACGTGAAAGGGCCGTCTGTGATTGCGGGACACGCCCACAAAATGAAGATCATAGAACCGGCGACCGGGAAAGAGTGGCCGGTCTATGAGGTCCGGGACGGGCAGATCACCATAAAGGGCGAGCAATACCCCGTAAAGCTGGCGGACGGGTTTTATATTATCCGAAAACTGACCGTGACAGAGTGCAAGCGTCTCCAGACGGTGCCGGAGGACTACATATTCCCCGTGTCTGATACCCAGGCTTATAAAATGCTGGGCAACGGCTGGACGGTGGACGTGATCGCCCACATTCTCCACTATGCGCCGGGGATCACAACCGAGCCGCTGGAAGTGCTGTCCATGTATGACGGTATGAGCTGCGGGCACCTGGCACTGGACAAGCTGGGGGCGCATATCTCCCATTACTATGCAACAGAGATCGACAAGTACGCCATCAAGACCACCCAAACAAACTTCCCCGACACCATCCAATTAGGTGATGCTTTCCAAGTGCGGGACGATGGGTGGAAGCTGCTGGAGGGGGTTTGAACTTTTCGGGGCCGAAGCGGCGGAGGCCTTGAGAGGCACGTCATGCGCCGGGGCGAGCGGACCGCAGCAAACTAAAGAAAAGGAGATTGCTATACCATGGACAAAGAACAGGCCGCGATGGAGCGCCTCCGGACAGCATCGGAAATGTCCATAAAACACTACGGGATGCCGCTCGTGGTAACAACCAGCGGCGGGAAGGATTCCGCCGTATGTGTTGCCCTGGCCGAGCGGGCCGGGATACCGTTCGAGGTTATGCACAGCCACACCACTGTTGACGCCCCGGAGACGGTCCGATTTGTCCGCGAGGATTTCCGCCGCCTGGAGGAGAAGGGCGTCAAATGTACGATAAATTTCCCGGTCTATAAAGGCCAGCGTGTGACAATGTGGAGCCTGATTCCTCAAATGATTATGCCGCCGACGCGATGGTCCCGCTATTGCTGTTCAGTCTTGAAAGAGCGTGGAGGGCGCGGGAGATTTATCACAACAGGGGTGCGGTGGGCGGAGTCGGTAAAGCGGAAAAATAACCGCGGAATTTATGAAACCATGCCAAGCGATTCGAAAAAGAGAATCATTCTAAACAACGACAACGACGATCGCCGCCGCCTTTTTGAGACTTGCGCACTCAAGGCAAAAAGGACTTGTAACCCGATCATTGACTGGACGGACCGGGAAATATGGGACTACATACGAGCCGAGCATATTCCCATCAATCCGCTTTATGAGTGTGGCTATTCACGCGTTGGGTGTATTGGCTGCCCCATGGCGGGAACAGCGGGGAGACAACGGGGATTTGCAAGATACCCAACATATCAATCGGCCTATATCAGGGCCTTTGACTGCATGATCGAGGAGCGTACACGCCGCGGAAAAGAAACAACCTGGAAAACCGGGATCGACGTGTTTCATTGGTGGATGGAGGACGGTGTCCTACCGGGCCAACTCACCCTTGACGATCTCGCGGAGTTTATGGAGGAGGACGACCCATGAAGAAAATCGACAACAACATTTTGACCACCCTCCGGGGGTATTTCCTCCTCGCGGCGGCGGACCTCGCCCTCTATCCCGAGGGATCGCCGGAGCACATCCGGGCGGAACACTCGGCGGCGAACACCTCCCGGACGGTTATCGAGCTTTTCGGGGCCGCAGCGGCGGAGGCTTTGAGGGAGGAGGCGGTCCAGAAATGGCCGAAACTCGGCGGGACCGCGTAACGCTGGCCGCCCTCCTCGCCGTTCTCCAGGAGCGGGACCGCGTCTTTATCGTCCACCGTATGGGTCCGCATGAGTGCGAGGACGTGGTTGGAGGAACGGTCCGGGAGCTCCGCTCCACCCGTTGCGTGGAGGTATGCGGGGACAACGTGGTCGAGCGCCTCGCCCTGGACCTGGACGAATGGCCGGAGATATGGCCGAGCGACGACCCGGCCCCGGTCCTGGTTATCACCATCGGCGGAAAGGAGGCGAGCCCGTGAGCACTTGTAAAGGGTGCGGGGCCCCGATTGACTGGATCACCACCACAGAGGGAAAGTATATACCCGTCGACCCGGAGCCCGTGTTCATCATTGAGGGGGACGGCCTGGACCGCTTTGTCACTGACGAGGGCGCGGTCCTCCTCGGGCGGCGGGCCCGCCTGGAGGAGGAGAGGCCGGGGCTTGAGGTTGCCTTTGTCCCTCACTGGAAAACCTGCCCGGACGCCGGACGATTCCGGCGGCGGAAACGCTGAAAGGAGATTGCTATACCATGAAAGCCCTTGTAATGACAGCCCAGGACGCCCGGGAGTTTGAAAAGCTCGGCGGCCTCACCATCACGAAACCGATCAAGCCCGCGCCCGCCGCCTATGTTGAGGGGGCAAAAATGGAGGCGGCGGCCTCCGGGCGCTGGAACCTGATCCAGGAGGGCGTGATCTACGCACACGACGGCGGGGCCACCTTTACGCCGCCCGTCAACGCCGGGGACATTGTTTTCCTCCGGGAGCCGTGGGCCCGCCTCAAGAACCCGGCGAACGGGGAGCCCTCGGACCGCGTGATCCTCGCGGCGGATTCCACCGTTGCGGAGGGGCAGACCGCCTATAAGTGGGCCTCCCCCGTATCCATGCCGGAGTCGGCGGCCCGCCGCTTTGCCGTTGTGAGCAAGGTCGAGCCCATCTATAACGAAAATGTCGCCGTTTGGTCTATCACGCTGGAGGCCGTCACAAAGGCCGCGGCGGAGGCCGGAGAGACCGGGGCGCTCCCCTACTCCGACGCGCCAAACCCGGAGGAGGGCTCCGACTATTTTACATACGCCGGGGACATGAGCCCGGAGGATCACGAGCGCATGATCGCCGCGATCAACCAGGACCGGGCCCGCCTCGCCGAGGTGCAAGACGAAATTATCAGGCTCGCCACATTGCCGACAAACGACGATCCGAGCGAATTTAAGCAGATCGACGAAGAATTAAAACGGCTTGAGGGCGAGGAGGCGGACCTCCGCCGCGCCCTGGAGGACGCCGGAGCCCCGGCACCTACCACAGCAGACCGCGCCCGGGAAAAGCTCGCGGCGATCCGCTCCCGCCGCGCCGAGATTGCCGCCGCAGACCCTAAAGACCGGGTATTTGAGGACCCGGACGGCGAGGAGGAAAGTCTCGCTGCGGAGGAGCGGGACCTCTCCGCATACCTGGAGGGGCTCACTGCGGCGGAGGATGGTCCGACCGGGGAGGAGCCGCCCGCCGGAGACAGTGAACAAACCACGCTTGACGCCCAGGAGGACGAGGAGGTCGGCTCCTTCACCTTTGGCAAGTGTAACTATTGCGGGCGAGAGTGGGGCGTTACCCTGGAGGGCGCGAAAGGCGGCGGCTACCCTACACAGCGGACGGCCAACGCCGCCGCGACCCGTGTTTGTGATTGCCCGGAGGCCGTGGAGAACCGAAAGCCAGAGATCGGCGTCGCTTTTGCCGTCACGACGGGGGCGTGTAAGTATTGCCGCCAGCTCCAGGAGGTGGGCCCCCATCCGTCCCAGGCGGCGGCGGACGAGACCGCGACGGAGGTTTGCTCCTGCCCGAGCGCCCGGACGGCCCGCCGTACTGCTGAACAGATCGAGGACGCACAGAGCCGCGTCAACCGCCTTTTCGGCGAGGGAGCCGAGGACCTCGGCTTTAAGCCTATCGCCGGGGACGGAGCGATCGAACTACTGGAGCGCGTGGTGGAGCTGATCGCCCGGGGACCGATTTCCTCGGCGTCCCTCAATATCCGGGGCCAGTGTAAAGCAAAATTCTCCATTACCAGCAAGGGCAAGATCAAGGTCTCCAGGAGCGAAACCCGCTCTTGTGACCTGGAGGCCGGAGAGTGAGGGAACAATGGAGCGCATAACAACGGACCGGGCCCGCCTCTATTGCGGGGACTGTTTTCGAGTGCTGGAGGAACTCCGGGAGCCGGAGGTCGACGGCGTGATTATCGACCCGCCCTATTCCAGCGGCGGGACGTTCTCCGCCATGAGAAAGGGAGACACCTATAAAAAGTATTGCCGCTCGGGTTCCGAGTTTGGGAAAGACAAGTCTTTCATAGGTGACAATATGGATATGCGGAGCTTTACCCTATTTCTCCGTGAGGTCCTATTCTCCGCCAGACTGAAAACGAAAGACCAGGGTGTTTGTTGCGTCTTTATCGACTTTAGGAATTTGCCCGCCGTGGCGGACGCCCTACAAATGGCCGGGTGGATATGGCGCGGGATCGCCGTGTGGGACAAGAAAAGCTCCCGGCCTCAAATGGGGCGTTTCAAAAATCAATGCGAGTATATCGTTTGGGGGAGTAATGGGGATTTACCACTGGAGCGCGGGGTCGGCGTCCTGGACGGACTTTTTTCATATGGGAACGTCCCGACCGCCAAACGATACCACCAAACAGAAAAGCCCCTCGCCCTTATGAAACAGGTCGTCGAGATCGTCCCGGCGGGCGGGGTCGTCCTGGACTTCTTTATGGGATCGGGGACGACGGGCGTCGCGTGTATGGAGACCGGGCGGCGGTTCATTGGCGGAGAACTTGACAAGGAATATTTTAACACAGCTCGGCGGCGGATCGAGGACGCCGAAAATCAAACATCTATATTTGCGGGGGGGTACTCTTGATTTACGCTATTGATTTCGACGGGACCTTGTGCGTCGACCGCTACCCGGAGATCGGGGAGCCGCGGGAGGACATGATCCGCGCCGTCCTGGACGCCCAGCGGGCCGGGGATCGTTTCATCCTCTGGACGTGCCGGATCGGCGAGCGCCTGGAGGAGGCCGTGGCCTGGAGCGCCGCCCGGGGCATCACATTCGACGCCGTAAACGATAACCTCCCGGATATGATCGCCCCCTATGGGAACAACTGCCGGAAAGTGCTCGTGGACGGCTACATAGACGACCGCAACGTCCGGGATATTTTTGGGGGGGTTGAGGTATGAACGAGGCTCTTTTCTCCTCAAGCCGCGACGATTGGGAAACGCCTCCCGACTTTTTCGCGGAACTAAACGAGGAATTTCACTTTACACTTGACGCTTGCGCCCTGCCGGAGACCGCGAAATGCGCGGCCTACTTCACGCCAGAGGACGACGGCCTCTCCAGAGCGTGGATCGCTCCGGGAGGGGGTGCCGTTTTCTGTAACCCGCCGTATTCTCGGCGGACGAAGGGCAACCCAGGACAGGAGGCGTGGATCAAGAAAGCCGCAGAGGAGGGCCAGCGGCCCGGGGCCGTGGTGGTTATGCTCATTCCGGCCCGGACAGATACGCTCGCTTTTCATAAGTACATCTATCACAAGGCGGAAATTCGCTTTATCAAGGGCCGCCTCCGTTTCCGGGTAAACGGACAGACGGGAGACGCGGCCCCGTTTCCGAGTATGGTCGTAATTTTTAGAGGGCCAGAGGCCAGAGAGGAGGAAAACGCTTGAAAATCAAGATTACAAAAGAACTCCCGACCGATCCCGAAAACCGCCCGGAGGTGGGCGGCGTGTACGAGGTTGTCCGGCAAGCACCGGGGCAGTATGGGCCGATCCTATTTATCAAGGTCGGCGGCGTGGAGGTCGGCGTTTTGGGTGGGGAGTATGAGCCCGCGGCGGAGGTGGAACCGTGAGCCGCCGGGTCTATCGCTGGAGGGTCTCCCCTCCTCCGGGCTCCGGCTTTGAGGCGGTCGAGGTCCTCGGGGCCTCCCGGTATGAGGCTATGATCGCCGCCGCGAAATTGTGGCGCGCTCCCTGGACGCAGATCGCCCGCGCTTGCACCTTTGAAAAGCTCGGGGAGGTGGTGGGGCCGTGAACATGACGCCCCTTTTGATTGTGAAGATCAACACAATCAAACCGTCGGACGCCCTCGCCCGGGACATGGAGACGATCGCGGAGGGGATAAAGAAAGGTTGTCTTGTGTTGAGCGGGGATTGTGAGGTTATCGCGTTCGACGGCGAGGGCCGCCTTGCCTATCCGATAAAGCGGGAGGAGGCGGCGCAGAAATGAGGGACAAGCCCACAACGCCAGAGCGGGACCTTCCTCCGCCGTGTTTGAATTGCCAGAGCCCACATAAACAATACGGCTCCAGCCTTTGCGAAAAACGCCGGACCTCATTTTTCCACCTGGAGCGCCTCCGGGCCCTCCCTCTCCTCGGGCGCTTTGTCCGGGCGTGGGAGTGCGATCTCCGCAAGTATGAGACCGTCGGGGACATAGAGAGGGAGGCGGAGACGTGAACAAAGGAAAGAACCGGATCGCGGCGGCGGTCGAGCTGGCCGCCGTACTCCTGATAACCGCCGCCGCCTTTGTATGGGGGCAACGGGCTGCCCTGATCGAGCGGGGCTATACCGCCCACGGCGGGGAGTATCTCCTCCTCCTGATCCCGGCCATCTACTACACCGGAAAGCGGATCGCCGCGGACTGGATCGCGGAGCTCCGGGACAATGAAAGCATATGGAGGAAATGAAATGAAAGCAGAATTAAAACTAAATGGGATCGCCGAACTGGAGGCGGCGATTAAAACAGCGGAGGAAAAAATGGGAGAGCTGAAAAAAGCGGTTTCGGCGGTCCACGTTGCGCTTGCGAATGTAGGTGTAGAAGTCAAGCAGCCGCCGGACAGGTCCGACGGCTGAAAAGAGGGTCATGTATCAAATGTGACTGTAATTTTTGCGTTATCCGGTATTCGACTGATCGACGCGGCCTTTTCCAGGCGATCGGAGTCTCCGATCGAGGATAATTCAATCGTAATCGGGCCGCAACAGCTCGGGCAAGAGACGAGCGGACGATCTATGTAGTTATCCGACAGAGTGAACAGACAACCGCATTTGCATTTGACCAACAGCATTTTTACACCTCCTTCCAACAAGATCATACCACGGACGAAAGAGAGGGACAAGAGGAAAGGAGCGGGAGAACATGGGGAGGAATTATAAAATTTGTCCCAGGTGCGGGGATCATCTGGACCACGGCGAACGGTGCGAGCGCATGGACCGCCGCCCGGAGCTTGTGGAGACGGCAAAAGCCACGCCGCCCGAGCGGGCCCGGGGCTATGCGATTGGCGTCGATCCCGCCCAGGGGAAGGACCGCACGGCGAAAGCCTACATTTCCAGAGCGTAAAAAAAGAGCCCCGGACGCTTGACGAGAGCGTCCGGGGCGCAACCGCCCGGAGGGCTGATTGCTATACCACTATTATATTACCACCTCCGAGCCAAAAAGGCAAGAGCCACAGGCCAAAAGAAAAGGCGGTTTTTTGATATGCGAAGAGTCAAAAGGCGAATTTTTTCGGGGGCTGTATGCGAGCAAGTGGTTTTCAATGTCTCGGACAGAATAAAAAACCTGGACAAGGCGGAGCCGCGGCCCCGTTTCAAAACAGAGGAGGAGCGGGCCGCCCACAAGCTCGGAATTTCCCGCCGGAAACACGCTCGGATTGTAAACAACAATTTCGGGCCTACATCTAAATATAGCACCTTGACCATGGACGACGAGCACGAGGTCCACACATTCCAGGAGGCAAGGAGGCTCCGGGACAATTTCTATAATCGCCTCATGTACCACACCCCAGGCGCTAAAATCATGCTTTACATGGGCCGGGGCAAAAACACTCACCGGATACACTTCCACATGATAAGCGAGGGCATACCGGAGAACCTGATCCGCCGACAATGGACCTCGGGCTCCGTCCTACGGATCGAAAACCTCCGGGAACATAACTATTACGACGGCGTGGACCGGGGGCGGGACTATACGGGCCTTGCCAACTACTTATTTAATCACTGGACGCCGGAGGTCGGCGGCCACAGGTGGAAGGGCTCCCGGAAAACCCTCAAAAAGCCGGACTATGAGGAGCCGACCGCCGTCAAGCGCAGCTATACAGAGGACAAGCCGCCCAGGCCGCCGAAAGGCTATATTTTCGTAGAGGCCACGGCGACGAAATACGGATACCTATATTATAAGTATGTACTCAAACCGCCGCCGAGAAAGCGGCCCAAAAAGAAGCGGGAATAAACCCGCCTCGAAAGCCTTGTAAATGTGTAAAGTTTTGAACCCAAACCACAACAGGAAGGAGATCGCAAAAAATGAACATCAACCAGTTAGCGAAAGAGGTCCACGACAACGCCGTCGCTCATGGATGGTGGGACAAGCCGCCCACGCTCCCCGAGGCGCTTTGTCTGATCCATGCCGAACTCTCCGAGGCCCTGGAGGAATATCGGAACGGGGCCCCACTCGTTTATGGGACGTGTGCCCTCGCCGAGGAGGATTGCCAGTATTTCGCCATATGCGACAGAGTGGGCCAACCAGGGGCGGAGGGCGCGGACGGTCCTTGCAAGCCGGAGGGGATCGCCGTCGAGCTGGCCGACGTCCTCCTCCGCACTCTGGACCTCATGGCCGCCCTCGGCGTGGACGTGGACGCCGTTGTCATGGCGAAACACAAGTACAACCTCGCCGCCCAGGAGGTGGAGGACAGGAGGCGCGGCAACGCATGAGCATAGACATAGAAACCGCCCGGGCGATATGCGGGAGCCTGATCCCGGGAATTGAGGAGATAAGCCGACAATATGAGGCGGCCTTGACTGGCCTCGAATATGTGGCGGCCAGAACCGGAGAGGACGCGGAGCAACTCCTCCAGGAGGCCCGGTCCCTCGCTGCGGCCTCCACCATGACAACGGAGGCGGCTATATGGTGCGTCGCCGTACAGAAACAGCAAGAACGCGCCAAACGGGAAAGCGAGCACCTCCAGGCGGGGGGGGGGTAGCTGATCGCAACAGTGGAGGAGGTGGACACCGTGACAAGTGAATTTCCGAACCAGCTCCGCCGCCTACGGGAGCGCCGCCGGATAAGCCGCCGCGTCCTGGCCGAGCTATGCGGGATAAGCAAAAGCGCCCTCTCCAGGTACGAGCGGGGGGAGCGCGTCCCCACCCTCACGGACGCCGAGGCGCTGGCCGACTTTTTCGAGGTCTCCCTCGATCGCCTTTGTGGCCGGGAAAAATAAATTTTCAGAGCGTCCCCGAACGGGGACACCGGAGGCCGTGGCCGTGGTTTAATTATCTTGTGGAGATATAGCCGCATGGAGCGGGGCCGCGCGCCGGGATATGAGGCCCGGGCCCCTCGGCTCCAGGTAGGGACAGGAGGGCGGCGGCGGTGCGTGATTTTGCGAAAGCGTTCTATCTCTCGAAAGAGTGGAGGAAAGCGAGGGCCTATATATTCGACCGTGACGAGGGCCTTTGCGTGAGGTGTGGGGAGCTCGGGGAGATTGTTCACCACAAGGAGCACCTCACGCCGCGGAACATCGGCGATCCAGAGATTGCGCTCGGCGAGGACAATCTCGAATTGCTTTGCCGGAACTGCCACGCCCTCGCCCACGCCGGGGAGCTGGCAACAGACAGCGGGCTCACGTTCGACGACGAGGGAAATGTTGTCAAGCGTGAGTTACTGTCATAGCAAAAGCGGATCACAACGCAAGGGAAAATAAACCACAGGTGAAAGCAAGCCCAGCAGAAAACGCCCACCCATCCCGGCCCCGGGCCGCCCATCCGTCCGGCCACGCGGGGCCAGCGCCTCGGCGGCGGTCGAGCGGGAAAAGAAAAGCGAACAGCTGCGGCGAGTCCTCGGCGCTCATGCCTCCCCCCCACCTCGGACCCCCGGGGGTGGGCTTTTCCGAACCGCGTCCCATCCCCGTCTATAACCCCCCGGGCGCACACATAAGGGGGGGTACAGCCCGCCGGAGAGGAGGTTTATACATCTTATGGCAAAACCAAAAACTTCCTATGAAAGCCTCTCAACCGCTGAAAAAACGGAGGTAAAAAAGCGGAAAATCGCTAAACTTTTCCGAGAATTGCCCGCCGAAAAGAAGCAATTCGCAGACGGTTTGATTTATCAACTGGCCGTGACAACCGTCACCCTGGAGCGCCTCGTGGAGGAGATCAACAACGGCGATTTGATCGAGGATTTTGTCCAAGGGACCCAAAAGCTCCGCCGTGAAAACCCGGCCCTCAAGAGCTACAACGCCACGATCAAGTCGTTTACTGCCCTCTCGAAAAGCCTCCTCGACCTCCTCCCGGAAAAGACCCAAAAACAGGCCGGGGAGGAGCTTATGAACTTTGCGACCAAGCCCCCGGGGGCGGGCAGAAAATGAACTATATCCTCGCCTATTGGGGGGCAATCGAGAGCGGGAAGGTTGTCACAAGCCGCCGCGTCCGGGCCGTTTACAAGCGCCTCGCCCGGGAGATACAGGAGCCGGACCCGGATTCCCCGTATTATTTCGACGAGGAGATCGGGGAGCGCCCGATTATATTCGCCGAACGGTTTTGCAAGCAGTCCCAGGGCGTGATCGGGGCCCCGCTCGTGCTGGAGCTTTTCCAAAAGGCATATATTCAAGCTCTTTTCGGATTCCTGGAGAAGGAGACCGGATTCCGCCGTTACCGGGAAACCATGTTCCTTGTGGGCCGGAAAAACGGCAAGTCGACCCTCCTCGCCGCAATCGCCTTGTATATGCTGATCGCGGACTATGAGGGCGCGGCGGAGATTTACAGCGTAGCCACGAAAAAGGACCAGGCGAAAAAGGTCCTCACCGAGGCTATTAACATGGTCAAGCAATCGCCGGAGCTCCGGGCCGTCCTCAAGAAGCGGCGGAACGACCTCTATTTTTCGGCCACGGCCTCCATTTTCGAGGCCCTCGCCTCGGATTCTAACACCCTGGACGGCCTCAACGCCCACGCCGTCATTATTGACGAACTCCACGCGATTAAGGACCGGAACCTCTACGAGGTTATGAAGCAATCCACCTCCAGCCGCCGCCAGCCCCTTGTCGTCATGATTACCACGGAGGGCATGGTCCGGGAGAGCGTGTTCGACGAAATGTATGAGCTCGCTTGTAAGATCGCGGACGGCGTTGAGGAGGACCCGACTTTCCTCCCGATCCTCTACGAGCTGGACAGCCGGGACGAGTGGACCGATCCGACGAAGTGGCAAAAGGCAAACCCGGGCCTCGGGACCATCAAGCAATACAAGACCCTCGCGGCCTTTGTCCAGAGGGCAAAGATCAAGCCGGAGGACCTCCCCGGCGTCCTCTGTAAGGATTTCAACATCCGCGAGGTATCCGCCGCCGTCTGGCTATCCTTTGAGGCGATACAAAGCGAACTCCGCTTTGAACTCCAGGACGTTTATAACACATACGCCCTCGGCGGGTGCGACCTCTCCGCGACAACGGACCTCACTTGTGCAACCCTTCTCATACGCAAGGCCGGGGACCCGATCGTCTACGTTCTACAGCAATATTTCCTCCCGGAAAAACGGGTGGAGCACCTGGAGGACAAGAACACCAACGAGGCCCCATATCGGAAATGGGCGGACCGCGGCCTCCTAACCATCTGCCCGGGGAACCGCGTCAACTATTCCGACGTGACGGCGTGGTTTTGCCAAATGCGGGACGAGTGGAAGATCGACGCGATCAAGGTCGGCTATGACCGGGCCCTCGCCGGGTATTGGGTGGATGAAATGACCTCGAACGGCTTTGACATGGAGGCCGTCGCACAGGGCCCCTATACCTGGAGCCAGCCAATGCGGGAAATGGGGGCCGCCCTGGAGGCGAAGCAGGTCAACTACAACGGGAACCCGATCCTTGTTTGGTGCCTGACAAATACCGCTGTGAAAAAATCGGGATTGAACAATATCCAGCCCGTGAAAATCACGGACAAGCGGCGGATCGACGGCGCGGTCTCCCTTCTCAATGCGTGGGTTATGTATGTGAAATATTTCGAGGACTTTATGTATGCCGTGGGGTGAAGCAATGGGATTTTTGAATATTCGCGGACTTTTCGAGGCCGTATTCGGCAAACGGCCCACGAGCGGGAGCAGCCTCCCGGCGTTCCGGCTCCTCTCGTCCTATGACTCCAGCTTTACGCCCTTCAATGGGCGGGCGTGGGACATTGGAACCGTCCGCGCCGCCGTGGACGCGTGGGCCCGGAACGCGGCAAAGATACAGCCCCGGCACATCAGGCGGGCCGGGGGGCGGCGGGAGACCGTTTCCGACAGCGTGGAGCGGATTCTCCGGGTCCGGCCTAACCCCTATATGACCGCCTACGCCTTTTATTACCGCGTGGCCGCTCAATTCGTTGTGTATAATAACGCCTTTATCCTCCCCGTGTTCGACGGTGGAAAGCTGACCGCCCTCTATCCGATCAACGCCTCCCGAGTGGACCTTGTGGAGGATATGGGCGGTATGTATGCCCGCCTCACCTTTGCGACGGGGAACGTCTACACGGTCCCGTATGAGCACCTTGTCCACCTCCGGCGTCACTACCTGGACAACGATATTTTCGGGGACGACAACCGCCCCCTCCTCCCCGCCCTGGAGACGGCGGACGCCTTTAACCAGGGAATGAGCAAGCTCGCCCGCCTCGTTTCCGTGATCCGGGGTATTCTGGAGGCCCCGACCGTCACAAAACAAGAGGACCTCGCGGCTCGGCGGGACGCCTTTGTCCGGGATAATTTCAGCATAGAGGCCAACGGCTCCGGCGTGATTATCACGGATGGCAAACACAAATATACCCCAATCCAGCAAAAGGAGACGCCGATCCCGACAGGGCAGCTTGAATTTGTCCGGCGGGAGATTTACGACTATTTCGGGATGAATGAGGCGATCGTCCAGAACAAGGCCACGCCGGAGGAAATGGACGCCTTTTATCGGGGCCAGCTCGTCCCGTTCTATATGCAACTCGCCCAGGGCCTCACCAATGCTATTTTTACGGAGCGGGAGCAGAGTTTCGGGAACGAGGTCCTTTGTGAAATGGATCGTATCCAGTTTGAGACCCTGGACAAGCGGGTCGAGGCCGCACAGTTTTTGACAAATATCGGCGCTTTGGAGCTGGACCAAGTGCTGGAGGTTTTCGGATTCCCGCCGATCGGCGGCGAGGAGGGAAAGAGGCGCGTCCAAACGCTGAACATGGTAAACGCCGCGATCGCCGACAAATACCAGCTCGAAAGCAACGGGACAAAGACGGAGGCGGACCCGCCGCCGCAAAAGCCCCAGGAGCCGCCCTCCCAGGCACAGCAGGACCCGCAGGAGGGCGAGGAGGGGCAGGAACCCGCAGACCCGAAAGACGGAAAGGAGGGCGCTTAAAATGCCCGTTAAGAAGGGGCGCGAGTATCGCGCATTACAGGGCTTTTCCCTCGTCCCCCGGGAAGGGGAGGCGGACGCCTACAAGGTGCGGGGGACGGCGATCGTCTTTGATACGCCGACCTGCCTCTTTGAGTGCGACGGCGTAAAGTATTACGAAGTGATCGACCGCCACGCCCTGGACGGGTGCGATCTCTCCGACGTGATTATGAACTACAACCACGGCGGGAAGGTCGTCGCCCGTCTCCGCAACAAAACCCTCGTCCTCACCGTTACGGATCGGAGCCTGGACATTGAGGCCGACCTCTCCGGCACAACCGCGGGCCGGGACCTGTACGAGGAGATCGACGGCGGCTATATCGACAAAATGAGTTTTTCCTTTGTGGTGCGGGCGGCGGAGTATGACGCCGCAACCCACACACGGAGGATAACTAAAATCCGCAAACTATACGACGTTTCGGCGGTGGATATTCCCGCCTATGAGGAGACGTCCCTCTCCGCCCGATCCTTCTTTGAGGTGGAGCACTCGAAGGAGGTCAAGGCTTTGGAGCAAGCCGCGAGGCGGCGGAGGCTTTTAGCGCGGACCCGTACCTATCCACACACCACACAGAAACAGGAGGATTAAAAGCTATGTTTGAAAAAATGTTTGAGAATGTCAGACAGAAATCCCCCCTGATCCATAATATCACGAACTATGTCACCGTCAACGACTGCGCCAACATGCTGCTGGCCTGTGGCGGG
>OFFW01000963.1_pt1 | contig 18541 bp, 20 predicted proteins | sample 1521501 | NCBI WGS metagenome assembly OFFW01 (sample SAMEA3504107, study PRJEB24116) | mouse gut metagenome | biome: mouse gut; feature: mouse-associated habitat; material: faeces | place: Denmark | collected 2011
CATAGTAGCTTTGATCGCTTTCCTTGTCCGCGCCGCCCGCCGTCCGCGTGATATTCTCCACCTTCCAAAAATAATCGTAGGTGTCCATGATCTCTTTCACCTGCCCTATTGCCAGATCATTTCCGGCTTTCCCAGGCGTCAGGCACTGGCCGTTTACGTCCCCGTAGGTTTCCCCGGCCTTGATCTCCAAATCTTCCACCGTGGCAAATATGATATTGCTGTCAAAACTTATCCTTGTGCCCGCCTTGACAATGACGCTCTGGGGCTGCGCCTCCGATATGTGGCACCGAAAAACAGCTATGGCCGGGGAAGCAGGCAGGCGGGGGGTATCCTTGAAAAGTTCCGCCAGGCTGTCCAGATATTTCCCTTCTGCATACCTGGGAACGTTCTTTTTTGCCGTCTCATTGATTAAAATTCTTTGCTGTACGATCACGGCGGCGGCCCAGGAGATAAAAAGCCTTTCCGGGGACGCCGGATATACTTTTTTCTTTTTCCCCGTCTCCTGTTCATACATCAATTCAAAAAGGGCGATCATGCTGTTTTCTATCGTTTCCACGTCCGTTTCCACGAACTCAATTTCCGGGTATTGTATTTTAGTATCCATCTTCCCGCACCCCCTCTATTTCTACTGTAGGTATCAGCTGCCCCGTGGCGTGGTCTGCCTCAACTGTCACATGCGCTATAATCGCCCGTGGCTCATACCTTTCGATCTGGTCATACACATGCGCCACGATCTCATTTTCGATCACATTCAGCGGGCGGCCACGGAACGGCCCATCTGCCCCCAGGCCCCGCACCATGGGGACGGACCCTGCCACGGTATCCAGAATAATGGCAATGTTGCGCAATACTTCCTGGTGTTTGTTCGGCGGGTCCAGGTCAATGTTTTCCAGCAGTTTCCCGTCACCCCTTAAAACCTCCATACTGTCACCTTCTCCCGTATTCTTTCAGCGTCACGGTCACTTCCGCCGCCCAGCAGTTCCCCCGGTTATCAAATGTTTTCATGGCGCTGGACACTTTGGTGATTGCCCATTTATAATCACCGTACACCCTGCCGCCTATCACCAGGCGTTCCGCCGTGCCTTCCCGGACCATGCGCCGCAGGTCATTCACCGATTTTAAAGGGTTTACCCCCAAAAATACGCTGAACTTCATCTTGAACGTGATCTGTTCGGGGTCCGGCCCCAGAAATTCCAAAAGGTCCGGCTGTAAATGCCTGTCATGGGTTGCGTATGCGGCGGAAGTGTCCCATTTCAGATCGTCAAATGTACTAACCTTGTTAGAGGACACCGCAAAAGAAAGCCCTCCAAACGTCCCTATTTTTGCCACGTTCTACACCTCCCCCAAAACGTATCCGTCCCCGTCCGGGTAATACAGGCACAGCACCTGGTCATTTATTTTGGGGTTCCAGTCCGTCACATAGGCGGCGTGGAAATGGCCGTCCGCTTTGTCCGTCTTATTTCCCGTCTTTTCTTTTTCCCCAGGCACCACCGCCCTGGGACGTGTCAGCACCTTAATGGGCGGGGATATGATACCCCCCAGGTTGTCAAACTTGACCCTGGCCATGCGTGTGCTGGCGTCATAAGCGTGTACGGTGCCTATCCGTATGATCTTCTTTAAAACCTCTAAAATGTCCTTTTCCTTCTGCGCCGTCATCAATAGCCCTCCAAAATCTGCACCAGGTCAATGTCCGTGGTGTATCCGCCTGTTAGGCTATGCTTCGCACTCTTGACCCTGTATTTTTTATCAAACTGCTGGAAGCCTTGCAGCCTTACCACGATACCCGCCACCAGCTGAACGTCTCCCGCCATCTTGAAACTGCATGTAAATTCCTGGGCATTCTTTTCCCGCAGGCGCTTCATTGCCAGGCGCTTTGCCTCTTCGGTGTTGGCCACCCTCTCATTGATTTCCAGCACCTGGCCGGTCCCCGTCATGCTGTCCGGGGTGTATGTATATTCAATGGTCTGTTTTTTCTCCGTGTTGGTATAGGACACATGACAGCTTGTATATGCTGCGTCCTTTAGGTTCGTGCCCATGCGGAAGGAAATAATATCACTGCTGCCGTATGTGATCACTTTGGATACGGGTTTCGTGTCATATTCCTGCTTGTCGAAAATAACAATGGTCATTTTCGTAACTTTCAGCGCCTTCCCCTCTGCATGGCATAAATCCTGCAAAAATCGTATGTCAGACTGCTGTACCTGCTCTTTTTTGTCATATTCCGGGTTGTCGCTGCACTCATACAGGAAATTAAACCCCGCTTCGCTGGCAATCTGCTGCCCTATCGCCCGCAGGCTGTTTTTCTCCCAGTTCCGGGATTTCTTCATCATGCGGAAAGTGGACGTATAGGGGATTGACGTGCTTTTCAGCGCCGTTTTTAAAGGCGGCCCGGAAATGTCCACACTGTCAATTTCAAACGTCCCGCATTCCAGCACCCCGTTTTTCCCGGTGTCGTTCCAGTTCTTTTGCACCAGCGTGACTTTCACCATGCGGGGCTGGGACACCATTGTGGTTGTCTCCTGTACCTCTGTCACCGTTGTGGAAACCTGCCCCCCTGTGGTGATACGGAAAACCTGGCCGGGGAAAATCAAATCCGGGTTCTTTATGCCGTTTTCCTGGGCAATCTGGGGGTATTTTGAAGCCTTCCCCAGATACCGCAGGGCGATTGCGGAAAGTGTGTCCCCACGCTTTACCACATAGTTAATAACTTCCGTCTGTGCTACCTGCTTTTGTACCTGTTTGGTGCTTTTAACGATTGTCGGCTTTACTTCCAGCCATGCGCCGTTCAGATTTCTTTCCATGTCGTCATACTCCATCTGGAAATCATCTGCGCTGTCCTCTTCGTTATCCGTGTAGCTGGCTTTCAGTAAATGACGTGCCAGATCGTCCGGCACGTCAATGTTAAGAAATTCCAGCCTTAATTCCACCCGGCGGGCTTCACTCATTCTAAAATCCCCCTTTGCCATGGCGGCAGCTGTATACTGGGTTCGTCTTCCACCGCCGGAATGGTCAAAACCACTCCGGCAGGGAAAACAAAGGTTGCGGCATGTCTGATATTCGCCTTGACCAGTTTATCCATATACAGGGTGCTGCCCATCTGCTCATGGGCTATTTTGTCCCACATGTCCCCCTGGATTGTGGTATAGGTCTTGTCCTTACTCATAATCAGACCGCCTTTCGTCATCTTCTTTTTTGCGGACCGCCTCTTCAAACTCCCGCAAAAGTCTCCTGTTATTCTCTTCCAGTTTCTGGTCCAGATCGTCCGGCCTGTTTCCGTCCACCACGATTGTGGGGGAATTATGCAGCGTTATGGTGTAACCGCCCCCGCCTCCGGCTGCGATCACTTCCGGCGCTCTGGCCGTCTGTACCTGCGGCATGGGCGCTGGAATGCCCTGCGCTGCCGCTCCTGCCACGGAAGCCGCCGCACTCCGGCTGCGTTCCATGATCTGCTGGGTCTGGGCTGCCGTGTACACGGTCCTGCCCGGCATGTTGGTGATTAGTTCCGGGCCTTTCTCGCCAGCTATGAAAGTATCCGGCGTATTCCGTGACCCTACCGCAAGTTGTGGGATTTCCGGGATATTTATTCCCATTCCGCCTATTCCCGGCACCCAGTCCGGCACTTTCAGACAGTTCAGTCCACGGATAACGACATTCACGGCACCCGTTATGCCATTGATCACGCCCTTACAGACGGACAGAATGGCGTCCCAGATACCGCCGAAAATAGACTTTATGCCTTCCCATGCTTGTGACCAGTTTCCCGTGAATACGCCAGTTATAAACTGGATAATCCCGCCCAGAACCTGCTGCACTGCACTGATAATGCTTCCGATTGTGTTAAACACGTTTTGGAAAATTGACAAAACCGCCGGAAGAACCGCCTGTACTACCGTCAGTATCTGCTGCATAATCGGCTGTATGATGGACCATATGGTCTGAAAAACCGTCTGGACCACGGGCAGCACTGCGGAAAGAACCGTGGTAATGATGGACCCCAGCGTCTGGATACCCTGCACAATAAAGGGCAGGACTTCCGCCACGATAAAGTTAAACACTTCCTGGATAACCGGGAGTACATAGGTCTGTATAAAGGTGATGATCTCGCTGATCACAGGCATAATGCCTGCGATAAAGTCACCAATAATCGGCATAATGCCTGCGATAAAATCCGCTATGGACTGCACGATCTGCATGATGACCGGGGCCGCTGCCTGTATCCCGCCTAAAATTCCGGGTATCACGTTTGTGACGATCACAGACAGTATCTGTTCTGCGACTGGCACAATATGTTCCGTGATAAATCCCACCAGCGTGGACAGGGTGCTTCTTACGGAATTTATGACATTGATAAAACTGTCAAATACCGCTGCCCCTTTTGCTCCGAAAATTTCCTCTATCTTATCCCTGGCCGCTCCCAGGTTCCCGTCTGAAAATACCCCCTGGATCGTTTCGCCTACCGTTGTAACCACGGCCACGATCTTGTCAAATACCGCCAGGCCGCCTTCCCCAAATATCCGGCCTATTGCCGCCCGCACTTCGTCAAAGTGGTTCCGCAATAGCTGGACTGCCGTGATCACGCCAGTCACAATGCCTACCACGGGGAAAAGTTTCCCGGCTATTCCTCCCAGGGGTCCCAGCAGGGAACTTCCTATCTTCCCTATAGGCCCCAGGACTTTTTTAAATATGTTTCCTATGGGCGCAATCACGCCGCCCAGCTTGCCAAATCCGGCAGTAATAAATTTCCCTATGCTGCCCAGCGGGCTTTTGGCGATCACCGACCCCAGGCCGGACAATATGCCGCCCAGCTTGCCGCCTAACAGGGAAAACGGCTTTAATACCAGCCCCGCAACTTTCCCCAGGCCGGAACCCATGCCGCCGAAAATAGACATGATACCGCTTCCGGCTGCCCTTAGTTTGGATACCAGCCCGGCGCTTGCCACTTGCGCAAGCGCCGCCTTGCTTTTGAACGTCTCCAGGACGATCTTTGCGGTGGTGAAGCCGCTTTTAATGTGCAGAAAACCCAGCTTTGCGCCCAGTCCGGCGATCTTGAAGGCCGCCAGGCCAGCCGCCACCTTAAGGACGGTTTGAACCAGCTTCGGGTTTTCCTGGGCAAATTCGGCCACCTTCGTGACCAGCACGGCCACCTTGTCCGCCACGTTCCCCACAATGGGCAAAAGGTTCTGGCCCAAAACAATACCCAAATTCGTGATACTGTTCTTTGCCTTCGCCATCTTGTTTTCCGTGGTGCCCGCCATCTTATCAAAGGCGCTCTGGGTCATGCCCGTGCTGTTGATCATGTCCGCCACGCTGGCGTTGAACCCGTCCACGCCGTTGGACAGCAAAGATACTGCCGCCTTCCCGGCCTCCGCACTGCCGAACATGTCAGCTATTGTCTTGCCGCTCTTTTCCGCCTCCGTCTGCAAGATTGCCAGAACGTCGCCCAGGGACATGCCGCTGGCCATCAGATCAGCAAAGCCTTTGCCTGCTGCCTGCCGCAGGGCCTTGTCTGCCGTGGTGCCGCTCTTCCCCATCTCATTCAGCATAGAGTTTGCATAGGTGGTGGTTTCCGCTGCGGCAATACCTTTGGAAGTCATTATGGCGTATGTTGCGCCCAGCTGTTCCAGGGACACATTGTAGGAATTGGCCGTGGGAATGATCTTGCCCATAACGGAAGACAATTCACCCACGGTCACTTTACCTTTGTTCTGTATCTGGACCAGCATGTCACTAACCGTTCCCACCTTATCCGCAGACATGCCATAAGCATTCAGAATGGTGGTGAGTACGTCAAGCGTCTGTGACGTTTCCGCAAATCCGGCCTTCGCCAGCATGGTGGAATTTGTGACGAAATTAACGGCGTCCCCGGACGCCTGGCCCGCAGAAATGGCGTTGTAAACGTCTTCCGCAATGGCCGTGGCCGCCACCCCCGTGCTGTTGGATAATGCCAGGATTTCCTGGGAGAACTTTTCAAGCGGCACCGCCTGGGTGTCCGCAATCGTTGACACTTTCGCAAGCGCCGTTTCATAGCTTTGCGCCGCTCTTACAGGTCCAGCATAGAAAGCTGCTGCCACTGTGGAAATGGCTCCTATTGTTCCCGCCAGTTGCAGCTTTGTGCTAGAAATATTTTGTTTAATCTTTGTCTGTTCTTCATTCAAGCGTTTCAGATTTTCCTGTGATGACTTTAGTTTGTCATACGAACTCTGTAAACGCTTATTTGCACCTTCCAGATTATCCGTGTTTACTCCGGCTTCCCGCAGTTCCTGACCTAATTCGTCAAGTGCCTTTTTTTGCTGTTCTATTGTGGCAGTGGTCTGTTGTATCTGGCTTTTGTTCCCGTTTGACTTCTCTTTCAGCCTGTCATATTCCCGCTCCGTTGCAGAAAGTTCACTTTGCAGACGTTTATAGTCTTCAATGTTTCCCTCTGTCTCTGCGGTTTCCATGGCTTTTTGCAGCGCTTTTTTCTTCTGTACTGTCTCCTGTAATTCTGCTTGCAGGCGGTTATGTTCCGCTGTCAGCTGTGACAGTTTCCCCTGGTTTCTTTCAATGGCACTGCTAGCTTTCTGGTATCCGTCAACCTTAGACTGTAGGGAATTGATCTGCTTTGTGCTGTCTGCCAGCCTCTTCTGGGCATCAACTGCCGTTTTAAACGTGCTACTAAAATTCGGCCCTATAGCTGCTTTCAGCTTAAAAAGCAATTCAAATTCCTTTTGTACCCCTGCCACTTTCTTTCCACCCCCCCTTACTTCTGGTCCTGCCGCTCTGCGTCCTCTTTCGTCACTTCGTTTACACTGTCAATCCATGCAAAAAAGCGCTTAAGGGGCAGATTTAACCAGTAATCTACAGGTGTATAAGAAAGCCTTGCTAACCTATACGATTGTTTTCGCAGAAAATTTGCGGGCCGCTCTGTCTTTAGTAGCCCACAGCCACCAAAAAATTTCTTGCGGCGTTCTTGATCTTCATATAGTCCCGCAGGGGCAGACGCCGGATTTCATCAGACGCCATATGCGCCGCTTTTGCGGCAATCGCAGACTGGAAGGCGGAAGACACTTCCGCAGACAGAACCACAATGTTGCGCTGCTGCAATTCCAGTTCCACGTTCTCCACGTCATCACCCGTCAATTCCTCAAAGTAGAACGTGAGACTTTCATACTTCCTTCCCATGATCTCCGTGGGTTTCGCAAACTTGTGGGTATAGTTCAGCGACTTTTCGGGTTCCGCCTTCTTGTTGAAATCCACCGCGCCCGCTGCCTGGGCCTTTTTGATCTCTTCCTGCTCCGCCTGCTCTTCCTGTCCCATGGGGGTTCCCTGTACCTGCATGTTATCCATCTTCATTCCTCCTGTTTATGGTTATAGTGTGAAAAGCCAGCGGCGTTCTGCCGCTGGCCGTGTCCTGCTGCCTCCTGGTTTACTTTCCTAACGCACGTCTCACAGCTTCCAGGTAATCCACCCCGTTAATGAAACAGATAAAATTCACGGGGTCCAGTTCGATTTTCCTTACGCCGTTTTTGTACATGGCATAATAATAGCAAGCGTGTTCTCCGCTTGCTTCTGCCGGGGTTGCAATCGCCCCCTTGCCGGGCTTGAATTTCTTCGGCATGGTCCGCATGATATGCTTGACGCTTTCCTGGCTGATCTTCCCGCTTCTTTTATCCTGCAACTGCTGCGCCACCCGGCAGTCAATGTTATGCACACGGGGTTCCGTCAGCTTGATAGCGGCGTCAGAAACCGTATTGAAGCTATATGTCACTGTCATTGCTTCCAGGTGCCCGATCACAATCGCCTCGATTTTCCCCGACATTCCGGCCCCGCTGATCTCTTCGGTCAGAAACCCGATCTCCGGGAACTCAACTTCCGCAAGACCCAGGTACTCCGTGGCGTCCTCGTAAACCGCAAAGTTTGTCACCATCTGGTCCATATATCTTTTTCCTCCTTTCCCCTGTTCTTTTTATGCCACCTTAAGGGCGGCAGTCAGATAAGACGTGTCATATTCCAGCACCCAGTCCATTTGCTGTAAAGGGGCGGGCGGGGTCAGATAGACATGGAATTTTGCACGTCCGGCCATAAGGGCGGTCAAGGGGTTCTCACTTTCCAGCATTTCCACACGCCCGCCCAGTATTTTTTCCTCTGCCGTCAATCCGTTCAGCCAGTTATTGACGCCCTGTAAAATAGCGTCTAACAGGCGGCGCTTCATGCTGCGGTCCACATAGTTCCAGTGGGAAAGCACCACCGTTTTTGCCACCCAGCGGAACATACGGTTAATACAGTAAAAATAATCAACCGGGTCCGTGTTTGCCGGGAAACATGCCGTATAGTTCCCCCAGGATACGAAACCGTTGTAAAAATTCAATCCGGTCACAATCCCGTTGTCATTCAGATAGTTCCCCTGCTGCACGTCCAGGGTGACTTCCTTGCCGTTTGCCAGGACCGTGCTGTCCGCCTGTAAAGACTTGTTGGAAGCGCTTTCGCAGGGCGTCCCGCCTCCCAGATCACCGTTGTTGTCTGTAGCCGTCATGGACCCGGCCAGCTGGACGGAAAAATCAAAAATCTTTTCGGACAGCGCCACTTTGGGCCAGCATACGATCTGGTTAGTCTTGCTGAAATTGTTGCGCTTTTTCAGTGCCGGGGCGTCCGTGTAATACGTTGCGCCGTCATTGTCCGTGCTTGCCAGGTCAATCATGGCCATGGCGGGAAATACACCGTTGATATTCTCCCCTTTTGCGGACATAACCGCCGCAACTTCGGGGTCATGTGACCAATTCGGACACACGATCAAATCCGGAGCTATGGTGTACTTCGGGAAAGTGCTGTCAATCAGTTCCAGCCCCGTTATGGCATGGGTGGTCACGTCATGCCCGCCGATCACGTCACGTTTCGTCACCTGGGACGGGTCCACGGACATGCTGGACACCTTTACTTCCCCGGTGGTATCCGTGGTAAACTCCACTATGCAGGCGGTGTCTGTATAAAATACCTCGAAATCCTCCCCCCTTGTCTTGCTTTCCACCTTTACGCTGTCCGCAATCACTTCCAGGGGCAGTTCCACCCGGTTTTCCACGGGGGTGCAGGTTACGGCCTTTTCCTCCGTCCTATGCTTTGCCGGGTCCAGTATGTTCACCACAAAGACAGGGGCGATCTTATACAGCATGAATGCGGAATACACTTCCATGCAGAGGCTGTATTTCTGCCAGTCATCAGAATACCCCAGCAGCTGTACCGCCTCTTCATAGCTGTTCAACATGACCACTTCGTTGACTTTCCCGCCCACCATCTGCACGGGAGCCGTGCCCACAACAAAGTGGACGCCGGAAGCCACGGTGACGGGGACGGAAACGCTTGTGGCCTTTTTGCTTGTGTTAATGCCATGCGTTACTGCCATTTTTCTTTACCTCCTTTTCTCTTCTCTTTCTGTCACTCTTTAAATTCCGCACCGATCAGCGAAACAATGTCCGCATAGTATTTGTGCAGGATATTCCCTTTACTGGCGATCTTAACTTTCGCTTCCGCCAGTTTCGACACGGGCACCAGCATGTTTTTGGCCATGGGGTACTTTTTTATGGCCTCTTCCAGGCTCTTTTCAACCTCTTCCCTGGTCCCCACAAAAATGCTGTTCTGCTTCAGCATTCCCCTGGGCAGGGACGGCCCCACATACACCAGCGTTTCCCGCCCCTCCTGGGGCTTTTCCTGGGGCTTTTCCGGCTCCTGGGTATTTTCCCCCGCCTCTTCCTTTTTCGGCGCTTCCTGGCCCTCCTGGACGGCTTCCTGGCCCTCTTCCAGGGTTCCCGTGGGAAGCCCTGCTGCCTCTATGGCCTTCTTTGCGCTTTTTACTGCCATATTTCTTCAACCTCCTGTTTGATTTCTGGTATGGACCAGTTCGTCATCATCTCCCCGAAATAATACGGGGTATAGTCGTCTGGATAGATCAGATATTCCAGCGGGTCCTGTAAGACAAATTGTTCCGCCAGTATCCTGTTTCTTTCCAATTCCGTGCGCAATCTCATGATCACGTTCAGAACGTCATAGCTGCCCACGCCCTGGTCCTCTGCATAAGTAGCCACCACTATTCTGATCTGGCATGTGCTTTCCGGCTGGTTCCGCTCGTTCTTGCCGTCCTTGCCGGTTATGATCTGCAAGAGAATGTACGGTATACGCTGCGTGCTGTCCTCTTTCTTCGGCAGGCGCATTTTGTGGACTTCCGCCGCCCGTTCCTTTCCCTCTTCCCCCGGCTGTACCCGCACCTGTAGGATTATGTCCGCCGTTTTTTTCTTCGCAAACTCTGCCAGATTGTCAAGTAATACAATAGGTGTCATCTTTACCCCCCGTATCCATTCAGCAGCCTGTCAATTTCATGTTCCAGGCGTTCATTCACAAGCCGCTGCGCCTCTTCCTGTACCTGCCTGGACACTGTTTCTTCCCCGGCCATCTGGGCGGCGGAAAGCCCCATAAGTTCCGATACAGGCAGGCGCTTTCTGCCTTCCCTCTCGAATACGCCTATATGGCCGCTTTTCATGGCGGCAATAAAGGCGCTTTCAAATGTAGCGCCCCCGCCCTTCTTTACGCTGGCACGGACCAGCTTTTTCCCGCCCGGCTGTTTGGGGGATACCTTGAACTTGTACAGGGGGATTTTATAACCGGCAAAACGAACAAAGCCCGCAAGGTTTCCCGTGCTGGCTTTCTGTATCCTGGTATTTGTGGCCGCATTCAAGGCGGCGGCCTGTACGGTGTATACCTGCTTTATCCCCTGCCAGGCGGCAGTCTTTACACGGGACAGGCCCCTGTTTATGGCGTTCATGTACGCCCTTTCCGCCCCTTTAGGGACATTTGCCAGCAGCGTCTGCACCCGTTCCATGGTTTCCGCACTGATTTCTATTCCCACGCCGTTCATTCCATATACGCCCCCAGTTCCAGTATGATTTCCCCGTCCTCATAGTCCACTTTCAGAATATTGTATTCCTGGGTGACTCCCGCCACCTTTATGGCAAACTCATGGTTTCTTTCCGGGATAAATCCTAAATCCTTATGCGCCACATAAACCAGGACTTCCAATTCAGAAACCCCTGGGGCATTGTCGTTGCTTTTCCTCTGGCGCTCTGCCGCCGCCTCATGGTCCAGCACGGCGGGGGCTTCATACCATGCCCTGTCATACCAGAAACCCGCCACCGTGGCAAATTCAGCGCTGTTGTGGAATACCGCCATATCGGCGTCACACTGGGCCTTGAAATCCATCAGAATACCTTTGCCACCAGCCAACTGTCCACCTCATGCGGCACAGGGATAGGGGCGGATTGCAGGGACAGGAAACGGCGGTCCGGGCGCTTCTTGATAAAGGTATCCGGCACCAGGCTTCCTTCCACCGTCTCCCACTTTTCCGTCTTCTGGTCCAGCCTGTTGATAGCGCCGTAAAGCCTGGAATACCTGGCATTCGTGCTGGCCAGTAACAGGGTGCCGAAAGGAACCATGGGAAGCTGTACGGGTTTTGCGGGGTTCGTCCAGTTATCCAGATACCATTCATTGTACTTGTAAATGTCCAGGCCCAGTTCATGAATGGTCCCTATGTAGGTGACATTATTTTCCTTCTTTTCGGGTCTGATCACCGCCAGGGCGTAATTTTTCACGTCCAGCATTTTCTGGATACTTTCGTCCTTGATGAACTCCGCCGCCACGTCGGAAGCCATGATACAGATATTGCAGTTTGTGAAGCCTTCCTTCTGTACCCGCTCATGCCATTCCACCAGGTTGTCATACTTGCTCTGGGCGCTGCCGCCTTTCCACTTCTGTTTTGCGTCTTTGGAAATGTCGATCTTGTTTGTGAAACCAAAATCAATCACGTCCGCCACGCCCTTGCCCACTACCATGATCTTTCCGCCCAGCATGGTCTGGGCGCACATCCACTCTTCACGGCGGATAATGCCGTCCCGCAGTTCTGCGAAATCGTCACGCATTTTAATGATTGCCCGCTGTGCGGGGGTCCTTTCGGAATACAGGCTTTCGCCCGGCTGCCTGTTGATAATGTCGTCAACCGTGGTAACTTTATCGGGGGCGATCAGCGGCGGGGTGTAGCTGTCCGTCTCGTATCCGCTGCCGGGCATGATCTGCCCGCCTACCATGCGGCTCACAAACGGGGCCATTGCCCTGTTGCCTTTCCAAAAATCAATATCCACCTTTTCCGTTACAAACGTTCTGGTGTTATGAAAGAACGTGTCACGGAAAAAGGTGTGGACGGGCGGCAGTTTCTTGATAACGCCCATCATAGTTCTGGGTTCATAAATACTTACTGTATTCGGCATTTTCATTCCTCCTTCTTGCCTTGATTTCCCCGATTTACACCAGGAAAATGCACAATTTTCTAAGCGCCGTCTTTGCCGCTGCGGCGTCAATGTCTCCCATGTTCACGGCGTCCGCAAAGACTTCCCCGGTCATGATATACACCACAGGTTCATCTTTCGCCGCCGCAGTGATAGCAATGCCCACCACGTTGTCAATGCCTGCCGTGGTTGCGGGCTGTAGCGTCACGGTCCCGGCCTCTTCGTCCGTAACCGTCATGATCATGTCATACTGGGCAATCGCCGCCCCTGCCGTCCCCGTGTCTCTCACCGCAGGAAATTCCCCGGCATAAAACTTCTGGGGGGTGAAACTTCTTTTTTCCACTAAATTTGCCACGTCTTTTTCCTCCCTTCTCTTGCTGTCTGCTTTTACAGAACTTCGTCAATGGCACGGTCATAGACGCTCTTTCCGTCACTGCCGCCGCCCATCTGCGTGCTGCCAGGCTCCACGTCAGAAATGTGTGACGCCTGGGCGTCATTCTCCATGCCGCTCCATGCCTGTATTCCCGCCTGCTTCTGGGCCTTGATGATATTCAGCGCCGCCTGGCCAGCGTCAACCGGGTTCGTGAACATGGCGTCTTCCACGATCTTTTCAAAACCTTTGGGGGCGCTGTCCATAATGGATTTAATGCGGCTGCGCTCTCCCTCTGCGGCGCTGTTTCTGATCTGGGCCACCAAATCCGGGTATGCAGTTTCCAGGGCAGAAACCGTGTTGATTGTCTCTTTCGGTTCCATCTGTTTTCCTCCTTTAATCTCATTTTTATTTTGCAAACTGCCCGGATTGTTTGGGCGGTTTAACAACAACTTTTCCGGCAGGGTGTGAAACCCTGTCAAATCCATGGGCACAGAATTGACCACCACTTTGCTGGCGTTCTCTATGACCGTCTTCGCTTCCGTAAACATCAGTTCATCACAGAACCCGTTTTCCACAGCTTTGTCACCGGTCCACCAGGTTTCCGCCGTCATAATCTCCGCTATGTCCTCCGGCTTTTTGCCCGTCTTCATGCTGTATGTGTTTATGATAGATTGCTTGATCACCCGCAGTTCCTGGGCCATCTTCTCGAAATCTTCCGCCTTAAATGTGTCCCATACCGACATAGCAGGATCGTGGACCATAAAGAGTCCGTTTTTCGCAATCTTTATAGTATCGCCCGCCATGGCAATGATTGTGGCGGCGCTGGCGGCCCACCCGTCTATTTTTACGGTGATCTTTGCGTCCAGGTCCCGCAGGCGGGTGTAAATGGCATTTGCGGCGAACACGTCACCGCCGCCGCTGTTAATGCGGACAATGATTTCTGCCACGTCTCCCAGGGCGGCCAGTTCCTGGTTGAACCAGGCGGGGGTCACTGTATCCTGCCACCAGCTTTTTTGACTGGTTATAGGGCCGTACAGCAATAGTTCCGGGGGTTTTGTGTCGGTTCCCGGAACGAAATTCCAAAACTTATTTTCCGTTTCCCCCAGGGGGTTCTGCCCCTGCTGCCGGGGCTGGTTTCTGTTCTGTGGCAATGTTTGATACCTCCTTTAATTTGCTTTCTTCCTGCTTTAGCTGCTCCACGTTGGCGTAAAAATCCGAACCTGTCATTTCCATGGTTTCAGACTGCCTTGTGGAAAATCCGTTCTTTACCCGCTTTTCAGCGGCGCTTACTTCCTGCACCGGGTTTAATATCCCTCTTGCCGGTCCGTTCCACTCCGCCCTGCTGTACGCCTTTTTGTACAGGGGGTCAGAAAAGAAACCAGGGGCCGCTATCCTCCCCTTTGCCACCGCCTCCGCAAGCCATTCCTCATATACCACCTGGCAAAAATCCGTTGCCAGCCAGGTTCTGTACATGCGGAACATTTTCCACGCCTCTTCCAGCGCCCCACGGCTTGCGGAATAACTGGCCGTGAACGTCTTCAAAAGCAATTCATAGGGGATTTCCAGGGCGGAACCGATCTGGCGGCATATAGCTTCCACAAAGCCGGAAAAATTGCTGTTCGGTCTGCCTGGTGCCACTCCGTTGGCCTTTTCGCCTTCGTTCAGATCAATCACCGCACCGGGGGCCAGCTCTATGGTGGTTTCGTCCTCTGCGTCCACCTGGTCTTCCTCTGATACATTGGACCCTATCGGGGGGCCGTCCTCCGGGGACTGCTTTTCAATGAATACGGCATACAGGCCGTTCACCACTGCCGCCACCAGTTCAGCGTCCGTATACCGCCCCAGCTGCTTCAACGCCTCGATCACGGGGGCCAGGAACGGGACGCCCCGGCGCTGGTCTATGCGCTCCCGTGTCATAATGTGTATAACGTTCCGCCTGCCGCTCTTCTCCCCGTATGCGGGCACACGGACCCATTCGGCAGGGGCGGCGCTGTAGGAAAGAGGGTGGTATTTTGAAAAGTGGTATGCCACCACCTCCCCCGTGCTGTCCGTCTCCACGCCGCCTATGATATGATCGTCTATGGTGTCATAGCCGCCGGGGCTGGAAAGCCGGTCCGCCTCGATCAGCCGGACCCGCAGATCATAGGGCTGCCCCTTCCGGGGTTTCATGGGCATTAGCGCCAGGCAGTCCCCGGACATAAGCCATGACATGAACGCCAGCTGCTGCAATTCGCAGAAATTGTCCACACGGGCGGCGTCACAGTCCGGGCTGTCTGCCCACAGCGCCCATTCCCGTTCAATCTGCCTTTCCAGGGCGTGTGCCGTCTCCGTATCCATGCCCAGGACTTCCCGGTCAATCGTGGGTTTCAGCCGCAGGCCCCGCCCTACTACATTTGTACGCATGGTTTTGATTGCCCCCGTTGCCAGGGGCACGCCCATATACAGATCACGGGAACGCTGGCGCAACACGTCCAGATTGTCTTCTATATCCTCACGGGCGGACCCGCCGCTGTACAGCCACCCGGCCATTGATTTTTTGTATTGGCTGGCACCATAATTCCCGTACCCGCTGTTTAGAATATCCATTTGCCGCCGGGCAGCCATGCGCCGCAGTCCTGCCTGCGGATTTACGGAAGAAATTATGCCGTCAATCGCTTTGCTGAAAATACTTATTGTTTTCACCTCCCTGGGCATGAAAAAAGCACCTTTTCACGGGTGCTTTTCTCTTAACCTTTTTTGACGATATGATTTTACCATGAAAAAGGGGGAAATGGTGGGAAATCTTTCGCAGATCAGCATATTATTTCCTGCGCAGGTTCCACAATCACTTTCACCTGCAACGGCAGTACGTTTCCCTCAACCATTATGGATTCCGGTTTCTTTACGGGCTTCTCTTCCTTTCTGCTGTAACTTTTTACAGTCTCCTTAATTCCTCTTATCAGCGTTTCGTAGGCCCCAGGCAAAAGGTTCACGGCTTTATCGCTTTTTAATATCTCGATTGCCTTTATGGCACCATGCAGACGGAAGAAACGGAGAATCTTTTCATTTCCATAGTCAAATCCATATTTTCTTTTGAATTCTTCCAAATCGCAGGTGTCGCAGGTAGCGAAACCATTAAAATCATACCCGCCCCTGAAATACTCTTCTTTGTAAAATTCCCAGTGCTTTCTAATATCCACTCCGGTAAGCGTAATAAAGTCCCGTTCCAGGATAACATACCCGCCCCACTTCTCCGGTATATGGCGTATGAACCATGGCATCTTGTGTTCCTGCGCCTGTCTGGCTACGATCTCCTGCATTTCATGAAACCTGTTTATGTACCTGGCGGTAAATATGGTTCCCTTTGTCCCGGTCAGCTTGTGGGCGATAAATTCACAGCCTTTCTTTGTGATACGGTAGCAGGGAAGCGTCCTCCCTATGCTGTCTTTGTATTCCGATTCCCGAAAAAATTCATTGAATCCAATTTTGGCTTCAATAAATTGTTCTTCATATCTCCGCAAATCTCTCAACAATTTACTATGGTCTTTTTCAATCATTTCAGCCACTTCCCGGCTGTCCAGTGTCTGTTCAAGCTGGTTTTGCATATGAATCTCCTTTCAAAATTTTCTTGAAAGAAGCCAGAAACTTTGATATGATAGATTTATCAAGTTGCTTCGGCTTCTTGTGTTGGGAAACGGTGCGTTCGTTTGCTAGGCGGTAGCACCGTTTCTTTTATTGTTCTGATACCTGTTTGTAGACCAGTTCAATGCCTTGCCTGATTACTTCTGCTTTGCTTAACCCTGTCTTTCTACAACACACTTCCAGTTTTTGCAATTCATCATTTGACATTCTTAGCCTGTACTGATTTTCCCTTGAATCCTCTTTTGGCGGTCTTCCCGTTCGTGGGGACATGCTTGTATATCACTTCCTTTCTATTTATTGGATATCCTATAATTTATTATATAGTGGATATCCAAAAAGTCAACCCCCATTTTAAAAATATTTTTCATATCCTGTACCCCGGCAGGTATTCGCGTATGCCGCCCGGCATATCACAAAGCGTACCCGCGGGCATTCCGGTATGCCGTTTGACATATTATATGCAGGCTTTACAGACATCCTCTACAAGCATTTCTGTACGCCGTTCGGCATTCCATAATGTATAATTTACAATATATGGCGGGAAATGTAAACTATAAACTTACATATCCAAAAAAAATAATAGTATCCCTCCGACATGCCTCTTGTATTTTCCCCCGTTTCGTTATATGATAATAAAAATCTATATCAAGGAGGACTTCTATGCGCCATTTAATGAGTCCGTTAGACCTCACCGTGGAGGAATTAGACTCCCTTCTCGCCCTGGCTAACGACATTGAACACCATCCTTCCAAATATGCCCACGCATGTGAAGGCAAGAAGCTTGCAACCTGCTTTTACGAGCCAAGCACCCGGACAAGGCTCAGTTTTGAGGCCGCGATGTTAAACCTCGGCGGTTCTGTTTTGGGTTTTGCCAGCGCCGACAGCAGTTCCGCTGCCAAAGGCGAAAGCGTTTCCGATACCATCCGTGTTATTTCCTGTTATGCCGATATCTGTGCAATACGTCATCCCAAGGAAGGCGCAGCGCTTGTCGCTTCTTCCAAATCTTCCATTCCTGTCATTAACGCCGGAGACGGCGGCCATCAGCATCCCACACAGACCTTAACCGATTTACTTACCATCCATTCGCTGAAAGGGCGCTTAGGCAGCCTTACGATTGGCCTGTGCGGCGATTTAAAATTCGGGCGCACCGTCCACTCGCTGATTCACGCCCTGATCCGTTACCCGGGCATACGGTTTGTCCTGATTTCCCCGGAAGAACTGCGCATCCCAAGCTATATCCGGGAAGATGTGCTTAAGAAAAACGGCGTTCCGTATCAGGAACTCGAACGCCTGGAGGAAGCGATTCCGGAGCTGGATATTTTGTACATGACGCGTGTACAGAAAGAACGTTTTTTCAACGAAGAAGATTATGTGCGTATGAAAGATTATTATATACTGACAAAGGACAAGCTTTCCTGCGCCAAAGAGGACATGCTGGTTCTGCACCCGCTGCCGCGTGTCAATGAAATTTCGGTGGAAGTGGACGACGATCCGCGCGCCGTATACTTTAAACAGGCGCAGTACGGCGTATATGTACGTATGGCGCTGATTCTCACCCTGTTGGAATGGAGGTAGTATATGTTAAATATCAGTGGAATCCAGGAAGGCTTTGTGCTTGACCACATCAAAGCGGGCATGAGTATGTCCATTTACAAAGATTTAAAATTAGACCGGCTGGACTGCCAGATTGCCATCATCAAAAATGCCAAAAGCAATAAAATGGGCAAAAAGGACATGATCAAGGTAGAATGCCCGATTGATACGCTTGATTTGGATATTTTGGGATTTATTGACCATAATATAACCGTAAACATTATAAAAGACAACAACATCGTGGAAAAAAAGGAACTGCACCTGCCAAAACAGGTCGTTAATGTGATCAAATGCAAAAACCCCAGGTGCATCACTTCCATTGAACAGGAGTTGGATCAGATTTTCATCCTGACGGACGAGGCGAAGGAAATTTACCGCTGCCGTTACTGTGACGAACGCCGCAAAAAGAAACGCCACCTAAATTCATCCGGAGTATAACTCCAAAAAACCTCCTGTCCAAACGGGTTCATGGCCTCCTTCCAGCACATACCGCACATCCTTAGTAATAAAAGCCTGGTACATATTCTGTTTTCCGGTCCGCCCCGCCGTATGGCAGCGCAAAAAACGCCGGCGCCATACTTTAGAGCGTGTTTGAACAATGCTTTCTGGCAGATGTATTTCCCACTTAGTGGGAGATTTGTACCCAAAGGGT
>OFFW01000968.1_pt1 | contig 18467 bp, 15 predicted proteins | sample 1521501 | NCBI WGS metagenome assembly OFFW01 (sample SAMEA3504107, study PRJEB24116) | mouse gut metagenome | biome: mouse gut; feature: mouse-associated habitat; material: faeces | place: Denmark | collected 2011
CCGGTGAGGTATGGCTTTGGCTTCGGTTTATCCTATACGGATTTTCGTATGGATTTTGTGTCTGTGAAGTGGGAGGATGAAAAGAAAAGTTTACGCTTTGTTGTAAAAGTAACCAATACGGGAGAGGTTTACGGCGGACGGGAAGTGGCGGAGCTTTATGTCACGCCGCCCGCAGGGAAGATGGAGAAGGAGTACCGGAGGTTGGCAGGCTTTGAAAAGTCAGATCTGCTCGCGCCGGGGGAAAGTCAGGAAATTAAGATGGAGATTCCCTTGGAGAGGCTTTCTTCCTATTGTGAAGAATTACCCGGTTGGATGCTGGAGGAGGGAGAGTATACGTTCTGGCTTGGAAATTCTCTGTCATCGGCTGTTCCGGTATCAGCGGCAGTGTTGCCTGAGGATGTTGTTTTGACGAGAACAAAACATATTGCGCCACTGCGGAAGGAACTGGCTGAGTTAAAGCAGCCTGTGGGGAGGATGCGGGGAAAGCTTGAAAAACTTGCCGGGGTTGTGCGCGAAAAAGGGCTGCCGGTTTTGGAAATATGCCCGAATATTGCCGAAAAGGAGATTGTTTATCGGGAAAATAAGGATTTTACTACAGAGGAAGCGGCGGCGTTTTTTGTTGCGGTTACAGAAGAAAATATTGCATACGAACGGCAAAAGGCCGATCCGAAGTATCATTTTACGGACGCTTATTTAGAGACGCTCGCGCTCTACCGGCAGATTTCGGCGGGACTTTTGGATTATGATACGCTTTTATTCCACGGCTCCGCAATTGCGGTAGACGGGCAGGCGTATCTGTTTACCGCCAAAAGCGGGACGGGCAAGAGCACGCATACGGCGCTCTGGCGGAAACGCTTTGGAGCGCGCGCGGTGATGGTCAACGACGATAAGCCGCTGCTGCGCATGACAGAGCAGGGCGTTACGGTATACGGCACGCCGTGGGACGGAAAGCACCGCCTGAGTTCGAATATAGCGGTCCCGTTAAAGGCGGTCTGTATTCTGGAACGGGATACGAAGAACCATATCGGAGCCGTCTCGCCAAGGGATGCATGGCCGATGCTGATGCAGCAGAGCAGCCGCCCGTCTGATCCGGCCAAGCTTTCACAGGCGATGCGTCTGCTTGACGTTTTAGCGGCAAAGACGGGAATTTACCGCATGGGGTGCAATATGGAGCCGGAAGCGGCCGAAACGGCATACAGAGGAATGCAGTGAATTGGAGGTAGAAATGAGATTAAAAAAAGAATTTATCACACATGAAAGCGACGGCGAGCAGATTCTGGTATCCTCGGATACGGCGGCATTCTCCGGGCTGGCGCGCAGCAACAGCACGGCGGCGTTTATTATCAACTGCCTGAAAAAGGATACGACGGTGGAAGAGATTACGGAACGTATGGCAAAAGAATACGACGCGCCGAAAGATGTGATTGCACGAGACGTCGCCAGGATAATAGAACAGCTTAAGTCTATCGGCGCGCTAAATCTGTGAGGAAAGGGCGTATGCAGGACAAACAGGAAAACGGGCGGGGCGCCTTAGAACAGACGGCATGGGATTTGATTTACCTTGCGGCCTGCGCCCTGCACAAGATAAAGCCGCAGGAAGAGCGCGTACGGAGGATGGATTTTAAGCGCCTCTTTTGGATGTGCCAGTTTCACAGCATGACCGCCATGGTATGCATGGCTCTGGAAGAAACGGAAGCGTTTGCGGCGGCGGATCCGGACATAACAAACAAATGGAAGGACGCCAAAGCCAAAGCAATCCGCAAAAACATGCTGTTAGACGCAGAACGGGAGCAGATTTTAAAAGAGATGGAGCAGGCGGGCATCTGGTATATGCCGTTAAAGGGAAGTGTTTTGCAGGCAGTTTATCCAAGGTATGGCATGCGCCAGATGTCGGACAACGATATCCTTTATGACGCCGCCGGCCAGAAAAAACTGGCCTGCCTAATGCAGAAGCGGGGGTATGAAACAGAAATGTGCGGTAAATCCAACCATGACGTTTTTATGAAGCCCCCGGTTTACAATTATGAAATGCATACTTCGCTGTTCGGCAAGTTTAGCGGTTCTGCCTTTTATGGCTATTACAGCGGCATCAAGGAGAAGCTTCTTCGTGACAAGCCGGACGGGTACGGGTATCATTTTACGGACGAGGATTTTTATATCTACATGACGGCGCATACCTATAAGCATTATAACCAGAGCGGAGTAGGGCTGCGGTCTTTGGCGGATGCGTATGTGTATCTAAACGCTAAGGGGCAGGATATGGATTTGGCGTATATTGCGCGTGAGACAAAAAAGCTTGGAATGGCGGAATTTGACAGCCAGCTTCGCGCGCTTGCAGAAAAGCTGTTTTGCAATCCTTCGCCCGGAGGCGTTTCTCTGTCTGCGCAGGAGGAGGCGACGCTTTCCTTTTTTGTAGGATCGGGCGCGTATGGTACGACGAAATTTTACGTACAGAACAGGATGCGCGAACTGCAGCCGGAAGGGGAGGATTCCATATGGAAAGGCAGGCTGCGTTTTATCTGGCGGCGTTTGTTCCCGACAATGGAATGGTATGAAAATTATGAACCGTTTGTGGCGAAACACAAAATACTGATTCCGTTCTTTTTGGTATACCGGCTGTTTCGGCGTCTGTTCGGCAGGGGGATCAAGGGAGAAATTGACGCGATGCGCAAATATGGCAAAAAAAAATGAGGCTGTGTTCGTACCCTTCACATAAGGAAGTGAAGGGTACGAGGGCATCTCTGTATCAAATTACGGTATAGTCTTGTGGCTATGCCGTTTTTTCTTCTTTGGAACGCTTCTGTTTCAAGCGTTCTTGGAACATTTCTTCATATTCTTCAGCGGATGAGGCGTTGATAATACCGACTCCATGAATGTTGCACAAATCTTGTACTAAAACTTTGTCACTATTTTTTCGCCTCCCTCCCGGCTATCCACGCAAAAAAGCCGCCCGTTTTTATTGCCGGACGGCTTTTTGCGTAATGTGATAGCTCTGATTATATTTTTTGTGGGTGTAGTCTCCGAAAAGCCTTGATATTACAGTGTTCCTAATAGGAGACATTCATATGAAATCCATCCCAAAAATCCATAAATTCTCCTTTGTTTTCTATAAAATTGGCTTACAGCTCGTAAGCCAATTTATTCAGACAACTCGTTCTCAATTTCTTCAACCGTCGGCAGGCTGCTCTTAAAATCTTCACGAAGTACTTTCGTCAATTCATATTCCGCAATCCCGATTGGCTGTGAAATATCATCAAGTGCATAGAATCACTTTCTTGTTGAGCGGGTATATGTAATGCCTCCCTCTTTATTCCTGTGGCTTCAAAGGCCCATAAAAGTAAGCTGCCGTTGCGCCACCGTCAATCAGAAAATCTGCTCCTGTGATAAACGCCCCCTTGTCGCTCATTAACAGCTCCGCCACATTTGCCACTTCATCCGCCGTACCCGGACGGCCTGCCGGACATTTTGCAAACATATTTTTATAAAAATCACCGCGTGGCCCGTTAAACTCGTCAATCGCCAGCGGCGTCACAATGATACCGGGAGAAATAGAATTGAGCCTTGCACCTTTTTCACCCCATTTTACCGATTCTGCCATCACACGCTTTTCATTACAGCGTTTTGCCATCTGGTAGGCATGGAGAGTGTCGCGGATATTCTCCGGCCGCAGCAGTTCCAAAGACAGCAGTTCTTCCGTTGGCGTACAGGCAAGTTGTTCATCCGCCTCCGGAGATAGCTGTCCCATACGGTGTCCCGACTGACTGGAAATTGTCACGCCCACGCCGCCGGGAGCTATCACCTTTCCCACTTCCTCCAACAGTACCGCCGTCCCATAAAGATCAACCCTCAATATTGCCTCAATCGGTGCCTGACTTGGCGAAACACCAGCAGCATTGACCAACATGGTAATTTTACCGGCCTTTTTTGCTTCTGAAATCAAATTCTGAATAGATTCTCTGGAAGATAAATCCGCCTCCATCGGCAGCACATCAAATCCGGCCTCATTCATAATCTTAGCGATTTTCTGTGCATTTTCCGGCTTCTTATCCCCAAGTATAATCTTCTTTCCATAGCCCACTCTCCGGGCGATTGCCATACCAATCTGGCCTGCGCCGGTTAAAATCATAACTTCCTTTGTCATTTCTACTTTCTCCGTTCCTTATGAAAGTCTGCGATATATTTCATCATCCACCGGCTCAAACCACTCCGTACTTCCGTTTGTTCCCGGCAAAAGGTTCACCGCCTCTTTTCCTTCCAATCCTTTATTTCCGCGGGCAACGAGCCAGGCAGACGCGCTTGCGCGGATATTTGGCGACTGCCACGAGGGTCAATGCCCCGCTGACTACTGCGGGGCTGTTGACTTATGCCCACCGAAAACCGGCAGCTCCATACGGTTCAGTCGTCCATCAATTGCCGCTATTTCCTGCTCTGTCAGAAGAATCTCAGCCGCCCCTATGTTTTCTTTCAGGCGTTCTGTTTTACGGCTTCCGGGAATCGGAATGATAAACGGCTTTTTACATAACATCCATGCCAATGAAATCTGTGCCGGAGTAGCCCCCTTTTCCTCTGCCAAATCATGCAACAGCTCCAAAAGCTCCCTGCTTTTTTCAAATCCCTCTGCCGTATATTGCGGCATATTGCTCCGGTAATCCGTCCCTTTCTCAAAAACAGAATCCCGGTTGTACCTGCCGCTCAAAAAACCATTTGCCATTGGAGAAAAGGCCACATAAGTAATCCCCAGTTCTTCCACTGCCGGGAACAGTTCTTCATACCACCGGGCCATCATGGAATAACGGTTCTGAATCGCCGCAACCGGGCAGACTGCATGGGCACGGCGCAGATAATCCTCATTGACTTCTGAAATCCCCCAATAGCGGATTTTTCCCTCCCGTATCAGTTCCGCCATAGTCCCGGCCACTTCCTCCGGGGAAACCTGCGGATCAATGCGGTGCTGGTAATACAGATCAATATAATCCGTTCCAAGCCGTTTCAGGCTGCCCTCTACAGATTTTCGGATTGTCTCCGGCCTGCTGTCCACAATCAGACTGTCTTTTCCGTGATGTACACCACATTTTGTGGCAATCACCACTTTATCCCGAAACGGGCGCAGGGCCTCTCCAACCACTTCCTCGTTATATGCTGTCGAACCGTCCGCATTTATCCCGGTATAACATTCTGCTGTGTCAAACAATGTATATCCGTACTCAAACGCCTGCCGCAGAACCTTTACGCCTTCCTCTGTTGTCATAGGCGCGCCGCTTGCATGGGTAATACCCATACAGCCAAGTCCCACAGCAGATACCTCTAAAGAACCAATCTTCCGTCTCTCCATGATAAAATCCTCCTGCCTTCTTGTTTTATTCCTTTTCAAACTCATTTGCCACATCTGCCAGAAGACTGCGAATATGTAAATGCTGCGGACAGGCTTTCTCGCATTTGCCGCATTTGATACACTCCGAAGCCTTCGCTTTCCCACCGCCGGTATGCACCACATTGTAATAATAATCCGCGTTCCAGTCGTGATAAATCTGTTTGGTATTCATTACCGCAAACAAATCCGGAATTGCGATTTGTTTCGGGCATCCCGCCACACAGTACCGGCATGACGTACACGGAATCAAATTCATGGAACGGAAAATCTCCTGTACCTTTCTTACCGCCGCAAGCTCTGTTTCCGTCAAAGGCTGAAAGTCCTTCATAAAGCTGATATTATCCTGCATCTGCGTCATATCGCTCATGCCGGAAAGCACCATCATAATACCTTCAAAGCCGGCGGCAAACCGGATTGCATAACTGGCGGGGCTTCCTCCATGCAGCCCTTCAAAAACCGCTCTCGCGTTTTCGGGCAGATTCACAAGGTTTCCACCCTTGACCGGCTCCATGACAATCACCTGCTTACCGAATTTCCGGCAGACTTCATAGCATTTACGGCTCTCCACCGCCGGGTCGTCATAATCCACATAATTAAACTGGATTTGCACCACTTCAATCTGCGGATACTCCGTAAGTATCTGTTCCAGAACCTCCGCCCGGTCATGGAATGAAATCCCAAAATGCCGGAATTTCCCTTCCGCCATCAGTTCCAGCGCCGTCTCATAGGCATGGCACTTCTTGAAGAAAGCAAAGTTGTCAGCGCCCTGCGCGTGCATGAGATAAACATCAAAATATTCCACTCCGCAGGCTTTTAGCTGGCTTTCAAAAAACGGGCGGATGTCCCCCTGCTCCTTAAAGAAAAAATTCGTCAGTTTATTTGTCAGAATGTACCGGTCGCGGGGATAGCGGCTTGTCAGGCAGGATTTTAACGCTGTTTCGCTTCTCCCTCCCAGATAGCCGTGGGCAGTGTCAAAATAGTTAAAACCATTTGCCAGAAAGGCGTCCACCATCCGGGAAACTTGCGCCGTATCAACCTCTCCATCTTTCATCGGCAGGCGCATACAGCCAAACCCAAAATTCTTTTTAATCCGTTCCATAATCTATATCTCCTTTCCCATTTCATAAGCCTGTTCATAAGACGAGTGGCGGTAAACATCTCCCTTATCCCATGTCCCCGTCCCGTAAATAACACCTTTCTCCTGTGCATCCGGCAGACAGCGGATAAAACCGCGAAAGGCGGAAAGCGTCCCTTCGACTGCTTCATGCTGCGGGTCTGCCGCTGTTACGATAAAATAGAATTTTTTCCCCGCAATACTCTTATGGCCTACCAGGCAGCGGTCAATCAGGGCTTTCATCTGCGCGCTTACAGAATAAAAATATACAGGGGATGCCAGCACAACCGTATCCGCCTCCACAAGTTTTGGAAATATAGCCTCCATATCATCTTTTATCGCACAGGTATGGCTTTCCATACAGGCATAACACGCTTTGCAGGGAGCTATTCTTTTATCCCGAAGCGTCAATACTTCTACCTTATGCCCTGCCTTTGACGCGCCCCTGGCAAAACGGCCGCATAAAACCTCCGAATTACCGTCTTTTCCAAGGCTTGAGCTGATAATCAGGACTTTCATAGGACTCCTTCTTTTTCTTCCGTTCTGCCTTTATTATAAAAAAGCCACATCCGGGAATCAATTTGACTTTCCGGGCAATATCATAAGAAAAACTTATACAAAAAAGGGGCTATCTATTTCCCGATAACCCCCTTACGAAACTTCTTCATCCAACTGTCATTCTTCCTTTTATATCTGGCTCACAAACGTCTCTATCACTTTCAGCGCCGCCCCAAGTGCAGCCGCCGCCACCTTATAATTACAGGCTTTCACACAGGATTCCTTTTCCTCAAAAGTATTCCTTGCCGCCACCTTCTCCCGGATATCCCGAAGGTGTGCCGCACCCATGCAGCTTCCCACATAGCCTCCTATAATAATATCGCAGTCCAGAACCATATGGATATTGTTCACCGCTATGGCCAGATAATCCGTATAGGAATCCCATATCCCGGCCGCCCTTTCGTCCCCTTTTTCCAGGAGACTGAAAAACTGCTCCAGTTTTCCGTCCGCCGCGTCGGACAGCCTCCACGCGGCGCAATAAGCGTCCAGACAGCCTCTTTTTCCGCAATAACAGCTTTCCCCGTCCATAACAACCGTCATATGGCCGGCCTCGCCGCACCGGAAATTCCGGCCCTGTATCAGCTCGTTTCCGTCAAAAATCGCCCCGCCCACCGTGTTGCTTAAAGAGAGATAAAAAAAATGCTCCTCCCCGTCTCCGTGGAAGCCCTCCGCATAAGCCCCCGCATTGGCGTCGTTGAGAAAAAAGCACGGATAAGGAAAAAAGGCGCTTACAGAAGCGAAGGGCAGGTTCTTCACGCCCAGTATATGGGAATAGGTTATCAGTTCCTTTTCCAAATCTATAATTCCCGGAAAGGATATACCCACCCCTAAAATCTTATCTCTGTCAGCGCCGCATTCGTCCAGAAAAAGTTCCAGTCTTTCGCTGACTTTCCGGCAGTACGCCTCTTCCGAAGCATAGGGCTGGCAGATACGCTCATATTTCAGGATTTCGCCCCCAATATTAGTCAGCGCCAGAGTGATATGGTTTTTGGTAATATCCAGTCCCACCGCCAGTCTGGCGTTTACCGCCGCAGATAACGCTTTCGCCCTTCTCCCGCCGGTTGACTTTAGCTCCCCCATCTCCTCAAGCAGACCCTCAGCGATTAATTCCTTTGTAATCTGCGTCGCCGTGGGAAGGCTGATTTTCATATTATAGGAAATATCGGGATTTGATACCGTTCCGCGCTTACAGATATAGCGGAATACCTCGTTCCTGTTTTTTTTCTTTACTTCTATATTCGTGATTTTCTTCTTATCCATATCCGCTGCCCATACTTTATTAATGTGTCGCTTTAATACTTTTTCCTGCCCCTTAGTTCCTCAAAAAGCATCCTGTAGTTTTCATAACGGACCTTACTGATTTTGCCGGAGGCAAGCGCCTCCTTCACGCCGCAGTCGGGCTCGTTTATATGTACGCAGCCGCCAAAACGGCAGTTTTCTTCATATGCTCCAAATTCGGGATAAAACGCTTTCAGCTCCTCTTTCTCCGTCACGGCAAGCTCTAAGGAGGTAAATCCGGGCGTATCCATTAAAAAAGTATCTTCCGAAAGGGCGAAAAGCTCCGCGTGTCTTGTGGTATGTTTTCCTCTCTGGGTTTTTCGGCTGATTTCCCCGGTTTCCATGCCGGCGTCCGGGGCGAGATAATTGACAATGGTTGACTTGCCCACGCCGCTGGGCCCCGCCAGAACAGTGGTTTTTCCCGAAAGGCATTCCCGGATACCGGAAATCCCCCATCCTTCCTTTCCGCTGGCAAACAGCACCCGGCACCCGCTTCCCCGGTAATTCCCGGCAAGGCGCTCCCGCTCGTCCCCGTCTGCAAGCTCCGCTTTATTGAAGCAGATAATAATCGGAAGGTTCTGCTTTTCCATGGCAATCAAAAAGCGGTCAAGCAGATTAAAGTTTGGCTCCGGTCTGGTAACCGCAAAGATGACCAGCGCCTGGTCAATATTGGCCGACGCTGGTCTGATTAAGGCGTTGCTCCGCTGCAGGATTCGGACAATATTCCCTTCCCTGTCCGCTTCATTCGTAATTTCAACCTCAACATTATCGCCCACAAGGGGTTTAATTCCGTCTTTTCTGAAAATTCCCTTTGCCTTGCATTCCACCAGCCCGTGTTCGGTGTATACATAGTAAAAGCCTGCGATTCCTTTTATGATTTTTCCCCGCATTGCGCTCCTACCCTTCCATAAACTGTACGGCCCGCTTAAATTCCTTCGTCTCCGTGGTGCCTTCCGTGGTGGTCACGGAGCCGTCCTCGTGGGTGATGCTGGAGCCCTCGGTGACGTTCACATACTGGAATAAAATATAGCCGGTACTGCTCTTGATTCCGCTGATTCCGGGATTGGGAATAGGAAAAGAGCTGGACTGGGTGCTGTAAAGCTGGGTGCCGTCGTCCGCCATCAGGGTAACGGTCACCATGGTTCCCGAACGGTAATTGGGGTCTTCCTGGGCGGTAGGCGCGGCAATGTTATCTATAAACTGATAGGTGGCTTCCTCGGGTCCGATGCTGATGTTCACGTCTACCACCGTCCCGGCGTCCACATAGGTTCCCACAGAATAACTCTGATAGCAAATCAGCCCTGCCATGGCCGGGTCGCTGTGATGGACTTCCGTCACCTTGCCCATCTGGAGTCCGGCTTCCACCAGTATCGCCATTCCCTCCGATTCGTCCCTTCCGATAGTGTCAGGCACCGAAACCTTACTGATTTCCGGTCCCTGGCTGATGCGGATGGTAACCGCCGTCCCGCTTGGCACCTTAGAGCCGGCCTCCGGTGACTGGGTCACTACGTTTCCTTCCTTAATATAGGGGTCATGGCCTTCCGTTTTGTTGACGGGAAATCCGCCTTTTCCCAGAGTCGCCACCGCTTCCGCCTCGGTAACGCCCACCACGTCGGGCACTTCCACGCCTTTGCTTCCCGCGCTCACCGTCAGAATCACGTTGGAGCCTTCTTCTATCATTTCCCCGGCGGCGACGCTGCAATCCATAACGATTCCCTGTTCGTATTCCGCGCTTTCCTTATATTCGATTTCGGGCGTAAGCCCCAGCTCCAAAAGGGCCACCTTGACCTCGTCCTCGCCTTTTCCGATTACTTCCGTCATCTGAACCTTTTCTTTGGGCGTTTCATCCTCCGCGGCTTCCTCTTCCTTCTGGCCGAAAATACCCGTGTCAAAAATCCCGAAAGCTCTTCCCACCAGGAAAAGCACGATGCATCCGATGAGAACGGCCGCCACCACCGCCAGAATCGTGGTTATGCGCTCCATTTTAGGGTCGTAATCTTCCTCCTCGTCTTCGTCCTCCTCCTCATAATCGTACTCATATTCGATTTCGTCGGGGTATTCCTCCTCGTCCTCTTCTTCCTCCGGCACATACCTTTTCTTTTTTACATTCTTATTCGCGCTCTTTTTCACATCGGCTTCCCGGCGCAGGTGCATGGCTTCCTCAAGCCCGTCCCTGTTGACCGACTCTCTCTTTATTTTCTGCCGCTCGCCGCTGCTTATCATTTTCGTGGAACCGTCCTCGTCGGGGTCCACCATCTTCACAAAGTCCTCGTCGGGCGTCATAAGGGAACGCTTTAAATCCGTAATCAGCTCTCCCATGGACTGGTATCTTCTGTCCGGGCTTTTCTGGCAGCACTTGAAAACAATCTGCTCCACGCTCACGGGAATCTCTGAAACATAATCCCTGGGCGAGGACATCTCCTCCTGAATATGCTTGATGGCAATTGCCACCGTGGTTTCCCCGTTAAAGGGCACCCGTCCTGTCAGCATTTCAAACATGGTGATTCCAAGGGAATACACGTCGCTCTTTTCATCGGAATAGCCTCCCCTTGCCTGTTCCGGGGAAGTATAGTGAACCGAGCCCATCACGTTGGAGGTAATGGTGTTGCTGGTCGCCGCCTTGGCGATACCGAAATCCGTAACCTTTACCTTTCCCTCCTTTGAAATAATGATGTTCTGCGGCTTGATGTCTCTGTGGATAATGTGGTTATTGTGGGCGGCCTCAATGCCCATGCTGACCTGAATGGCAATGCTGACGGCCTCCTTCACCGAAAGCCTTGCCTTTTTTTCGATGTATTTTTTCAGGGTAATTCCTTCCACCAGCTCCATTACAATATAGTAAACGCCGTTTTCCTCCCCCACATCGTACACGTTTACGATATTCGGATGGGCAAGGCCGGCCGCTGCCTGGGCTTCCACTCTGAATTTGGATACAAAATTGGCGTTTTCACTGAACTCCTGTTTGAGAACCTTCACGGCCACCATACGGTTTAATTTGTGGTCCTTCGCCTTATAAACGTCGGACATGCCGCCCGTTCCGATTCTCTCCAATATTTCGTATCTGTCTCCGACTATCATTCCAATCTTAACCATATTAATCTCCATACTGCCGGCCTCTGTAAAAGCGCCGGTATATTTCTATCTATAAGATGCGCCAGCCTTTTCGCCGCGCAGTCTGCTGTCTTCATAAAATCCGTTTCCGGCTGTCCGCTATTCCTTTGCAAACAAATCAATCAATATCACCGCTATGTTGTCTTTTCCGCCGTTATCATTGGCCGCCGCGACCAGCTTCCCGGCCTTTTCCTCAAGGGACGCGCGTTCCCTTAAAATTCTGCCTATCTCCTTATCCTCCAGCATGTTGGTCAGCCCGTCGGAACAGATAAGCACAATATCCCCGGCTTTCAGCTCCTCGCTGAAAAAGTCAATTTCCAGCGTATCAAGTGCCCCCACCGCCCGGGTTATGATGTTTTTGTCCGGGTGAGTCCTCGCCGCTTCCCGGTCAATTCCTCCCACCCGCACCATTTCCTCCACCAGAGAATGGTCTCTGGTTATCTGCCGGACTTCCTCGTTTACGATATAAAGCCTGCTGTCTCCCACATTGGCGACCTGAAGATAGTGCCCCAGACAGGTGGCAGCCACCACCGTGGTTCCCATACCGTAAAGGCTCCTGTCCTCCTTGGCCCGCCGCCTGATTTGGTCGTTGGCCAGACGGATGGCTTTCCCCAGAATACGCACCGGGTTTTTCTCAAAGCTGCCTCTGATTTCCCTCACAATGGTTTCCACCGCGCATTTGGACGCATAGTCCCCTGCGTTATGTCCCCCCATACCGTCGGCTACGATAAAAATGTTAGGAAGATTGCCGACAGGTTTTTCCGACGCATATGCCACATCCTGATTCAGTTTTCGCTTTTTTCCTATATCTGTTACAGAAAAGGATTGCAACACGGTTTTTCCTCCTACCCCAGGTATAACTTGTTTTGTCTTCGCCTAAGCTGTCCACAGGCACCGTCAATATCTCTTCCCATTTCTCTTCTAATAGTAACATTTATTCCATTTTTTTCAAGATTATTTTTAAAGGCCGCCACTTTCGCCGTATCGGGCTGTACAAAATCCCGCTCGTTTACCGGATTTACCGGTATCAGGTTCACATGGCAGTTCATATGTTTTATAAGTCCCGCCAACGCCTCCGCGTCCTCTTCCCCGTCGTTAAATCCTCTTATCAGAGAATACTCAAAGGTAATCCTTCTTCCCGTCTTTTCAAAATAAAAGGCGCAGGCGTCCATCAGTTCCGCAATCGTGTATTTGTTCGCAACGGGCATCAGTTTTTTTCTTTTTTCGTCAAAGGCCCCGTGAAGCGAGAGGGCAAGGGTAATCTGCAGATTTTCATCCGCCAGCCTCCGCATTTTTTCTGTCAGCCCGCAGGTGGAAACCGTAATGCTGCGCTGGCTGATATGTAAACCGTTTTCGTCTGTAAGGAGCGTTAAAAACCGCATAAGATTCTCGTAATTGTCAAGGGGCTCCCCGCAGCCCATAACCACCACGTTGGAAACCCGCTCCCCGGTAAGCAGCGTGATGGCGTAAATCTGGTCCAGCATCTCCGAGGGCGTAAGGTTCCGCTCCAGCCCGCCTATGGTGGAGGCGCAGAAAGCGCATCCCATGCGGCATCCCGCCTGAGAGGAAATACATACGCTGTTCCCGTGCTTATACTTCATCCACACGCTTTCTATCAGCTTCCCGTCCGCTAATTCAAAGAGGTACTTTTTCGTCCCGTCAAGGGCGGACTTTTGCACCCTGACCGTTTTCAGCGCCGTGTATGCAAAACGCGAGCCGCACTTTTCCCGAAAAGCCAGGGACAGGTTCGTCATCTCGTCAAAGCTCCGGGCCAGCTTTACATGCATCCACTGATACAACTGCCCGGCCCGGAACGGCTTCTCTCCCATAGCCGCCACTTCCGCTTTCAGTTCTTCCAAAGTCATCGATTTGATATCCAGCATTTTCCTGCCTGCTTTCTTAGCGGTTTCTCTTAAACCTTGCTATAAAAAATCCGTCCGTCTCGTGGCTGCCCGGAAATAACTGCAGCATTCCCTTGTCTTCCTCTCCTTTGAGTTCTTCCGGAAGATGGGGCGCAAGGCGCTGCGGCGTAAAAGGGTGGTTATCCAAAAACCACTCCGCCATTTTATGGTTCTCATCGGGATTTAAGGTGCATGTGCTGTAAATCAACACGCCGCCCGGCTTCACGTACCGCCATACCACATCCAGAATCCGCCTTTGCAGCTCTGTCAGCTCTTCCATGGCCTCTTTCGTGATTCGATACCTTATGTCCTTCTTTTTCCCCAGCACCCCGAGGCCGGAGCAGGGCAAATCCGCCAGAACCACATCCGCCTTTTCCACAAGGCTTTCGTCCAAAACGCAGGCGTCATGTACCTGCACTTCCATATTTTTGTATCCTGTTCTTTCTATATTATCTCTAAGCAGAGCCGCCTTATACTCCGATACGTCTCTGGAAATCACTTTTCCTCTTTCCCCCAGCTTTTCCGCAAGATGCATGGACTTTCCGCCCGGCGCGGCGCAGACGTCGACGGCCAGTATCCGGCCTTCCTCCCTCAAAGACTCTCCCGAAATCCCCGCCGCTTCCACAGCCAGCATACTGCTCACGTCCTGAACCACAAAAAAGCCTTCCCCGTATCCCGGCAGACTTCTCACGTTTTCCACGTTCCCAAGCGTAAAGGCATAAGGAAGATAAGGGTGCTCTTTCACCCTCACACCCGTCTTTTCAAGGGCATGTATCCAGTCCCTTTGTTCTTCCCGTGTCAGGTTCTCTTTCAGCCGGACCCGCAGGGGGCTTTCCTGCAAAAGCGCCTCCAGAAGCATCCTCGTTTTTTCTTCCCCGTAAGCTTTTATCCACAGCTCGATTATAAACTCCGGCATGGAATATTTCACCGACAGATACTTAACCGGCTCCTTTTCCCTGTCCGGATAGGGAAGGCTCTCCTTATTTCTTGCCAGAGTCCTCAGCACTCCGTTTACGAAACCGGAAAGCCCCCGGAACCCTCTTTTTCCGGCAAGCTTTACCGCCTCGTTGCAGACTGCCCTGTCAGGAATTTTATCCATAAACAGAAGCTGATAGGCGCTCATCCGCATCAGCGTTCTGATGAGAGGCTTCATTTTCAGGACGCTGATACTGGAATAGTAATCCAGACAATAGTCAATCTGGATGAGTCTCTCCAGCGTCCCCTCCGTGACCCTTTTCACAAAAGCCTTATCCCTGCTGTCACTATAATTATATTTATCAAGCACGTCCCTGATTACCAGATGGCTGTAAGCTCCTTTTTCCAGAATTTCCATCAGCATATCCAGAATCAGTTCTCTCGTATTATCCACATTTTATCCTTTCCCTCTTCGCGCCCTGAGTACCGCCCCATAACGCTAGTCGTCCCGGCGTCTGTTCCCGGTAAGTATAAGGAGCCGAAGAAGCTGCAGCACGGAAGAAGCCGCCGCCGCGACATAGGTAAGCGCCGCCGCTCCCAGAACCCGCTTGCAGTCGTCTACTTCGTCCGTATTCATAATTCCGTAGCTTTCAACCATCCGGAGCGCACGGTTTGAAGCGTTAAATTCAACCGGAAGCGTAACAATCTGGAACAGCACGGCAATGGCAAATACCCATACCCCTATCCTGGCAAGAGGCCCTAACCCCATAACAAGGCTTACTATCACCAGCGGCAGCCCCAACTTTGAGCCGATGTTGGCCGCCGGCACCAGTGCGGAACGGAATTTCAAAGGAAAATATCCTTCTTTGTGCTGCAGAGCGTGCCCGCACTCATGGGCCGCCACGCCAATCGCCGCAACGGATTTGGACGCGTAAACGGAATCCGACAGCCGAAGAACCTTTCCGGAAGGGTCGTAATGGTCTGTCAGATTGCCGGATACATGCTCAATCCGCACATCGTTTATCCCCGACATGGAAAGAATCCTCTGAGCGGCTTCCGCCCCCGTCATTCCTCCTCTGGCCCGCACTCTGGCATATTTTGCGTAGGTGGAATTAACCCGGGAGCTTGCAAGAATGCACAAAACCGCACCGATTAACACCAGAATATAAGTAGGGTCGTAATAATATCCAAACATATTCCATCTCCTTTTTTACTGTTTAGCTTCTCCCAGAACAAGCCCCGGCTTTACTTCGTATCCCAAAAGGAAATCCTTCACCGACATCCTCTTTTTTCCCTCGAGCTGCACACAGTACACCCGAAGAATCCCCTTACCTGCCGCAATATCAAAGAAGTCCTTTTCCACTTTGATAACGGTTCCCGGTATATCGTCCGCCTCTTTTTCCCGTCCGTTATCCGTCACGTCCGCCTCCCAGATTTTCAGGGTTTTTCCCCGATAATAAGTATAGGCGCTTGGCCAGGAATTTAATCCCCGAATCAGCCTTTCAATAACTTCCGCGTCCTTTTCCCATTCAATCAGTCCCATGGACTTGGAAAGCCGCGGGGCGTAGCAGGTAAGGGAATCATCCTGCTTTTCGGGTTTCAGCTCCCCGCTTTCAATTTTCGGAAGGGCTTTTACAATCAGCTCCGCTCCCACGGCCATCAGCTTGTCGTGGAGGCTTTCTCCCGTTTCCTTTTTATCTATGGGGACGCTTTTTTTACAATACATGCCCCCCGTATCCAGTCCCTTTTCCATCTGCATGATGGTAACGCCGCTTTCCCGCTCCCCGTTGATGACCGCCCACTGAATGGGCGCGGCCCCGCGGTAGGCTGGAAGAAGGGATGCATGGATGTTGACGCAGCCGAATTTCGGCATGGAAAGAATCTCCTCCGACAAAAGCTGTCCGAAAGCCGCAACTACAAAAATGTCCGCCGGATACCCGGCAAGTTCCTCCACCGCCGATGCTTCCTTTATCTTAACGGGCTGGAACACGGGAATACCGTGCCTTAACGCGCATTCCTTCACCGGCGTCATCTGCATTTCCTTCCCCCGCCCCTTTTGCTTATCCGGCTGGGTAACCACCAGCACAACCTCATGCCCCGCCTTTATAATGGCTTCAAGGGGCGCCACCGCAAAGTCCGGCGTTCCCATATAAACGATTTTCATAACTGCCGCCACTCCTTTCCGTTACTCTTCCTCTTCTTCGATATCCTCCACATCCTTTAAGCCGCCTTCCACCTTTTCCACATAAAGATGGCCTTCAAGATGCTCCACCTCATGGCAGATAGCGCGGGCCAAAAGCTCCGTTCCCTCAAGCTCAAAGGTGTTCAATTCCCTGTCGCAGGCTTTCACTTTCACATAATTGGGTCTCCTCACCACGCCCGCCTTGCCGGGAACGCTAAGACACCCTTCGTTTCCCACCTGCTCCCCGCTGGTCTCTAAAATCTCAGGGTTAATCAGTAAAACAGGGTCCTCCCCCGTCACGTCAATCACTACGATGCGCTTTAAAATCCCTACCTGATTGGCGGCAAGCCCGACGCCGCCCTCCTCGTACATGGTGTCGAACATATCGTCAATTAACTCCCTTGTGCGGGGCGTCATTTCCTTTACTTCCTTGCAGATTTTGTTTAATACCGGGTCTCCCATTTCTCTTACGTTTCTGATTGCCATTATTATACTGTCCTTTCTATTCCAGTTCCGCAGATGCTGCGTCTGCTGTTTTCCAGTTCCGCAGATGCTGCGTCTGCTGTTTTCCTGCTATATTTTTAATAACTGTCCATTGGATTAAAATCAAACTGCACGCTTTCCTCTCCTGGCGTGAGCGTTCCCAGATACTGCTCTATTTTATCCTTAATTCCTGTCAGTTGTCTATAGTCAGCCGATTTGCAGTAGATGACAAACCGGTAAACATCGTTAATTTTCCCGATGGACGCCCGGGCCGGGCCGATTATCCTCAAACCCGCCGGGGCGCAAGCCGTTCCGCCGCCTTTGGCGGCCTGCTCCTTTTCACCCAAAGCCCTTGCCGCTTTTGCGATTCTCTCCGCCAGACTTTCGCCTCTTTTTTCATCGGGAGAAGTCACCAAAACCGCCATCATGTGCGCCGCCGGAGGATAGCCGGCAAGCTCTCTGTATGAAATTTCTTCCTTATAAAATGCCTGATAATCCTGCTCCGCCGCGCGGATGATGCTGTAATGCTCCGGCCGGTAGGTCTGGATAACCACCTCTCCCGGCTTATCACCCCGGCCGGCGCGGCCGGCGGCCTGCACAAGAAGCTGGAACGTCCGCTCGCCGGAACGGTAGTCGCTGTCATTTAGGGATAAATCCGCCGCAAGCACGCCTACCAGCGTCACATTGGGAAAATCATGCCCTTTTACAATCATCTGCGTTCCCACCAGAACATCCGCCTCCCCCGAGGAAAAAGCGGTGAGTATCTTTTCATAGCTGTCCTTTGTCCCTGTGGTATCCTTATCCATCCGAAGCACCGAAATCCCGGGAAATCGTTTGCGGAGCTGTTCCTCTATCTGCTGGGTTCCCGCCTTGAACCCCAGAAGATAGGGCGATGTACAGGACGGGCACTTAGCCGGTTTGGCCGTCTCATATCCGCAGTAGTGGCACACCAGCCGCTCGCCCATATGGTGGGATAGGGAGACGTCGCAGTGGGGGCACTTCATCACATAACCGCAGGAACGGCAGGACACAAATCCCGCATAGCCTCTGCGGTTCAGAAACAGCATTGTCTGCTCCTTTTTCTGCAGGCGTTCCTCCATCAGCCCCTGAAGCTTTCTGCTGAAAATAGAACGGTTCCCGCTTTTGAGTTCCTGCCGTAAATCCACCACGGAAACCTCCGCAAGCCTTCCTCCTGTCAGTCTGCGGGTCAGGGTAAAAAGCCCGTATTCGCCTTTTTGAGCCCTGTAGTAGGCTTCCAGGGAGGGCGTTGCCGAGCCCAGCACCAGGGCGGCTCCTTTCATGCGGGCCAGCTCCTGCGCCGTCTCTCTTGCGTGGAACCTAGGCATGGTCTCGCTTTTGTAGCTGGATTCATGCTCCTCGTCCATCACTATCATTCCCAAGTCGGGAAAAGGGACGAAGAGCGCGGAGCGGGGGCCGATAATCACATCGATTTCCCCTTTCTTCGCCCGCTCATACTGGTCGTATTTTTCCCCCGCCGACAGGGTGGAGTTCATCACCGACACCCTGTCGCCGAACCTTTTGTAAAACCGCAGC
>OFFW01000970.1_pt1 | contig 18429 bp, 13 predicted proteins | sample 1521501 | NCBI WGS metagenome assembly OFFW01 (sample SAMEA3504107, study PRJEB24116) | mouse gut metagenome | biome: mouse gut; feature: mouse-associated habitat; material: faeces | place: Denmark | collected 2011
AGACGGCGCACAGCCAGGGCCTCTGGATGAGCCTGGAAATGCTGCGGATACCGGAAACGGAGCGGAATCAGGAAATGCAACATCAGATCCGGCCGCGGAGCAGGGGCAGAATCCGGATTCCGGACCGGTGCAGCAGGGAGAACCGGCAGATACGGAAGAACCGGAGGAAGAACCGGAGGGTGAGAGCGCTTTTAAAACGGACACTGTGACGCCAGGAAAGGATGCGGCTTCCGCACTGGAACTTGTCGCCGGAATTCCGGTTACAGCAGTGAAAACTTCTCTCCGCCAGACAGACTGGTACAAATTTACGCTGGCCAGGTCCGCAATGGTGGCGGTGACGTTTGAGCAGCCCGCGGTCGCGGGTCAGGTCAGTGTGGCGGCCTGGAATATCGGATTCTGTGTGGATAATGCCGGAAACGCCATGTATTCAAAAGCAGTCATGACAGGCGATACGAAGATTCAGACAGTGCCGGTGGGGCTTGCCGCGGGAACTTACTATATCAGAGTGGAAGGCACGCTGGCAGTGCCGGTCGGCGCGTCCTGCGCTCTTGGGATTGTCGTGGAGGAGACGGTCTGTGAGACAGAGCCGAATAATTCGCTGGCGCAGGCGAATGTTCTGCCGTTTGGCACGGTTGTGACGGGGAGTCTTTTTGACCGGAGAAACGATCCGCAGGATTATTATGCGGTGGCGCTTCCGGAGGCCGGTGCGCTCCGGGTGGAATTCCTGCATGATGTGATTGCCGGCAGCGAGTCTGCCGCAGTCTATCAGTTTTCAGTGCTGGATAAGGACGGAAAACAGGTGTCTGCCGGAACGAGCAGGGGCGGGGATCCCTCAGTCCGGACACCATGGCTGGGACTTGCCGCCGGGACTTATTATATTCTGGTTCAGGGAGCCGGAATTGATATAAATCCGGGGACGGGCATCACCGCCGGCACGGCGGCTTATGAGAACATCTACAGGATAAAAGCGGAATTTACGGCGGGAAGCTGGGAGACGGAGCCGAATAATTCCATGGCAGCTGCGAATCCGCTGGCACACGGCACAGTGATAAACGGATGTCTGACGGACATGATACAGGACCCGCAGGATTATTATGCAGTGACGCTCGCCAGCCCGGGAGCGCTGTATGTGGAGTTTCAGCACGATGTGATTGCGGGGAGCGAGACGAAGGATGTGTTTGCGGTCACAGTCAGGGATAAAAACGGAAATGAGCTGATGAAAAAAAACAGCAGAGGCGGGGAGACGCGTATGACGACCCCGTATCTGGGACTTGCCGCGGGCACTTATTATATCGAAATCCGGGGAGCACTGGATGTGACGGATATTGTCACGGGAAATACGGCGCCCGCCGCGTACGGGCAGAGTTATCAGCTGAAAGCGGGATTTTCCGGTGGAAACTGGGAGCAGGAAAGGAATGACACATTTTCCGATGCGAATGTCATCAGGAGCGGAACAGAATACCGCGGAAGTATTCATAAGAGCGCACAGAGCGTGATTCCGGGGCTGACGGGGGACGGGGATAAAGACTATTACAGGATAGAGCTCGCAAAATCAGGGTGGCTGCAGATAAAGTTTTCTCATGAGGACACCGGTTCCGCGGATGAGATTCTGCGGGTCAGACTGTATGGCAGTGAGTATACAGAGCTGGATCAGTTTACGAGCCGCGGGACGCAGAGCAGTATCACCACCCCAAAGACCGGGCTTGCCGCCGGTACATATTACATACTGGTGGAGGACAACGGCAAATCTTTCACGGGCAATTACCGGCTGAAGGTGATGGCAAAGACGGCGTCCGGCTGGGAGACAGAACCGAACGGTAATTCTGCCACGGCAGACCGGATTAAAATCGGAAAAACAGTGACAGGTGTGAGCTGTTCGACGCTGGACAACGACTGGTTCCGCTTTACGCTGGACAAAGCGGCTTACTTAAACTTTGGCATCTCTCATGATAAAACCGGTTCTTCCGATATGGCCTGGTATGTAACGCTGCTTGACCAGAACGGCAGCCGCGTCAGCTATAAGAAAAACGGGTATATTTACGCTTACGCCGGGGAATCCTATTCGGAATCACAGGCGGCAAAACTGCCGAAAGGGACGTATTTTCTAAAAGTGCAGGCGGCTGGCAGTGCCGGTGTCGGCAGGGAATACAGACTGAGTGTCAATAAGATCCGGGCAGTCAGTCCTAAAATCACAGGAGTGAAATCCACTGCTTACAATAAGCTGAAAGTCAGCTGGAATGCAGTTGCGGGCGTGGAAAATTATACGATTTACCGGAGCACTTCAAAAAATGGGACGTATGAGAAGATAAAGACGGTCAGCGACATCCATGCGACCAGCTGGACCGACAAAAAGGTCACCGCCGGAAAAACCTATTACTATAAAATGACGGCGACCGTGAAAACCACAGGAGGCAGCAAAACCGGCGGATATTCCGCGGCAGTGCAGGGGAAGCCGGTTCCGTCAAAAGTCAGTCCGAAGGTGACGGCTCCTTCCGCGGGAAAACTCAGACTGACCTGGAGCAGGATTGCGGGAGCGGATGGCTACGAGATCTTCCGCAGCACCTCAAAAAACGGGGGATACAAAAAGGTAAAGACGATCACAAAAGGAAGTATAAAGACATATACGGACAGCGGTCTTTCCTCAGGAAAAACCTATTACTATAAGGTGAGAGCTTACCGGAAAGTAAATGGGAAGAAGATATATGGAAGCAATTCAAAAATCGTATCAAAAAAAGTGAAATAGGGAATAGTAAGAGAACCATGCATCGGCCGGGGAAACGGCTGATGCGGGGTTCTTTTTTCTTTCCTGAAAAAGTCTCACTCCTGAATCCGTGTGCCGGCCGCGGAATGCGGGCACATCATTCTGAAAAGCCCGCGTTTATTCAGGGCGGTATCCACGCAAAGATGGAGATTGCATGTAAAATGGAAAGATGTTATAATCTCGGAAGAGATTGTACAAATTATAAGGAGCAAAAGACAGCGTGAGGAAAAGAGATGAATACAAACACCTGCTAAACGGAATATCCAACTGCATCCTGCTGGCACTGCAGACTGCGATTTTTGCCGTGATCTGGTATGAGGTCTATGTGCCCGGTATGAAGTATCACTTTTTCCGGCGCGGAAACTGGGCCGTGATTGGTATTTACACGCTTTTTGTCTGCTTTTTTACACAGATACTGGGTGGCTACCGGATCGGTTATCTTCGCATTACAGACATCTGCCTGTCCCAGATTCTGGCAGTCTGCTGCGCCAATGTCGTCGCCTATTTTCAGCTGTGTATGGTGGCAAGGGATTATGTAAAGATCTGGCCGGTCTGTCTGCTGACGGGCATTGAGACCGTGCTGATCGTGCCATTCGTATATGTGGTGAGATATATCTATGTACGCCTGTATCCGCCGCGCCGGATGATTGTTATATACGGGAATTACCCGCCGAATGATCTGATTGCAAAAATCAATACGCGCAGGGATAAATACAATATCTGCGCCTCAATCAGCTACGTGGTCGGCTATGAAAAGCTTTATCCGCTGATTCGTGAGTACAATGCGGTTGTGCTCTGCGACCTGCCCGCGCAGGCAAGGAACCAGATTATGAAGTACTGCTATCAGGAGTCGGTCCGCACCTATGTAACCCCCAAGATCTCTGATGTGATTCTGCGGGGAGCGGATGATATCCACCTGTTCGACACGCCGCTGCTGCTCTCGCGCAACAATGGGCTCTCAATCGACCAGCGGTTTATAAAGCGCACCGTGGATATTGTTTTTTCCATGGCGGGTCTGATGATTCTGTCGCCGTTTATGCTGCTGACGGCGGCGGCGATAAAGTTTTATGACAGGGGGCCGGTATTCTATAAACAGGAGCGGCTTACAAGGGACGGCGAGAAGTTTGAGATTATCAAGTTCCGCAGCATGTCGATGGATTCGGAGGCGGCGGGGGCCAGGCTGGCGGCAAAGGGAGACCCTCGTGTGACGCCGGTGGGAAAGGTGATCCGCAGGATCCATTTTGACGAAATTCCCCAGCTTTTTAATATTTTAAAGGGAGATATGTCTTTTGTGGGGCCGCGGCCTGAGCGGGAAGTGATCGCGAAAGAGTATATTGAAAAAATACCGGAATTTGTACTGCGGCTTAAAGTGAAGGCGGGGCTGACCGGCTACGCGCAGGTATACGGCAAATACAACACGACTCCGTACGATAAGATAAAACTGGATATCACCTATATTGAGAACTATTCGATCTGGCTTGATTTTAAGCTGATTTTAATGACGGTGAAGGTCATTTTTCAGAAGGAAAATACGGAGGGTGTGGAGCAGGAACAGAAAACGGCGATGAAATAGGGGCTTTGATTATGAAAAAAAATCTTTTAATGCTCTGTTACAGGGCGCCTTATCCCATCCGTTCGGGGAGCGAGATCAGAATGTATCAGTTTCTGGAAATTCTATCGCAGCAGTTTTCAGTGACCCTTCTGTACTTAAAGGAGCGGGAAGAGACGGGGGATATGCGTCCGCTGTATGAAAAATGCGCCGGAGTGGAAAGTTTTCCGGTGAGTGTGTGGAAACGGTGCGCGCAGGCGGGCGCGGGGTATCTTTTCCGGAACCTGCCGCTGCAGGCGGGGTATTTTTATTCAGGCGCCATGCAGCGCTGGGTAAAAGCGCATATCGGGGAATTTTCACATATTCTCTGCATGCATATCCGGACTGTGCGGTATGTGCTCGGGATAAAACCGGGAAAACTTGCGGGGAAACATATTTTTCTGGATGGAATTGACGCGATCACGCTGAATTATTACAATTCCTATCTGACCTCGCACGGTCTCCGCAGACTTGTCAACGGGATGGAGTACAGGCGGGTGGCGGAGTATGAGAGGCGCGCGTATTCCCGTGTGAAAAAGAGCATCCTGATTTCGGAGCGCGACCGGGACTATATTGTAAATGAACTGGGAGCGGACGCGGATCCCGCCGTAATCTGTAATTATGCCATTGATTACGGCTATCAGCCACAGACGGTGAAGCGGGAGTGTACGATCTGCTTTATGGGAAAAATGAATTATGCCCCAAATGTGGATGCCGTGCGGCATTTTGTCTCGGCGGTCTGGCCAGGGCTTAAAAAGGAATATCCACAGCTGGTATTTACCATTATCGGAGGAAATGCGACGGCAGAGATTTTAAAACTCGGACAGACTGAGGGGATTGAACTCTGCGGCTTTGTGGAAAATCCCGCCGTCCTGTTGCAGGAGGCCACCCTGGTGATCGCTCCGATGGTCAGCGGTTCCGGCCTGCAGAATAAAATTGTGCAGGCGATGTATCTCGGATGCACTGTGGTCACCACACCTGTGGGGGCTGACGGGCTGACAGGCGTGACGGGGGAGGAGCTCATTGTCGCGGAGGCCGGCGAGGAGTTCTGCGGGAAGCTGATCCGCTATCTGGCGCCGGAGGCGGAGGAAGAGCGGAGGAAAACAGGTGAGCGGGCGCGGGAATATATCAGGGAACATTACAGCTATGAAAAGATTCAGAACGACATTCTGACATTTTTTGCGGAGTGAAGGTTCCGGACGGGGCGGAAGTTTGACTTTAACAGGGTGATATGATAGAATTACGGGGGTTTGGGATGGGATCCGGGTATCAGATACTGCAGGAGAGGCTGCTGGAAATGTATGATGCATTTACAGAAGTGATGGAAGAGGCGCGGCTGGATGTATTTCTGGTGGGCGGTTCCGCGCTGGGAGCAGTGCGCCATAAAGGATTTATTCCCTGGGATGACGATATCGACACCGCGATGCTGCGGGAGGATTTTGAAAAAATGGAGCAGATCATGGCCGCGCGCGGCAATGTGATCGGGGAATTCCGGTATCTTGCAGCGGAAAACCGGATACATCCCGACGCGCCCGTGGGGCATATTTATGACGGAAGAATGGCGGACAGAGCCGGGTATGCGGGGGCTGCAAGGATTGATATCCACCCGCTCGACGGCGTGCCGGACGGGGCTTTTCTGCGAAAAGTCCAGCATACCGCCTCCAGGCTCTATTATCTGTTTGCATACAATCATCCCGCGAAAAACAAGGGCAGGCTGGCGCGCCGGGCCACAAAGCTGATTCTGGCCGTGACGCCGGAATTTCTGCGGAAAAAATATGTAAGAGGGCTCAAAAAACTTATCACTTCCTGGAACAGCGGGACAGAAAAAGAGATATGCAGTCTCTTTGGCGAGGCGGGGTACCGGAAGGAGATCATTCCTTACGGGATTGTGAGGCCTGCGCGCACGGTGGAGTTCGCGTCGCGGGAATACACCACATTTTATGATGTGGAGGCGTATCTGAGGCAGCGATACGGGGAAGATTATATGCAGCTGCCTCCCCCAAAGGAGCGCACGCCAAGGCACAGTGTCAGCAGGAATTACAGGGACGGTGACAGACAGAGCGGATGAAAAAAATAAAAAAGCTGATAAAACGGTTTGTCTCGTATACGATTGAAGATGATATCCGGATATACAGGCTTAAACACACGCCCGTAAAAGTCACCTGGCCGCTGACCAGAAGGTTTCTGGCGAAATACGGGGCGCTTCCTGTAAAGCCGGATAAGATTGTGATTGACAATTATATGGGGCAGGGATATGGCTGGAATCCGAAGTATGTCGCGGAAGCGCTCGCGGGGAGCCCGTACGAGCTGGTCTGGATTGTAAAAGACGCCGCCCTGCGCCGGGACGGGTTCCCTGCGGGGGTGCGCCTGGTGGAATATCTTTCTGAGGAGGCGCTGTATGAGTATGCGACGGCTGGGATCTGGCTCTGCAATTATCATCTGATCGCCTACTTCAATCGCGGGCTGGTGAAAAAGCCGGGGCAGATCTATATCCAGATGTGGCACGGCTCTTTTGGCATCAAAAAAATTGAAAATGACTGCGGGATTCTCACCGGAAACAAAAGCTGGTATTATCTGGCACAAAAGAACGCGGCGGCTACGGATTACTGGATTTCCAACAGCGGCTTTGAGACGGAAGTATACAAAAGTGCTTTCTGGGGAGCGGGGCCGGTGCTGGAGTACGGACACCCGCGCAATGATGTGTTTTTCAGGAAGGACGCTGCGGCGCTTGCCGGGAAGGTAAGCCGGGCGCTGGGTATTTCACAGGAAGAGAGAGTATTTTTGTATGTGCCTACATTCCGCGAGCGGGGGCAGTCGTCAGTGGCGGCACTGGACGTCGGTCTGCTGCTGCGGACGCTGCGGGAGAGCCGGCTGGCGGCGTCAGGCGTTGTCAGATGCGAAAAAAAAGCGCGGGGCAAAGAGACGCTGCGGGATACGCAGGAACATTCCGGAACAGGGATTTTTCCGGAGGCGGCCGCCTGGCGAATTGTGGTCCGGTTTCACCCGCGGATGGAGCGGGCGCAGAGAGAAGCGTTTCTGCGGAAATGGCCTTCGGTTGTGGACGCGACCGCGTATCCGGATATTCAGGAACTGCTGGTGCGGGCGGACGCGGCCATGACGGATTATTCGAGCTGCCTGTTCGACTATCTTCTGAGCGGCCGTCCGGGTTTCCTGTTTGTGCCGGACCGGCGGGAATATGATGAGGAGCGCGGATTTTACTACAGTCTGGAAGAGAGTCCGTTTCCGGTTGCGGAGACGAACGGGGAGCTGGAGCAGAAGATAAGTTCCTTTGACAGACAAACGTACGCAGACCGGGTGCGGGATTTTCTCACACAAAAACGCCCGGCGGAGGACGGCCGGGCGGCGGAGCGCGTGGCGGCCCTGATCCGGCGGACGGTGGAAGGGAAGAAAGAAGGCATATGAAAAAAATTACGAAGTTGTGTAAATCATTCTGGAACCGCAGATATCTGCTGCGGGAGCTGGTGATCAAGGGGATCAGACTAAAATACAGGCGTTCTTATCTTGGGGTGGTATGGTCGCTACTGGAGCCAATACTGACGACGATTGTACTGACAATTGTGTTTGGGACGCTTTTCGGCAGGAAGGACCGGACTTTTCCGGTCTATATTCTGTGCGGTCGTCTTTTGTATTCCTTCTTTTCCCATTCGACGAAAGCGGCGTCAAAATCCATACGGGCAAATGCCGGGATGATACGCAAGGTGTATGTGCCAAAGTATCTCTATCCGCTGTCCGCTGTTCTGTATAATTATATCATATTTCTGATTTCACTGGTGGTACTGCTGCCGCTGGGAATTTACTGTGGAATACAGCCGGGGATCAGGATGTTTCTGCTGGTGATTCCGCTGGTACTGATTTTGTGTATGACATATGGTGCCGGTCTGATTCTTGCGACGATCAATGTTTTTTTCCGGGATATCGAATATATCTGGGATGTGGCACTGATGGTGATCATGTATACCTGTGCGATTTTTTATGATCCTGAGCGGCTGATGAAAAGCGGTTATGGCTGGATCCTGAAATATAATCCGCTGTACGGTGTGATTGCCAATTTCCGGCATATTATATTCGGGGACGCGCTGGAACAGGGACTGCTGCTTTACGGCCTGCTTTTCAGTGCGGCGGTGCTGCTGATCGGGAATGTTCTATTTTACAGAAAGCAGGATCAGTTTATCCTGCATATATAGGTGGCAGATATGGCAAAAAAAGCTCTGGTCGTGGACCATGTAAGCATGAAGTTTAATCTCAGCGAAGAAAAGGTGGATAGTATCAAGGAGTATATTATCCGCCTGATTCGCGGGAATTTAAAATATAACGAGTTCTGGGCGCTCCGCGATGTGAGCTTTACCCTGAACGCGGGGGACAGGCTGGGGATTCTCGGGTTAAACGGCGCGGGAAAGAGCACGCTGCTCAAAGTGATCGCGGGCGTGTTCAAGCCGACGGAGGGTGTGGTCAGGCGTTACGGAAAGGTGGTTCCTCTTCTGGAGCTTGGCGCAGGTTTTGACAAACAGTACACGGGACGGGAAAATATCTATCTGTACGGGGCGGTGCTCGGTTACAGCCGGCAGTATATTGACGAAAAATTTGAGGCGATCGTGAAGTTTTCAGGTCTGCGGAAGTTTATCGACGTGCCGATCAAGAATTATTCCTCCGGAATGAAATCAAAGCTTGGATTTGCGATCGCGACGATCGCAGAGCCGGAGATCCTGATTCTGGACGAGGTGCTCTCCGTGGGTGATGTGAAGTTCCGGAGAAAAAGTATGCGCAGAATTAAGCGCATGATGGCTGGAGGAACAACAGTTCTGTTTGTGTCGCACTCTACTGACCAGGTCCGGAAAATCTGCAATAAGGCGATGATTCTGGAGCAGGGAAAAGTGATTGCGTACGGCGATATGGAAGAGGTTGTGTCGCTCTATGAGAAAATGAACGGTGCGGATGAGAGCGACGAGGAAGTGCCTGAGACGGAAACGGGGGAGAGTATCCGGGACGGGGATTCGGAGAAGGATGCGGGCGCGGATGGAAACGGAACCGTACCGGTGACTTGCAGCGGAAACGCATCTGTAAGTGAGAGAGAAGAGGAGACAGGGGAAATATGAAGAGTCTGGTAGATCAGAATCTGCTGACAGCGGCGGTGACCGGAATCCGCTGGGAGAGAATCTATCTGTATCTGGATATCAGGGTGACATTCGCGGAGCATGTGGATACGGACAGGAAGCTTGACTTTTACGCGGTAAATGAGCTGTATGAGGCAAAAATTCATTTTAAAGCGCAAAAGATGGGGGACAATTGTTATTGTCTTAAGACGAATGTGACAAACAACGGGCAGAACCGGTGCCTTCCGGTCGGGACTTACAGTATCTATGTGTGCAGCGGGAAGGAAAAGCTGGCGGACTGTGTGGCGGACTCTGTGATTGTTCCGGCCATAGATAATTATTCGCGCAATTTTCTGTACGGTAACAGACGCAGGGTCTATACGGTCACGTTTTTTATTCAGGAAGGCGGGGACACCCTGCCGTTCCGGTTTCATGCCCTGACATCCGCAAAAAACGGAATGGAATTTCCGCGTAATCCGTCTTATTTCCGTTCCCTCCATCTGGTGGCGAACTTCCAGAAAAGTTTTCTGAGTTCCAGGGTATTTTTGCGGAGGACTTACGCATTATTCGCGCGGAAAGCCCATGACCCCGCAAGGCCGGCTGTTCTGTTTATGACGGAGCAGAGCGATGTCTTAAAGTCGAATCTGAAGGCTGTTCATGACCGGATGCTGGAAAGGGGGATGGAACAGGATTACCGGATCCTGGTATCCGCGCGGGCGGCAACGGCCGGGCCGCAGTCGAAAAAGAGCTGGATCGGGCTGACAAAGAAGATGGCGCAGAGCGATATTATCTTTCTCGACGATCACGCGCCGGTTCTGGACTGGCTGCAATTAAAGCCGGGGACGAAGGTGGTGCAGCTGTGGCATGCGGGCGCGGGATTTAAGTCTTCCGGCTACAGCCGCTGGGGGCATGAGGGATGTCCGAGTCCCGTTTCCTGCCATCGTCAGTACCGGTACGGGATAGCCGGCTCGAGGAATATCGCACCGTTTTTCTCTGAAGTCTGGGGGATTAATGATGAGCTGGTGCTTCCGACGGGCATGCCGCGCATGGACCAGTATCTCGATGAAAAGTACCGGGAGGAGAAGACAAAGGAACTTTACCAGCAATATCCGCTCTTAAAGGGCAGAAAAGTCATACTGTTTGCGCCGACTTACCGCGGTATGAATCAGTCCACGGCGTATTATCCTTATGAGCTGATCGATTTTGACCGTCTGTATGAGGAGTGCGGCGAGGAATATATCGTTCTGTTTAAAATGCACCCCTGGGTGAATAATGAGCTGGTGATAAAGAAGAAGCATGCGGACAGATTTATCGACGTGAAAAAGTATCCGGATATCAATGATCTGTTTTATATCACGGACCTGCTGATCACAGATTACTCATCCAATATTTTTGAATATTCCCTGATGAGAAAGCCAATGCTGTTTTTTGCATTTGATAAAATTCAGTATTCTTTTTCCCGCGGATTCCACCAGGACTATGAGGAATCCGCGCCGGGAAAAGTGTGCTACACCTTTGCGGAGCTGATGGACGCCCTGGCTGCAAAAGATTTTGAGGCGGAAAAGGTGGAACAGTATGTGGAACATCATTTTGACTATATCGACAGTGGTGCCGCGGACCGTGTGATCGACTGGATTGTGAAGGATGAGCTGCCAGAAGATCTGCGCAGGGAGATTGAAGCGCAGGAGGCGGATATGCTGTATATGGAGACACTTAATTTTACACCGGAGCTGATCGGTGAGAAGGTGGATTCGAGGATCCGGATGCTGGAGCGCGAGGTGGAAAAGGCGCATTCAGAGGAGGAATAGAATGGGGATGAATATCGCAGTTATTTTTGCCGGCGGCAGCGGTGTGCGGATGGGGGCCGGCGTTCCGAAGCAGTTTCTGGAGATCAACGGGAAGCCGATCATTGTTCACACGCTGCAGCTGTTTCAGTTTCACAGTATGATAGACAAAATTTATCTGTCCGTGCTTAAGGATTTTATTCCGTATATGGAGGATCTGACGGAAGAGTACCGGCTGAAAAAAGTAGCCCGGGTGCTTCCGGGAGGCGAGACGGCGCAGGATTCCATTTATAACGCGCTGAAAGTGGCTGAGGCGGAGAATCCGGAGGATTCCATTGTGCTGATTCACGATGGTGTGCGGCCGTTTGTCTCCTACGATGTGATCAGCAGGAATATTGAGGGTGTAAAACAGAATGGAAATGCGATCACCTGTACATCCTGTTATGAGACCATCCTCATCAGCGGGGACGGGAAGCAGGTGGAGGATGTGCCGTTCCGGAAAGAGACGTTTGCGGCACAGGCGCCGCAGAGCTTTTATTTAAAGGATATTATCGCGGCGCATGACGCGGTCCGCGCGCGGCCTTCCCGCTATGAGAACATGGTGGATGCCTGCACGATCATACGCAGCCAGAATATACCGGCGCATATGGTAAAGGGAAACCGTGGAAATATCAAGGTCACGACGCCGGAGGATGTCTATATGTTCCGGGCGTTGCTGCAGTATAAAGAAAATGAACAGGCATTTGGATTCGGGATCACGGACCATATCGAGGCCCGGATGAGCCGCGCCAAAGAGGCGGGACCGTGTGAAGGGTAATCCGGGGCATGGAGGGACAGATGGAGAAAATAATAGAAAGTCCGGATAATGATATTTTACAGGAGGATCTGGAGCTGCTGGCGCAGAGCGGCCTGCCGGCAGCAGAACTGAACAATTCTTCTGTGTTTGTGACAGGCGCGACCGGTCTTCTGGGCTCGCAGACCGTTAAGGCGCTTGCCTGCCTGAACCGTGTGAAGAATGCCGGAGTCAGGGTGACTGCGTTTGTGAGATCGCGTGAGAAAGCGGAAGCTGTTTTCGGGGAGCTGCTGCGCCGCGGGGACGTGGAGCTGTGCACAGGGGATGTGAGCAGGCCCATTGCGTATTCCGGCAGTGTGGATTATCTGATTCACGGCGCAAGTCCGACCAGTTCCAGATATTTTGTGACGAATCCGGTGGAGACGATCACGACAGCGCTTGACGGGACCAGACATGTGCTGGAATTTGCGCGGGAAAAGCAGGTAAAAGGTGTGGTATACCTGTCCTCCCTGGAGGTCTACGGCACGCCGTCGTCCGACAGCGGTCTGACAGGAGAGCACGATTATGGCTATCTGGATCCGCTGAGCGTACGCAGCAGCTATTCCGAGGGAAAGCGCATGGCGGAGTGCCTCTGTGTTTCTTATGCAAAACAGTACGGAGTTCCTGTGAAGATCGCGCGGCTTTCCCAGACATTTGGAGCCGGGGTAGATTACGATGACGGCCGGGTGTTTGCGGAGTTTGCGAGATGCGCGCTGGAACAGAGAGATATTGTGCTTCACACTGCGGGGAGAACGGTTCGCAGCTATTGTTATACCAGGGATGCCATAAGCGGGATTTTGTATATTCTGCTGAAAGGAGAAGCCGGGGAGGCCTATAATGTGACGAATATGGACACGGCAGTCTCCATCCGTGGGATGGCGCAGCTGGTCTGCGACACGATCGGGCAGTCGCGGATCAAAGTCGTCGTGGATATTCCGGAGGATGTGGCCTCGTTCGGGTATAATCCCGAGATGGTGATACGTCTGGACAGTACGCGGCTTGGAGGGCTTGGATGGCGGGCGGAAGTGGGACTGGAGGAGATGTACCGGAGGATGACGGCGGGTGGTTTCAGAAAATAAGCCGGATGGGAGGAACGACTGCACATGGGTGAGAAGAAAAAGGATACGTCGGAACGGCTGAAAGGATATTATGACAGGGCGCGCTGCTGGATGATCCGGCATTTCTGCCCTGTAAAGAAAAATAAAGTTGTTTTTTCACAGTTCGGGGGAAAAGGATACGGCTGCAATCCCAGGGCGATCTGTGACGAGTTTTTAAAAAGGAATGAATCGTACGATCTGGTGTGGATTCTGGGGAAAAGTATGGACCGGGAAAGAGCGGGAGTCCCGGACGGTGTGCGGACGGTGACGGGAGACGAGGTTCTGCCGGAGCTTCTGACGGCGAAGGTGTGGGTGAACAACATTCACTTTAATGTGCTGATTGAGCGCGGTCTTGTAAAGCGAAAGCAAACGATCTATCTCAACACGTTTCATGGCGGGATCACGCTGAAAAATGAGGGAAAGGACAAGCACAACTATAGCGAAACACAGGAGCTTAGTGTGAAAGAGCAGATGTACCGCCGGGACGCGGAATTTGTCGATTATATCACCAGCGGCTGTGACATGGAGAGGCACGTCCTTGAGGAATTTTTCTACGGAAACGGTGAAATAATAAAACTCGGGGATGCAAGAACAGATATTCTGGTCAACGGTTCGCCGGAGACAGAACAGAAAGTGCGGGCTTTTTACCAGATTCCGGAGGGCACCAGGCTTGCGGTTTATGCGCCCACGTTTCGCACCGATATGAAGCTGAAGTGGTATGATATGGATTATGAGGGGATTCTCGACTGTCTGGAGGCTGAGTACGGCTGTCCCTGGGTGATGCTTATACGGCTTCACCCGCGGATTGCCAGCAAGTCAAAGAAACTTGTGCCGCATACGCCGCGTTTTCTTGACGGAAGCAGATATATGGATATGCAGGAGCTGTCCGTGGCCGCTGATCTCATGATATCGGATTATTCCTCGGTGATCACGGATTTTATGCTGTCAAAAAAACCCGCGTTTATGTATGTGCCGGACCTGGATTATTATATCGAATCGCGGGGCATGTATTTTACGATGGAGGAGCTGCCGTTTCCCTATGCCAGGACCACGGAGGAGCTGGCCGGCTGTATCCGGAATTTTGACAGGGAGGATTATGTCCGCAGGGTGGATGCGTTTATCGAAAGGCTCGGTTATATTGCCGACGGAAAGTCCTCGGAGCGAATTGTGGATTTCCTGATAGAAAAAATGAAATAAGGCGGGTCGGGGAAACGGATGAAAGCTGCAGCATGGCTGTTCTTCCGGCAGGATGATGGCTGTGCCGGAATGCGGGAGGAAAAGGAGGGACACATGAAAAAAGTAATCACGTACGGAACATTTGACCTGCTCCACTACGGGCATGTGAATCTGCTGCGCAGGGCAAAAGAGCAGGGGGATTATCTGATCGTGGCGCTGTCCACGGACGAATTCAACTGGAAAGAAAAGCAGAAGGTGTGCTATTTCAATTATGAGAAAAGGAAACAGCTTCTGGAGGCGATCCGCTATGTGGATCTGGTCATTCCGGAGGAGTCCTGGGAGCAGAAGCTTTCGGATGTCCGTGAATTTAAAGTGGATATTTTTGTGATGGGAGATGACTGGGAGGGAAAGTTCGATTTTCTGAAAGAGCACTGTGAGGTGATCTATCTGCCGCGCACTCCGGAGATATCCACTACACAGATTAAGGAGAACCTGAAGAAAAAAGAATAGAAACAGACGGGGGCGGCAGATGATCTCAAAGTGCAGAAATATCTTTAACAGGCTTAAGGGAAAGGCGCCCGTGACCGGCAGAATTGTATATCTGGGAAACGGGGCGGCGGGGATTCTGCCGGATGTATTGCGGGAACATCCGCAAATCCGGTGCAGAAAGCCGGAAGCGGGAGCGCTTTCGCCTTCCCTGGAACAGGATGTGGGAGGGGCAGATGCAGATTGCAGGCTGCCCTCTCTCTTTTTTCATGAGGAAGGCGCTTTTACGGGATACCATGCCAGGGCTAAGCTGGATGGAAACTGGAAATGGTACGGAGAGGACGGAAACTGGTACAGCAGCAGTGAGCTTGCGGCGGATCCCCTCCGCAGAAAACGCCTTTTAACCCCGGACGGGGGGGGCATCAGGGACTGCTTCTGCGGGAGCGGGACTGTATATCTGGTGGCGCAGTGGCGCAGTCATAAGACCGGCGGGAATATGGACGCGGGATATCCGGTGTTTTGTCACACCCTGATGGCCCACGCGCTGGGTGGAATAGATGGAAAGTGCTATACAAATACGAGGGAGGCGCTTGAACGCTCCTATGCGGGCGGATACCGGTATTTTGAGGCGGATGTGGCGCTGACGGAGGACGGTCATCTGTGTTTAAGCCACGGCTGGGATGAAAAATCCTGCCGGACCACGGGCATGGCGTATCAGCCGGAGTTTGAGCATATGACGTGGGAGCTGTTCCGGAAGCAGAGGATCTTCGGCATGCACGTGATGGATGTGAGGGAACTGAGAGCATTCATGGAGGCGCATCCGGATACTTATTTTGAAATTGATTCACACAGGACAAACGCGGCGGAAAAGATCAGAGCCCTTCTGGAAGCATTTTCATATGATGAGGCGCTGCTTGGAAGACTTCTGATACAGGCAGAAAGCCGGAAGATTTTTAAGGAGATCGATGCAGTTTATCATTTCAGGAATTATCAGCTGATCCTTGGAAAAGAATGGCTGGAAAAGCTGGAGGAAGGCTTTGACGCAGTGTATGCCAAGTATGACCATAAGCAGCACTCCACATTCCGGAATCTGGGCAGCAAGCTCAATGAGCGCATGACCCGGATGATGCTGGGGAAGCCGGCGCAGCTGTATGTTTCCAGCTATTTCGCCGTGAAGCGTTTCGTGGTGGAGGACATGGTGCGGTATGAGAATTCTTATCCCTATGTCATCGGTCTGGTGCTGCGGGCCACCAAGAATATCGCCAATGTGACCGTGAATCATCGGGAGAGGGAGACGGGGGTCTCCGGCTATAATCTGAAGAAGCTGGTGGGGCTATGGTTCAACGGCTTTACGGCATTTTCGGTGAAGCCGTTGCGGATCGCCACCGCTCTGGGGGGAGGCAGTGCAGTCATCGGCTTCTTGTACGGTATATATACCATAGTGAAGCGTGTGCTGAATCCTGACGTGCCCATGGGCTTCAGCTCCCTGATGTCCGCCATCGTGTTCTTCGGGGGCATGATCATGCTGATGCTGGGGCTGATCGGGGAGTACGTGGGGCGGGTCTATATCAGCCTGAACAATTCGCCCCAGTATGTCATCCGGGAAAGAATCAACATGGACGAGTGATGGAGGGCGGCTGTATGGAGAGGTTTCTGGACTGGTGGAAAAAGGAAGACAGACGCGCCACATTGCTCAAGGCGCTATTGCTGGCCCTGGTGCCGTTGCTTTGCTGCGTGGCCTACTGCGCGGCGCAGGGGCGCTGGATCTGGGAGGTGTACCTGCCCTCCTCCCAGTGGAACGACGAGCTGTTCTACTACAAGCAGGTGGAGGGCATCCTGAGCCACGGGTATCCACAGGGATATTTCGGCTTTAACGAGAGCCATGCGCTGAAGCTCTCCTTCGCGGCATGGAGCCCTGTGCTGGTGTTCCCCTGGGTGATTTGGGGGCTGCTGTTCGGCTGGAACCTGGCATCGCCCGTTCTCTGCAATATTTTCCTGCTGAGCCTTGCGTGCTTCCTGTATGTGTGGCTGGTGAGGCCCTCCTGGAGGCAGCTCGGAATGGTGGCTTTGCTGTTCGGCCTGTACAATAACTTCGCCCGGTATATGCTTTCCGGCATGCCGGAGGCAATCTGCTTCGCCATGGTGATTCTGTTCTATGGGGCGGCGGTGAACTATCTGAGGCGCAGGAAGAACTACAAGCTTGTCGTCCTGTTCGCCATGTCCTGTACCATGACTCTGATGCGTCCTTATCTGATTCTGTTCCTGCTGCTGCCGTGCTGGCTCTGGATTTTGGGGAGCCGCCGGGGGAGATGGCTGCGGGTTCTGGGTTCCGCGGCAATCCTGGGCGCGACCCTGGGCCTGTATGGAGCAATCAACCATTATCTGGGGGCGGAATACATCACGCCGCTGTTCTACACGGACTGGATCCAGGCCTTTTTCCGGCAGGGCGTTTTGGGGGGCCTGCGGTTCACCTTTGAGAAGCTCCTGACAAAGGGCAGCGAATACATGGATTATGCAAAACAGGGGCTGCGGACGGTGAATACCACGGGGGCCGTGTACGCGGGATACCTGCTCTGCCTTTTCGCCCTGGCGGTGCAGTGCGCCGGGGACTGGGCGGCCTACAGGCGTTCCAGCAAGGGGCTCGACAGGAGTTCTGGGAAGGGCCTCGACAGGCATCCCGGCGAGGATTTGGACAGGCATCCCGGCGCGGGAGACTCTCCCCAGGGGGCTGCGGCGGGATGGGCGGTGGCCAGGGCTCATCTGGCATTCTGCTTCCTGACCATGCTGCCCGCACTGCTTTTGATGTACAAGACCATAGAGGGCAGCAGGCATCTGCTGACTTTCATGGCGGCGCTGATCTTCCTGATTCCCCTGGCGGAAAAGGGGGCCTGGCGCAGGACGGCCTGTGTGGCGGCCTGCCTGGGGGCGGCATTCGCCTATCTGTACATCTACAGGGCGGCGGACCCCTACGACTACCAGGTGGCATACATGCAGGAGGAAAGGCGGGCCTCCCTGGAGGAATGGGAGAGGGTGTTCGATGAAAGCCTGGCGCTGGACAGGGAGGATGTGCCGAATTACAGAAATGTAGTCATATGGGTGCAGAACGACGTGATAGAGGACGCTCCGGTGTACACTGCCTGGCAGTTGCTGTACATGCTGCCGGAGGGCTTCGGCATCAACTGCTGTACCAGGGATTATGTGCTGGAGCATGTGGAATCCCTGCGGAGCCGCTACCTGTGCGGCCCTGTGGGCGGGGAGATAGAGCGGCTCTGCGAGGAGAACGGGTACAGGCAGCTATACACGGACGGGGAGATGGCGCTGTATGAAATCTACTGAGGGATGTGGCCCTCCAGGCGGGAGCTAAGGCAGCAGTCTCTCCAGCCTGGCGGCCTTCTTCACGGTCTCCAGCGCCACGGAATACACAAGGCATACCGCCAGCAATAGCAGGAAGGTGATCCCCGCGTACCGGAACCTGTAGATATAGGGCCTCCAGAGGATTTTGTAGAAGAAGGTGTGCACCAGATAGATGTTCATGGAGTGCTTCCCCACAAAGGCCAGCGCCTTTCCCAGCACAGGCACGCGGCCCGCCACACC
>OFFW01000975.1_pt1 | contig 18366 bp, 23 predicted proteins | sample 1521501 | NCBI WGS metagenome assembly OFFW01 (sample SAMEA3504107, study PRJEB24116) | mouse gut metagenome | biome: mouse gut; feature: mouse-associated habitat; material: faeces | place: Denmark | collected 2011
TCCTTTATATTATAAATTCCATCATAATATTATAAATTCCATCATATTAATATTTGACGGCAGAAATTTTAAATTGCAGAGTTTTAAAGTTTACCTGCAGATTTCATCCGAATCCAGGACAATCGTAAAAGGCCCGCTGTTCATAAGCGAAATGTCCATGTGCTCGCCAAAGACGCCGGACGCGACGCATGAAACCTCTTCGGAACATTTTTTCAGAATATACTCATACATTTCCCTGGCAAATTCAGGCTTGCCGGCCCTGGTGAAGGAAGGACGGTTTCCCTTGCGGCAATCTGCATATAGCGTAAATTGTGAAATAATTAACAATCAGCCTTCGACACTTTTTAAGTCGAGGTTAGTCTTGTCGTTTTCATCCGCAAATATCCGCAGGCGGAGCATTTTGCTCAGCATTTTATCCGCGATTTCAAAGGTATCGGAATCGCAGACGCCCACAAGTACCAGAAATCCTCTGCCAATCTCTCCCACGGTTTTTCCTTCCACGGCCACGCTGGCCCTCTCAACTCTTTGAATAACAAATTTCATTATTTTTCCTCTTTTTTCTTATTATCTTTTTTAACAAACGAAGGAATTTTCAGCTTAAAGAAAGTGGTCTGTTCCTCCGTACATTTGGGAATAAAGACATCATTTTCGGCGATATAATCAACCTCCTGATACTTTTGGGTTTCCGTTGGCAGCCCTCTTTTTTGCAGGAGTTTGTTTGTCCGGCGGCGAATCATCGCGTAAAGCACGGCAAAGAAAGGGACGCCGATAATCATGCCGGGAATCCCCCAAATCCCGCCAAACACCGTGATGGAAAAAATCACCCAGAATCCGGACAGACCCGTGGACTGACCCAGAATCTTAGGCCCAATCACATTGCCGTCCACCTGCTGCAAAAACAAAATAAAGATGATAAAGTAAACGCATCTTAAGGGGTTCACCATTAAAATAAGGATGGCGCTTGGGATGGCTCCAAGATACGGGCCAAAAAACGGGATAATGTTCGTCACGCCTACAATCACGCTTACTAACAGGGCGTAAGGTATTTTCAGGATACTGGTTCCCGCAAAACATATGAACCCGATGATAATGGAATCGATGATTTTTCCGCTGATAAACCCTATAAACGTATCGCTGATAAAGCGCGCGTCCTTAATGAACTGATTGGCGGTGGGGGCGCCAAACAGCGCAAAAGTGATTTTCTTTGCCTGTCCTGCAAATACCTCCTTGCTGAAAAGCACATAAATGGAGATAATCACGCCGATAATGAAATTCCAGAGCACCTTAAGGGCGCTTATCAGGCTCAGGGAAACGTGCTTTAACAGGGTTTCAAGCTGGGGCACGATGCTGTCGTTTAAGTAACCCATAAATTCCTCATAGTAGGTATCAAGGAAATTGTAAAATATTTTTTCGATGTCCGGGTTATCCTCCAGAAATTTCGCCGACCAGTTGATAAGGTTCTGTTCATAATAAGGGAACTGGTAGGAAATACTCTTCACGCTCTTTATCAGATTCGGAATCAGTATCGAAAAGAAACCGTAAATCAACATTCCCACAATGCAAATTGTCAGTAAAATGGACAGCGTCCTGATATACTTTTTTTGTTTACCGGAAACTGGCTGATTTCCCCTTTTAAGGACGGGTATCAGGAAGCGGTTTTCAATTCCGTTTACCAGCGGAGTCATCAGATAGGCGAAAATGATGCCATACATGACAGGGCTTACAATTTTGAAAAAGGTGTTGACCTGAGCCGAAAAACGGTCGCCATGGAAAACCAGATAATAAAAGCAGATAGACGCTGCTATGACAAGAAAAGACGTAATACCGATGCATACATAACGTTTGTTAAATGGTAACTTCATAAAATCTGCAGACTCCTTTTGCGTATGTTTCTATGATAAAAAGTATAACATTTTTTTTGAAAAGATACTATGATAGAATTCATTAAATGTGGTAGAATTATGAAGAAAAACTAAAATACATGCAAAGGAAAGAAATATCAGGAAATGACATTACAGAGAGTACTCAGTTACATCCGCCGCGCCGTGGATGACTACCATATGATTGAAAACGGCGACCACATTGCTGTCGGTATCTCCGGGGGAAAGGACAGCCTGACCCTCCTTTACGGACTTCACGGACTCATGCGGTTTTATCCCGAACATTTTACCCTCCATGCGGTCACGGTGGATTTGGGATTCCAGAATCTGAATCTCGAGGAAATCAAAACGCTGTGCCATGATTTGAATATAGAATACACCATAGTCAAAACGGATATTGCGGATATTATCTTCAACCAGCGCAAAGAAACCAATCCCTGTTCACTCTGCGCAAAGATGCGGAAAGGCGCGCTGAACGAGGCAATTAAAAAAGCCGGGTGCAATAAGGTGGCCTATGCCCATCACAAGGACGATGTGGTGGAAACCATGATGATGTCACTGATTTTTGAGGGAAGAATCCACACATTTCATCCGGTCACCTATTTAGACCGCATGGATTTGACCGTCATCAGGCCGCTTATCTACATGAATGAAGCCGATGTTGTGGGATTTGTCAACAAATTTCAAATCCCCGTGGTAAAAAGCCCCTGCCCGGCGGACGGCAACACCAAACGGGAATATATCAAGAACGTTCTTAAGAGCCTGAACCAGGATACCCCCGGCGTAAAGGAAAGAATGTTCACCGCCATACAAAACGAAATAAAAGAATGGAATATCTAAAATGGAAAACAGCAAAAATTACCATGACGAACAAAACAACTTAAACACGCTGAGAATGCGGGAGGTGGAATCCACTCTCCCCTCTTTCTGCAAACAGTTTTTTAGAGGCGTCCGGGAATACACTTCCTCCAGAACACGGCTGGCATATGCCTATGACCTGCGCGTGTTTTTTGAATTTCTTCATTCCCAGAACAGCGCCTGCCGCGACATGAAGATTACGGATTTTCCCATATCAGTGCTTGACAGGATAACAAGGGAAGACATTGAGGAATATCTGGATTACATTACCTACTATGTTAAGGACGGAAAAGAATACAGCAATAACGAGCGGGGAAAAAAGAGAAAACTTTCCGCTCTTAAAAGCTTTTATAATTATTATTTCCGCTCGGAACTCATAAAAACCAATCCGGCCGCTCTTGTTCCCATACCCAAACAGCACGAAAAGCAGATTATCCGTCTGGATGTGGACGAGGTCGCTATTTTACTGGACCAGGTGGAGGAAGGTGAAAAGCTCACCAAAAGCCAGCTTAAATATCACAATAAGACAAAGCTGCGCGACGTGGCCCTTCTTACCCTGTTACTGGGGACGGGAATCCGTGTTTCCGAGTGCGTCGGACTGGACATCAACGACGTGGATTTTAAAAATAACGGAATCAAAATCAGGCGCAAGGGCGGCTATGAGGCCGTTGTATACTTTGGGGACGAGGTTGCCGACGCCCTCCATGACTATCTTGAGAAAAGGCACCATGAGATTCCCCTGGAAGGCCATGAAAACGCTTTGTTTTTATCTATGCAGAACCGCCGCATTACAGTGCGCGCGGTAGAGAACCTGGTAAAGAAATATACCGCAAACGTAACCTCCCTTAAGAAAATAACGCCCCACAAATTACGAAGCACTTACGGAACGGCCCTCTATCAGGAAACAGGCGATATCTATCTGGTTGCGGACGTTCTCGGGCATAAAGACGTAAATACCACCAGAAAGCACTATGCGGCCATTGAGGACAATAACCGCAGAAAGGCTGCAAAAGCGGTTCAGCTTCGTGAAAAATAATATGCTCCTTATTTCAAACCGGCATCATAACAGGTATCATAACCGGCGTCATAATAAGGAAGAATCAGATACTGGCCGGCAGTAATCCGGTCATCCTTAAGGGCATTCACTGCGGAAACTTCTTTAATGTAATCACTGCGGCTGTCATAATATCTGCTGTCGCCGTACAGCCCGGCATAATTCCACAGAGAATCGCCCTCCTGTACCTGAATGCTCTTATAATATTTAGATTGAACGTCCGCTCTGCTCTGGGCGCTGATTTTTAAGCTGAAAAAGAGCAGGGAACAGCCAATCACCAGTACTGTCGTGACAAGCCCTGTAAAAACATGTCTGCGCAGCTCTCTTCTTCTCCTGATTTTATTATTCCTGATTCTGAGTTCTCTCATATCCCTGCCCATAATCACACCTCCGTTTCTATTCCTTATAAATGTAAAATGCGAACATTGGTTGCGAACAGTTGTTCTTATAGTGTGATTATATCGAACACACATTCATATGTCAATAGATTTTACGAAAAAACCGAACAAATATTTGGAATATATGTTTGCCATTCTGTTTGTTTTATGATATACTTAATTTACAAAGTAAAGGAGGAACCCGAATGGCATACGGAAAAATCAGCAATAAACAACAGGAAATTCTGGATTATATTAAAGAAGAAATTTTAAAGAGGGGATACCCGCCGTCAGTGAGGGAAATCTGCGAAGCCGTCCAGTTGAAATCGACTTCATCCGTTCATTCCCATCTTGAGACCCTTGAAAAAAACGGCTATATCAGAAGGGACCCCACAAAGCCCAGAGCAATAGAAATCTGTGACGATAACTTTCAGATGGTGCGCACGGAAATGGTCAGTCTGCCGGTAATTGGACAGGTTGCAGCCGGCACGCCTATTCTTGCCGAGGAAAATATCGACAGCTATCTTCCTGTTCCCGCTGAAATTGTTCCCAACGGACAGTCTTTTGTCTTAAATGTCAAGGGGGATTCCATGATTAACGCCGGTATTCTGAGCGGCGACCGGATTTTTGTGAATGCCTGTCAGACGGCGTCTAACGGAGATATGGTAGTAGCTCTCATTGATGATTCCGCTACCGTCAAGACTTTTTATAAGGAGGACGGTCATATCAGGCTGCAGCCCGAAAACGACACGATGGAGCCGATTATCGTAGAGAACTGCCAGATTCTTGGCAAGGTATTCGGCGTGTTCCGCATCTTCCAGTGATGGAAATTTTTAGTGATGAAAATATATTAAAATTACCCATATAAAGACCGGAAAGGCGTATTTGCAGTTCTTAAAATACACCTTTCCGGATAAGTTACTGTCTGTTCTCAATAATAAGAAATGACTGATAAAATAATTTCTAAAGTTTTAAGTATTCTTAGGCTCTACCGGAACCTTACTCCGATATAGGAAATAATTTCCTCCACGCACCTGTCAAATCCCAGCTTTGAGCTGTCCAGACATAAATCATAGTTTCTTGCGTCCGTCCAGTCCCTGCCGGTATAGTATTTGTAATATTCCGCTTTGTGCTTATCCGTTTTCAGAATAAACTTTTCAAGTTCCCTTAAAGACATCTTCTTCTGCTTTATGGCAGCCTGTTCCATGCAGTAATCATGCGGCGCGTGGATAAACACGCTCAGCACATTGTCATAGTCCTTCAAAATGAAATCCGCGCACCGTCCTACAATCACGCAGGACTCTTCGCTGGCAAGCTGTTTGATGATTTTAGCCTGATAGTTAAAAAGATTCTGCGTGGAAACAAAATCGTCGCTTTCGGGCGGAATCAGCTCGCCCTGATAAATATTGTGGGCAATCTTAAAAAGTCTGGTGCTTTTTATCTTTTCATCCGCGCTCACAAAAAGCGCCTCGTTGATTCCGCTGTCCTCTGAAGCCAGCTTCATCAGTTCCTTGTCGTAATAATGGATGCCCATCTTTTCCGCAAGCATTTTGCCTATGGTGCGTCCACCGCTCCCGTACTGCCTTGCAATAGTAATTACAATTCCTTCTTTCATTTACCGCTACCCCCTTTTTATAAGGTTTATTCTCCCAGATATGCTTTCTTGATGGAATCGTTGTTAAGAAGCTCTTTCGCTTTGCCCTCAAGTACAATATTACCTGTCTCAAGCACATAAGCTCTGTTTGAAATGGAAAGCGCTTTTTTGGCGTTCTGTTCGACCAAAAGCACCGTGGTTCCGCCGGCGCTGACCTCCTTTATAATGTCAAAGATTTCATTGACAAAGATAGGAGAAAGTCCCATGGAGGGTTCGTCCATCAGAAGTATTCTCGGGTGGGACATAAGGGCCCGCCCCATGGCCAGCATCTGCTGCTCTCCTCCGCTTAAAGTTCCTGCAAGCTGGTTCTGACGCTCTTCCAACCTGGGAAAGCGTTTGTAAACCGTCTGCAGGGTCTGTTCAATCTCGTTTTTATCCTTACGGGTGTACGCTCCCATTTTCAGATTCTGAAGAACGGAAAGATTGGCGAATACCCGTCTTCCCTCCGGTACGTGGGCCATACCCATGGTAACGATTTTATGCGCCGGTACTTTTGTGATATCCTTTCCGTCAAAGGTGACCGTACCCTTTCTGGCTTCCAGAAGTCCCGTAATCGTATGCAGAATCGTGGTTTTTCCGGCGCCGTTAGCGCCGATTAAGGCAATTACTTCCCCTTCGTTTACCTCGAAGTTTACCCCTTTAATTGCCTGAATCACTCCGTAATATACTTGCAAATCCTTTATCTCAAGCATTGCCATCGCTTATTCCTCCTACATTGCCAAGCTATTCTCCCAGGTATGCCGTGATAACCTGAGGGTCGTTTAAGACCTCACTTGTAGGTCCTTTAGAGAGAATCCTTCCAAAGTTCAGCACAGTCAGTTCCTGACAGATGCCTGACACCAGCTTCATATCATGCTCAATTAAAAGAATCGTCATATCAAAGTTATCCCTGACAAAACGGATAGTGTTCATCAGCTCCATTGTCTCGTTCGGATTCATTCCCGCCGCCGGTTCGTCCAGAAGAAGAAGCTTCGGCTCCGTGGCAAGGGCTCTTGCGATTTCAAGCTTGCGTTGCTTGCCGTAAGGAAGATTGGCGGCAAGATAGCCGGCCTCTCCCTCAAGTTCAAAAACCTTCAAAAGCTCCATGGCCTTTTCGTTCATGGCTTTTTCCATGCTGAAATACTTAGGGAGCCTTAAGATTCCCGTAACGGCGGAATATTTGTAATGATTGTGAAGTCCTGCCTTCACGTTATCCAGTACGCTTAAATTTTTAAATAACCTGATATTCTGGAACGTTCTTGCAACGCCGGCTTTGTTTATTTCTATGGTTTTCAGACCGGTAATATTCTGCCCGTCCAGCATTACCATTCCTTCATCCGGTTTATACACACCTGTGAGCAGATTAAATACCGTGGTCTTACCGGCGCCGTTGGGCCCAATCAGCCCGTAAAGCTGTCCTTTTTTAATGGAAATCTCAAAGTCGTCCACAGCCTGAAGACCGCCAAAAGAAATGCTTAAGTTTTTAACCTCCAATAATGCCATATCTAACGCACCTCCCTGGTTTTCTTAAACAGCCGCTTAGGGGAGTATTTCTCCCGCAGATAAATCAGCCTGGGACTCCAGTTAAACAGCATCATTACAATCAGAATAACGGAATAAATCAGCATACGGTAATCGCTTAATCCTCGAAGGAGCTCAGGAAGCAGCGTAAGCACTACAGCCGCTATCATGGAACCTCTTATGTTTCCGATTCCGCCAAGCACCACAAAAACAAGAATCATAATCGACATATTGTATCCGAAGTTTTTCGGCGTCGCCATAAGGCTGTTCAGATTATGGGAATAAAGAACGCCGGCAATTCCCGCCAAAGCCGCGGAAACGGAAAAAGCCATCAGCTTGTACTTTGTAATATTGATTCCAATGGACTCCGCCGCAATCAGATTGTCCCTGATAGACATAATTGCCCGTCCGTCCCTTGAGCGAATCAGATTCAGGACAATAATAAGCGTTATCACAATGAGAACAATCCCGATGGTAAAGGTGGCGTTTTTAGGCGTTCCCGTGATGCCCTGGGCGCCGTTGATAATCACCATCCCATCCTCTTCCAGTCCAAGAGACAGGGAGTCCTTTAAGGAAAAGTGAAGACCACGGCTGTCCTTTCCTATATATAATACATTGATAATATTCTTGATGATTTCTCCGAATGCAAGGGTAACAATGGCAAGGTAATCGCCTCTGAGCCTTAAAATCGGCATTCCAATCAAAAAGCCCACCACGCCGGCCGATAAGGCTCCCAGTAAAATGGCCAGAATAAACCGGGGCAGGTCCGCGGTAATCACATCCTGCGTGCACTTTGAAAAGAACGCTCCCACGAACGCGCCCACGCACATAAATCCGGCATGTCCAAGGCTGAGCTCTCCTAAAATCCCTACCGTCAGGTTTAAGGATACCGCAAGAATCACATATACGCAAAGGGGCACCAGAAGTCCCTGCATCAGGCTGGAGATATTCCCCGTGCCTATCAGTATCTGCATCACGATATAAACAAGAATTATCATGCCGTAGGTGATAATGTTATCCTTTGCATATTTTCCAAGTTTTAATTTTTTCACCAGTCCGCCCTCCTAAACCTTTTCCTGAATCTTTTTGCCCAGAATCCCCGTAGGCTTCACAAGAAGAACGACAATTAGAACCATAAACACAATCGCGTCGGCCATCTGGGAGGAAATATAGGCTTTGCCGAGTATTTCAATAACGCCCAGCACAATGCCTCCCAAAAGGGCGCCCGGAATCGAGCCGATTCCGCCGAATACCGCCGCCACAAAAGCCTTGATACCCGGCATGGAGCCTGTATACGGCGTAAGGGAAGGATAGGCGGAACACAGCAGCATACCCGCAATGGCGGCCAGCGCGGAGCCGATGGCAAAGGTAAGGGATATGGTTCTGTTTACATTGATTCCCATAAGCTGGGCCGCTCCCTTATCCTCGGAAACCGCCAGCATTGCCTGACCAGCTTTTGTCTTATTTATAAACAGCGAAAGTCCTGTCATAATAATGATACAGGAAATAATCGTAACGATGGTTTCGCCTGAAATAATTATCTGTCCGTCCGCCAGCTTAAGGGCAGGAATGGTAACCACAGAGGTAAACGCTTTCGTGTTGGCCCCGAAAATAATCAATGCAACATTCTGAAGAAAATAACTTACTCCGATTGCCGTAATTAAAACGGCCAGCGACGAGGCAGCCTGACGCAGCGGCCTGTAAGCAATATATTCTATGGTAATGCCAAGCAGGGTGCACAGTATAACCGCCAGCAAAATTCCCACGATGGTTGGAAGCCCCTGCATACTGACCGCGAAAAAGACCGCAAAACCGCCTACCATAATGACGTCGCCGTGCGCAAAATTCAGCATCTTGGCAATACCGTAAACCATCGTATAGCCCAGGGCTATGATTGCATACACGCTTCCCAGACTGATTCCATTGATTAAATAGGATATAAAACTCATATCAAAAACCACGCCTTTCTCTCTACTCTTGTAAAAAGCTGTTAATTCAGTATAGCAGTATCGTACCTGGCTTGCAAGTATTAATCAAATAAAAGAGGGCTGCCTGTCTGACAACCCTCTTTGGCTTTTATTTATGAAAAAAGAGTATTACTGAATTAAAGAATAGTTGCCGTTTACAATTTCCATAGCCTTGGGAGACTTGTTTACCGCTCCGTCGCTGTCCCATGACATTGCCGCGCCGGTAAGACCGTCTACGGTAATTTCAGGCATAGCGCCTTTCATCTTTTCGCAGATGTCGGAAACGCTGTCAGAAGGCGTCGCGCCGCTCTTTTCGATGGCAGCTTTCATAATATAAACAGCATCGTAAGCGTCGGCGGCAAACTGGTTCGGAGTATCTCCGTAAGCTTCCTTATAAGCTGTTACAAAGGACTTGGTCGCTTCATCTTCCGCGTCAGCGGCAAAAGGTGTGAGCAGCATAACGCCCTCAGCTAAAGAAACGTCAAAATTTTTCACGTTGAGGATACCGTCAAGACCGTCGCAGCCAAAGAACTTGGGCTCATATCCCATGCTGTTTGCCTGTGTCAGGATTAAGGAAGCCTCCGTATAATAAATAGGTAAAAATACAAGGTCTGCTCCGGCGTCCTTTGCTTTCTGAATCTGTACGGAAAAATCCGTCTTGTTGTCGGCGGTAAAAGCCTCCGATGATACGATTTCAAAGGGCTGGTTCGCAGCTTCCTGAACGAATTTCTCGTAAATACCTGAAGAATACACGTCAGAGCTGTCATAGATAACGGCAACCTTTTCCGCAACCTTGTTGCTTCCGATATATTCTGCCGCGCCTACTCCCTGGTTAGGGTCTGTAAAGCAGACCTGGAATACGTTGTCGTTTCCGCTGATGATGTCAACGGAAGAGCCTGAAGGGGTAAGCTGGAAAAGATTATCGTTGGCGGACTCGGCAGCAACCGCGATACAGCAGCCGCTTGTGGTCGTTCCTACCAGCATCTGCATTCCCCAGTCCTTTAATGTGTTGTATGCATTGACGGACTTTTCGTTGTCGCACTCGTCATCCTGGAAGTTGTACTCAATCTGGAAACCGGCGATACCGCCTGCGGCGTTAATCTCCTTTACGGCAAGGTCTGCTCCGTTCTGAACGGCAAGGCCGTAAACAGAGGCGCTTCCTGTGATAGGGCCGATTGCGCCAATCTTAAAGGCACCGCCTTCCGCAGCGCCTGCGCTCTCTGAACCGTTGTCAGAAGAAGCATTGTCCGCATTGGCAGCGCTGTCGTCTGTGGTCTCTGTCCCGGCAGCGGCGTTGTCTGCGCCGGAATTTGACGAAGCGTCATTGCCGCCGCAGCCTGCAAGCATCAGCATTGTCATTGCAGCTACGAGAAAAAGACTGATTTCTTTTTTGAATTTTCTCATAATTATTCCTCCTCTATGATTTATTTTCAAGTGCAATAATACTCCAAATATATGGCATTGTCAACTTACATCTTAAAAATTTATCTTTTCTGCGTTTTTTTTTGTGTTTTTTTATATGCCTGCAAAAGAACAGGCATATTTTTTTAATCGTCGGGGAAAATAAAACTGACAGCCTTAAAAAAATCAGGCTTTATGAAAATTCTTATGGAGGTGTGCGAAATGAACAATAAATGTCTGGACTGTGTTGCACTTACAATTGCCATTATAGGTGCCGTCAACTGGGGACTCATCGGATTTTTTTCCTTTGACCTTGTATCTTTTCTGTTTGGAAATATGTCCTGGATTGCCAGGATTGTCTATGCGCTTGTGGGTATCAGCGGCCTTTACCTGCTTACTTTTTATATGTATGCGGGCGGTCCCGAAAGAGCCAGGGAATAGAAAATTCCTTTTTAACCGCGCGTAAGCAGCAAAGAGGGAAACGGACATAAGTCCGTCCCGTTAAAAAAAGGAACCGTTTAAAGCAGCGGTTCCTTTTTGCATATTTATACATTTAGCGGAAGCTTTCCGCATCCACTGTTTTTCCGTCCCGCCAGATTCTTTCAAGGTCATAAAAGAGCCTGTTCTCCTTGTCGAAAACATGGACGATAATGTCGCCGAAATCCAGAAGCACCCAGTTGGCATTTCTGAATCCTTCTTTCTGCTTCAAGAGGTATCCCGCTCTTCCAAGCTTTTCCTCCACGGCGTCGGAAAGCGTCTGTATCTGGCTTTTATTGGTGCCGTTGGCAATAATAAAATAATCCGCAATCACGGAAACCTGACTGATGTCAATTACTCTGATATCCTCAGCCTTTTTATCCTCCAAGGCTTCTATGGCAAGAGCGGCCATTTCCTTTACTTTTTTTTCGGAAAAGTCTTCCATTTGCTTCCTCCCTGTTCTCTTTTTCTTCTGCCGTTTTTTGGCAGGATTATCTCTCCCGCCGTCTGACTGTCCTGGCCGGTTTTGTCCGGCGGCAGATGCTTAATATAGTAATCATAAGTTTTCTGTGTCAGAGGGTCTATAGGGCTTTCTATGCTTTGAAGATAATCCAGCGTGTCTTCCAGAATCCGCAAAAGCGCCTCGTCCAAATCATGGAAAGCAAGCTCCCGCACCTGGGAAAGATTGGGGGCATGTTTCCTGCCCGGCTCGATATAATCCGCGATATAAATAATTTTTTCAAGCCTTGACATTTCGGGGCGTCCGGTTGTGTGGTTTAAAACCGCATTTAAGACGTCCTCGTCCTGCACATGATAGCGCTTTCCGGCCAGATAACTTCCTACCTTTGCGTGTAGCAGAAACGGATTCTGCTTCTCAACCTCCGTCACCTTAATATGATGCTTTTCGCAAATCTCCAGCTTCTTTTCGTTGCTCATGCATTTTGCGCAATCGTGTAAAAGCCCGGCGACCTGCGCCTTGAACATATCCTCCCCATGACACATCGCAAGAGCCGCCGCCGTATACGCGACGCCAAGGGTATGCTCAAAACGCTTTGCGTCCAGCTCTTTCTCCATTTTTTTCTTTATCTTATCAATATCAACGGTCTTCACCTTTTCCTCCATGACAAAATGTTGATAAGTCCTGCCCGTCTGCTTGCGTTGCGTTCCGCGTATTTTACCGTCAGACGGTTACGGGCCGGTAGAGCCCTCTCTCCTTTATATACGCAAAAACGCTTTGGGGAAGCAGGTAACGGACGCTTTGGCCCTTTAAAATCCTTTCCCTGATTTCAAGGGAAGAAATATCTATCCGCCGCTGCAGTAAAAGCCTGATATCCGCCTGATAACAATCCCTTAACCGGCCGGCTTCCCTTCTGATATCCCCGTCCGCCTCTTCTCCCCGCGCGGCGGCGGCTATCACGCAGTTTTGCAGAATATACGCCGCATTTTTCCATTTTTCAAGGATAAACAGATTATCCGCTCCCATGATAAAAAAGTAACGGCTTTTTCCGTCCTGCGCCTTTAACTGCGCCAGGGTATCGCAGGTATAGGTAGGGCCTTCCCGCTCTAACTCCATGCGGGATAAGTGAAAATAAGGATTGTCCTTAATTGCCAGCTCTGTCATATGCGCCCGCGTATCCTTATCCAGAATGGAAGAGGCATCCTTCATATAGGAATTGCCGCTGGGCATAAAAATAATTTCGTCAAGTCCAAAGGCTTCCCTTGCGGATTCGGCCAGAATCAGATGCCCGTTGTGAATGGGATTGAACGTGCCGCCCATAATACCGACTTTTTTTTCCATAGTTCCCTCATTTCTGCAAATCCCGCGGCGTTTTTGTTCAGGGGAGTTCTATCTTTTTATTGTCCCTGCTTTCTTTATAGAGAACAATCTTTTTGCCGATTACCTGCACTACCTGGGAGGCGGTTCTCTCGGAGAGAATATCGGCCGTAGTTCTGATATCGTCCATACAGGACTTTAACACATTTATCTTCAGCAGCTCCCTGGTGTTGAAGGCTTCCCTTACGGCCTCCGTCACCTCCGGCGTCAGGCCGGACTTTCCTATTTGAAGCGTGGATTCCAAAGGAGCGGCAAGACTTTTTAAATATGCGCGCTGTTTACTTGTCATTGGTAACCTCCGTGTACTTTCTGCAGATGCTGTTATTTATAGTAATCAAAGGACAGTCCGTACATTCTGACGGTATCGCCTTCGCCTATTCCGAGAGCTTCAAGCTGCTCTAAAATGCCGTTTTCTTTCAGGAAATTCTGGAAGAAAGTAAACCCTTTTTCCGAATCCAGATTCGTATAGCCCAGCATCTTTTCAATCCGGGGGCCTTCCACAATATATTCTGATTTTTCCTCGTCGAAAGTTACCGTATAGGGCTCGTCCGAACCGGATATCATATATTCCGGGAAAAATTCCTGCTCAAAAATCACCGGTTTTTTCTCCGACTTATCCAGCATTTCCTTTACATGAAAAAGAAGTTCCCTGATGCCCTTTCCGCTGATGGCGGAAATCGGAAATACGCTTATTCCCTTCGGCTCAAATTCTTCCTTTAAAACCTGTACCGGGTCCTTTTTCCCTTCTTCGGGAAAAATCATATCGGTTTTGTTCGCCGCAATCACCTGTGGCCGCCCGGCAATCTCGGGATTGTAGTTTTCCAGTTCTTTATTTATGGCATAAATATCGGCGATGGGGTCCCGGCCTTCGGTTCCGGCCGCGTCCACAATATGAATAATCACTCTTGTTCTTTCAATATGGCGCAGAAATTCAAAACCAAGTCCCACTCCCTGTGACGCGCCCTCGATAAGCCCCGGAATATCGGCGATAACAAAGCCGCCCGCGTCCGGAAGGTCAACCACTCCCAGATGAGGGTTAAGGGTTGTAAAATGGTAATTGGCAATTTTAGGTCTTGCATTGGACACTCTGGTTAAAAAGGTGGACTTGCCCACATTGGGAAATCCCACCAGCCCCACGTCCGCAATCACCTTAAGCTCCATGAGAAGTTCCAGCTCTCTGGCGGGCTGCCCCGGCTGCGCGTATTTGGGAGCCTGCATGGTGCTTGTGGCGTAATGCTGGTTTCCGTTTCCGCCTCTGCCGCCGGCAAGCAGAACAAACCGTCTGTTACCGCCGGACATATCCGCAATCACCTTTCCGCTCTCCGCCTCTTTGATGACGGTCCCTTCCGGTACTTTCAAAATACAGTCGTTTCCGTTTTTTCCGCGGCAGTTTCTTTTGCTGCCGTTTTCTCCGTCCTCGGCGCGGTATTTCCGGGCATGGCGGTAATCCGGCAGGGTGTTTAACCCCTCGTCCACCTCAAGGATGACGCTGCCCCCGTTGCCCCCGTCGCCGCCGTCGGGGCCGCCGCTGGGAACATATTTCTCCCGTCTGAAAGACACGTGTCCGTCGCCGCCTTTTCCGCTTCTCACATAAATTCTCGCTCTGTCCGCAAACATTTCATTTCCCTTTCAAAACCCGCGCCGGTGAAAAGTGCTGCCGCGCGGTGAAAAAAGGCTTCAAACAAAAACATGTTTGAAGCCAGTAAATGCATTATTCTTCTACAGGATATACGGAAGCCTGTTTCTTGTCTCTTCCTTTTCTCTCAAATCGAAGTACGCCGTCAACCAGCGCAAACAATGTGTCGTCACTGCCGCGTCCCACGTTGATACCGGGATGAATCTTCGTTCCGCGCTGTCTGTATAAAATATTTCCTGCCTTTACAAACTGGCCGTCAGCTCTCTTTGCACCAAGTCTCTTGGATTCGGAATCTCTGCCGTTCTTTGTGGAACCAACACCTTTTTTATGAGCAAAAAACTGAAGGTTAAGCTTTAACATGTTTTACACCTCCCTGAAATTAAGTTTTAAATACCTGCCGCCGTACTCGTCGGCGACATTCCTAAGGCCAAGAACCATGGAATCAAGAAGGAGTTTTCCGCCTTCGTCGGGAGCCTCCTTAAAGGAGCATTTGATGATGCCTTTCTCCTCGCTGCTTGTGACATCCGCCTGCGTATTCGTCAGAAGTTCCAGCGAATTGACGGTGTTGATGACAAGCAGGGAAACCGCGCTGCAGACAATGTCGCTTCCGCTGTCCGCGTAACCGGCATGTCCCTTACAGGTTACCTTCTTATATTCCCCGGTTTTGGATTTTGTAATCGTGATTGTAGTCATTGTTAAGCATTGATTTTTTCAATCTTTACCTGCGTGTATGCTTGCCTGTGACCATTCTTCTTATGATAGCCGGTTTTTCTCTTATACTTATAGACGATAACCTTGGGGAATCTGTCCTGCTTAACCACGGTTGCGGTTACGCTTGCATTCTCCACATCTCCTGCTACCTTAAGCTCTTTGTCGTTTACAGCAATTACCTTATCAAAGGTTACGGTATCTCCCGGCGCTGCGTCAAGCTTTTCCACCTTGATTTCATCACCTTCGGAAACCTTATACTGCTTTCCGCCCGTTACAATGATTGCGTACATATGGCACCTCCTATACTAATCAGCCAAACTGATTTTACTCGCTAACTACGGCAGACCTGCTGACTGCAAGCCTTTTAAGCCCCGTTATGCGGCATACTCATAAAATGTAACATATCGTCAAAATACTGTCAAGCATTTTTACAGAAAATCTGCAAGGGGCCTGCTCACTTTCTTTCTGGTGATTTCCACAATGCCCAGAGCCGTCATATCCACAAGCCTTGCGGGAACCTTATCCTCCCGGAGGAACCTGTCCAGCTTTTCAAGGAGAATCCTGTTGTCGCTCTCTTTTTCCATACTGATGAAATCCACCATAATCATTCCGGAATAATTGCGCAGCCGAAGCTGCCTTGCCACTTCCCCTGCGGCCTCCAGATTGACCGTTAAGTAGTCGCTCTTACTTTTTTTCCCTTTGCCTACGGCTTTTCCTGAGTTTACGTCAATTACCGTCATGGCCTCCGTGGGTTCAATCACCAGATAGCCCCCGCAGGGCAGCCAGACCCTTTTTCCCAAAGCTTCCTTTAAATGGGTTTCCAGACTGTACAGCTTTGCAAGCGGAAGGAGCGCGTCTTTATAAAGACGGACGGGCTTTTCTCTGATATTGTCCGCAAGCAGGCCGTAAACATCCTCCTCGTCCGTCACAATCTCGTCATAGGCGTCAAGGGGGATATTCTTAATCCTGCTTAAAATCTCCGCTTCTTTCCGATAAAGCCGGGAATAGCAGGTTCTGTGCCTGTAAACTTCGGTGAGGGTATCAAAAACCCTGATAAAATCCGCCATTTCCTCAAAAAGAGGCGTCAAATCCCCAAGTTCGCCGACGTTGGTGCGGACGGTGAACTGATACCGCTTCCGCCCCTCCATATCCCGCTCTTTCAGTTTCATATCAATTTCTTTTTTCTTTTCCTCACTAAGCTTTTTGGAATAATGGATTCCGTGTCCGAAATAGCCGCACACACAGTACTGTCCCGTAAGGGAAAGATGCTCCGATGCCGTGGGCTGTTTGGTTTTCAGGGCTTCGCCCGTGATTTGCACCACCACCTCGTCCCCCTGTTTAAGGCTTTCGCCGCTGACAAAAACCCTTTCGCGCTTTAAGCCGCCGCTTTGCGCACAGTCCGCCTCCCGGTCGGGATTTTGTCTGTTTGCAATCAAAATTTTCTGACACTTTGCCAGTGGCAGATATACCGTTTCCCCTTTTGAGACGGCAAGAAAAGCGCCCTTAAGCCCTGGAACGACGTCCTGAACCCTTGCCAGATAAATGCTGCCAAGGATTCCCTCTTCCGTAAGCAGAGGAGCCGTTTCCATCAGGTACGGCCGTTTTTCGTCAAAGAGAGTCAAAAGGAGCCTGAAATTCTGCTGTCCGTCCCATTGATTCTGATTGCCGCAATTTCCGGCATTTTGGGATACCGGCTGTTTTACAATAATAATTTTTCCCATCTGTCTTCTCCGGGCGGCGCCCTTCTTTCCTTTTTATGGAATCAGAGGTTCCAAATCCCCGTTTTCCTTTCTCTTATAAGTCTCTGTTCGATGGATATGAAAAGGATATTCGGGAAGAGCTGCGCCCATCCTTTCAAAAAAGACTTCCATCACAAAGGCCGGCTTTAAGTTGCTCCCGCTTCCGGCGTCCAGCAGCATATACACGCCGTCTTCCCGGATTTCCAGACGGTAGATGCCTTCCTTCAAATTGATTTCCCTCTGGCCCTTTTTGGTCTTTTTTACGGCCAAAATCGTTTCCTTCGCGTAAAAATCATAAAGCGCCTCTTTCCAGTTTTGCGGCGGCGAAAAGCAGTCCCTGAAGGACAGCAGGTAATCCGCCGCGGCCACGCTTGCCATGGCGTTGCCCTCCTTTTCGGGAAGGAGCCGCACCTTTAAAATATCAATGCCCTCCGCCATTACCTCACTGAGTCTTTTTTGCATATCCTCTTCGTCCGTAAAAGAATTTACTTCAATGTCAAAATATTCCCCGCTGCTTGTATGGCCCACGGATAAGGGAGCGGCAAAGGACATAATCTGATGGGGGCTGAAGCCCTCCGAATAGGCGATATCAATTCCGGCCCTACGGATGGCTTTCTGGAAATACCGCATCACGTCCAGATGGCCGATAAACCGGAGACTTCCGTATTTTTTAAACTTCACTCTTACCTTCATGGCATACCCCTCCTCCAAAGCTGGATGCCCCGCAGCCGGAACACTGCTGCCGGCAGTTGGGCGTTACGGTTTCTTTCATGGCAAGCTCCCATTCCCTGCGTAGAAACGTCCTGCTCACGCCGATTTCGATGAAATCCCAGGGGAAGAGCTCATCTTCGCTCCTGCTCCGCAGGGTGTAAAAATCCGGATCTACGCCGGTATTTTCAAACGCCTGCATCCAGGGCTCATTGTGGAAAGTCTCTGTCCAGGAATCGAACAGGCAGCCCAGGCGGTAAGCCTCTTCCAGGACAGGCCCCACCTTCCGGTCTCCACGGGCGAAGATGCCTTCCAATATGGTCACCTCGGCATCGTGCCAGTTGTACTTTAGGCTCTTCCGGTTGAGCTGGCCTGCAAAGGCGTGCTTCACCACGGCGGCCCTGCGCACATACTCCTCTGCCGGACACATGGAGGCCCACTGGAATGGAGTAAAGGGCTTGGGCACAAAGAAGGAGGTGCTGGCCGTGATCTGGCATTTTCCATGCCGCTGTTCCTTTGGAATCTCGTAATAGGTCCGGGCTACCTTGTCCGCTAAGACCGCAATCTCCT
>OFFW01000985.1_pt1 | contig 18227 bp, 15 predicted proteins | sample 1521501 | NCBI WGS metagenome assembly OFFW01 (sample SAMEA3504107, study PRJEB24116) | mouse gut metagenome | biome: mouse gut; feature: mouse-associated habitat; material: faeces | place: Denmark | collected 2011
AGAAGCGCCATACCTTCGAATACCTGCGCACCATCTCCCATCTGCGCCCCAGGACGAACACCTTCCAGGCTGTGTTCCGGGTGCGTTCGCTGATCGCCTACGCCATCCACAGCTTCTTCATGGAGAGGGGCTTCGTGTATGTGCATACGCCGCTGATCACGGGCAGTGACTGCGAGGGCGCGGGCGAGATGTTCCAGGTGACCACCCTGGATCTGAACGACATTCCGAAGACGGCGGAGGGGAAAGTGGACTTTGCCCAGGATTTCTTCGGGAAGCCCACCAATCTCACTGTCAGCGGCCAGCTGAACGTGGAAACGTATGCATTTGCTTTTAAAAACGTATATACCTTCGGCCCTACCTTCCGGGCGGAGAATTCCAACACCACCCGCCATGCGGCGGAGTTCTGGATGATCGAGCCGGAGATGGCCTTTGCGGATCTGAAGGACGATATGATGCTGGCGGAGGCCATGCTGAAATATGTCATCCGATATGTACTGGAGAATGCGCCGGAGGAGATGGCGTTCTTTAATCAGTTCGTGGACAAGGGGCTGCTGGAGCGCCTGGAGCATGTGGCTAATTCCGATTTCGCCCATGTGACCTACACGGAAGCCATTGAGATTCTGGAGAAGCACAATGATGCCTTTGACTACAAGGTGTCCTGGGGCTGTGACCTGCAGACGGAGCATGAGCGGTATCTCACGGAGGAAGTGTTCAAGCGCCCGGTGTTCGTGACGGATTATCCCAAGGAGATTAAGGCCTTCTATATGAAGCTGAACGAGGACGGCAGAACCGTGGCGGCCATGGACTGCCTGGTGCCCGGCATCGGGGAGATCATCGGCGGCAGCCAGAGGGAGGACAAGCTGGAGCTTCTGGAGAGACGGATGGAGGAGCTGGGCCTGAACAAGGAGGACTACGATTTCTATCTGGATCTGCGCAGGTTCGGCTCCGTGCGCCACGCGGGCTTCGGGCTGGGCTTTGAGCGCTGCGTCATGTACCTGACCGGCATGGGCAATATCCGGGACGTGGTGCCGTTCCCCCGCACTGTGAAGAACTGTGATTTATAATCGAGGGTTCTATGCTCACGAAAGGGCTATCTTCGGTCGCAGGATGCGATGCTTCACATAGCGCCCATGGCATCTGTAAATGGCGGACACGCTTGCGCAGAGGGAATGGGGCGGCCTGGCCGGTTTATGATATCTTAATTTTTTGGGGGGATGTAAAATGAAGAAAAGTGTGGTATGCTGAATCCATGAGAAGAAGAACACACAGAAAATTCATCAACTTCATATTGATTTGCGGCCTGGCGGCCGCGATGATCGGATCCGACGGCCTGGAGCCCCTGACCGCAGAAGCCACTACCATCGGCGAAGTACAGGGACAGATAGACCAGCATTCCAACGACCTGGAAGCGGCCAACAACAAAATCGTGGCCCTGGAGACCGAACAGGAGATTCTGCAGGAGCAGATCGATGACCTGAACGCGGAGATTGTGAACACCATGGCCAGCATCGGCATGATGGAGGAGCAGCTGGCGGCCAAGGAGAGCGAGATTGCGGCCAAGGAAGGGGAAATCTCTGCCAAGGTGGAGGAAATCGCCCAGAAGGAGATCCAGATCCAGCAGACCGAGGCGGAGTATGAGGCGGCGGTGGAGCGGGAGGAGTCCCAGCGGGAGAACATGGCAATCTGCGCCCGGCTGATGTATGAGCGGGGGGAGGAATCCTTTCTGGACGCTCTGCTGGAGGGCAAGGGCCTTTCAGACATCCTGAACCATATGGACCGGGTGGAGAAGATATATGAATATGAGAATAACGTACTGACGGAGTATATCCTGGTGAAGAACCAGGTCCATGACCTGTGGGACAGGCTGGTGGCAGAGAAGGAAAGCCTGGAGGCCGACCGGGTGCAGCTGGAGACTGACAGAGGACAGCTGGAGACGGACAGGCAGCAGCTGCAGGCCGACCGGGCGGAGCTGGAGAGCCAGAAAGCGAACCTGAACGGCATGCTGGCCAAAAAGAAACAGGAATCCGCTAATTATGAGGATGAGCTCAAGCAGGCCAGGAAGGATGCCGCCGCGGCGAAGAAGCTTCTGCAGCAGGACCAGGAGCGGCTGAAGCAGCTGCAGGCGCAGAACGGCAACAAAGGAGGCTCCGGCGCTACGCCGCCCGCCAATGCCTCCAACACCACGTCCTATACCGCCACGATCAACAACGCCCCCGGCAGCGACCTGGGCAAGCAGATAGCGAACTTTGCCTGTCAGTATATCGGGAATCCCTATGTGATGGGAGGTACCAGCCTGACGGGCGGCGCGGACTGCTCCGGGTTCACCTATCGGGTGTACAGCGAGTTCGGCTACAGCCTGCCCCGGACATCCTATCAGCAGAGGAACGCCGGGACGGGGGTGAGCTATGAGAACGCCCAGCCGGGAGACCTGATCTGCTATGACGGGCATGTGGGCATTTATATCGGCGGCGGACTGATCGTGCATGCCAGCAACAGCAGCCCTTATCCGGCGGGGGGCATCAAGGTCAGCCAGGCCGGGTACCGGTCGATTCTGGCGGTGCGGAGAATCGTGAATTGAGGAGAGGACAGATATCCCCTCTCGAGGGAGGGAGGCCGCTGGCAGGCGGAAGACGGAAAAAAAGAGAGATACATGCTGCAGGAGGGAGACGAGAGCCCTCCTGTGGCTATTTGTGTGTCATCCGGGCCATGGAGGGGCGGCTGCTTAGCGCTGTGACGGCTTTCTGTACCCTGGCCCGGGGTTCTCGACGTCTTGAGGTATAAAACAAGAAGAAACGAGGTTTTAAGTCCATGAAGATAATCATTGCCGGCAACGGCAAGATGGGGGCAGCCCTGACCAGCCAGCTGACTGCGGAGGGGGATGACCTGACATTGATAGATTCCAATCTGAATGTACTGGAATCCAGCGAAGAGAGCTATGACATCATGGTAGTGCACGGGAACTGCGCTTCCATGGATGTGCTGATTCAGGCCGGGGTGAAGGAGGCGGATCTGCTGATCGCCATGGCGGGGGCGGACGAGGTGAATCTGCTGTGCTGCATGACGGCCCACGGCCTGAACCCGAATATCCACACCATAGCCAGGGTGTGCAATCCGGAGTACACGGACCAGATTTACGTCATGCGCCAGATGTTCGGCCTGTCCATGGCGGTGAACCCGGAGAGACAGGCGGCCACGGAGATTGAGCGGCTTTTGAAATATCCGGGTTTCCTGAAGCGGGATACCTTTACCAAGGGCCGTGTGGAGATTGTGGAGCTGCGGATTGACAAGAAGAGCAAGCTCTGCAACGTGGCCCTGAACGATTTGGACGGCATCGTGAAGTGCAAGATACTGGTCTGCGCCGTGCTGCGGGACGGAAAGGCGGTTGCCCCGGGCGGAAATTTCGTTCTCCGGGAGGGCGACCGCATTTATGTGACAGCCTTCACCAATATCCTGACCCTTCTGCTGAAGAATCTGGGAATCCTCACCCATAAGGTGAAGCGAGTGATGATCTGCGGCGGAGGGCGGATCAGCTATTACCTGGCGAAGCAGCTCCAGAACAGCGGCGTCCAGGTGCAGATTATAGAGAAGGACCAGGAGCGGTGCAGACAGCTGTCCGCTATATTGCCGTCCGCCTGTATCATCCAGGGGGATTCCACCAACCAGCTGCTGCTGGAGAGCGAAGGCGTCTCCAGCTGCGATGCCCTGGCCACCATGACGGGGCTGGATGAACTGAACATGATTATCTCCCTCTATGGGAACAGCTGCGGTGTCCCCCAGGTCATCACGAAGCTGGGGCATATCAAGAATGCGGATATTCTGGGAGATCTGTCCCTGGGGAGCGTCATCAGTCCCAAGGAGCTGTGCTGCAATACCATTGTGCAGTATGTGCGGGCTATGAAGAACCAGGCCGGCGCGGCCCTGACGGTGCATACGATTGCCGACGGACAGGCGGAAGCCATGGAGTTTTACGCGGACGAGCGCACCAGGAACTGCGGCAAGCCGCTGAAGGCTCTGAAGCTGAAGAAAGGCGTGCTGGTGGTATGCATCCTGAAAGGGGCCAAAATGGAGATACCGAACGGTGATTCCTATTTTAATGTGGGGGATATCGTCTATGTGGTCACGGGCAAGCAGAAGAGCATTTATCAGCTGAATGATATATTTGAATAGAATTCTGAATAGAAATGAACGGATGCGAGGCATGACATGAACTATAAGATGATGGGGAAATTCATTGGCAACATCCTGATGGTAGAAGCTGTATTCATGGTGCCTGCCATGTTGATCAGCCTGTGGGAAAAGGAGTTTGGGGCGGTTGTTGCTTTTATGTGGAGTTTGGGGGCGATTCTTGTGGTAGCGGGAGGCCTCAGATGGCTCTGCAGGGGCTCCCAGAAGAAGTTCTATGCGAAGGAGGGGCTGGCCTGTGTGGGCCTGAGCTGGATCGCCATGAGCCTGTTGGGCTGTCTGCCCTTTTTCCTGTCCGGTGTGATTCCCAATTTCGTGGACGCTGTCTTTGAGATTGTCTCCGGCTTCACCACCACCGGGGCATCTATCCTGCCTGAGGTGGAGGGGCTGCCCAAGGGCATCCTTTACTGGCGGAGCTTCAGTCACTGGCTGGGGGGCATGGGGGTGCTGGTGTTTCTGTTGGCCATCTCTTCCACGGGGGGCAACGGCTTCACCATGCATTTGCTCAGGGCGGAGAGCCCGGGGCCCAATGTGGGCAAGCTGGTGCCGAAGATGAAGAAGACGGCGAGGATTCTGTATCTGATTTATATCCTTCTGACGGTGCTGGATGTGATTTTTCTGCTTTTGGGGGGCATGTCCCTGTTCGAGGCCGTGTGCACGGCTTTCGGAACCGTGGGCACCGGGGGATTCGGCGTCAGGAACGACAGCATAGCAAGCTACAGCCCTTATATCCAGAACGTGTGTACGGTATTCATGCTGCTGTGCGGGGTGAATTTCAGCTGTTTCTATCTGCTGCTGGTGCGGCAGTTCCGCAGCGTGTTCAAGGATGAGGAACTGCGGCTGTATCTTGGGATGGCCGCGGGAAGCATTCTGTTGATTGTGCTGAATCTGAGAGGGTTTTATGACACCCTGGGGGAGACGGTGCGGCATGCGGCTTTTCAGGTGGTGACAATCATGACCACCACAGGATTCGCCACCACGGATTATGAACTGTGGCCGGGGTTTTCCAAGGCAATCATGCTGACTTTGATGATTCTGGGGGCCAGCGCCGGCAGCACAGGCGGTGGTTTCAAGTGCGGGCGCGCTCTGCTGGTGCTCAAAAGCCTTCACCGGAGCGTGCGCCAGGTGGTGCATCCCCAGAAGGTCCAGGTGGTGCGGCTCAACGGACATGCGGTGGACGAGAAGGTGCTGCAGAACACCAATGCCTATCTGGCGGCTTATGTAATCGTGATATTGTTAAGTTTTTTCCTGATTTCGGTGGACGGTTTTTCCATCACGACCAATCTCTCCGCAGTGCTGGCCTGTTTCAACAATATCGGGCCGGGCTTCGAAGCGGTGGGCCCCACCTGTAATTTTGCTTCTTACAGCATGTTCTCCAAGCTGGTGCTGATCTGGGACATGCTGGCGGGGAGGCTGGAGATTTTCCCCATATTGATTCTGTTGTCCAGGTCTACCTGGAAGCACCGTTGAACGAATGTTGCGATTGGTGAGCAAAAGTTATGATTTTGTTGTCTGCTCTTGCGGCAGAAGAGGAAAAGCCTTATACTGAACTTGTGATTTCGAGGGGCTGGATGCGGAATAGGTTCTCGGAATTTTCCGGAAGCAGAATCAGACATTGGGGCTGGACGGTACCTGGAAAAGCGGGGGAACAGGCCCCAAGGCGTTCAGGAAAGCAGCGTGATATGCGGTCTGGAGATTCCGAGAGGATATAACTATCATAAGGAGGAGAGAGAAAATGGTGAAACTGACACCGCCCATGGGGTGGAATTCCTGGAACACATTTGGGGCGAACATCAACGAGCAGCTGATTTTCGAGACGGCGGACGCTATGGCGGCGGCCGGTCTGCCGGAGAAGGGCTACGAGTACCTGGTCATCGATGACTGCTGGTCGCTGAAGGAGCGTGACAAGGACGGGCGACTGGTGGCCGATCCGGAGAAGTTCCCCGGCGGCATGAAAGCGGTAGCGGACTATGTACACTCCAGGGGGCTGAAGTTCGGCATGTATTCCTGTGCGGGCACTTTGACCTGCGCGGGATATCCCGGAAGCTTCGAACATGAGTTCGTAGACGCGGAGACCTTCGCCGGGTGGGGCGTGGATTTCCTGAAGTATGACTACTGCTACCACAGCCCCATCATCCACGGCAAATATCTGTACCGCCGCATGGGGCTGGCCCTGGAGAACTGCGGACGGGATATCCTGTTCTCCGCCTGCTCCTGGGGCGCGGACGAGACCCATGAGTGGATTAAGACGACAGGGGCCTCCATGTGGCGCTCCACAGGGGATATCTTCGACAGCTGGGAGTCCGTGAAGAGCCTGGTGAAGGAACAGGAGAAGCTGCATCCTTACAATGGTGTGGGCTGCTTCAACGATATGGACATGCTGATCGTAGGCATGTACGGCAAGGGGAACGTAGGGGTCAAGGGCTGCAATGACACCCAGTACAAGACCCATTTCTCTATCTGGGCCTTCCTGGGCTCCCCGCTGATGATCGGCTGCGATGTCCGCAGCATGAGCCAGGCCGCCAGGGACATCCTGTGCAATGAGGAGATCATCCGCATCAATCAGGACAGGCTCTGCCGCCAGCCGGTGAAGCTGCACGGCATCTGGGGCGGAGAGGACTTGCTGATCTACTCCAGGCAGCTGGAGAACGGAGATTTGGCCATCGGCATGTTCAACATGAGCGAGGGCAAAGCGGTGGCAAGGCTGAACCTGGACCAGGTGGGGCTGCCTTTCAGCACAGGCAAGACCCTGGATGCCACGGAAATCTGGACTGGGGACAAGGTGGAGGTGAAGAACGCCATCATGGTTCGTGAGCTGGAGCCCTTTGACTGCGCCGTCATGCGCTGCAAGGTGGTCGATCTGTGATGAGCGGCTGTATGCAGTGCGGCAAGGCCCTTACGTTCAATGAGGTGGGGGCCTACAGGAAATTCGTCAACCGGGGGAGCGAAAGCTTCCTGTGCAAGACATGCCTTGCGGCGAAGCTGAATCTGACCGTAGAGGACATCGACAGAAAGATTGAACAGTTCAAGGCCCAGGGGTGTACTTTGTTCGTGTAGCTCTTATATGAAAATAATACCTCTCCAAGGAGTTTCACCGATGGTGAAAGCGTTCTGGAGAGGTATTGGGGCCGCCATTCTTTTCCGGCCGCCGGCATTTCATCCGAACCCAGGCAGCGGTTTCCTGCTTGTCCTTCCCGGAAATATGATAGGAAAAAATTCCCTTCACTGGTTGGACTTTTTTGTTGTTTCTGAGGTCAAACTCAGGATCATAGCATTTTCAATAGGAACCGGACCTTCGCACGCCCCCCCGCATTTCACGCCCGACAAATCCGCACCTGCTGTATAAACACCCCCTCCTCCATCCGCGTCTCATGATAAACATTATCATACCGATTCAAAATCTCCCCCACAGTATAAAGCCCGATCCCACGCCCCTCCCCCTTAGTGCTCACATCCTTCTTGCACATCTGCCCCAGGGAAAGCCCCCTGTCCACAAAAGAATTGGACAGGAGGAACACCACATCCCCCTCCACCCTGCCCAGATGGAAATGCAGGAAAGGGCGCTCCGTCTCCAGGCACGCCTCGATCGCATTGTCCAGATAAATCCCCAGCACCCTCACCAGATCCACCGGATCCATGTGCACAGAATCGATCACGTCCGGGATATCCACCTCCACCTCAACCCCCCGGTTCACCGCCAGGAGCAGCTTCGTATACAGGATGCTCTTCAGCTCCAACACCTCCACATGCAGCAGACTGTTCAAAGCATCGTTCTTCTGGGTGAGACCCTTCTGCATAGGCAGGATATGCCCATAGAAAAAGTCCCCCAGCTCCTCATACCGCCCCTCCTCGATATAAGCCGCCAGAGAAGCCATCACATTGATATAATCATGCCGGAAAGAGCGCAGATTCCCATAGACCATCTCCAGATTCCCCGTGTACTCCTTCAGATGCTCCAGATACTCCACCTTCTTCCGCGCCTCATAATTCCCCCTCACAGCGTGCAGCACGATAAAAAGCATGCTGCATGTAAACAGAAAATACAGCACAAGGGAAGCCACCATCAAAAAATACTCCCGGTGGGTGATCTCTATAGTATCAAAAAAAGAAGCCATAGTGAGGATCATATAAGCGCAGAGCAAAAGGGTCAAAGCCAGGAAAGCCAACAGCTTCTTCCCCATCCCCTCCAAAATATCCCCGAGATACCGCAAAAACAGCCGCCTCACCAGATAGAGGGCGGGAAAACTGACGATTCCGGTACCGATGGAATACAGTACAATCCACGCCGCATCCGCATTCAACTCCTTCACGGACAGATCCCACAGGAGATTGAACGCCAGCCCCACCAGATTGCCGAATACGCAATTCAGTATATAACCAATCGGAAGATAGAAGAACATATAGTGCTTCCCGGTGGACTTCACCAACAGCACAGAATGCACCCCCAATGTGACCACCACCAGCGGATAAAAGGTAAAATAAGCCTGTACCAGAAAAAACGCCGAAATCGATAAAACCAAAATCGCGTATACCCTTCGGGGAACATAGGGATGGGCCAGGATAAAAACATCGCAGGTCAGCAACAACCCAATCAGCAGCGAAGCAATCAAATAGAGCATCATCGTAAAAACCCCCTGAAACAGTATGATTTTGACTAAAATATCTGAACCTGCTGTATGAACAGTCCCTCCTCCATCCGGGTCTCATGATACACATTGTCATACCGGTTCAGGATTTCCTCCACATTACAAAGCCCAATCCCACGCCCCTCCCCCTTAGTGCTCACATCCTTCTTGCACATCTGCCCCAGGGAAAGCCCCCTGTCCACAAAAGAATTGGACAGGAGGAACACCACATCCCCCTCCACCCTGCCCAGATGGAAATGCAGGAAAGGGCGCTCCGTCTCCAGGCACGCCTCGATCGCATTGTCCAGATAAATCCCCAGCACCCTCACCAGATCCACCGGATCCATGTGCACAGAATCGATCACGTCCGGGATATCCACCTCCACCTCAACCCCCCGGTTCACCGCCAGGAGCAGCTTCGTATACAGGATGCTCTTCAGCTCCAACACCTCCACATGCAGCAGACTGTTCAAAGCATCGTTCTTCTGGGTGAGACCCTTCTGCATAGGCAGGATATGCCCATAGAAAAAGTCCCCCAGCTCCTCATACCGCCCCTCCTCGATATAAGCCGCCAGAGAAGCCATCACATTGATATAATCATGCCGGAAAGAGCGCAGATTCCCATAGACCATCTCCAGATTCCCCGTGTACTCCTTCAGATGCTCCAGATACTCCACCTTCTTCCGCGCCTCATAATTCCCCCTGACAGTGTGCAGCACAATCAGGATCATGCTCAAAGCGAACAGAAAATACAGCACAAGGGAACCGACCATCAACAAAAACTCCCTGTGGGTGATGTCCAGCGTGTCAAAAAAAGAAGCCATCGTGAAAAGCATGAACGCGCAGAGCAGCAAAGTCACCCCGATCAAAGCCAGCAGCTTTCCCCCCATTTTTTCCAAAACACCCGAAACATACCGCCCCATCACCCCCCTGGCCACAAAAAGCAAAGGACAGGACAATACAAGACTACAGCCGCCCAACAGGACAATGTAAAACCCGTCCCCGTTAATGTCCTTCACAGACAGATCCCAGGCCCGATTAGCTGCCAGAGACACCAGATTGCTTACCACACAGTTCAAAATATAACCAAGGGGAATGGAAAGGAACGAATCCAACCGCCCCGTCCACTTTACCAACAGCACAGAATTCACCCCCAGAGCCACCGGCAGCAGAGGAGAAAAGTCAAAATACAATTGCAGCAAAAAGAACCCCCCAAACGAAAAAAAGAAAAGAAAATACTTCCCTATAGAAAGACGCGGGCGGCCCAATATCAGAATATCGCATGTCAGCATCAGGGCATTGCACGCCGCCATCACCAACAATATCATCATAAAAAACTCCTTAAAACAGTACAGACGGATCCGGTAACCTGATATATTATAATATATCACCCACAGCCTGGCAAGCAGAAACGCGTTCATGACTCCAAAACGCCCATTCGCGACAGAAAAAAGAAAAACGCGGTTCCGTGCTTTATAATAAAACAGAAAAAGCAAACAAAAACCGTCCGGGCAATCATTACGCAGCCGGAAAATCTCTGCCAAGTCGGGTGCAGGGAGGACGGACGCGGAACTGGTAAAACAGCGTCTGCCCCGTCCGGCATCCCAGAGGAATTGCGGACGCAATCATTACGCGTCCGGAAATCCTCTGCCCAAGTCGGGTGCAGGGAGGGCGGACGCGGAACTGGAATAGGAGGAAAAAGATGAATTGCGCATTAAAAGTAAACAATGTCAGCAAAAAAGCAAAAGACTTCCAGATTTTGCACAATGTATCCTTTGAGCTGGAAAAAGGGGAGATCGTGGGCCTGATCGGCCCCAATGGAGCCGGAAAGACCAGCATCATGAAAATCCTGGTAGGCCTGACCAGGAACTACACCGGAGAAGTGGACTTGACCGCCGTCAAAGACATAGGCTGCATGATAGAGACCCCCAATTTCTACCCCTACAGCACAGGCTACCAGAACCTCATGTACTTCGCCGGACTCAACGGCGTGGGGAAACAGAAAGTGGAGGAACTGCTGAAACTGCTGGGCCTGTGGGATGCCGCCCACAAGAACGTCAAAACATACTCCCTGGGCATGCGCCAGAGACTGGGGATCGCCCAGGCCCTGCTCAAGAATCCCGACGTCCTGGTGCTGGACGAACCCACCAACGGCCTGGATCCCGAGGGCATCTATGAAGTCCGGGAATATATCCGGAAAATCGCCGGCGAAAACCATATCACCGTGCTGATCTCAAGCCATCTGCTGGGAGAACTGGAAAAAATGTGCGACAGAGCCATCATCCTCAAAAAAGGCCGGATCATCCAGTTCATGGATTTCCATGACAAAAACAGGAAACACACAGAGTACGTCATCGAAAGCCCGGATCCACAGGAAGTCCGGAAAATCCTCCAGGAGAACGGCTACCCTGTGACCTCACAGCACCAACAAAAACTGCGGATCCAAATCCGTCCGGAGCAGAAACAGGACGTGGCGAAACTGCTGGCAGCCCGCCAGGCGGTGGTCACCGGGCTCTATGAGACAGGCGAGACCCTGGAGGACACCTTCCTGGAACTCATGAAAGACTGAAAGCTGCCCCTTGACATCCCCAGGAGCTTTCGCAATAATAAAATAATAAAAGGAAAAAAAGGGACTGTCCCAGGGAGGCCATGCAACATGCTGAAAACTTATTCATGAAAGGCAGGAAGCCCCCCCTCTTGACATCCCCAAAGCCTTTCGCAATAATAAAATAATAAAAGGAAAAAAGGACTGCCCCAAGGAGACCATGCAACATGCTGAAAATTTATATATGCGAGGATATCGAAGTACAGCGGGACAGGATACAGCAGGTGATCGAGAACATTGTCCTGATGGAAGACCTGGACATGGAGCTGAGCTGCGTCTCGGAAGACCCCCATGAAATCCTGGAGAAAGTGAAAGAGACAGAGGAAGTGGGGCTGTACTTCCTGGACATCGAGCTGGGCGCCGACATGACAGGGCTCACCCTGGCGCAGGAAATCCGGAAATACGACCCCAGAGGCTTCGTCATCTTCATCACCACCCATTCGGAAATGAGCTACATGACCTTCATCTACAAGCTGGAGGCGCTGGACTTCATCCTGAAGGACGACCCGGAGGAGCTGGGAAAAAGAGTGTACGAATGCATCCTGAAAGCCAACCAGAGATTCTCCTCTGCCAAGAACAAAGTCCATGGGAACTTTTCCGTGAAAGTGAACGAAAAAGTGTTCACAGTGGACTATGACGACATCCTCTTCTTTGAGACCTCCCCCAATGTGCACAAAATCATCCTCCACTGCAAGAACCGCCAGATGGAATTTCTGGGGAAGATCAAGGAGATCGAAAAACAGGTGGACGGACGATTCTACCGCTGCCACCGCTCGTTCCTGGTGAACCGGGACAATATCAGGGAAATCGATTTCCAGAAGCGGGTGATCTACATGGTGAACGGGGACGAATGCCTGATTTCGTCCCGGATGATGAAAGGGCTGAAATAGAGGGATGGCCTCACACCAGCTTCAGGAACTCGCTTACCACCCTGGTCATATACCGATTCCGTTTATAATAGAAATTCACGTTCCGCACGGCATCCGGATAGGGCAGCTTATAGTAAATCAGGCGGTGGTCGTCCGGCATATGGCGGATCAGGATGTCGCCGTTGAAGGAAATGCCCATTCCGTAGCGGGACAGGTTGTAGGCCGTGATCTGCTGCTCCGGCTCCAGCTTGATCCGGGGCGCGAAATGGCCGCAGTCGTGGCAGAGCTTTTCCGCCCGGGATCTGGTGTCGTTGCCGCTTTTGAGCAGCAGGAAAGCATCCTCCCGGAAAGACTCCAGAGGCACGGGAGGGACGGAGGCCTCCAGATGGCGGCCGTTTTTGACGTCGGAGAGGGAGAGGGCATAGCCCTTCAGCCTTTCGTTGGAGGGAAAATGGCTGGGCACTGCCAGGAGCAGATGCTCCTCACAGAAAAACGTTTTTTCGTATATAGATGCATCCACGGACTGATTGTCGATCAGGAGGTCCAGGAATCCGGCGAAGAGCCGCTCCTCCAGTTCGGCGGTGGTGGCCTCCACCAGGTTCACATGAATCAGGGGATACTGCTCGGTGAACCGGGAGAGCAGGGGAGGCAGCACATAGGAGGCGAAGAGGTTGGTGCCCCCGATGGCGATGGCGCCGCTTTTCAGGCCCCGGATGTCATCCACGTAATTGCAGAAGCGTTTCTCCACGTCCATGATGTTCTCCACGGAGCGGATGTACTCCTCCCCCAGCTCGGTGAGCCGGATGGGATTGGTGCTGCGGTCGAAGACGGGAAAGCCGATCTGGGCCTCCGCCTTTTTTACGGCGGCGCTCAGGGAGGGCTGGCTGATGAACAGGTTTTTGGCGGCTTTCGAGAAGCTCATTTCTCTGTAGACCTCATAGACGTAGTGCATTCCCTGGAACATAATGGTTCTCCTTTATTCCCGCGAGCAATGAGCCAAGCGGCCGTGCTTGCACGGCCAGTTGGCGAATGCCGCGAGGGTCAAATAACAAAGTGTCCGAAGGACACTTTCTGCTCTGCAGCGCTGCAAGCTTTATTGAACTGACTGTGCCGGGCCTGGATTTTCGGGTGGGAAGATTCAGGCTTCGCTGTGGCTGTGAGCGGATTGATTGTATGCCATGACTGATTGGATGCGCTCTCCCCTGCCAGAGGGGATTTTAGCTTCTGTTCAACCAGCTGTTTCTGCGAGAGTGATATAGCCTGTAGCCTATATTATGTATATCTGCATAAATATTTAAAAATATTGTAGTCCGGATTTATAGTAAAGTCAAGAGGTAGAAATCAGGTTGATATTCGGAAAGAGAAACATAGCTGGTCAGGGTGATGGAGTCCTATCATGTGACGGAGGCGGGGATTCCGGGGAAGGACACCATGGGAGCGTTCAGGAAGGCATGCGTCTTTCTCTGTCCGGAAGAGAGGGGAAATCTTTGCAGGATGCTGAATCTATTGTGGAAAAAAGGAAATCATGGTATACTTACATCCATAGGCAGGGAAAGCGGGAGAGGGCTCTGGAAATTATCATGGGGCATGCACATGACGATAAATCGATTTCTTCCGTACGGTCATTCGTATACGACATGTTAGGCCCCGCACCGGATCGGGGAGATCTGCTCTATCGCTATGAACATTCGCTCAGAGCGGCGGAAAACGCAGCCGTCGTTGCGGAAGCAGAAGGCCTTCCAAAAGACGACCTGATCATAGCCTGTCTTCTGCATGATGTGGGATATAGAGAATGCCGGGATGACTTTAGGAGGCATCCGTTTTTCAGCGCAGACATTTCTAAAAGCTATCTGGAAAAGATAGGATATCCTCCGGAGGCTTTGCGGGAAATGGTAAAAGGAATCGCCCTGCACAACCTGACAGACGACCTGCCAAAGGACATGACGGTATTTCAGATATCGGTAAGGGACTGCGATGACATCGACCGGTTCGATATGATAAGGACCGCGATGCTGCTGGGAGATTGCGTAAATGAGAAGACGAATCAGGAAATCATAGCATCCTGTAGTCAGGCCATTGACAGCGCGAATTGGATCATGTCTTTGCCGAGAGGGACCAGGACGGCACAGGATATGATAAATGAAAACTGCCGGAAGAGAATCGCTTTTCTGCAGGATATTTTGGCACAGGCCAACAAAGGATTATGAAACTATTGACTTTTGGCCGGTTGGGACACAAACTGAACAAAAAGGCGCTTGGATGTGGGGGTGATCTCAATGGGAACTTATTTGAATCCGGGAAATGAGGGATTCCAGAAAATCCTGCAGTCGGAATATTTGGATAAGACCGGTTTGATTGCATTGGTCAATCAGACCATAGGGACAATGGGGATGCTGACCTGTATCAGCAGGCCGAGGCGCTTTGGCAAGTCCTATGCGGCGAAAATGCTGTGCGCATACTACGACTGCTCCTGTGATTCCCGTGCGCTGTTTGACGACAAGGAGATAGCGGGGACGCAGGGGTATCTGACGCATCTGAACCAGTACCATGTGCTCAATCTGGACATCACCGGCTTCATCTCTGGTGCGGAGAGGATGAACATGCCGCTCTCAAATGTGCCGAATATGATCGCCGATGCGGTCTACAGGGAACTGACGGAAGAGTATCCGGATCTGGAAGGGAAAAGCCTCGAGGACGCCATGATCGGCTGCGTGGAAAAATCGGGGAAAGAGTTCGTGTTCGTCATTGACGAGTGGGACGCGCTAATCCGGGAGGCGAAGGGGGATGCGGCGGTACAGAGGAAGTACCTGAATCTCCTCAGGGGCTGGTTCAAGAACAATAATTTCACGCCCAGGGTCGTGGCGGCGGCTTACATGACAGGCATCCTGCCCATCAAGAAGGACGGCTCCCAGTCGGCCATCTCGGATTTCAAGGAGGTGACCACCCTGAATCCCGGCAGGTTCGTGGAATTCACAGGCTTTACGGAAAGGGATGTCCGGTCATTGTGCGGGAAATACGGGATGGATTTCCGGGAACTGCGGCAGTGGTATGACGGATATGACTTCCCCGGATACGGAGCCATTTATAATCCCTATTCCGTGATGTGCGCCATGCAGGAGCAGAAGTGCCGCTCCTATTGGCAGAAGACATCTGCGGCGGAATCCCTGATGACCTATATCAACATGGACTTCGAGGGGCTGCAGGAGACCATTTCCCGGCTGATTTCCGGGGAGGAGGTAGAGGTTGACACGGACCTTTTCGAGAATGATTTCGAATCCTTCAAGAGCCGTGACGATGTGCTGACGCTGCTGATCCATTTGGGCTATCTGACCTGGCAGGAGGACGATGGGACGGCGCGCATCCCAAATGAAGAGGTGAGGATTGAGTTCCGCAAGATTTTAAAGGGGACGAACGTGAACCGGAAATGGATGGAGCTGCTCGGCCGCTCCGAAAAGCTTCTGGAGGACACCATAGCGGAAGACGCGGAGGCTGTCGCAAAGGCCGTGGAGAAGATACGGGATTCCCAGTACGCTCCGACCTACTATAATGATGAACAGGCATTGCGGTACGTGATCAAGTTCGCGTACATTGCCGCGTTAGACCAGTACCTGAAGGTGGAGGAGCTGCCCTCCGGGAAAGGGATCGCGGATGTGGTGTACCTGCCGAAGCGCAGGTCCACGCTCCCTGCGCTGGTGGTGGAACTGAAATGGAACAAGCCGTCCGAGGGAGCAATCCGGCAGATAAAAGAGCGGAACTACCCGGCGATATTGCAGGACTATGACGGCGAGATCGTGCTGGTGGGAATCGGTTATGATGCGAAAAAGAAAGCGCATAGCTGTGTGATTGAAAGAATCTGAAGGCGGCCTGGCGGGAACAGGGCCTGCTTAAATTTTGCGAAAGGAGAGTATGATAACATGACTATTTTTATGAGAGGTGTCTGCCTTTAATGCCGTATCAGTGGACAGAGATACGAAGATAAACGCATAATAATTCTCTTTTTGACCAGTACCGACTGTTGAAAGGAGAAAAAATGAGCTATATAAACGCGAATCTTGTATTGCCGAAAGAACTGATAAAGGAAATCCAGAAATATGTAGACGGAATCAACCTGTATGTACCCAAAGTACCTGAGGCGAAAAGTGCCTGCAGCTCCTACAAGCTGGAAATATACAGACGGAATCAGGAAATATACGGGAGATTTCTGCAGGGCGAAAAGGTCTCGGAATTAGCCGGAGCATATTTCCTTTCCGAAAAGAGCATCTATCGAATCCTTGGCGGGATGAAAAAAAATTATGACATTTGGACGGGAGAAATCGTTTCGCGGTTTCTCCCGTTCTTTTCGATTTCCACATAAGAATGACAATCGGAAGTCCTCATGTTATCATTTATACTGCATAACGCTGAATGCTGCCTAATGCAATCATGCGATTGAACCGGTCAGCGTTATGCAGTCTGATTTCACGGCAAGTGAAATCGTTAAGCAGTATATACTGCGCACCGGTTAAATTTGCAGTACAAGTGCCACAGACGGAATCGCTCATGATAAGCTTAGGCTTCATGAAGCAATCGAAACAGGTTCACAGGAAGGAGAGGGATGCGCATGCGGGATTACAGATGCAGCGGAAGCAGCCCTGCGCTGGCAGGGCGGATACAGGAGAAACTGGAGGGAATTGTGCGGGAAAAGAAGACCGCGGCGGCCTGTGCCGCAGTCTGCGGGCCTGGCGGGCTCCTGGCGGCGGCCTGTGCCAGCACAAGGGGGTTCAAGGACAGCCTGGCCCGGGTGGATGATCTATATAATGTAGGCTCCGTCTCCAAAATATATGTGACGGCGGCTGTCATGAAGCTGGTGCAGGAGGGAAGGGTATGTCTGGACGAGCCCGTGCGCAGATACCTGCCGCGCTGGAAGCTGGCGGACGCCCGCTGCCGTGAGATTACCGTCCGGATGCTTCTGAACCATTCTTCCGGAATACCGGGGACGAATCTTCACGACCATCTGGCGCCGGAGGAAGGGGAGGATCTCTTTACAGGAAGATACCGGAATACACCGGCGTACTGGCAGACGGTGAAGCTGCGGGCCAGGCCGGGCAGTTTCTCCGGCTACTGCAACGATGGTTTCGATCTGGCGGCGGAGGTGGTGGAGGCGGTGACCGGGGAGCCTTATATCCGCTGGCTTCGGGAGCAGATAACAGGGCCTGCGGGGCTTTTTTCCGTGGGAGTGGGCAGGAGGCTTGCGGAAGGGTATGTGAAGGTGTCCTGCCGGGGCGCGGAGCCGGGGACGGAGCCGGAGAAAGGGCGTCTGCCTGTAAACGGCAGGGAGAAGGGGAAAGCCTGAAGACGCCGGAACCGGTCAGCGGCGAAGGGGAAAGCCTGAAAGCGCCGGAACCCGTGGACGCCGCAAAAAGCGTGCTCCTGGAAGCCCCCGGCAGGTACGGCGGACTGGCATATGGGAGTGTTGGCGTTTATCGTTTTTCCGTTCATAATGATACGCTGTACACGGAAGCCCTGCAAAAGGGAGGCGGTTGGCGGAGGGAAGAGGAGCTGAGCGGTTTCCGATGGGACGGAAGCTCCTTTGCGAAAGGGGAGCATGACCGGATTACGGCGGAGGAATATGACGGAAAGGTCTATTACATAAGGTGGGGAGTGGCTTTCTGCCAGAAGAACAGCGGATATCCCTCTCCCGGAACCATTTGGCCCCGCCTGGTGGGAGCCTGCTTTACAGCGGAAGGGGGAGGGGAGGCTTTCGGCAGAATCTGCCTGGAAGCCATCAATGAAGAAAATGTGCTGATCTTTACCACGGACCATGAGGAATACCCGGTGGTGCCCCTTGTATGCGATCCCCGGAAGGAGGATGAGATGTGCCATAATACCTTGTGACGAGTTCAGTTGCCCACAAAAATTCACGAACAGGGACACGATCAACTGGACTTTTCGTGGAAAGAATAGGAC
>OFFW01000987.1_pt1 | contig 18218 bp, 16 predicted proteins | sample 1521501 | NCBI WGS metagenome assembly OFFW01 (sample SAMEA3504107, study PRJEB24116) | mouse gut metagenome | biome: mouse gut; feature: mouse-associated habitat; material: faeces | place: Denmark | collected 2011
CTGTGAACTCGCTGAACGGGTACTGCGCCATGAATCCCTCCGCCCCGGTAATGCGGGGGATGTCCGCCCCGGCCTTTTCGGGGTCTATACTTTGGAGCCCTCCTGGCTGATCGGGCGCGATCCCAGGTGGATCTCCTACTTTTTCAATTGCCTCACGGAAGAAGATACCCTGGGCACCGGCTATGCCCATGTGGGACAGGAAAACAACTTCCTCTGGGAGAACATAAAGCCCGGCATGGAGCCCCAGTTAAAAAAGCTGGAATCGCTGCTGGCGGAGGGCAAGATACGGGTGGAGACCATGGCTGACAGCGCGGCGTGGTTTTCCGGCAACCATAAGCTGACCCCGCCCATGACCTTCCAGGCTTCCGGAGACTGGGATGCCAGCCGGAATCTGTCCGCCCAGTGGTACGCCTGCAGCAATTACCGGGCGGGGTTCCTGGGCGAAGAGGGGCATCTGCGCGTCCGGGATTTCTTCCTGTACCGCCAGGACTATCCCTCCCGCTACCTGGACGCTCCCATGCATTGCGCCAAGAGCAACTTCGATGCGCTTCCGGTGCTGTTTCCCCAGATATGGATTGACCAGTTCGGTCAGCGCCCATTTATCCGGCTGTTGGATGAAAAGGGAGCAGAACCGACAGGCCTGATCCGCTATCGGACCCTGGATGAAATCACGGCCCAGGCGAGCCTGGAAGAACCGGAGACCGGGCAGCCGTCCGCATGCTTTACCCTGTATCCCGACCGGATGGTTCTGGCCGGGAACTATCGCCTACGATTCGACTATCTTCCCGTTCTCCAGGCGCTGGACGGGAAACGTGTCCTGTTGAAACATGAGGGCTTTTCCTATGGCTTTGAGGTGGAGACAGGGACGCTGTCCTCCCATGGCACAGACGGGCTGGAAATCTGTCCGGAGAACGGAAGCATCTGCCTGAAGCTGGGAACCTTTGTTGACGCAAATGTCATTTTCTCCGGGCAGCGCTCCGAGGAGAGTGGAAAACCGATAAGCCACGATGGGAATTCCGTTCTCCAGGTCCCCCCCAGGGCACCGGTTCTGGAGCCTGCGTCCTGTATCTTCCCGGCGGGATCCACAGCCAGGATTCAGCTGACCTCCCAGGCCCGGGATTCCGGCACGATTCATTACACCATGCTTTCGTGGGCTGAAGCACACTGCGCTCCGGCCCACACGGAATCAGAAACCGACACAGAGCCCACCAGCCAGTCCGCCCTGTACTCCGAACCTCTGGAACTGTGCAGGGACACCATTGTCTCCGCCAGGCTTTTCCTTCCTGACGGGCGCTGCAGCGAAACAGTGACCGGAGAATACCTCTTTGGCATTCCGGGAATCACCCTGTCCAGCAACACGAAATTCGATCCCCGCCCTGTCTTCTGCGGAAACGGTGTCCGGGATTTTCTGGAGCCCGCACGGGGGTCGCTGGATTATCTGGACGGCAGATGGCGCGGGACTTTGGAGGATCTGGATGTCAGCGGGCAGCTCCCCGGCCTGACGGCTGTGGAAAAAATCACCATCGGCTTCCTCTCCCATCACCGGTCAGGCATCATTTTTCCGGAGTCCCTGCAGCTTTACACAGGGAAGGACGCAGACCACCTGACCCTGACCGCGGAGCTTGCGATTCCCTGTAAGCCCTGTGCCAGGGAGATTGCCAGACAGGATTTCTCCCTTCCGGTTCATGAGGTCATCGGAGCTTTCCGGCTGATTGCGCACAGATATGAGAAGATGCCCCAGTGGTGCTGCTACAAAGGGACTACTGCCGTGTTCACCATGGCGGATAATATCATTGTCACGCCGGAGCCTTCCGGGGAAGCGTGACGCTGATTTCTGTCAGAAGTTTTCAGGGACTGGCAGGGAAGACGCAAAGATCGCAGCCTATGATTGCGTGATTCTGCCTGGGACAATCAATCCGCTGCCCGCCTTGTTCGATGACAGGCTGATTGCATTTATCAGCAGGGGAGCCGGGGCGGCCATCGTTTTCGCGGTCATTTCATCCTCGCCCATTTTATTATCTAAGGCGAGAATCCTGACGGGCAAGAAGTTTACTTCCGGCTTTTTCATGCAGATGGCGGACATTTTTGACTTTGTGGAAAAGGAAAACTTCACGCACAAAGGCATCGTGGAAGACGGAAATGTCATAACAGGGATTGGGATGTTTTTCAGGGAATTCGCGGAGGCTGTACTGAGAAGATTCGGATATGACATCGGCAGCAACTTCATGCGCTATGCGCCAGACGAATACACAGAGGAGGAACTCACATTCTATTGGTCTGACAGCGAATATCAGGAATTTCTGGAGGAGCTGAAGGCATTCACCACTTAGCGGCAATTTCCGGTTCATGGGGAAACTGCCGCAAGGGCGGTTTCCCCCATTTCCGCGTTCTGCCTTCAAATCATCTGCATCCGGACATACTCTGCAAATCTCGGCAGGGCAAAGGAAACCTCCCCATACTTGCCCGTATCCAGAACCCCTTTCCGCTTCAAACGGTCTCTGTATACAGAAAACAGCCCCGGCTTCATCCCCATCTGTTCTCTGATGTTTTTGACCCTGGTCTCTCCGCTTTCGGCCATCACGCCCAGTATCTGCCTGTCCAAATCAGAGAGTTCAGGCCAGATTTTTCCATACACATACTCCTCAAGATACTGATCATACTCCGGCAAAATCTCCTCCATCGTCTTGCTGTCCCTGTTTTCCCAGAACAGATAGCCCAGCACCTGAAACGCGAACGGATATCCTCCGGTCAGACTGGTCATTTTTTCTGCCGTCTCTGCATCCAGGCCAAAAATGTCCATATATTTTTTTCTGACCGCAGTATGGTTCAATGATTCCAGCATTATTTTAGGTGCCCTGTATAAATAAGTAAGCAATTTCTCATTCTGTAAATCATAAATATTTTCATATAATCCTGTCATCAGCAGAAAGATAGGATAACCCTGTCTCAGAAAAATCTGGAAAGAGCTGGAAAATATCCTGATATATTCACTGTTCGTGACTTCATCAATGGTAATCAGCAGCCTTCTGTTTCGCTTTTGGATTTCTGCCAGCATCAGTTCAATCGCGCTTTCGATATCCGTTATCGGAACGGCATTTTCCAATGCCACCCCCAACCCAAATGCGGAAAAATCAAATTTCGCCTGGATAAAATAAGGATGCATTTCCGGCAAGCTGTATAGCTTTGCGGCCAGGCTCTGGAGGAGGTCTCTGGTAGGGTTCAGTTCCAGCACAATCCAGCTTTCATCCTTTTTCATTTCACTGGCAACGCTTGCCAGCATCACAGTCTTCCCGGAACCTCTGACGCCAGTGAGCATATAAATCTGATTGGGCGGTTCGGATGCATTGAAATTTTCAAGGATTTCATTGGTCTGTGAGATACGTGAAATATATTGCAGCGGCTTTTTTCCAAAAGATAAGGTAAACGGGTTATTCATGAACATGCTCCTTATATAACTTGTGGTTCTTTATATAACCTTATATAACTTTTCCTGTATTATATAACTTTATATAACTTTATGTCAACTTAATAACCAAGAAACTTCAAAAAGCCTTTGGGCTAAGTCCTCAAAATATGGTACAATAACCTTTGAGGGTATGGCCTGTGAGGCCGTGCAGGGAAATCATCTCCCGGTAAGAATCAAGATATCTGTCCATAATGGAACCTCCTTCGTATGTGATGCAAAAATGAGTAACCTTTAAAAGGGCCATGTGATTGTTTGGTTAGAGGTAACTCAACAATACACTATAAATACAAAAACTGCTACTTTTTTGACATTTAGGAGAAATTTATTTTTAGAAATTGCTGCCACGTAAGTGGCTTGGTACAATGCAAAAGATATACGAGGTGTATTATGTATACTATAGGAATATGTGATGACGGAAAAAATACTTGTGCATCAATCGAGGAAATGATATTGCAGTATGCAGCAAAAAATAAACTAAGGTTGGATATTCAGGTGTGGCAAGCAGGAGAGGAATTATGTAAATATCTTGAACAAGGTGGTCATCTGGACGTGTTGTTTCTTGACATTGAACTGATTAAGCTGACCGGAATAGAGGTGGGGTATTTTATACGAAACAGGATGGAGGACAGGGGAATGCAAATCATCTATATATCCGGGCATTCTGCATATGCACAAAAATTATTTAAAACCCAACCCATGGATTTCCTAGTCAAGCCAATTACTGTGCAACAGATAGATGCTTCTCTTGAACTGGCGATAAAACTGATTAAAAGTAATTCGGAAAGATTCGAATTCCAAAATGGTAGAGATTATTACTATATGCCATATAGTGAAATAATATATTTTGAGAGCAATGGACGTAAAATAAAAATAGTAACAATGAAGACGGAACAAGAATTCTACGGTGTGATAAAGGATTTGAAAAAAAGACTTCCCAAAGAATTTTTCCCAATTCACCAATCATATGTGATAAACGAGACAAATGTAGTACGTTATGCCTATGATATGGTGGAGATGAATAATAATACGATATTGTCAATCAGTAAATCTTTTCGAAAACAAGTGAGAGAAAGATTGCTAAAGGGATAAATATGATTAATCTTATTATTTGTGTTACGACAAACTTATTTAGAATCTATCTAATCAGCAGATTTATCCACATTTTTTTGAAAAGTGAAAAAAATGAAGATCGCAGTAATCGGATGGGGCATATATGGGCATATGGTGTGTTTTTTTTAATCAATACAGCAGCTTATCTGGCCTTTCATATGATGTGGATTAATATTACCATCAATCTGTTGGGAATTGGGCTGACTGTTCTGACATATACAAAATCTTTAAAAATGATTTTATTTGTGACCGGTTCTGTTTATCTTATTAACATGGGATGCAGCCTGGCAACTATTCTCCCATTTGTAAATTATAAGGACGGCATAGGTTTCAATCAGATTTATGAAGTGCTAGATGTATTTCTGGTACTGGTTTGTGAGCAAATCATGGAAAAAATTGTGGACGTCAGGCAGAAAACAGAGAACATCCGAATACTCTCTCTTGTTTTAGTACCACTATGCAGTATTGGGATGCTTTGTGCCATAATCTATACGGGGAGTAGCACAAGAACAGGGATTGTGATAATCAGCCTTGGACTAATTCTAGTTAATTTTTTTACTATTTATTTATATAACATATTGTCGGACAATTTATTTCATCAATACGAGAACAAAGTGCTACGACAGAAGATTAATGGCTATGCAAACCAACTGGATGTAATGCTCCAAGAGGAAGAAAAGGTAAAAGCATTGCGGCATGATATGAAGCACCATATGAATGAGCTGAAAATATTGGCGGCAAAAGGTGAGAACAGAGCAATTGAAGAATATATTGACGAGATGCAGGAGTTCATAACACATCCGAATGAAATTGTATCTTCTGGAAACTTTGAAATAGACAGTGTAATGAATTACATGCTTTACAAGGCAAAGAAAGAACAGTGTAAAGTAAATGTAAATGTGCAGCTTCCAAAATCCATGAGGCATTCCTTTGACATCAATGTAATCCTTGGGAATCTGCTGGAGAACAGCATTGAGGCGGCAAGAAAGACTGAAGATAAGAGGCTGAATATAAATATCGAATTACATCAGGGCTTTTTGAGAATAGAGATTGAAAATAACTATGATGGAAAACTGGAAAAAAGTCACCAAAGGATGCTTACTACGAAAATGGCAAAAGAACACCATGGTATCGGCCTGGAGAATGTAAGAAAAATCGTGCATAAATATAATGGAAGCATGAAAGTATGTCCCGATGGCAATTTATTTCGTGTTATTATACTCCTATATATGACAGAAGACAAAGAATGAGAGAACATTAATTCCACAAATTCCAAATTATTACAATTTTTTAGTCTAATTATGACAGGAAACGGCATAATTAGATTTTCTGTGCTATAATCCTATCAGAAAGAAGGATGAAAGCAATGAAGATGGAGAACGTCAAAAAAAGAATTGAACATGTAATTGCGACAATCGCCAAGAAGTCTGCAAGCTTTGAGGCCATATTAGGGATTGTATCCCTAGTGCAGCCCCAATTTTCTGAAAGGACGAAAAGAACATGGTAAGAGCAGAACTAAAAAGAGCGTTTTGTTCCAAATCCTTTTGGATAGCTTGTATCATTACACTGGCGATGCTCGCCTTCGGCAGCAGCGACTATCTGCCGCCTTCTTATGCTGATATTGAACTTCCTAAACCATGGTGGATTTATTATTTTCATTGTTTTTTCTTAGGAATGAAGACTATGCTACCAGTGTTCTACCCTATTGTGGCCATGATTCCATTTTGTCTTTCCTATCGGTGGGATCGGGACAGCGGCTATCGGCAGCTTATCCTACTCAAAGCTTCCCGAAAAATCTATTTGAGAGCAAAGGCACTGGCGGTAAGCGCTTCTGCTTTTATGGCCATCCTTCTGCCCTCCCTTGCCTGGATTCCTGTCTGTAGGTTGCTCGGGGATATGGACTGGGACAATGCCAGGAAATACTATGGACACAATATCTTTTTTGCTCCCTCCTTCTATGAGGAGCATGTTGTCCTGTATTGTATGATGTATGCCTTTCATGCTGCCCTGTTGGGTGCCGTGTTTGCTATTTTGGGGCTGGGGCTGAGCACAGTAGTCAAAAACAGGTATCTGGCACTGTTGCTACCCTTTTGTTACGCTATTTTTTCATCATCCATCCTCACTTCTTTTTTCAAAAGTACATTCATCGGAAAAAGCTTTGAGGTAATGAATCTGTTGCCATTACAGACATATTATTATAAAGGAGCCTATCCGCTGGGATTTTGGACAGTCCCAGTCTATGAGACAGCATTGGCAGCAATTGGATTGGCGTTGTACTTAGGAGGAGACCATTATGCTGACAAAGCTTAAGGCAGAATGTGGAGAGTTCTATTTTGGCAAGAAATGGATTATCCAGATTTTTCTTTCTGTTCCGGTGGCATATGTTCACCTGGGTTATTTTTTGACAGGCTGGCCTGAAGCATCTATAGGCGAATTCGTCGTATATTCCATGACAGATGAAAACTATTTTTTGGTGTTGTTCCCTTTTTTATGTCTTGCATGGACCAACGGAAAAAATCAGGAAGCCTGTAGATATCCTCTTCTGCTTAGATACAGAACCAGAAATGAGTTCTTCTTTGTCAGATTCCTGGCAAAGACCCTTTTTTCTATGACAGCATTGTTGTCCCATATAGGAATCCTTCTCATAGCAGGACACTCCCTGCCTGTTGCCCCCCAGAAGCTTTTTGTGTCTTCCGGGTATCCGATATGGATTATTATCATGCAATTCCTGAATATTCTCTGCTATGTCTGTGCCATGATTCTGTTATATGAAATACTGCTAGATGTGGTTGGAAATGCAATGCCAGGTGTGATGCTGACCGTGTCGGTAGCTCTGATGAACCTTATGGCAGTAAGGTTGGTAATGAAATCGGTAGTGGCATGGACGCCTTGGGGACATATCGCTTACATATTGCTCGGGCAGAAAAAAACGGATTATCGGTTTTATGGAGCATACTGGGCATTCCTACTGTTGCTTTTATTCTATCTGGCAGATGAATTGAACAGGAGAAAGGATTATGTTTTCGAAGAAACACGTAAAACAGGCTAGTATGTTTCTACTCTTTTGCCTGCTGGCTTGGTATTCCCAAACCTTTTTGGGGGAGACTACGGAAAGATTATTGGTCTCTATGTGGAATCGCACATTCCATGGATTCGGATCTGACTGCATTTATTGGGTAGCCATACGTTTAGCCGCATGGATTTCCATTTATTTGCATTTACTGCGTCTGGAGAGCGGATTTTCCGTCTATCTTTTTTTGAGACAGAGAAGTTATGGAAGGGTCTTTTTTGGTACCTATATAGGATGCATCGGAAAGGCTCTGTGCTATTATGGCGTTGGGACGCTGATTATAGCTATCTTTCATAGAGTGGTACTGCCAGGTATTGATGTGAAAGGCCTGCTGTGTCAGACTGACTTGCCATTCATTTTAGCGGAGGAAGGAATGGAAGCCTTGAGCTTCTGTCTCACCGCATATGTGGTTCACTGCCTTTTCCGGAAAGCGGAGACAGGTTTTTTGGCAGTTCTTGCGGGTAGGATGATACTAAATTTTGTAACGGGCGGTGCGCGGCCCCGGTTGCCTGTCCAACTAGCGGTTCATCTGGTTGTGGCAAGCTTGACGTTTCTGATGGCATTTCGTGATTTTACGGAAAAGTTTATTGATGGGTAAATAGGAGCAAAGAGCATGGAAAGAACGGAAACTATGGAGGAAACAGTTGGCATGGAATTGTCAGAAACTATTGTAAAGCTAGAGCATGTAAAAAAGGCGTATAAGGGGAATGTGCTGTTCACAGATTTGAACTTTCAGGTGCAGAGAGGAGAGAGCTGCGCAATCGTAGGCGCAAACGGATCCGGGAAAAGCGTGCTACTCAAAATGATTTGCGGTCTGGTGCGACCAGATGATGGCAATGTCATTGTAAGAGGGGAAAAGGTTGAAGACGGAAAGTTCCCGAAAGACATAGGAGTGATTCTTGATAATGCGGGATTTTTACCCAATGAGACTGGACTAAAAAATCTTTCCATCATAGCCGGAATATTAAAGAAGGTGACAAGGGAAGAACTGGAAGCTACCATGTGTCTGGTCGGGCTGAATCCTGCGTCTCAGGTTAAGGTCGGCAAGTATTCTTTAGGCATGAAGCAACGTCTTGCTATCGCCCAGGCTTTGATGGAAAAGCCATCCCTATTAATCCTAGATGAACCATTTAACGCAATCGACCCTGACACCGTAATGGATTTTCAATCACTATTAGGACGTCTCAACAAAGAAGAAGGAGTCACGCTCCTAATGACCTCTCACCGTCAGGAGGACATACAGGGCTTGTGCAAAAGCATTTATCAAATCGACTCAAAAAGCCTGAAGAGCATTGCATGAGTTTCCTATAGCCTAACGGCGGTTTTGAAGCAGAAATCAAAACCGCCGTTTTCTCACCCAATCAGAACCTTCTTTCCGCAAAAGGCGAAGCCATATTTCCGGATTCTCTCCTTCGGAATTCCCCTTGCGATCAGTCCAGCCTCGTAATTCTGCTCCTCTATCTGTTCCAGGGCACTGGCCACGGTATCGGAAAGCTCCATTTCCTCCGATGCATCCTGAACCTTGAATTCTATAATAATAGCATCGGCTTCTCTTCCGCCAGTTTTAACGCCGTCGCCCCGAACTGTCTTGGGCTCCAGCATCACGTCGTACCGGCCAAAACCGCTTTCCCGGTTGGATGTCAGCACATATTTATCTGCCAGCTCCACCATCAGCCCCAGGACAAAGCCGTGGTAGAACCTTTCCGGTTCCTCCTCTGACGGCTTCTTCCCCGAGTCGAAGAAGCTGAACGTCTGCAGGGCCACCTTATTCATGTAGAAATTCATGGCCTTCACATCGTCCGCCAGCAGAGCCTTGATAAAATCATTGTAAGAGTCGCCTTCCTCCCAGAACCAGTCCCGAATCATTCTCTGGAACATGATACGCACTTCCCAGTTGGTCAGGGCGAGGTAATAGTAGAAGCAGCCTGTTTCGTCATCATATTCGGTAGCCACAGCCTTCAGGTAGCCGCTGGCAAGCAGAAGGCTCCAGATTGCGTTCTTCCCAGTATTCAGCTGATTGAATACAATCTGTTCGTCGATTTCCATTCGGAGGGTCTCCCCCTGCATCAGCCTTTCGAACTCCAGCTTGATGTTTTTATTGCCCTCCCGAATCAGCTTTCCCGCCAGGCTGTTGGCGCTGGAGTTGGCCCAGTAGGCGGCCAGCCTTTTGGTATCCAGATAATTTATGATAGACCACGGATTATAAATATCACCGGTCTTTCCGAAAGTAAAACCATCATACCATTGCTTTATATCCTCTTTTTTATCTGATAATCCAAATTCGTCCAAAGCCTGAAATACTTCCCTCTCCGTAAAGCCAAAGGCATCTGCATATTCTTCGGATGTAACCGTAACCACTTTCAGGTTATTCAAATCAGAAAAAATGGATTCTTTGCTGATTCGCGTTATCCCCGTCAAAACCGCCCTCGCCATATAGGGATTCGTCTTAAATGTGGAGTTGAACATGCTCCGGATGAAGGCCGCCATCTCATCCCAATACCCATTGGCAAAAGCCTCCTGCATGGGCGTATCGTACTCGTCCAAAAATATGAGCACCTTCTTCCCGTAATAGCGGGACAGGTGGCTGGATAATAGCTTTAAGGAAAAAGAGAGCTGATTATCCTCCATATCGGCGGAAATCCAAAACTCCTTCTTTTCGCTCTCTGTCAGCAAATCCGTTTTCAGCAGAAAATCGAATTGTTTATAAAGCTCATTCATGATACGGCACATTTTTTTGCGGGCCTGTATAAAGGAAGTTTCCTTGATGTCGGCAAAGCTCAGGGAAATGACCGGCCAGGTTCCCTGTAGCCCGCGATATTTCACATCCTCCCAAATGGAGAGACCCTCAAACAAATCTCCCCTCCCCGCATAGCTCGCTGAAAAGAACTTCTCCAGCATGCTCATGTTCAGGGTCTTTCCGAACCTTCTGGGGCGCGCAATCAGAGTCACCTCATCGTCCGCCTCCCACCACTCCCTGATAAAGTGGGTTTTGTCCACATAGAAATTGTTGCTTTCCCTTATCCTTTGAAAATCCTGACGCCCGATGCTCACTGTCCTTGCCATAAATCTCAGCCCCCTTTCTTAGGAACATGAAAAATCCCTTACACCCGGATAACCGGAATGCGCGCTGCCACACAAGTCAGGAATTTAGCGAAGGCCAGATGGTTTTTCGCTTTAAGAAGCTTATTTACAGATTCGCCCACTCCCTCCATCAGATGGAGTTTCTTCTTCAAATATGTCTTTTAATGGAATGCATGGCGCGCTCCTTTTGGCTAATCCAAAGTTATACTTTATTATAGCCGTTTCAAGCATGTTGTCAAGGGCGAAGCCAGCCTTTTCTCACTACAAATCCCTTCTCTGCAGAACGGCCATGCCCACAATCGAGAACGCGATGCCCGTGACGATAAACACCGCAATGTTCCTGACGCTCCAGTCCTGGTACATCAGGAACTGGTCGGACATACAGAACAGCACATAGTCCATCACTTTCCCCAGTGCCGCTATCTTCTGTCCAATCATCTGCAGGATGCCGGGCATTACCCAGAACAGCACGATCAGATAGATGAAGGAAGTGATGGTGGAATTGCGCAGGCAGGCGATCATCACTGCCGTGGCTCCTATGGCAAAGCCGTAAATCATGTAAATCAGCATCTCTTTCCCGATGGTTCCAAGCATCACGGGCACTGTCCAGGGCTGTCCGCATATGACTATGGCAATGTCGTACAAAATCCCGCCGCACAGGCCGATCAGCATATTGGCAAGGGCCACGCTGACGATTTTCGCCGTGACGATCTGGGTTCTGGTGCTCCTTGACGTAAAGACGAAGGTGGCTGTCTTCAAATCGAATTCCTCCCCCAGGCTCTTTGCCGCCAGGAACATGATCAGGATGCTGGAGAAGTTGCCATAGAACGCGATCACATTGTGCACCCCGAAGCTGTCCGGGAACCTGTACGCGCCGTAGGCCATCCCCCCGCCCATGACCAGCACCAGGATCAGGCCTATAAGGAACTCGCTCTTTTTCAGCAATTTCGCTACTTCCAGGAATGTAATGCTCATTGTCTTCTTCATAGTTTCGACTCTCCTTTCGATGTGATTTCATTCTATACCATTCCGGCTCTCATTCCCGTTTTACTCCTGAAAGGGTGAAAATCTGTCGTGAGCGTCAAAGGCATGTCCATACTTTCGTTATAACCCTTCCCGGACTTGAATCAGCCCCCGTTTCATGATATCCTTCTATACAGAGCCGCAGGACACCAGCAGTAGTGACAGGAGGTTGCCATGATGACATCTAAAGAAATAGTGGAAAAGAACAGGAAAGACTGGAACAGTTATTCGGAAAAGTGGTCGGCTTTCAACCATTCGGAGAAAATCCTCCGCCCGGTTTTGAACGATCCCGCAAAGGCATTCCATAAGAAGACCTGGGAACTGATCCAAAGCTACCTTCCCGACCTGAAAGGGAAGCGTGTCTGCGTGCCCTCCAGCGGCGACAATCTGGCTGTCTTCGCCTTCGCCCTGTCAGGCGCCACGGTGACCTCCTGCGATATCTCCGACAATCAACTGGCCCACGCAAGGCAGGTGGCGGTCCGGGAAGGGCTTGGCGATGCCATCGAATTCGTGTGCGCGGACACCATGAAGCTGGAAGGCATCCCGGACGGCGGATACGACCTGGTGTACACCTCAAACGGCGTGCACGTATGGCTCAATGACCTGCCGTCCATGTATTCCAATGTAAACCGGATATTGAAAAAAGGCGGACTGAATATCGTCTATGAGATCCACCCTCATCTGCGCCCCTTTGACGAGGAGCTGAAAATCATAAAGCCATATGACGCCACCGGGCCCTTTGAGGACGAGACCACAGTGAATTTCCACTGGAGATTGCAGGATATCATGAACGCCATGATGCATTCCGGCATGCGCCTTGAACATTTTGAGGAGATGTTCGATGAAAAGGACTACGAACGGCCCTTCTGGCTGAAGACGGAGGATATCATCAATGGCCTCCGCGCCGACAGAGAAGAGGTGGACAGGATGTACGACTGGAGGAAGAATCCGCCCATGGCATTGCCCCACTGGATCTGTCTGGTGGGCAGAAAAGTGTAAGGAGATCCGTTTCCCTCATTGACTTTTCCAGGCAGGTATGATACCGTAAATATCATATACGCTTTACTGCTTTAAACCGAGAACGTGCAGAAAGCCACTTCAACAGACAATGGGCAGGCCCAGGCTTTCCCTTGTCCCGAACAGGAGGAGAAAAGATATGCCAGTCATGGAATTCCTGGAAAGGAACGCGAGAGAATACCCGAACGAAATCGCATTGGTGGAGCTGAATCCGGAGGAGAAGGACACCCGCAGGACCACATGGAAAGAATACGAGCTGATCCAGCCCGACCGCTTCGAGCCCTACCGCAGGGAGATCACCTGGAGCGTGTTCAACGAAAAGGCCAACCGCTTCGCCAACATGCTCATCGGCCGGGGCATCAAGAAGGGGGACAAGGTGGCCATATTGATGTACAACTGCCTGGAATGGCTCCCCATCTACTTCGGCGTGCTCAAAAGCGGCGCCATCGCCGTGCCCTTCAACTTCCGCTATGACGCCGGGGAGATCCTGTACTGCGCGGAGCTGGCTGAGGTAGACATGATTGTCTTCGGCCCCGCCTTCATCGGGCGCATCGAGGCCAACGCGGAGCGGCTCTCCAAGGGGAGGCTATTGATCTACGTGGGGGACAACTGCCCCACCTTCGCGGAGAGCTACCACGAGCTGGTGGCGGACTACTCCAGCCAGACCCCGGACATCCCCATCACCGACGAGGATTTCGGCGCCATCTATTTCTCCTCCGGAACCACCGGTTTTCCCAAGGCGATCCTTCACAATCACCGCGCCCTCCTCTCCTCCTGTGAGACAGAGCAGCAGCATCACGGTCAGACCAGAGGAGATGTCTTTCTCTGCATTCCGCCGCTGTACCATACCGGCGCGAAGATGCATTGGTTTGGCAGTCTGCTCTCAGGCAGCCGGGCGGTATTGCTCCGGGGGGTGAAACCGGAGTGGATTCTCCGGGCTGTCACGGAGGAAAAATGCACGATTGTATGGCTTCTGGTGCCCTGGGCCCAGGACTTGCTGGATGCCATTGATTCCGGAAAGGTAAATCTGGACAACTACCTGCTGGATCAGTGGCGGTTGATGCATATCGGTGCACAGCCGGTTCCGCCCAGTCTCATCAAACGGTGGAAGCAGGTATTCCCCAGCCATCAGTACGACACCAATTATGGCCTCAGTGAATCCATCGGTCCCGGGTGCGTTCATCTTGGGGTGGAGAATATCCACAAAGTAGGTGCAATCGGCATTCCAGGCTATCACTGGGAAGTCAGAATCGTTGATGAGCAGTGGAATGCGGTTCCTCGGGGCGAGATCGGTGAGCTTGCGGTTAAGGGCCCCGGAGTGATGCTCTGTTACTACAAGAACAAAACTGCCACCGACGAAATTCTGAAGGATGGGTGGCTGTATACCGGCGATATGGCCCGAATGGATGAGGATGGGTTTATTTTTCTGGTGGACCGGAAGAAAGACGTTGTTATTTCCGGCGGTGAGAACATCTATCCGGTGCAGATTGAAGACCATCTGCGAAAGTACGACAAGGTCAAGGATGCTGCGGTAATCGGCCTGCCGGAACCCCGGCTGGGGGAAATTGCGGCGGCAATCATCGAGGTCAAAAAGGGCGTTGCCTGTACGGAAGAGGAAATCAACGCATTCTGTAAGGAGCTGCCCCGGTATAAACGGCCCAGAAAGATTATCTTTGACTGTGTGCCCCGCAACCCCACGGGTAAGATTGAAAAGCCGGCGCTGCGGGAGAAGTACTGCCATGGACGTCTGGTAGAAGCGCAGATCTGCGGCTGAGAAATAGAAAAGACGATGATGAGAATAACCCAGAAGAGCATTGAAGCGGGGGATGAAAAAAGAGTTGAAACCAATAGGTGTTGCCCTGTTGTTTATTATCTGTGTGGTAGTTGCTGTATGGGTGTATATTGGGATCCGGCCTGCCGCACCAAAAGACTATCAAAAAAGCGTAGAAACCGGTAGCGCAATCGAGGCAAAGTATATGTCAAACGGAGGCTATGAAGTTTCCATCTATGAAGAAACGGCATTGCAAGTTTTCAAAAAGTATGTCATCTACTATCCATCGGAGCTTGAAACCGCCGGCAAGCAATACCCTGTGATCGTAATCTGTAACGGAAGCGGTACGCCTGTCACCAAATATCCCGCCGTTCCAAAACACTATGCATCCTGGGGATTTATCGTGATAGGAACGGAAGAGGAATACGCTTGGAATGGCTTTGCCGCAGAGATGAGCATCCGGCACCTGCAACGGCTGAATGATGCCAGGCTGATGGGAGACGGGAAAACCAATCTTTTCTATCAGAAGATTGATTTATCTCGAGTGGGCATTGTCGGACATTCTCAAGGCGGCGCTGGTGTCTTGAACGCCGTAACGGCTCAGAAACATAAGGATATTTATCAGGCGGCGGTTTGCTTGTCTCCCACCAACAAAGAATTGGCAGACAGACTGGAATGGACATACGATGCGGCTTATGTCGATACCCCCATCCTACTGATATCCGGGGCAGGCGGGGGAGACGATTGGGTCGTGACGGGGAAACAGCTGGAAAGCATATACAGCGACATAGCCGCCAATAAAGTCATGGCCAGAAGAAAAAGTACCGTTCATAGCGAGATGCTCTACTCTGCGGACGGCTACGTGACCGCATGGTTCATGTGGCATCTGCAAGGAGATGGCGAGGCAGCCGGCGCATTTGCCGGAACAGCGCCGGATCTGTTGCAGAATCCCCTCTACCAGGATCAGCACCTTGACATCGGACCATATGAAGGATAATATAAAAGACAGACGAAAAAATCAGGAGGAATCCAGATGAAAACCTTGCTTTTAGGCAACGAGGCAGTTGCCAGAGGCCTCTATGAAGGAGGCTGTACCTTTGTTTCCAGTTATCCAGGAACTCCCAGCACAGAAATCACCGAGGCAGCCGCCAGATATCCAGAGATTTACGCCGAGTGGGCTCCCAATGAGAAAGTCGCCATGGAAGCCGCCTTCGGCGCATCTCTGGCGGGCCGCCGCAGCTTTTGCGGTATGAAGCACGTGGGGCTCAACGTGGCCGCCGACCCACTGTTCACCATCGCCTACACCGGGGTGAACGGTGGCATGATTGTGGGCGTGGCCGACGACGCAGGGATGCACTCATCCCAGAACGAGCAGGATTCCCGCCACTACGCCCGGGCCGCCAAGCTGCCCATGCTGGAGCCCGCAGACTCTGGAGAGGCTTTGGAATTTACCAGGCTGGCCTATGAGCTCTCGGAGTCCTTCGACACGCCGGTCATCATAAAGATGTGCACCCGCGTCTCCCACTCCCAGAGCGTGGTGGAGCCCGGCGCGCGGACGGAGCCCCCCCGGAGGCCCTACGAGAAGGACGGGGCCAAATACATTATGATGCCCGGCAACGCCAAGCGCCGCCACCCGGTGGTGGAGGAGCGCCTGGAGCGGATCGCCGCATGGGCGGAGACCGCCCCCATCAACCGCGTCGAGCCCGGAAGGGACCACAAGATGGGCATCATCACCTCCTCCACCAGCTACCAGTACGTAAAGGAGGCCTGCGGCGATACATACCCGGTGCTGAAGCTGGGCATGGTCTGGCCCCTGCCGGAGAAGAAGATCACCGAGTTCGCCAAATCCGTCGGCCTGCTGGTGGTGGTGGAGGAGCTGGACAGCTTTATCGAGAGCTTCTGCCGCGATTTGGGCCTGGCCTGCACCGGCAAGAGCAGCTTCCCCTGCGTCGGCGAGCTCAGCCAGAACACCGTAGCCGAGCAGCTGACCCATGAGAAGCGGGGCGGCGTGAAGCTGGACGAGGACATCCCCCCCCGGCCGCCGGTCATGTGCGCCGGGTGCCCCCACAGAGGGCTCTTCTACACCCTCAAGCAGAACAAGCTGACGGTCCTGGGGGACATCGGGTGCTACACCCTGGGCGCCGTGGCTCCCCTGGGGGCCATGGACTCCACCATCTGCATGGGCGCGTCCATCTCCGGCCTCCACGGGTTCAACAAGGCCGGCGGGAACGAGGGCCGGACTGTGGCCGTGATTGGCGACTCCACCTTCATGCACTCCGGCGTTACGGGCCTCATCAACGCGGCCTACAACGAATCCAGCTCCACGGTCATTATCCTGGACAACTCCATCACCGGCATGACCGGACACCAGCAGAATCCCACCACCGGCTTCAACCTCAAGGGGGATCCCTGCGCCAAGATTGACCTGGAGAGCCTGTGCCGGGCCGTGGGCATCGAGCGGGTGCGGGTGGTGGACCCCTACGATCTGGCCGAGTGCGACGGGGCGGTGAGGGAGGAGCTGGCGGCTCCCGGACCATCGGTCATCATCTCCCGCCGCCCCTGCGCGCTTCTGAAGTACGTCAGGCACCCGGGGCCCATTGCCGCGGACCCGGACAGGTGCGTGGGCTGCAAGTCCTGTATGCGCATCGGCTGCCCGGCCATCAGCGTTTCGGACGGCAAAGCGGTCATCGACAACACCCTGTGTACCGGCTGCGGCGTGTGCGCCCAGCTGTGCAGATTTGACGCGTTAAGCGGGAAGAAGGAGGCGTGAGCATGGCAGCAAAGAACATCATGATCGTTGGCGTGGGCGGACAGGGCACCCTCCTGGCCAGCAAGCTGCTGGGCCGCCTGCTGCTGGGCAAGGGCTTTGACGTGAAGGTCAGCGAGGTCCACGGCATGAGCCAGCGGGGCGGCAGCGTGGTCACCTATGTCCGCTGGGGAGAGCAGGTCCGCTCCCCCATCATCGACAAGGGGCAGGCGGACGTGATCTTGTCCTTCGAGCTGCTGGAGGCGGCCCGCTACACGGAGTACCTCAAGCCCGGCGGGAAGATCATTACCAACACCCAGCAGGTGAACCCCATGCCGGTCATCACCGGCGCGGCGGTCTACCCGGAGGATCTGGCGGAGAAGATGCGCGCCGCCGGCGTCGATCTGGACGCCGTGGACGCCCTCTCCCTGGCCCAGGAGGCCGGCAGCAGCAGGGCTGTGAACATCGTTCTGCTGGGCCGCTTGTCCAAGTGGTTCGATTTCACCGAGGCGGAGTGGCAGCAGGCCATCGAGCAGAGCGTGCCCCCCAAGTTCCTGGAGCTGAACCGGCGGGCCTTTGCCCTGGGCCGGGAGGCCTGAGAAAAACACCTTGCGGCGGCCCTCCCGCGTGTGGTATAATGCGGGGGAGGGAAATGTTTTCCCTTACGCACACAACAGATGGAGGAAAATCGATCATGCAGCAAATGGAAAAACAGTATCATATCGCCTGTGTCCCCGGCGACGTGGGGCGCTACTGCATCCTGCCCGGCGATCCGGGCCGGTGCGCGTCCATCGCCGCCCTCTTTGACGACGCCAAACTGGTCAGTCAGAACCGGGAATACGTTATCTACACCGGCTCCCTGCTGGGGGAGAAGGTCTCCGTCTGCTCCACCGGCATCGGCGGCCCCTCCGCCGCCATCGCCATGGAGGAGCTC